>MDTA01120479.1_pt1 | contig 33043 bp, 33 predicted proteins | sample 811151 | NCBI WGS metagenome assembly MDTA01 (sample SAMN05326648, study PRJNA326480) | marine metagenome | isolation source: seawater | place: Indian Ocean: South | collected 2010
ACTGCCCACCAAATAATGGGGGTGTAGCTCAGTTTGGTTAGAGCGCCTGCCTGTCACGCAGGAGGTCGCGGGTTCGAGTCCCGTCACTCCCGCCATTATGATGATAATAATTCTCAATTAGAAAATTGATCAAATAGTCACATACAAAAGCTATTAAAAATTAGCTGATTTATATACATAAACTTAGCTTTAAAGAATGCAAAAATAATGTATAGTGAGAGTCTTTCCAAATTAACATATTCACAGAATTAAAATTGTATATATATAAAATTTATGATCGCTGATTTTTTATTAGAATATCTTCCTATTATTTTATTTTTAATAATAGCTATATTTTTAAGTTGTGCATTTATATTCATTAATTTTATTTTATCTCCAAAAAATCCAGATCCAGAGAAGTTATCTTCATACGAATGTGGCTTTGAACCATTTAACGACTCCAGAATGGAATTCGATGTTAGATTTTACTTAGTTGCAATTCTGTTCATAATTTTTGATTTAGAAATAGCATTCCTTTTTCCATGGGCTATATCTTTAGGCAAAATAGGTATTTTTGGATTTATATCTATGATGATATTTCTAGGAATTCTTACTGTAGGTTTTATTTATGAGTGGAAGAAAGGTGCTTTAGACTGGGAATAAAATGAATATATTAGATAAAAATAATAAAATCCCGGATGAATTCAAAGATATAGCCAAAGATTTTAGTGAAAACGGTTTTATAACCACATCTATGGAAAATCTTGTAAATTGGGCAAGAACTGGATCCTTACATTGGATGACTTTTGGGCTGGCATGTTGTGCTGTTGAAATGATGCAAACTTCAATGCCTAGATATGATCTAGAAAGATTTGGAGCAGCACCAAGAGGGTCTCCTAGGCAATCAGATGTAATGATTGTAGCTGGTACTTTAACAAATAAAATGGCACCAGCTCTAAGAAAAGTATACGACCAAATGCCTGAACCAAGATACGTAATATCCATGGGTAGTTGCGCAAATGGTGGAGGATATTATCATTATTCTTATTCAGTAGTAAGAGGATGCGATAGAATTGTGCCTGTTGATGTGTATGTACCAGGGTGCCCACCTTCAGCAGAGGCACTTTTGTATGGGATTTTACAACTTCAAAAAAAATAAGAAACAAAGGATCTTTTGAGAGATAGTTTAATGGAAAATTTAATAAATATTGAAAAAATAATTAATTCTGAGCTAACGACAAAAATAAAATCATCTTCATTAAAATTTGATCATGTTTGTTTAGAAATTGATCATGATAATTTAATAGAATGTATTACTTTTTTAAAAAACAACAACAAAGTAAAATTTCAACAATTAGTAGATATAACTGCAGTAGATTATCCTGAAAAAAATGAGAGATTTAAGCTTGTTTATTTTCTTTTAAGTCATGAATTTAATGCAAGAGCAAAGATAGATTTTTGGATTAAGGAAAATGAAATAGTAAATTCAATTACGCAAATTTATCCTTCAGCCAATTGGATGGAAAGAGAAGTTTTTGATATGTATGGTATTAATTTTAGAAATCATCCTGATTTAAGAAGAATTTTGACTGATTACGGATTTAAAGGTTTTCCTTTAAGAAAAGATTTTCCTTTAACTGGTCATACCGAAGTAAGGTTTAGCGAAGACGAAAAGAAAGTAATCTATGAGCCAGTTAAATTAGAACAAAATTATAGAAATTTTGATTACCAAAGTCCATGGGAAGGAACAAAATATATAAAAGATATTAAAAAAAATGACTAAGCAAAAAAAAACACTAAATCTAAATTTTGGCCCACAACATCCGGCGGCTCATGGAGTTTTGAGGTTAATTCTCGAACTAGATGGAGAGGTTGTTGAAAAAGCAGATCCTCATATTGGATTATTGCATAGAGGAACAGAAAAATTGATTGAAAATAAGACTTATATGCAGGCTGTCCCTTACTTTGATAGATTGGATTATGTTGCTCCTATGAACCAGGAACACGCTTTTGCGTTAGCAATAGAAAAAATAATGGAAATAGAAGTACCTATTAGAGCTCAGTTTATAAGAGTGATTTTCTGTGAGATAGGCAGGATATTAAGTCATATATTAAACATTACAACCCAAGCTTTAGATGTGGGCGCTCTCACCCCATCTCTATGGGGATTTGAGGAAAGAGAAAAGTTAATGGAGTTTTATGAAAGAGCTTCAGGATCAAGATTGCATGCAAATTATTTTAGAGCAGGCGGTATTCATCAAGATTTACCAAGAGGATTAGAAACCGATATAGGAGAATTTTGTAAAAAATTTCCATCTATATTAGATGATCTTGAAAAACTTTTAACTGATAACAGGATATTTAAACAAAGAAATGTTGATATTGGAATAGTATCAAAACAAGATGCATTAGATTATTCTTTTTCTGGAGTAATGTTAAGAGGTTCAGGTGTTCCTTGGGATTTAAGAAAATCACAACCTTATGAATGTTATGATCAACTAGAATTTAAAATACCAATTGGTAAAAATGGTGATTGTTATGATCGCTACTTATGCAGAGTAGAGGAAATGAGAGAAAGTGTAAAAATCATTAATCAATGTTTAAATCAATTGCCAAAAGGACCTATAAAAACAATGGATGGTAAAATTTCTCCTCCACCAAAAAAAGATCTAAAAGATTCAATGGAAGCTTTAATTCATCATTTTAAACTTTTTACAGAAGGTTATAGAGTAGATAAAAATGAAATTTATACAGCTGTGGAAGCTCCAAAAGGTGAATTTGGTGTATATCTTATTTCTGATGGATCAAATAAACCTTATAAATGCAAAATAAAAGCACCCGGTTTTGCTCATTTGCAATCAATGGACTATTTAATTAAAGGACATATGTTAGCTGACGTGCCAGCTGTATTAGGATCTATGGATATTGTATTTGGGGAGATTGATAGATGAGTATAAAAAAAATAAGCAAAGACCAACCTGTTGAATTTGAATTCAATAATAATTTTAAAAAAAAAGTTGATGATATAATAATGAAATACCCTGAAGGAAAACAACAAAGTGCAGTAATGCCTCTTCTATATTTAGCTCAAAAGCAAAACAAGAACTGGATTCCTCTAGCAGCTATGAAACATATAGCTAAAATATTAAATATTCCGTATATACGAGTTTATGAAGTAGCAACATTTTATTCAATGTACAACTTAACTCCTGTGGGTGAAAATTTTTTTCAAGTTTGTACAACTACACCATGTATGTTAAGAGGTGCCTATAAATTGGTAGAAGTTTGCAAAAAAAAAATATCAGAAAATCAAAACCAAATTTCAGATAATGGAAAATGCTCTTGGGTTGAAGTTGAGTGTTTAGGAGCATGTATTAATGCTCCTATGATACAAATTAATGAAGATTATTACGAAGATTTGGACGAAAAACAAATTGAAAAAATCATAAATCAAATTAATGTTGGCAAACAGCCAACCCCAGGCTCTTATAGGGGCAGGTTAAACTCAGAACCCGAAAATAATAGAAAAACACTAATGGATATTAAAAATGTTAGCAGATAAAGATAGAATATTTCAAAATCTTTATAATGATTTGGGCTACGACTTAGCTTCAGCAAAAAGAAGAGGTGATTGGACCAATATTGAAGAATTTTTTAGTAAAGGAAGAGAGTGGATAATAGATGAAATTAAAAACTCTGAACTTAGAGGGAGAGGTGGCGCTGGTTTTCCAACAGGCTTGAAATGGTCTTTTGCTCCTAAAGAAGTTGGATCTCGTCCTCATTATTTAGTCATTAATGCTGATGAGTCAGAACCAGGAACATGTAAAGATAGAGATATATTAAGATTTGAACCTCATAAACTTTTAGAGGGATGTTTACTAGCATCATATGCAGTAAATGCTCACAAATGCTATATATATGTTAGAGGCGAATATGCAAAAGAAGGACAACTTTTACAAAAAGCGATTGATGAAGCTTATGAAAATAAATTAATTGGTAAAAATTCATCAAACACTGGATGGGACTTAGATATTTATTTACACTATGGCGCTGGCGCGTACATTTGTGGCGAGGAAACAGCTTTACTTGAGAGCTTAGAGGGAAAAAAAGGCCAACCTAGATTAAAACCTCCTTTTCCAGCTTTAATAGGATTATACGGGTGCCCAACAATAATTAACAACGTTGAAACAATTGCTGTCGTTCCAACAATTTTAAGAAGAGGATCAAAATGGTTTTCATCATTAGGAAAACCAAAAAACACAGGTACAAAAATATTTTGTATTTCAGGAAATGTTAATAAGCCATGCAATGTTGAGGAAGAAATGGGTATTCCGTTAAAAGAGTTGATTGAGAAACATGCTGGTGGTGTACAAGGTGGATGGGATAACTTAAAAGCTGTTATACCGGGTGGTTCATCTATGCCACTATTACCAAAAGATATATGCGAAACAATAACCATGGATTTTGATACATTGGTAAAACAAAAAAGTGGCCTCGGTACCGCAGGCATTATTGTTATTAATAAAGATCAAGACATTATTAAATGTATGGCTAGAATTGCTAGATTCTATAAACATGAAAGTTGTGGCCAGTGCACACCTTGTAGAGAAGGGTCAGGGTGGATGTGGAGAATGTTAGAAAGAATGTCTATAGGTGAGGCCTCTAGAGAAGAAGTTGATATGTTATTCGATGTAACTAAGCAAATCGAAGGTCATACTATCTGTGCTTTTGGAGAAGGTTCTTCATGGCCGGTTCAAGGTCTTTTAAGACATTTTAAAAAAGAAATATTAAAAAGAAATAACTTTAATCCATTAATAAATAAAAATAGAAATATTCCTTATTTAGTAGATCAACACTTATTAGAGAAAGAATAAAGAGTAATGATAAAACTAGAAATTAATAATAAAGAAATAGAAGTAGAAGATGGAGTTACGGTACTCCAAGCATGTGAGATTGCTGGATATGAAATTCCAAGATTTTGCTATCATGAAAAACTATCTATAGCTGGTAACTGCAGAATGTGCTTAGTTGAAATGGATAAATCTCCTAAACCAATTGCTTCTTGTGCTATGCCAGCAACCCAGGGTATGAAAATAAAAACTAATACAGAGTTAGTAAAAAATTCAAGAAAGGGTGTAATGGAATTTCTTCTTGCTAATCATCCTTTGGATTGTCCAGTATGTGACCAGGGTGGAGAATGTGATCTACAAGATCAATCAATGTTTTATGGTATTGATAAATCAAGATTTAAAGAAAATAAAAGATACGTTCCAGAAAAATATATGGGTCCGCTGATTAAAACACAAATGACAAGATGTATACATTGTACTAGGTGCATAAGATTTGCTACTGAAATTGCTGGTGTACCTGAACTAGGAGCAATCGGCAGAGGTGAGGATATGCAGATAACTACATATCTTGAAAAATCAATGGAATCAGAATTATCTGCAAATGTAATAGATCTCTGTCCTGTTGGTGCTTTAACCTCAAAACCATACGTCTTCGAAGCAAGACCTTGGGAGCTCAAGAAAACAGAAACCATCGATGTTATGGATGCTGTAGGATAAAATATTAGAGTTGATACATATGGGTGGGAAGTAAAAAGAGTTTTACCAAAAATAAATGAGGATATTAACGAGGAATGGATTTCTGATAAAACAAGATATGCTTGTGATGGTTTAAAAAACCAAAGATTAGATACGCCATTAATAAAAATAAACAATAAACTTGAAAATAGTAATTGGGATGGAGCATTGAAATTAATTTCTGAAAAAATTAAAAATACAGAGTGTGATAAAATAGCAGGTTTTACTGGGGACTTAACAAATATGGAAACACTTTTTATTGCAAAAGAATTTTTTAATAAAGTTATTAATTCCAAAAACCTAGAGTCCAGAACAAAAAATTCATATATTAATACAAGCAAAAGAGAAAATTATTTGTTTAATTCAAGTATAAATGGGATCGAAAATAGTGATTTAATTTTGTTGATTGGAGCAAACCCACGTTTTGAAGCAACAATTTTAAACGCAAGAATAAGAAAATCTTTTATAAATAATAAAACAAAAATTTATTCATTTGGTAATATAGGTGATCAAACTTACCCATACGAAGTTTTAAAAAATAGCACAGAAACTATTAAAGATTTAGTTGAAAAAAAAATTAAATTATCTGATCAAATTATAAAAGCCCAAAATCCGATTATTATAATTGGTCAATCAACACTTAAACTAAAATCATCAGAATATATTTGCGAAAGTATAATGAAATTTTTAAAAGATAATAATAAAATTAATTCAGAATGGAATGCTTTCAATATTTTATCTAACAACGCTTCTACAATTGCGTCTTATGATTTTGGTATTATCAGCTCTAATTATTCAAATAATGTTTTAAGTAAACTCAATAATGGTCAGTTTGAATTAGTCTTTTTATTCGGTCAAGACGATTTAACATTTAATAAAAAAAAAGAATTTATAGTATATATTGGAAGCCACGGAGATAAAGGTGCTGAAATTGCAGATATTATTCTTCCGGGAGCTGCTTTCACCGAACAGGATGCTCATTATACAAACTTGGAAGGTCATGTACAAAAAGCCTATCAAGCATCCTATCCCCCTGGCAACGCAAAAGAAGATTGGGAAATTATAAATTCATTATCTTTAATGATCAAAAACAAAAAAATTTATCAAAACAAAGATGAACTTGTTGACTCGATGTTCAATTTTTTAAAGATGAAAAAACCAAATCAAATAAATGCAGCACAGGATAGTATTTTTGTTAGCGAGAGTATAGTTTTAGATCCTGTTGATTATTACTACTCAAATGTAATAGCAAGATCTTCTTATACAATGACACAATGTAGAAATGAGAAGCTTAAAGTAAAAAAAACAGGTACTGAGGGATAATGCATTTACTTACAACTATATTTATCGAGACATACAAAATTATCTTTTTATTAATTCCCTTACTTACAGCTGTTGCCATGGTTGTATGGCTAGACAGAAGAGTATGGGCCTTAGTTCAAAAAAGAAGAGGTCCAAATGTCGTTGGTCCTTTTGGTTTATTTCAATCTTTAGCGGATGCATTAAAATATATATTCAAAGAAATAATTATACCAGCTAGCTCAAATAAAGTCATTTTTGTATTAGCACCAATAGTTACAATGACTTTAGCTTTAATAGCATGGGCAGTAATTCCTTTTAGTGAAAAATATGTATTAGCAGATATTAATGTTGGTATTTTATACATTTTTGCTGTCTCTTCTTTAGGTGTTTATGGAATAATAATGGGAGGATGGGCATCTAATTCAAAATACCCATTTCTAGGAGCTATAAGATCTGCTGCCCAAATGGTTTCTTATGAAGTTTCTATTGGGGTGATAATTATTAACGTTCTTCTTTGTGTTGGATCTTTAAATTTGACAGATATTGTTTTAGCTCAAAAAAGCATGTGGTTTATAATTCCGTTGTTTCCAATGTTTGTTATATTTTTTATATCAGCTTTAGCAGAGACAAACAGACCTCCATTTGACTTACCCGAGGCAGAAGCAGAGTTAGTTGCAGGGTATCAAACAGAATATTCTGGCATGATGTATGCAATGTTTTGGTTGGGAGAGTATGCAAATATTCTTTTAATGTGTGCCTTAGGATCTATACTTTTTTTAGGTGGCTGGTTGTCACCACTAGATTTTTATCCCTTCAATATTATACCAGGTCCAGTTTGGCTTATAGTTAAAATGTTGTTTTTATTTATTTTATTTGCTTTAGTGAAAGCCATTGTACCAAGATACAGATATGATCAACTGATGAAGCTTGGTTGGAAAGTGTTTCTACCATTCTCATTAATTTATGTAGTATTTACTGCAGGTTTTTTAATGTATTTTAACTTATTACCAGGAGTAAATTAAAATGAAAATTAGTAGACTTATAAAAATAATTTTTTTATTAGATTTTCTAACTGGATTGTTCATGGCAGTTAAAGAGATATTTAAACCAAAAAAAACAATAAACTATCCTTTTGAAAAAGGAAGAATTAGCCCAAGATTTAGAGGTGAACACGCTCTTAGAAGATATCCAAATGGGGAAGAAAGATGTATAGCATGCAAATTATGCGAAGCTGTTTGCCCAGCTCAAGCAATAACAATAGAATCTTCTGAGAGGTCTGATGGAAGTAGAAAAACTACAAGATATGATATTGATATGCTTAAATGTATATATTGTGGTTTATGTGAAGAATCTTGTCCAGTAGACGCAATAGTCCAGGGACCAAATTTTGAATTTTCCACAGAAACAAGAGAAGAACTTTATTACAATAAAGAAAAACTTTTAGAAAATGGTGATAAATGGGAAAATATTTTGGCTGCTAATATAAAAGCTGATAACCCATATAGGTAATCAAATGTTAGCACATGCAATATTCTTTTATATCTTTGCTTTTATAGGAATAGTATCTGCTGTAATGGTGACTGCTTCCAAAAACACAGTGCATTCCGTTTTTTTTTTGATTTTAGATTTCATAAGTATTTCTTGTCTTTTTATAATGATAGGTGCTGAGTTTTTAGGAATGATAATGTTAATCGTTTATGTAGGTGCTGTTGCAGTATTATTTTTATTTGTAGTAATGATGTTAAATGTAAGCTTACAAAAAAATAAATGGTTTTCTTCAAAAATTAGTAGTACTCATATACCCTTTGGATTATTAATAAGTGTCATAATATTTTTTGAATTAATTATAGTTATAGGTGGTTGGAAATTTAAACCAGAGGTCCTAAACTCTATACAATTAAAATCATCCACAGGAATTACAAATACCCATTCTATTGGAAATGTTTTATACACCGATTATATTCATTTATTTCAACTATCAGGAATGATCCTTTTAGTTGCCATGATAGGTGCAATTGTTCTAACTTTTCGACAGAGAGAAGGATTAAAAAGACAGAGCTATCTAAAGCAAATTTCTAGAGAAAGATCTGATGGAGTTGAACTTAAAGATGTTGATAAAAAGAAAGGTGTAAAAATAGATGCTTGATATTCATTTAAGTCATTATTTAACACTAGGAGCAATAATTTTTACTATCGGTGTAGCTGGAATTTTCTTAAATAGAAAAAATATAATTGTAATTTTAATGAGTATTGAATTAATTCTTTTAGCAGTTAATATTAATCTTGTATCCTTTTCAATTTATCTTGATGATTTAAATGGACAAATTTTTACTTTATTTATTTTAACAGTAGCAGCAGCAGAAGCAGCAATAGGATTAGCTATAATTGTAGTATATTATAGAAATTCTGGAACAATAAGGGTCGAAGAAATCGATAAACTCAAAGGATAAAATGGAATATTTAATTTTATTTTTGCCACTTATAGCAGCTATAGTTGCTGGTTTCTTCGGTAAATTAATTGGAGATAAAAACTCTCAAATTATAACTTGTCTATTTACATCTGTTTCAGCAATATTTTCATTTATAATATTGTACAAAGTTATTTTTTTGTCTTATGAAAATAATCTATTATTAGCTACTTGGATTAATTCTGGGGAATTAAAAGTAAATTGGTCTATAAAAATTGATTCCTTATCTGCCGTCATGTTGGTAGTTGTCACTTTTATTTCTTCCATAGTTCATATTTATTCAGTTGGTTATATGTCTCATGATGAACACAAATCGAGATTTATGTCATTTTTGTCTTTATTTACATTCGCAATGCTTTCACTGGTGACATCTGATAATTTCATTCAACTTTTTTTTGGTTGGGAGGGTGTAGGATTATGTTCATATTTTTTAATAGGATTTTGGTTTAAAAAAGAAAGTGCAAATAAGGCAGCTATAAAAGCATTTTTGGTAAATAGAGTCGGCGACTTTGGTTTTGCTTTAGGTATTTTTTTGATATTTTTTATATTTAAGTCTGTAAATTTTAATGATGTTTTTAGTCAGGTACTTCTTTATTCAGATAAAGACTTAAACTTTATTGGACTCTCAATAAATGTAATTGATTTAATTTGTATTTTATTATTTGTTGGTGCAATGGGCAAATCTGCTCAATTTCTTCTTCACACATGGCTGCCAGATGCAATGGAAGGACCCACACCTGTTTCTGCACTAATTCATGCTGCAACAATGGTAACAGCTGGCGTTTTTTTAGTTGTTAGGTGCTCACCAATATTTGAATATTCAGAATTAGGATTATCAATAGTTACAATAATAGGTATGATAACTGCGATATTTGCAGCAAGTGTTGCATTGGTCCAAACAGACATTAAAAAAATTATTGCTTATTCTACCTGTAGTCAATTAGGCTATATGTTTTTTGCTGCCGGCATAGGAGCTTATCATGTTGCGATGTTTCATTTATTTACTCATGCTTTTTTTAAAGCTTTGCTATTTCTTGGAGCGGGTTCCGTAATTCATTCTTTTGAAGATGAACAAAATATAAATAAAATGGGAGGTGTTTGGAAAAAACTTCCTTATACCTACGCTATGATGTTAGTAGGTACGCTTGCATTAACTGGATTTCCTTTTTTATCAGGTTTTTATTCAAAGGATGCTATAATTGAGTTTGCATATATGAAAAACAACTTTGCAGGAGTTTCTGCTGCATATGTTGGGATTTTTACAGCCTTTTTAACCTCTATATATTCTTGGAGACTAATTTTTTTATCTTTTCACGGAGATTATAATAATAGGAATATAAAGTACGATAATCTACACGAATCACCTAAAATTATGTTAATTCCTCTATTAGTTTTATCACTTGGTGCAATATTTGCTGGAATAATTTTTAAAGATATTTTTATAGGACATAATACTTCTTATAGCTTTTGGGGAGAGTCAATAATTTTCTTAGAAAGATTTAGTATTGATCATCCACCAGGTTGGTTATTAATGTTAACACCTAGTATAGTTATTATTTCAATACCCGTTGCTTATATTTTATTTGTTAAAAAAAAACAATTTTTAGAGACAATTGTTGATATGAATAAACCAGTATATTTATTTTTAAAAAATAAATGGTATTTTGATGAAATTTATGACTTTCTTTTTGTAGAACCATCAAAAAAAATAGGAATTTATTTTTGGAAAAAAATAGATATAGATTTTATAGATAAATTTGGTCCAAATGGTATTTCTCAATTAATTAAAATATTTTCAAATAAAGCTGTAAAATTTCAGAGTGGTTTTATTTACCAATATGCTTTTGTAATGCTAATTGGTTTTTCTTTAATATTAACTTTTTTAATTGTTAATTAATGACTTTTCCAATTTTATCTTCTTTAATTCTTTTACCTACAATTGGATCAATTTTCATCCTGTTTACAAAATCAAGTAAAAGCTACCAGGCAAGTAAATACATTTCTATTTTTATATCTCTATCAAATTTTTTAATATCAATTTATTTATGGTCAATTTTTGATAGTCAGGTTACTGAATTTCAATTTGTTGAACAAAGAGAGTGGTTATTAGGTTTTATTAATTACAAAGTAGGTATTGATGGAATATCAATATTATTTATTATACTTACTACTTTTATCACACCAATTTGTATCGTTTATGTTAATTCAACAATTGAAAATCGCCTAAAAGATTTTTTAATTGCAATTCTAGTCATGGAAAGTTTTATGATTGGAGTATTTTGTTCCCTAGATTTAGTAGTTTTTTATTTATTTTTTGAAGCTGGATTGATACCAATGTTTCTTATTATAGGAATTTGGGGAGGTGAAAGAAGAGTTTATTCAGCATTTAAATTTTTTCTTTACACTTTATTAGGTTCAGTTCTAATGTTGGTTGCTATAATTTCAATTTATTGGATTACAGGTACTACTGATGTTCAACAACTATATGAAATAGGTATTGATATAAAGTACCAAAATCTTCTCTGGCTTGCGTTTTTTAGTTCTTTTGCTGTTAAAACTCCAATGTGGCCAGTGCATACATGGCTGCCGGATGCGCATGTGGAAGCTCCAACAGCAGGATCTGTCTTACTAGCCGCAATTCTACTTAAAATGGCTGGATATGGATTTATTAGATTTTCATTAGGATTATTTCCTTCCGCATCGGAATTTTTTGTTCCTCTAATTTTCAGTTTAAGTTTAATAGCTATAATATACACTTCTTTAGTTGCTTTAATGCAAGAAGACATGAAGAAGTTAATTGCATATTCCTCAGTCTCACATATGGGTTTTGTTACATTGGGAATATTTTCAATGACACAACAAGGTTTAGAGGGAAGTATTTTTCAAATGATAAGTCATGGACTAGTTTCTGCAGCACTTTTTTTATCTGTGGGTGTAATATATGAGAGAAAACATTCTAGAATGATTAAAGATTATAGTGGTTTAGTTTCAGTGATGCCTAGGTACGCAATCGTATTTATGGTTTTTACTTTGGGCGCACTGGGATTACCAGGCACTAGTGGATTTATTGGTGAGTTTTTAGTTTTAATAGGAGTTTTTAAAAAAAATATTTTGGTAGCAATGATTGCAAGTATAGGAGTAATTCTAGGAGCCGCATATATGTTATGGCTTTATAAAAGAGTTGTATTTGGCAATCTTACAGAAAATCTAAAGGACATGTTAGATCTCAAAAAATATGAGATTGCTATTTTAGTTATTTTATCAATACCAATAATATTTTTTGGATTTTATCCAGAGCCTTTAATAAATTCTTTTGAAGCCTCCATAGAACATTTGTTAGATAATCACAATTTAGAAATAACCCAGCAACTTAAAGCTAATATAAATGATTAATATTAATTTTGTTTTACCTGAAATATTTATTTCTATTTCAATTATGTCTTTGTTATTAATTGGTGTTTTTAAAAATAAAAGTTCAGAAATTGTGTATAGCCTGTCAGTTGTAAGTTTAATAATTTTATTATCCCTAATTATTAATTTAAATTCAATTTCGCAAGTTTCAATTTTCAATGACAGTTATAGCATTGATAGATTAAGCACTTTTATGAAAATATTAGTGGCTGGCTCTGGTATATTTGTGATGATTTCATCTAAAAATTACGTAAAAACTTCTAAAATATTTAAAATCGAATATCCAATTTTATTATTGAGTTCAATACTTGGGATGTTAGTTATGATAAGCGCAAATGATTTGATAGTTTTTTATATAGGACTAGAGTTACAATCATTAGCTTTATATGTACTAGCTTCTTTTAAAAGAGAAAATATTCTGTCAACCGAGTCAGGATTGAAATATTTTGTCTTGAGTGCGCTTTCATCAGGATTATTATTATATGGTTGTTCGCTTATTTATGGATATGCTGAGTCAACAAATTTTAATCAAATATTATTAAATTCTACAGAATTAAAATATGGCCTAACTTTTGGAGTTGTATTTATCTTGGTTGGACTTGCTTTTAAGATATCAGCTGTTCCTTTTCATATGTGGGCTCCAGATGTTTATCAAGGATCCCCCACATCCGTAACTATTTTCTTTGCAATACTTCCTAAAATAGCTGCTATGACTATTCTAATCAGATTTTTATATATACCATTTTCAAATTTAATAGATCAATGGCAGATGATAATTGTCTTTTTATCGATAGCTTCGATGTTATTTGGAGCTATTGCAGCGATTGGGCAAAAAAATCTAAAAAGATTAGTTGCATACAGTTCTATAGGACATATGGGTTATGCATTAGCTGGTTTGGCTGCGGGTACCAATCAAGGAATTCAAAGCTCTATTACTTATATGACAATTTATCTTTTCATGAACTTAGCCTTTTTTTGCTGCATATTTATGCTTAAAAAAAAAGAAATTTACTATGAAAACATAGATGACTTATCTGGACTTTCAAAAAATCATCCTTTATTGGCTTTTTCATTAATGATAGCTCTATTTTCATTGGCTGGGATTCCACCGTTAGCTGGTTTCTTTGCAAAATTTTATATTTTTATGGCAGTATTAGAAAAATCAATGTACTTTCTAGCAGTTATTGGATTGCTATCAACTGTGATAGCTGCTTTTTATTACTTAAGAATCATAAAAGTGATTTATTTTGATACAGATAAAAGAATTTACGACACAAATCATAGCCTTGGATTAAAAACAACATTATTTTTATCGACATTGATAATAATCACATATTTTCTGTATCCAAGTGTTCTAACTGCAATTGTCTCCCAAATTGTAATTATTTCATGAACTTAAAGATTATCAATTTTAAAACAATAAAAAGTACAAATGATACAGCAATAAGAATGATCAAAACAGGCATTTTATCGGGAGTTATTGTAGCAAATAAACAAATAAAAGGAAAAGGTCAAAGAGGAAAAAGATGGATATCAAAAGAAGGAAATCTTTTTGCAACTTTTTTTTTTGAAATTAGTAAAAATATTTCAATTAATAAAATTATTAAAATTAATTCTTTAATTCTAAAAGAAACATTATCCAGATATATTAAAAATAAAATAATTATTAAATTACCAAATGATTTACTGATCGATAAAAAAAAAGTATCAGGAATACTTCAAGAAATTATATTTAAAAATAGTAAAAAATTTTTGATCTTAGGAATTGGTGTTAATATTTCGAGTAGCCCGAATATACCTAACTATCAAACTACATATCTTGAAAAATATACTAAAAAAAAAATAGATAAATTTAAGATATTAAAAAATATAAAAAAGAAATTAATTTTACATTCAAATATATTTAAAAAAGGAAATTCATGATTGTTATTGGAGATATAGGTAACACTGAAATAAAAATTTTTATATTTAAAAAAAATAAAGTAATTTATAAAAAAAGATTTAAAACACTTGATCTTACTAAAGAGTATATTAAAAAAAATTTTAAATTTATAAATAAAAATAAGAAACAAATAAAAAAAATAGTATTTTCGTCAGTTGTACCAAAAAAATATTCAATATTTAAATCTTATTTTCAAAATAAAATTAAAATAAAATGTATAGAAATTAAAAGTTTAAATTTAAAAAAAATATTAACTATTAAAGTAAACAAAAAACAAATTGGATCAGATAGATTAGCAAATGCAATTTCGGTAATAAATCAAAAAAGTAATTTTATAGTTGTTGACTTTGGTACAGCTACAAATTTTGATGTTGTTATCAAAAATAGGTATGAAGGCGGTATCATTGCCCCTGGTGTGAAATTATCTTTAAATAATTTATCTTCTAATGCCTCACTAATACCAAAAATAAATTTAACCAAAGTTAAATCTGTAATAGGGAAAAATACTAACTCAGCTGTTAAATCTGGTTTTTTTTACGGGTATTCTGGTCTAATAAACAATATAATAAAACTAATTTTTATACAAACTGGTCTTAAGTATAAAATCATATTAACAGGTGGATTTGCAACTATGTTTAGAAAATCTATCAAATTTAATTGTATTGTTAAAAAGGATTTAACAATACAGGGAATTTTAAAAATTGCTAATAATTTATAAATGATGACTGATGAACTTTTATTTTGTCCTTTAGGAGGATCTGGTGAAATTGGAATGAATATGAATCTTTATTGTTATGGAAATGATGAGAATCGTAAATGGATAATTGTAGATATTGGTGTGACTTTTGCTGATGAAAGTACCCCAGGTATAGATTTAATTTATCCTGATCCAGGATTTATTTCTGAAAAAAATAGTGATTTATTGGGCATTGTAGTTACTCATGCTCACGAAGACCATATAGGTGCAATTTCACATCTATGGCCGAAATTAAAGTGCAAAATTTATGCCACTCCATTCACTGCAATTTTGATAAATGAAAAGTTTAAAGAAAAAAAAATTGATATTAAAAAATATTTAAAAATTGTTAAGTTAAACAGCACTATAGATCTAAATCCATTCAAAATTGAGTTTGTTACAATGACGCATTCTATAGTTGAACCTAATGGATTGAAAATCCAAACCCCTGTTGGAAATATTCTTCATACAGGTGACTGGAAATATGATCCAAAGCCTTTAGTTGGTGAAAATATAAACTCTAATAGATTAAAAGAAATAGGAGACGAAGGTGTTTTAGCTATGATTTGCGATTCTACTAATGTTTTTAGCCCAGGAAGAACTGGCTCTGAAAATGATGTGAGAATAAATCTTTTAAAAATAATGCAAAGACTAAAAAAAAGAATTATCGTCACCTCTTTTGCTTCAAATGTAGCAAGAATGGAGAGCGTATTTTATTGCGCGCAAAAAACAGGTAGACAAATTAGTTTAGTAGGTCGATCAATGCAGAGAATTTTCAAAGCAGCAAAACAATGTGGTTACCTAAAAAATGTTATAGACCCTATCGATCCGAGAGATTCGAAAAGCTTTTCACGAGATAAGATTTTATATTTATGTACTGGCAGCCAAGGAGAACCGCTTGGTGCCATGACAAGAATCTCTAAATATACACATCCCGATGTATATGTAGAAAAAGATGATGCAGTTATTTTTTCATCAAAAATTATTCCTGGTAATGAAAAAAAACTTTATAAACTACATAATGAACTTGTTAAAAATGGTGTTGAAGTAATATCTGAGGAAAACGAATTTATACATGTATCTGGACACCCTAATAGAGAAGATCTTAAAGAAATGTATAAATGGGTTAAACCAAATTGTATAATACCTGTCCATGGAGAACACAGACATATGATAGAGCACACAAATTTCGCTAGAGAGATGCAAATTCCTCATACTGTTCTCGTGGAAAATGGAGATATTGTTAAAATTTACCCAGGTGAAAAACCAGAGGTATACGATAAAGCACCAAATGGCAAAATATATTTAGATGGAATTATACCAGTAGAAGAAGATTCTAAATCAATTAAAGAAAGAAAGAATATCTCAGTTAATGGATTTATGGATTTAATTTTAATAGTTAACTCAAAAGGTCGTAATGTGAATAAACCAATTATAACGTTTAAAGGTTTGCCTATACAAGATCAAGAAGACTTTATTTCAGGTTTAGAGGAAAAAATAGATAAAGTAACAAAAACCTTTTCTTTAACGAATCAAAATCAAAGAGAAAATCTGATGGAAACATTAAAAATAACTTGCAGAAAATATACAAAGGAAAAGACTGGAAAAAAACCTTTAACAAATATAAAAATAATTAAATTATAAATTTATATGTATTTTTCAAAATCATTTATACCCATATTAAAAAATAATCCTACAGAAGCAAAAATAAAATCTCATCAATTAATGCTAAGAGTGGGCATGATCAAACAATCATCTGCAGGAATTTATTCATGGTTACCATTAGGTTTTAAAGTAATGAAAAAAATTGAAAAAATAGTTAGAGAAGAACAAAATGCTGCTGGTGTTCAGGAAATTCTTATGCCTACAATTCAATCTAGTGAAATATGGAAAGAGAGTGGCAGATATGAAGATTACGGTGAAGAAATGCTAAGGATAAAAGATCGTCAAAATCGCGAAATGTTGTATGGACCAACTAATGAAGAGCTTATTACAGAAATTTTTAGAACCTCAATAAAATCCTATAAGTTACTACCTCAACTTCTATACCATATTCAATGGAAGTTCAGGGACGAACTAAGACCAAGATTTGGAATAATGCGTTGTAGAGAATTTTATATGAAGGACGCTTATTCATTTGATTTAAACGACGATGAAGCAATATTTTCATATAATAAATTTTTTTTAGCTTATCTTAAAACATTTAATAGACTTGGCTTAACAGCTATACCTATGGCTGCTGATACTGGACCTATAGGAGGAAACTTATCTCATGAATTCATAATACTTGCAGATACAGGAGAGAGTAAAATTTATACTGATAAAAAAATATTTGACGTAAAATACGACGATACTTTATTAGAAAAAAATTCTTTAAATAAACTGAGAAAAAGCTATGAGCAATTTTATGCTGTAACTGATGAAAAGTACAATAAACAAGAATTTGAAAAAAATGTTGTCCTTGAAAACAGGCTTCAAACAAAGGGAATTGAGGTGGGACATATTTTTTATTTTGGTGACAAATATTCTAAACCAATGAATGCATCAGTGGATCACAAAGGAAAAAAAGAATTTGTCAAAATGGGATCATATGGAATTGGAGTTTCAAGATTGGTAGGAGCAATTATTGAGGCATTTTATGATGAAAAAAAAGAAATAATGAAATGGCCAATTTCTGTATCACCATATGAGTGTGCAATACTTCCTGTAGTTACCAAAAATGATAGTTCTAATTACAAAAAATCAGAAAAAATTTACAATTATCTTTTAAAAAATAAAATTGACACAATCATGGATGATACTGAAGAAAATATTTCTTCTAAAATGAAAAAATTTAATTTAATTGGAATTCCATATCAAATTATTGTAGGTAAAAATACTGATGGTGAAGAAGTAGAATTTAAGGAAATAGGACAAGATAGTCAAAAAATTAATATTGATAGAGTTATAGACAAAATCAAAAGTAAAAAATAAATTGATCACTCAGATAGAAAAAAAAATAGCTTTAAGATATTTAAAAACAAATAAAAAAGACGGTTTTTTAAATGTAATAACAATTTTTTCATTTGTTGGAATATCTCTTGGTGTAGCAGTTTTAATAATTGTTATGTCTGTAATGAATGGATTTAGAACTGAATTAATTCAAAAAATTATAGGTTTTAATGCTCATGCGGTTGTTAAACCATATGAAATTCCAATTAACACCGAAGTTTTTTCAAATAAGAAACTTCGTTCTATTTCTAAAAAGTTAATTTTAAGCAATAGCGGTGAAGGAGTAGTAATAAATAAAGATTATACAAAAGGAATTTTGATAAGGGGCTATGCCACAAATAGTTTCAAGAGATTAAAAATAGTTCAAGATGATAAATTTATAGGTAATAAGAAGTTAAATCGGAAACATATTTCTATTGGAAAAGAGCTCAGCTTTCTTTTAAATGTAAATATTGGCGATAAAATTTTAATCATGTCTCCTGCAGGTATCAAAACCATTGTAGGAACTTTACCAAAACAAGAGGCATATATAATAGACTCAATATTTGATTCAGGATTAAACGATTTTGATCAAAATGTAGCTTTTATAAATATTCTTGATCTAGAAAATTTTTTTAACCTTAGTGAAGATGATAGATATTTAGAAGTATATTTAAAGAAACCAGAAAAAATTGATAACATTAAAACAGAATTGTCTAATATATTCAAACAAGAATATATTTATACATGGGCAGATCTAAATAGATCTCTTTTTTCAGCATTAAAAGTCGAGAGAAATGTGATGTTTATTATATTATCTTTAATAATTATTGTAGCAGCCTTTAATATTATATCAGGATTAACAATTTTAGTAAAAAATAAAACTAGAGAAATAGCCATACTAAAATCTATAGGAGTCTCTAATAAATCTATAAAAAAAATATTTTTTATAGTCGGTTTTTCCATAGGAACTCTATCTACAAGTTTTGGAATATTATTAGGTATAGTATTTTCAAAATATATAGAAAATTTAAGAAAACTTCTGAGTGAAATTTTTGAAATAACTTTATTTCCTGAAGAAATTTATTTTTTAAGCAAAATGCCATCTGAAATAAATATTAACTCAATAATAATTATTGCTTTATGTTCTATAATTTCTACTTGTCTAGTATCAATATATCCTGCTGTTAAAGCTGCAAATTTAGATCCTATAAAGGCACTCAAGTATGAATAAAAATATTATTATAAAAAATTTGACTAAATCTTTTTTCAAAAATAAAAAAATAAAAGTTCTTAATAAAATTAATTACACATTTAAAGCGGGTAAAATTTATTCATTAATGGGACCTTCAGGATCAGGCAAATCTACATTATTAAATATAATTTCACTTTTAGACAAACCTACAAAAGGAAAAATTTCAATTGATAGGTCTGATATAAATTTTGAAAATAATCAAAAAAATGATGATTTAAGATCAAAAAAGATAGGAATAATTTACCAAGATAAAAATTTATTAGGAGATTTTACTGCCATAGAAAACATTTTACTTGCAAGACTGACATTTAAAGATGACTATAAAAATGCTTTAGAAGAATCGGAAAAAATTATTAAGCAAGTTGGATTAACAAAAAGAAAGAACCATTTTCCATCTGAGTTATCAGGTGGCGAGTCTCAAAGAATTGCAATAGCTAGAGCGATTATAAATAACCCACAAATAATACTAGCAGATGAACCTACTGGAAGTTTAGATCATAAAACTTCAAAAGACATCTTTAGAATTTTGTTAAATTTAAAAAATAAAAATAGAATAATATTGTTTGCAACCCATAATAGATATTTTGCAAATATGGCAGATTGTAAATTACACTTAATTGATGGTAAAATAAAAAACATCAATGGAAAATTTAAATAATAAAACCTTTAATCATTTTAAAATTCATACTCAATATTCAATTTGTGAAGGGGCTTTACAAATAGATACTCTAAGCGAATACTGTAAAAAAAATAAAATTCGATCAATAGGTATTTCTGATACCTCTAACTTATCAGGTGCTCTAGAATTCTCTGAAAAAATTTCAAAATGTGGTTCTCAACCCATCATAGGTGCTCAAATTAAGTTTAATTATAAGGAAGAAATAGATCTATTACCATTAATAGCAAAAAATGAAAAAGGTTATAAAAGAATAATTGAATTAACCTCAAAATCATATCTTGATAATGATGACGAAAAGGATCCAAATTGTAATTTTGATGAACTTTTAAAAAATGACGATGATATTATAGTATTGTCAGGTGGGTTAAAAAGTTTATCAGGAATACTATTTAAAAAAGGTAAATTAAAGGATCTGGAAACTTTATACACTAAACTAAAAGAAGTTTTTGCTGAAAATTTTTACATAGAAATTCAAAGACATAACGATATTAATGAAAAAGATTTCGAAAAATTTAATTTGAATTTGTCATACAAATTAAAAATTCCAATTATAGCAACTCAAGAAGTTTATTATTTAGGCCAAGATATGCATGAAGCTCATGACGCATTGATGTGTATTGGTGAAAAAACCTATGTAAATGATGTCAATAGATTGAAATTATCTGATCAACATTATTTAAAAAATTCCTCTGAAATGATTGATTTATTTAAAGACTTACCAGAGGCTCTAGAAAATAATTTTAATCTATCTTTAAGATGTAGTTTTAGGCCTCAAGGATCAGATCCGATGCTTCCTAATATTTCAACAAAAACTGAAAATCCTAACGAAAATTTAATAAACATTTCTAAAAATGGATTGATTAATAAGTTTGAGAATAATTTTAATATAAAAAAGGAAAATTTAAAAAATAATAAAAAATATCAAATTTACCTTGATAGACTAAATCATGAAATAAATATTATTACTAAAATGAATTATTCTAGTTATTTTCTAATTGTATCTGATTATATTAAGTGGGCTAAAAACAATAATATACCAGTTGGACCTGGCCGGGGATCTGGCGCAGGTTCTTTAGTGGCATGGTGTCTATCAATTACAGATGTTGATCCAATTCAATTTGATTTAATTTTTGAAAGATTTTTAAATCCAGATAGAATCTCAATGCCAGACTTTGATATCGATTTTTGTGAAGAAAAAAGAGATTTGGTTTTTGATTACTTAAAGAAAAAATATAAGAATAGTGTTGCTCATATCATAACATTCGGTAAGCTTAAAGCGAGAATGGTTATAAGGGATGTCGGTAGAGTTATGGGTTTACCTTATGGCTTTGTTGATAGTATTTGTAAAATGATTCCATTCGATCCTTCAAGACCAATGAATCTTACCCAAAGCATAAATAGTGAACCTAGATTACAAAATCTTATAAAAGAGGATAGAAGAGTTAAAAAATTGGTTGATCTTTCATTAAAACTTGAAGGTTTAAATCGTAATGTAGCTACTCATGCTGCTGGTGTTGTTATAGCTGATAAAAAACTTACTGAAACTGTCCCATTATACAAAGATAAAAATTCTAATTTATTACTACCTTCGACTCAATTTGATATGTATTCAGCAGAAAATGCTGGTTTAGTAAAATTTGATTTTTTAGGACTTAAAACTCTAACAATTATAAAAAAAACTGAACAACTTGTTAAAAAGAAAAATAAAAATTTTGATATTGAGAAAATAAATTTTGATGACAAAAAAGTATTCGATTTGTTAAGTTCTGGTAACACAGTTGGTTTATTCCAACTTGAAAGCTCAGGAATGAGAGATGCTCTTACACAGATGAAGCCAAATCAATTAGAGGACATTATTGCTTTGGTAGCATTATATAGACCAGGACCAATGAGTAATATTCCTATATATAATGATTGTAAGCATAAAATTAGGGAACCTGACTATCTCCATCCAAAACTTGAAAAAATTTTAAAACCAACTTACGGAGTTATCATTTATCAGGAACAAGTTATGCAAATAGCACAAATTTTATCCGGCTTTACTGCGGGTGAAGCAGACTTACTGCGACGAGCAATGGGTAAAAAAAAACGCGCTGAACTAGAAAAGCAAAAAAATAGATTTATAGAAGGAGCATTTAAAAATGGTATTAACAAAGAAGTTGCAGCCAGTATATTTTTAAAAATTGAACCTTTTGCAGAATATGGATTTAATAAAAGTCATGCAGCAGCTTATGCTATAATTGCATATCAAACTGCATACCTTAAGACTCATTTCAAACATGAATTTTTTGCAGCTTCAATGTCTATGGAACTCTCAAATCAAAAGAAATTAAGTGAGTTTTATGAGGAATTAAGAAGATTAGAAATAAAAGTCATAAGACCAGACATAAATCGTTGCTTTGCTGACTTTTCATCTGATGGAATTAATTTTTTTTATGCATTAGGAGCACTTAAGAATGTTGGTTACGAAGCTATATCAAATATTGTTTCTGAAAGAATAAATAATGGAAATTTTAAATCTTTAAACGATTTTATTTCAAGAATTAGCCATAAAGATATTAATAAATTACAATTAGAGGGACTAGTAAAGGCTGGTGCTTTTGATAACTTAGAAAGTAACAGAAATTCCTTATTTAGTTCAATTCCAAATATGATCTTAAAGTCAAAAAATATAGATGAAAATAGATTAGCAAATCAAATAGATCTTTTTAATGATGACAATTCATTATCAGATGATTTTTTAAAAAAAATAGATGATTGGAAAACTGATGAAAAGTTAAATAAAGAATTTGAAACATTGGGTTTTTTCATTTCAGACCATCCATTAAACCAATATAAAGATATATATCAACAATATAAAATTAAAAGTTTTTCAGAGTTTGAAACAAATAAAGAAGAAAGTGAAATCAATATTGCAGCAACAATTCTTAAGGTACAAGAAAAAAAAACACAAAAAGGTACATCTTATGCTATTGTAAAATTTTCTGATTTAAGCAGTATATTCGAATTATTTTTATTTTCAGAGGTTTTTGAAATAAATAGAGAGTCTATAAAAGAAGGCAATTCTCTAATTTTAACTATATATAAAAACGTTAATGATAATGAAAATAGATTTAAAAGAATAAATGTTAAAAAAGTAATCTCAATTGGTGAAGTTTTAAATAAACCCATCAAGGATATTTGTTTTGAAGTAGATAGTCTTGAAAAATTTAAATCTTTAAAGAGTATTTTGCAAAATAAGGGTAATACCAATGTTTCTTTGAAATATGTTGACAATAAAAGATCACTTTATTTTAAATTAGAGCATCCTAGAAATATAACTAGAAAAGATATCAATGAGCTTAAAAACCAACATATATCAACATTAATTGATTAAATTTATGCTTGTTTTATTTTTAATATTAAGTAAAAGATCTTCTAAATACGCACACAATTTTTAGGTTAATTACCCCCGGTCCGTTTTTGGAAGAAAATTGTGGTGGAATAACCGGAAAAAAATATGAAGATACCAAATTTAACAATTCAACAATTATTAGAAGCGGGCGTTCATCTTGGACATAAAACTCTTCGATGGAATCCAAAAATGAAAAAATATATTTTTGGACAAAGAGACTCAATTCATATTATAGATTTAACTCAAACACTTGAGCTAACGAATGTAGCCTTAGAAAAAGTGTACAATACGGTATTAAATAATGGTAAAATATTATTTATATCAACTAAAAAACAAGCATCCGAAGCAGTTGCAGATTTAGCAAAAAAAACAAATCAATATTACGTTAATTATAGATGGTTAGGTGGGATGTTAACTAATTGGGGAACTATATCTAATTCAATTAAAAAACTAGAGCAAATAAATTCACATTTGTCATCAGAGAATAGAGGTTTTACTAAAAAAGAACTTCTAAAAATGAGTCTGCAGCGCGATAAACTACAAAGATCACTAGGTGGGATTTCACAAATGAAAAAAATTCCTGATTTAGTATTTATTATAGATACAAACTATGAATCATTAGCAATTAAAGAGTCAATAAAGCTAGGTATACCAATTGTAGCAATTTTAGATACAAATTCAGATCCAGATGGAATTGATTTTCCAATACCGGGTAACGATGATGCTAGAAGATCTATTGATTTATATTGTAATTTATTAAAAGAAACTATCGAAAATGCTAAGAAAGATGCGCCAGCACCACAAATACAAGAAAAAAAACCAGAAAAAAAAGTAGAAAAAATTACAAAAGAGAAATCAGATTTATCAAAAAAAACTGACGAAAAAGAAAAACTCAATTGATATTTAAATAAATAAATGAGTGATATAGAAAAGATAAAACATCTTAGACAATCTACAGGAGCAGGCTTCAAAGATTGCAACATAGCCATTAAAGAGGCAAATGGTGACATAGATAAAGCCATAGAAATACTCAGAGTTAAAGGTGTTTCGAAAGCATCTAAAAAAATGTCAAGAGTTGCTAATGAGGGCGTTATAGCTGTTGTTACAGAAAATAATCAAAGCTCAATAATCGAGGTTAATTGTGAAACCGATTTTGTAGCTAAAAATGCAGACTTTATAAATTTTGTTAAAGAACTAAGTTCATTAAACAATCTAAATGACTCTAATACAGAAAATCTTAAAAAAACAAAAATGAAAAATGAAAAAACTGTAGAAGAAAATTTAGTTGATCTAATAGCGAAAATTGGTGAAAAAATAACAATTGGAAGAACTAAAACTATAAAAGAAAATGGTTCAAAAAATTATACATATATGCACACTGTAGTTCAGGATAATTTATCAAAATTAGCTGTTATAACTTCTTTAGAAACAAAAGAAAATAATGAAAAAATTGATAGTTTTGGAAAACAATTATCAATGCACATAGCTGCCTCAAATCCCTTGGCAATCGATGAAAATGGAATTGATAGTAAATTAATTGAAAAAGAGAGCGAGCTTATAAAGCAAGAGTTAAAGACTTCAGGTAAAAGTGCTGAAATTATAGAAAAAATTAGCTCAGGAAAGTTAAATAAATATAAAATAGATAATAGTTTATTAACTCAAGATTGGGTAATGGAACCCAAAAAAAAAGTTAAGGATATTTTAAAAGAGATAAATATACCTGATATCAAAATTAGGGAATTTTATAGAATAAAAATAGGTGAATAATGTTTAAGGAAAACATTTATAAAGATAAAATGTTAAAAACTTTAGAAGTTTTTACAAAAGAACTACTATCTTTAAGAACAGGAAGAGCAAATTCCAACATGTTAGACTTAATAAGAGTTGACGTTTATGGACAAAAAATGCCCATAAACCAGATAGCAAGCATTTCTGTTCCAGAACCACGATCAATAAATATCCAAGTATGGGATTTAAATAATGTAGCACTAGTAGACTCAGCAATAAGAAAATCAGAACTAGGATTAAACCCACAAATAGATGGACAACTAATAAGATTACCAATTCCTGATCTAAGTGAAGAGAGAAGAAGCGAAATGAAAAAAATTATTAAGTCTATGGGTGAAAAAAACAAAATATCAATCAGAAATATTCGTAGAGAGGCAAACGAAGAATTAAAAAAAATGTTAAAATCAAAAGAAATAAGCGAAGATGATGAAAAAAAATTTGAAAAAATAGTTCAAAATTCCACAGATGAATATATCAAAAAAATTGATGAAAAAATAAGCTCTAAAGAAAAAGAAATAATGACTATATGAATCCAATTAAACATGTTGCCATCATTATGGATGGTAATGGAAGATGGGGTCTAAGACATAAAAAATCAAGAAACCTAGGCCACAAACAAGGATTAAATACAGTTGAAAAAATAATAAAATCCTCAATAGAAAATAAAATTAACTACCTTACACTTTATGCTTTTTCTACAGAAAATTGGAAGAGACCTAAAAAGGAAGTAAAGTTTCTATTCAATTTATTGGAAAATTATCTTGTTAATAAAATTGAAGACCTAAATAAGAAAAAAATCAAACTTAAAATAATAGGAAAAAAAAATTTTTCAAAAAAGTTAAATAATATTTTGAATAAATCTGAAAAAATAACTGCTAAAAATAATAAATTGCAAATTAACTTAGCTCTTAATTATGGATCAAAAGATGAATTAGTAAACTCTTTTAAGATAATAAATTTTAAAAAGAAAAAAATTAATCAAAAAAATATTAGTTCAAATTTATACACAAAAAATATTCCTGACCCTGATATTTTAATAAGAACTGGAGACACAAGAAGATTAAGTAATTTTTTATTATGGCAACTTGCTTATTCAGAGATCTTTTTTGAAAAGAAACTTTGGCCAGATTTTAATAATAATGATTATAATAGAATATTAAGAAATTTTAGAAAAATTCAGAGAAATTTTGGACGGATCAAATGAGTCAAAATTTAATTAAAAGAATATATTCATCGGTATCAATTTTCTTCATTTTTTTTATATGTTTTTTTGGTCATAAAAATTTGTTTATAACTTTGATTTTTTTTTGTTGCATACTTACCTTTTTAGAATGGATTAAAATTGTTGAAAAAATTAAGTTTAATAATTATTTTTTGAAAAGATTTATAATATTTTTATCCTATTTATATATTTTTTTTACAGGATTGGTATTTTATAAATTTTATATCACAGAGAAATATATTTTTTTAATAATTTTATTAATATGCATATTTTCTGATATTGGAGGATATGTTTTTGGAAAAATTTTTGGTGGTACAAAGCTTACGAAAATTAGTCCAAACAAAACAATATCAGGAGCTATTGGGTCTTTTGTTTTTTCTATATTCATCTTTTATATAGTTTTATTTTTGTATAATAGTTTTTCTTTAGACAATAAATTAAGTTTGTTGTGGGTACCTTTGTACTATTCTTTAATATGTCAATTAGGTGATTTGTTCATTTCTTTTTTTAAAAGAAAAGCTAGAATTAAAGATACAGGCAAACTTATACCTGGACATGGAGGAATATTAGATAGAATAGACGGAATTATTTTTGCAATACCAGTTGGCACATATATTTTATCTTTGTTCATAGTATGAAAAAAAAAATTGTAATTCTTGGTTCTACTGGATCTATAGGAAAGAAAACTTTTCAAATAATTAAAAAAAATAAAAAAAAGTTTGAAGTAATTTTATTAACCACTAATAGCAATCATAAAGAAATTATTAAGCAAGCTAAGGAATTAAAAGTTAAAAATATCATTATTACATCGAGAAAAAGTTATGAAATAGCATTAAAAAATAAAATAAAATGTAAAATTAAAATTTATAATGATTTTAGATATTTAAATAAAATTTTTAAAAAAAAAAGTAGATTATACTATGAGCGCAATAAGTGGAATGGCTGGATTAAAGCCAACTATCTTATGCATAAAGTATACCAGGACCATTGCGATAGCTAATAAAGAGTCAATTATTTGTGCTTGGAAAATTATAAATTCAAATTTAAAAAAACATAAGACAAATTTTATACCTGTTGACTCTGAGCATTTTTCATTATGGAAAATTATAAATAAAAAAAATAAAAGCAATATAGACAAGATTTACATTACAGCTTCAGGAGGCCCATTTCTAAAATATACTAAAAAAAGACTGAAGCATGTAAAACCTCACGAAGCAATTAAACATCCTAACTGGAAAATGGGTAAAAAAATTTCTATAGATTCATCTACAATGATGAATAAAGTTTTTGAGTTAATTGAAGCTAGTAAAATTTTCGATATAAAATTAAACAAATTTGAAATTTTGATCCATCCAAAATCATATGTTCACGCTATAGTTAAATTTAAGAACGGAATAATAAAATTTATTGCACACGAAACTGATATGTCAATACCTATAGCAAACTCAATTTATTATAATGAAAATCTTGTTTTAAAAAAATCGAATATTAGTCTTGTTAACTTAAATAATCTAAATTTTACCAAACCAGATTTAGAGAAATATCCTGCAATAAAACTATTAAAATACTCTAGTCGTCATAACACATTATTTGAAACAGCATTAATTTCTATAAATGATGAACTTGTAAATCAATTTTTAAATCATAAAATTAAGTATATGGACATTAATTCATATTTATTAAAGATTTTAAAACATCCAAAAATAAAAAAATCTTATATTAAAAAAATTTCTAACTTTAATAAAATTGATGAATTTAAAAAAATAGTTACAATAACCACGAAAGATTATGTACAAAATAAAAAAATTAATTAATTTCTGTTTTTACTTATATTTTGCAATTTTTATCTCTGTATCCTTATATGCTGATGAAATTAAAAAATTTGAAATAATTGGTAATGATCGAATATCAGAAAAAACAATTATTAATTTTAGTGGAAAGGAAATTAAAGAAAAAGTCGATAATGAGGATTTAAATACTATTTTAAAAAATTTGTACCAAACAGATTTTTTTAGTGATGTTAGTATTAACTTTGATAATGGTATACTGAAAATTAATGTTCAAGAAAATCCAATAGTCCAATCTTTACAAATTAATGGAATTAAAAAGAAATCAATAAAAGAATTCATATTAGATAATTTGAAACTAAGAGAAAAAAATTCTTTTGTTAAGAATACACTAAAAAGAGATGAAGAAACAGTAATTAATATTCTTAGATCAAATGGATATTTTTTTGCCACAGTTGATATAAATAAAATTGAAAATGACAACAACACTATAGATTTAATTTATAATATTGATCTTGCTGAAAAAGCTTTTATTAAAAAAATAACTTTTTTAGGTGATAAAAAATTTAAAGATAGAAAATTAAAAAGTATAATTGTTTCAGAAGAAGCAAGATTTTGGAAGTTCATTTCAAATAAGAAATTTGTTGACAAACAAAGAATTAAATTAGACGAAAAATTATTAAGAAGCTTTTATAAAAATAATGGATATTTTAATGTTTCAATAGATAGTTCTTCAGCAAAAGTTATTGATGAAAAAGATTTTGAACTAGTATTTAATATTAATGCTGGAGATAAGTTTTACTTCAATGACATCAATTTAGCTATACCCAACAACTATTCAGAGAAAAATTTTGATGATATAATTCTTTTATTTAATAAACTAAGAGGCAATATTTACTCTCTTAATAGTATTGAAAAGATTATAAAAGAAATTGATAAAATAGTCCTTCAAAAAGAGTTTGAGTTTATTAGCGCCTCCTATAAAGAAGTTATTGTAAACAAAGATAAAATTAATATTCAAATTAATTTAAATGAACTTGAAAAAAATTACATTGAAAGAATAAACATATTTGGAAATTATATTACAGAGGAAAAAGTTATTAGAAATGCACTTATAATCGACGAAGGTGATCCACTAAATGATATTTTGCTTAATAAATCAATAAATGAGATTAAAGCTTTAAGAATATTTAAAAATGTAAACTCCTCCATTGTTCAAGGTACAGACCCTAAATCAAAAATTATTAATCTTGAATTGGAAGAAAAACCCACTGGTGAAATTGCTGCTGGAGCTGGAACAGGTACAAGTGGCTCGACTGTATCATTTAGTATAAAAGAAAATAATTATTTAGGAAAAGGTATTAAGCTTAAATCTGGTTTAACCATTAGCGAGGAAAGAGTTAAAGGATCAATAACTATTGATAACCCAAATTTTAATAATAGCGATAGAACACTTAGCACAACACTTGAGAGTTCAAGTACAGATAATATGTCAAAATTCGGATACAAAAGTAATAAAACTGGGTTTAAATTGGGTACTACTTATGAACAATTTGAGGATATTTATTTTAGTCCTGCTGTTTCAACATATTACGAGGATATAGAAACATCTTCAACAGCTTCTAAGGCAAAAAGAGATCAAGCAGGAAATTATTTAGAATCAGCTTTTTCTTATGGATTTAATTTAAATAAATTGAATCAAAATTTCCATCCTACCGACGGATTTACAAGTGGTTTTTCACAAACTATACCTTTCATCTCAGAAGACTATTCATTAGAAAACACTTATATGTTCTCTAAATATCATTCATTGGAAAATAACGCTATATTATCAATGAAATTTTTTATCAAATCTATAAATTCTATGGTAGGTGAAGATACAAGAATTACTAAAAGAGTATTCATACCATCTAGAAGACTAAGAGGTTTTGAAGCTGGTAAAATTGGTCCAAAAGACAGCGGTGACTTTATTGGTGGTAATTATGGTACTGCATTAAATTTATCCTCAACAGTTCCTGCAATTTTTGAAAATTCTGAGTCTGTAGACATGAGTATATTTTTTGATGCAGCAAATTTGTGGGGCGTTGATTATGATAGTAATTTAAATGATAGTAAAATTCGATCTTCATCAGGTGTAGCTATCGATTGGTATACACCTATAGGACCATTAAGTTTTTCTTTTGCAAAGCCTATTACAAAATCGGACAATGATAAAGAAGAAACATTTAGATTTCAAATAGGTACAACTTTTTAGAAAAATGAAAACAAATCTAAATAAGCAAGAAATTTCTGATTTACTCCCACACAGAGAGCCTATGCTATTAATAGATGAATTAACAAATATAATTAAACTTACTTCTGCTACAGCTATTATGAATGTAAAAAAAGATAGTTTTTATGTGCAAGGACATTTCCCTGGACAACCTGTTATGCCTGGAGTTTTGATAGTTGAAGCATTTGGACAGGCTGCTGCTGCCCTCACAGCTCATGGTATAGATAAATCAACCTATGAAAATAAACTTGTATTTTTGATGAGTGTAGAAAAAGCAAGATTCAGAAATCCTGTAATCCCAAATTGCAAGTTAGAACTAAATATAGAGGCCATCAGATCACATGGAAGAGTTTGGAAATATAAAGGTGAAGCTTTTGTAGAAGGAAAAAAAATGGCTGATGCTCAATGGTCAGCCACAATTGTTGACAGGAAATAATCAGCAACAAAACTTGATAAGCATTTTAAATAGTTTTTGATATTAAATCTGTTTATGGCTAATCCTTTTTTTAAAAATACAGGACCTCATGAAATTAATTATTTATTAAAATCAATTGATTTAAAACATAAAGGTTATCCCGAAATAAAAATTAATGATATTACAGATCTTTATTTATCAACTAATAAAGATATTACATTCTTTCATTCAAAAAAATACAGTGATTTAGCAAAGATTACGAAAGCATCTTTTTGTATAACTACCGATAAACTAAAATCTTTTTTACCAACTTCTTGTGAAGCAATAATTTCAGATAATGTGTTGTTACATACAGCGAACATAACAAAAATTTTTTATCCAGATTCAATCACTGATGATTTTGATAATACTGTAGAAGAAATAAACAAAACCGAATTAAAAAATAAAGTTAAATTCGGTAAAAATGTTTTAATTGGCCAAAATGTTAAAATAGGATCGAATTGTTCAATTGGACATAATTCAATAATTGAAAAAAATGTATCTATTGGTGATAATTGCTCTATTGGATCAAATGTAATAATAAGAAATTCTTTAATTAAAAATAATGTTTTTATATTAGATGGATGTGTAATAGGAAAAAAAGGATTTGGTTTTTTTCCAAATAAAAAAACAAATTTTAGATATCCCCAAGTTGGAATAGTTATTATTGAAGATAATTCAGAAATTGGGTGTGGCTCAACTATTGATAGAGGTTCTCTTTCAAACACAATAATTGGAAAGAATACTTTTTTAGATAATCAAATTCATATAGCTCATAATGTAAAAATAGGAGAAAATTGCATTATTGCTGGACAAGTTGGTTTTGCAGGTAGTTCAATTTTAGGGAACAATGTTATGATAGGTGGACAAGCTGGAATTTCAGGACATCTGAAAATAGGAAATAATGTGCAAATTGGTGGTGGAAGTGGCGTTATAAAAGATATTCCTGATAATTCTAAAGTTATGGGTTATCCAGCAAAAGATCTTAAAAATTTCATTAGAGAAAATAAATGATAGATAAAACTGCTATAATAGACAAAAACGCAAAAGTTCATTCATCAGTAAAAATTGGACCATTTACAGTAATTGGTCCAAATGTAGAGATAGACGAGAATGTTGTTATCCATTCACATGTTAATATTTCTGGCAATACCAAAATTGGTAAAAGAAATATATTTTATCCATTTTCTTCAATAGGAAACGATCCGCAAGATTTAAAATATAATGGTGAAAAAACTCTATTAGAAATTGGTAAAAACAATAAGTTTAGAGAATATGTTACAGTTAATCCAGGCACAGTTGGAGGTGGAGGTTTAACTAAAATTGGAAATAATTGTTTATTTATGATTTCCTCACATATTGCTCACGATTGTAATGTTGGAAATAATGTAATTATAGCAAACAATGTACCTTTAGGCGGACATGTAACAATAGAAAACAATGTTGTAATAGGTGGAAATTCTGCAGTGCAACAATTTACTAGGATAGGCGAAATGGCAATGATAGGTGGAATGACAGGTGTTTTGCATGATGTAATACCTTATGGTTTATCGACTGGTAATCGAAATTCATTACAAGGATTAAACCTAATAGGACTAAGAAGGGCAAAATTTGAGAATAAAGATATCTTAGGTTTAAGTGAGGCTTATAAAGAGATTTTTGCAACTAAAAATCTTACAGAAAATATAGATAAACTAAACGGTTCTTTTAAAAATAACCCATTAGTTAAAAATGTAATTGATTTTATAACAAAAGATAAAAAAAGATCTATTTGCACACCATTTTCATAAGATGATAGG
>MDTA01063388.1_pt1 | contig 33020 bp, 34 predicted proteins | sample 811151 | NCBI WGS metagenome assembly MDTA01 (sample SAMN05326648, study PRJNA326480) | marine metagenome | isolation source: seawater | place: Indian Ocean: South | collected 2010
TACTTTGGCAACATTTATTTTGGTTCTTAGCTCATCCTGAAGTCTATGTATTAATTTTACCAGGCATGGGTATTGTGGCGGAAGTTGTAGCCAATAACACTCGTAAGCCATTATGGGGATACAAAGCTTTAGTATATTCCTCTATATTCCTAGGATTTATGTCATTTATGGTTTGGGCCCACCATATGTTTTTAACAGGAATGGGTCAGGGTATGAGTGCTTTTTTCCAAACTACTACGATGATAATTTCTGTTCCTTCAGTAATAATTCTATCTGCCTTAATATTATCATTATATGGTGGATCCATAAGATTTAATACTCCTATGCTATTTGCAGTAGCATGGATGCCAATGTTTGGTATTGGTGGATTAACTGGTTTGCCTCTTGGTTTAGCCCCAACTGACATTCACCTGCACGATACATACTATGTTATTGGTCATTTTCACTATGTAGTCGCACCTGGAACTATTTTTGCTATATTTGCTGGTATATATTTTTGGTTTCCAAAAATAACAGGTAAAATGATGAATGAAACTCTAGGTAAAATACACTTTATTTTCTCACTAATTTGTATGAATGGTGTATTTATGCCCATGTTTATTCAAGGATTAGCAGGTGTTTCTAGACGGTTAGCTGACGGAGGGCAGTCTTATGCACATGCACAGCACGTTTTAGAATGGAATGAGTTCATGTCCTGGTCTGCTTGGGGACTAGGCATGGCCCAAATACCATTTGTTGTAAACTTTTTTATGACTATTTTTAAAGCAAGAAGTTTGAATGCAGACCGAAATCCATGGAAAGCTACATCGATAGAATGGACTGCTTGTCCCTCACCTCCAGTGGCTCACGGAAATTTTGATAAAGAATTAGTTGTTTACAGAGGTGCCTACGAATATAGTGTTCCCAATGAAGAAAATGACTATCTCCCTCAAACAGAAAAATAAGGTAAAAAATGATTGAAATACCATATAATGTAGAAACTAGACAAGAAACAGGGCTATACAACGCAAAACTTGGAATCTGGATATTTCTTGCATCTGAGATTATGCTATTTGGTGGTCTTTTTTCTGCATATATTTTATTGAGAGTTGGCTCGCCTGTTTGGCCTCCAAACAGTGCTGAATTAAGCATACCTTTAGCCACATTAAATACTTTTAATTTAATTTTATCTAGCTGGACAGTTATAAAATCGTGGGTGGCATTGAAAGAAAATAATTTTAGTGGATTTAAAAAATACATGGGAATTACTCTGCTATGTACATTTTTCTTTTTAATAATAAAAGCAATTGAGTATACATCTAAATTTAACAGTGGTATTTATCCATCAACAGATAATTTTTACGGAATATACTTTACATTAACAGGTCTTCATGCATTACATGTTATAGGAGGTATATTTGTATTCGCATATTTGTGGGGCCCGGGATCAAAAATGTGGAAAACAGAGCCTGAAAGATTTACTAATAGAATTGAAGTATCTGGATTATATTGGCACTTCGTTGATTTGGTGTGGATCTTTCTTTTCCCAGTATTATACTTACTTAATTAGGAGAAAAAATGAGTTCTCATAACTTAGAAGATTCAAAACGTGTATATCTTAAAATTCTTTTTTCTTTATTTTTTCTGACTGTTGTAACTGTAGCTTTAACTAAAGTTCATTTTAATTCTTTTGCTTTAGCTATTGGAGTAGGCTTATTAGTCGCTTGTATAAAGGGATTTCTTGTTGCTGCTAATTTTATGCACTTATTTGACGAAGTTAAGTCAATATATGGACTTTTAATCTTATGTCTTGTATTTTCTATACCTTTATTTTGCATACCTTTAATGTGGGAAAATAATCAAGTGAAGGAATACAAGAATGGTCCTTGGGTCGGTTATAAGGAAGAAATTAGAGAATTAAAAAAGAAAAATAAAGGAGAAACTGATTATTAATGAGTCTTAAGTCATTTCACATCGTATATGCAATACTAACAACAGTTTTATTCACATTTCTAACGATATTTTGCCTGAATTTATACAAAGATACTGATAAAATAATGCATCTAATTTTTGCTTTTTCAAACTTATTTTTTGTTATTCTTGGCATTTTATATTGTAGAAGGTTTTTAATTAAATATAAATCTATAAGTTATTTATGATAAAAAAAATTTTTTCACTATTTATTTTAATGCTTCCATCAGCTGTTTATCCCTGCGCTGTGTGCTTTGGAGATCCAGAATCACCAATGACAGACGGTATGAATAAGGCAATAATATTTCTACTTTCGATAATTTCCTTTATTTTGATAAGTGTCGTCCTAATTGTCTCATATTTTTATCGTAGATCTAAATTAATTAATTCAAATTTAAGGAATCAATAAATGATCGAACTTCTCGGTAAATTAAGTAATTATTTAGGTTTGCCATCGGTCGCCTCAGACCATGCTCTTAAAATTGATTATATGAATGGATGGGTTCATTGGCTAATGTTAATCTTATTTTTAGGTTGGGGAATATTCTTTATATTTACTATAATTAGATTTAGAGCAAAATCTAACCCTGTTGCTGACTATGAAGGTGTAAAATCGAATTATAGTAAATATGCTGAAATTGGTGTTATTGGCTTTGAAGCATTTTTATTAATTGCATTTGCCTATCCTATTTGGGCTAGTTTAAAAACAAATGTACCAGAAGTTACCAATGAAATGGTTCAAGTAAGAGTAATTGCTCAGCAATTCGCATGGAATATTCATTATCCAGGTAATGATGGTAAATTTGGACCAACAAAGCCTGAATTAGTAGATGAAGAAACAAATCCTGTTGGTCTAGATAGATCTAGTCCTGCAGGAGCGGATGATATTGTTACCATAAACCAACTTCATTTACCTGTTAATAAAATGGCAATGATATATTTAACTTCAAAAGATGTAATACATAATTTTGCTCTTCCTGAAATGAGAGTAAAGCAAGACGCAATTCCAGGTATGAGTATTCCTATTTTCTTTACTCCAAATAAGACATCCAAAGATTTCTTAACTGAGATTAGCGGAAGCCCAAGAGATGGAATGGGTTACGAGATTGCTTGTGCCCAACTATGTGGTAACTCGCATTATCGTATGAAAGGTTATTTAACTGTAGAAACTCAAGAAGAATTCGATGAATTTCTCGCTGAAGAAGCAGAATATTTAGATGACGATAGTGATGAAGATGATGATTGGTAATAGTTACTTACAATTCTTTGAGATCACCTATTAAATTGTTTAGCATATCTTTAGCATCTCCAAAAATCATAATTGAATTATCATAACCAAATAACTCGTTTTGTATACCAGCAAAACCAGGATTCATACTCCTTTTATTTATAATAACTGTCCTTGCTTTGTCAACATTTAATATTGGCATTCCATAAATTGGACTAGTTTTGTCATGTCTAGCAGCAGGGTTAACAACATCGTTTGCACCTAATATTAAGGCAACATCACAGTCCTCGAATTCAGGATTTATTTCATCTAAATCCTTTAACTGTTCATACGGTATATTAGCCTCAGCTAGTAATACATTCATATGTCCTGGCATTCTACCTGCGACTGGGTGTATTGCATATAGTACCTTTTTACCTTTTGATTCCAACCATTCTGCGACTTCTCTTACGGCGTGCTGTGCTTGTGCAACGGCTAATCCGTAACCAGGAACAATAATAACTTTCTCGGCTGCCTCAAAAATCATAGCTCCTTCTTCAGTTGAATAACTTTTAATATTTAACTCTTGACCATGGCTTGATTTTTCATTTTCGACATTGCTGTCAATTGAACCAAATATGACATTTGTAATTGATCTGTTCATACCTTTACACATAATTTGTGTCAATATCAAACCGGACGCTCCAACTAAAGCTCCACTAATTATTAAAGCGTTATTCATCAAAACAAACCCTGTTGCAGATGCTGCAATTCCAGAATAAGAATTTAACAATGATATAACTACAGGCATATCTGCACCACCTATTGGTATTGTAAGAGTAATTCCTAAAATTATAGAAAAAATAATTATAGCATAGAAGAATTTAACATTAGATACCTGAAATAAAGTTGAAATTCCGACAGATATTAGCGCTATTAATAATAAAAAATTAATTATTTGGTGCCCCGGTAACGAAATTGACTTTCCAGAGATAAAACCTTGAAGCTTACCAAATGCAATAAAACTCCCTGATAAGGTTAAAGTACCAATAATAACTGAGAGCAAAATTGTTACTATTATGAATTTTGCTGGTGATTGCATATAAATATTATAAAACTCAGAACTTGCAATTAATGCTGAAGCACCACCACCGAGACCGTTGAATATTGCAACTAATTGCGGCATTTGAGTCATTTGGACTCTTTTTGCGGCTAAAAATCCAATCAAAGAACCTAAAAAGAGTCCAAAAATTATTAATTCATATTTTAAAATATTTTCAGTATAAAGTGTTGATAAAATTGCAATTAACATTCCTAAGGCTGAAATAGCGTTACCTTTCCTAGCAGACCTTGGATGAGATAACATCTTAATTCCAATGATGAAAAAAACTGCACTAATTACATATGCAATATTAATATATTCCAATTTTTCTCCTACTTCTTTTTAAACATCTTAAGCATTCGATCGGTTACTAAGAATCCACCGACCACATTAATTGTTGCAAATATTAATGCCACTAAACCTAAATAAGTACCCAAAGAGCCTTCAACTTTAATTGCTAAAATTGCTCCTACAATGGCTATACCAGATATAGCATTTGAACCTGACATTAAAGGTGTGTGTAATGTTGGAGGTACTTTATTAATAATTTCATTACCAACAAAAATAGCCAAAATAAAAACCGTGAGAATATCAATCATATCTATATTTTCCTTTTTAAAAAATTCTTTTATTCAGTTTATAATTTTTCCATTATGTGTATATAATGAACCTGATACAATTTCATCCTTTAAATCAAATTCAAAATTTACTTGAGAGAAAACATGTTTAACTAAAGCAACTACATTTTTGGCATATAGTTGACTTGCATGAATCGGCATCGTTCCAGGAATATTAAATGAGCCATCAATAATAACTCCATTTTTCTTATACACCTCACCAGGTTTGGTCAATGTGCAATTTCCACCATTTTCAGATGCTAAATCCATTATTGCAGTGCCTCCTTTCATTGTCTCTACCATATCATCAGTAATTATCTTCGGAGCTGGCCTACCCGGAATAAGAGCTGTGCTTATCACTAAATCACTTTTTGAAATATGATTTTTTAATAGTTCAGCCTGTCTTTTTTTATATTTTTCTGAAGTTTCTTTAGCGTAACCTCCATCGCCAACTCCTTCATTTTCATCTGCTGGGACTTCAATAAATTTTGCTCCAAGACTTTCAACCTGTTCTTTAACCACCGGTCTTACATCGAAAGCTTCAACTTGTGCACCTAATCTTTTTGATGTAGCTATAGCTTGTAAACCTGCAACACCAGCTCCTATAATAAGTACTTTTGATGGTTGTATAGTACCCGCAGCGGTCATCAATAGTGGCATATACTTACCAATATGTGTTGACCCAACCAATACTGCTTTGTATCCCGCAATATTACTTTGAGAACTCAAAGCATCCATTTTTTGAGCTAATGTAGTTCTTGGAATATTGTGCATTGAAAAACCGCTAATTTTTTTTTCTACTATTTTTTTAAGAGCTTCTTCTTCAATAGAAGTTTGAAAAAAAGATATTAAAGCAGAGTTATCTTTCATTAGGTCTACTTCATGAATATTTGTATTTACGTCAAAAGTTGGTGCATTTACCTTTAAAACCAAATCTGCATTTTGAAGAGTTTCTTGTGCATTTTTTGTAATACTAGCACCGGCTAGTTGAAATTCCTTATCAGAGATAAAAGATTTGTCACCAGCACCTGATTCAATTTGTACTGAAAAACCTTTTTTTATATATTCCTTAACGGTTGAAGGTATAATAGCGATACGGCTTTCGTTTATATTAATTTCTTTTGGAATAGAAATAATCATATAATCCCTTACTTAAAAAATAAAAAATACCTATTAAATTTACACCAATTATGATGCTTTGCATTATATCGAATCCATTTATTTTCTCAAATAAACAATACAATTAAATTTAATTAATCGTGATATAGTAATTGATCTTTTGCTATAGAAAATAACATAGTAAATATAACATGTTCCTAATCATTATATTTAATAAAAGAGTTTCCATCCCATTTAAAACCATCCTCGGTAAATTGAATTAAATCTTCAAATCTCGTAATTTGATTTTTACATATATATTGAATAAATTTACCTTTAATTGCTTTCCCAAAATGGCCCGCTGGTTTTTTTAAACCATCTTTTACAATAACAAAATCAATGTTTATACAATTTTGATTTTGAATGTATGCTTTTTTATGAATTTTTGGCAAAAGATCAATTATTTGATTTTCTTTTTTTAATTCCATAGTTAGAGTCGAATTCCAAAATTTATATAACCTTAATACATTCATTTTTAATTTATAATTAGGGATAAGGGTAAATGGTCTAACCATACCGAACAAACCGCTAAATATTAAAAAATGCTCGTTAAAAAACTCCCTTTCAGTTGAATTAAACGATTCATATGAAATATTTGAAAAAACTACTCCAGAATATCTACTTATAGCAGGTGTACAAAGTGCCTCATTGATGTTTATATTTATGGCATGAATATGTTTAACTTTTTCTTTTTTAACTCCATACAATTTTACTAATTCTGAATCCTTAATTTGTTTTAGCTTATTTAGTATTATTTGAACATTTTCATTGAATTTATATTTAGAATCCTTGAACTGGATATTTGTTAAATTTTCTGATGTTTTACCTTCACTAGGTGGAATTAGATATTTCATTTTAATTATTTAATTGATCCTTAATTATTTCAAAATATTAACATTAATATATAAAAATTTCTAAATGCTGTTATCTATTTTTTAATTTTATAAGTGAATTATACCTTTATAATCATTGTTAACAAATTTTATTTTAATTAAACAATTTATCAAACTATATTAATATCTGCATAATATGAAAAAAAATTTATACAATAAAAAAAGTAGACAAGAATTATTATCAGATTTACACAGCGAAGATTTTAAACGTATAACAATATCATTTTATAAGTATGTCAAATTAACCAATCTTCACGAGCTAAGAAATAATATATATTCAAATTTTCACAGTCTTAAAATACTTGGAAGAATATATATCGCAAATGAGGGGATCAACGCACAGATGAGCATACCCAAACATAATATTAATAGATTTAAAAAATTATTATTTTCGTATCCAAATTTTACAAACATTCAATTTAAAAAAGCACTCAATTATGAATTGTCGTTCATTAAATTGAGTGTAAAAGTAAAAAAAGAAATTGTTGCATACAAAATACCAGAGAATAAGTATGATATGAAAAAAGTAGGAAAACATTTAGATTATAGAGAATATCATAAAAAAATTAATAATGGAGCAATTATTGTTGATGTACGCAACCAATATGAAAGTGAAGTAGGTAAATTCAAAAATGCAATTACTCCAAATGTGGATCGTTCTGAAGAACTATTACCAACAGTAAAAAAAATGCTCAAAGGGCATGAGAATGAAACAGTTTTATTATACTGCACTGGTGGTATAAGATGCGAAAAAGCCTCATCTTATCTTATTAAAAGTGGATTTAAAGATGTAAATCAACTTGATGGTGGAATAATTAAATATGCACATGATGTAAAAAAAAATAATATAAAATCAAAATTTATCGGGAAAAACTATGTATTTGATAATCGTTTAGGTGAAAATGTTACAGAAGATATAATTAGTAGGTGTCATCAATGTAATAATCCATCAAATAAACATATTGACTGTAAGAATCAATCATGCCATATTTTATTTATTCAATGTGATAAATGCTCAGTAAAATTCAATAATTGTTGTTCTAAAAGATGTTCAAATTTTATTCTGCTACCCAAAGAACAACAAAAAAAAATTTTCAAAGAAGGAAAAATTAAATTTACTGCTCAAATTTCCAATGAGATAAAACCACGCTTAAACAAAATGAATTTGGATGAATTAACTTAAAATAATTTTTGTGATTTCTGGTACAGTTCCAATTCTAATAGATGGACCCCAGAATCCTGTACCTTGGTTAATATATATTTTTGTTTTATTTCTCTGATGCAATCCTTTCAAAAAAGGATTTGCTAATCTAACTAAAAAACTAAATGGAATATATTGACCCCCATGCGTATGCCCTGAAAGCTGTAAATCATATCCAAATTTTTCAGCGTGATCTATATCTTTAGGTTGATGTGCAAGTAATAATTTAAAATTAGAATTTTCATATCCCTTAATTGCCTTCTCCATATTTGTTTTATGAGATTTTAAATAATATTTTGCAGTTCTATCTGGTATACCTGTAATTAGTAATGTTGAATTATTTATCTTCAATTGTTTACTTTCATTAATAAGTATTTTGAATCCAATATTTTGAATTTTATTTAACCAGCCCTTCAAATCAGAATAGTATTCGTGATTACCAGTAACAAAATATTTACCATATTTTGATTTAATATTTTTTAGAGGGTCCATTTCTTTTCCATAATTTTCGACACTTCCATCAGCTGCATCTCCAGTAAAAACCACTATATCAGGTTTAAAACTATTTATTTTATCCACAACTTGATTAATCATTTCAGCTTTAATTTGACTGCCTACATGTAAATCAGTAATATGCGCTATTTTAAAATTTTTCAGATCATCAGGTAAATTACTAAACTTAATTTTCTGAGTAATTATTTCCGGAATACGTAAACCATTAAAAATACCATAAATTGAAATTACTCCGCCAAATCCAGACAATATAGTTTTAATTGAAAGACCTAAAAATGCTTTTCTATCTGGATCAAAATTATTTTTTAATGGTAAAAATTTTGATATAAATGAAAAGAAATCAATGCCTAAAAAAATAAAAAAAAGAATACTAAAAACACCCAATGATATATAAGAAACCCAAGTAAAATAATCTGAGTATTGTCCCTCAATTCTATTAATTCGTAAAAAAAAGGTGGTAATTGGTAATAAATACATTAACAAAAGTAAAAACCACAAACTAATATTTGATAAATTTGAATAAGAATTTGGGTTTATAAATCTCCAACCAGTATACAAATACAAAATAAATAAAATTAACGAAAACACTATGAAAAATTTCATGATATCTACCTTTGAATAAATATAATTGAAGATTCTAAAATACCGTAATCTGTATAGGTTTTTACTTTCATTTCATTGTCTTTAGTCCAATAAAATAAATCTTTTTCTCCTTTCCTACCACTGGCAAAAGAAATTGGTCTATCAAAATCTTGGGGCAATTCAAGCTTCAAATCTGATCCAGTTAACCTTGAAAATGCTCTGGTTTGCATTTTACATCCAGAAAAAATCATTAATAATACAAACATATAAATTAATTTATACATACGGGTTTCCTTTTTAAAATTTAAAGATTAATTAATTTCAATTATTTTTAATATAATTAAATTTTGAGTTATATTATATCATGTTTAATAATAAAAAATTTATTAAAATTCTGTTGTTTTCTTGTTTTTCATTTTTACTTTCATTGGAAAAAATAACAATTCAAGATAAAATTGAGCAAGTTAAGGTCCCCTCAGAACAAAATGATTTTAGAGTACACGAATTACACCAATATATTTTAAAAAATAAAAATATTTTTAATGATCATTTAGTTTTAATGTCACATTCAAATTACACAACTATATTGAAAAATATAATTGAACAAATGGATCAAATTATTTCATATAACACGCACCAGCCTGTAATAAATAAAGATTTACTCAAAAATATAGGCATCGATTTCAATGAAATACATTTTATTGATTACAACCAACTTAAAATCATAATAAAAAATCAGTTAATAAAAAATAAAATTAAATCAATTATTTCAAAGAATAGATAATTACCACTTACAATTTTATACTCCATTTTAATAATATAAATGATTTAAGTAAAGATAATTAAATATGGATGAATTGAAGTAATTGTTTATACATATAAAAAGGAATTAAGATGTCCAAAAACATATTATTTATAAGTACAATTTTACTTTCTTCTTTATTTGCAACAGAAATTTATTTTGGAAATATTGACCAAGTATCAGGTACTGCTGAAATATTATACAATACAGATCAAGATATAGGTGGTTTTCAATTTGATTTCACCGGCGGTAGTATAACTAGTGCCTATGGAGGAGAAGCAAATAATTCTGACTTTACAATAAGTACCTCTTCTAACACAGTTTTAGGATTTTCATTTACTGCCACAAGTTTAACCAATGGTAATAGTTTAACATTAATAAATATCGAATTTACACCGAACCCTAATGTTTTAGAATTCTGTTTAGAAAATATTGTATTATCTGATACAAATGGTCTAAACATAGAATACAGTGTTGGGACTTGTTATGATGTTTTACAGTATGATTGTAACGGTGAACTTGGAGGATTAGCAGAAATTGATGAGTGTGGAGTTTGTGGGGGGAATGGTGTTATGCAAGAATGTGGATGTGGAGCACCCAATGAATTTGGAATACCTGAAGGTGCATGTGATTGCGATGGCAACGTTGTAGATATATGTGGAGATTGCGGTGGAACTGCTGAAACAGAAAATGACTGTGTTGAAGGACATTATATATATTTTGATAATCTGAATCAAACAGATGGAACTGTCGATATTTACTATGCTTCAGAATCCCCCATTGGCGGTGCACAATTTTCTTTAAGTGGTATTAATATTTTGAATGCTTCTGGTGGTGTTGCTGAAGAAAATGGTTGGACTGTTAATACATCTAGTTCAACATGGCTTGGATTTTCTTTTTCAAATGCAACAATTCCTAGTGGAATAAATATTTTAACTACAATTACCTTTCAAATTCCCACTGATAGTGGTCAACTGTGTATTAATAATCCAATTTTATCTAATTTAAATGCAGAAGCCTTAGATGTAGAAATAGGTGATTGTTTAGAATTGCTTGAATATGATTGCAACGGTGAACTTGGAGGATTAGCAGAAATTGATGAGTGTGGAGTTTGTAATGGTCAGGGCCCAAGCTATGATTGTTGGGATGGTAGTAATGTATGTGAAGAAAATAATTGTGAACTTGGGGGTTTGCTTACTTTTGGAGAGCAAGAAGATAATATTATTCCAGTATACATACTTAGTAATACTAGTATTGCAGGATTTCAATTTCAAGTTGATGGATTAAATATACTTTCAGCTTTTGGTGGAATATCCGAAGAAAGTGGATTTACACTTCAAACAGGGAATGGTGTTGTTTTGGCATTTTCTTTTGACGGCTCATTAATACCTGCTGGTAATCATTTACTTTTATATCTTGAGATAGAGCCATTAGTAAATGATGAAATCTGTTTTGTAGAAAATTCAGGTGTGTTAAGCGACTCTGAAGCAAACTATTTAAATATACTGTTTGGTGATTGTTCCCCAATATTAATGTCAGTTGATTATGCTGATTATTATGGAGATTTCAATCTAATTCAAGTTTATCCAAATCCGTTCAATAACCAAATTTCTATTAATTTTCAATTGTTTAAATCAGAATATGTTAATATTTCAGTATTTAATATTATTGGCGATAAAATTGATACAATTATTGACAATTTTTATAATTTAGGTAATCATACAATTCACTGGAATTCTAATGAAATACCATCAGGAATTTATTTCATCAAATTAAAAACAAGTAAAAAATATCAAATTCAACGAATTACATTAATGAAATAATTAAATATTTTAATGCCTGTATTTTTTTCGTTAAATTTCTACGTATGAAAAACAGATTACATATATTTGTAACATTTATATTGGGAATTATATATGCAGAGGGTGAAAATTGGAATTCCACAACTTTTGAATATTTATGGAATAAGTATGCATTTAACACTAAATTTCGCGAGCAAATATATCTTACGCCATTTGAATTAAGATTATCTCAACTATCTTATATTGGACCTCAAACAAAATATAAATATTTTTTACCACTCCCATGGCATGATATTTCAGCTATAGATTCTAGTGCTATATCTACAAAAATTAAAAATATTCCAACAATAACTGATTTAGGTGATTATAGAAATAGAACTTTAATATCTATAGAATTAGATATTTATAAATATAATTTTCTCTTAAAAAAATTGAATCAGAACATAATAGACATCCAATCTGGTATCTGTTTCAATAGAATCGAATCGATAAATAATATTCCTATACCTCAAAACCTAGCAGATTCAACAGGTTGGAAACCAACTCCAGAAAATATTTCTGGGGTGTTTGAATATAAACCAATCATAGAATCGCTTGGTCTCAAATCTACATTTACTTGGAAACCAACTAATTTCTTCCAATTTACCAGTGGTACATTTTTAGGATATTCTATTGGCTCTGTATATAAATCTACAGGAGGTGATCGATATTTATATGGAGCAGGAAACCGATGGAATATTTCATTAAATACTTCTTTAGTTTTAGAAAATATCAATAAAAATTACAATTATTTATTTGGAGTTGGAATTGAATCTGGAGGAGTCAAATTAAACAAAATTAATGATAACAAATATGGTATTTCACCAATTTCAGGATTAAACATATATACATATGGTTGGAATCTCTTAATTGGTATTCAATATGGAGGTAGACGTACAACAGGAGATAAAGGATTTAGAAGAATAATTGAAGATGATTACATTGGTGCAATTGAAAGACTTGGTCAATTTATTAGATTTAACCCAAATCATCCTCAAATTAATGAAGCTAAAAAATTAATCGAAAAATGTGAAAATAACATACCATATCAAACATATTCAAAGGGAATAAATGAACTAAAAAAAAATAATATTAAAAGTACTATTTATTGGTTAAGTCAAGTCCTTGACTCAAAAGACGAAAATATTAGAACTTTAGCGAAATTCCAATTAGATAAAATTGCACGTACATTGGTTGATAGTGTTAATAATAATTTAAATGATATCAACCTTGATCAAGCTGAAAAACTTATGAAGGAAGTCAAAATTATTTCGACGGAAATGTCTTATGAAGCAAATACGGCTATTGGTCAAATATACTTTGCACAAGGTGATATATTATTAAAAAATGGACAATATAGCCGTGCATTGAGTAAATATCAAAATGCTGTAAAAGCTAGTGCAAATTTAAAATATTTGTTTAGGGAAAAAGAAAAAACACTTGCTAAAGCATTTTTATCAGATGCTAATAAAGGATTAAAAAAAAATGATCGACTTTTTATTTTAGAGTCACTAGAAAATTCAAAAAAAGTAAATACAAAAAATAACTCCGAGTATGAAGAGATTATATCTTTTTTAAAAAATCTAGAATAATTTACACTTAATTTTTAATTCAAAGAATATATTCGTTTTGCATTTTTTTTAACATCAGAAAAGTTAAAATACACATTTTTTAATTTTCTTTTACTAAATAGATATGATTGATCATTAAAATGTATAGATTGATTATTATTTGATGTACCATATTGATGTATACTTTTAGAAGATATATTTCCATCCTTATCCCATTTAAAATAAATAATATAGCAATCACCAGCTATTGCTTTCAATGTACCATCTTTTTGCTTAATTCCATAAATAGCATGGTTGACATCAGGACCACCAGCTAAAGGTAAATTTAAATCTCCACGTATAATTCTATTAACCTTACCCCAGGGTATTTCTAAACCACCAAACCATTTTTTAAATTCTTTTGCTGTTTTAAGAATATTCTCTGATAATTCAATTAAATTTATCTCTTCTGGATTTAATTCAAGATATTCATATAAACAATATACTGAAAATGCTGTATTTAAATTTTCAATATCTGTACTTAAGTTCCATTCCTGTAAAATTTTAATGGCAGATATTAATAATGAATCATTAGAGCTAATTTTTTTAGTTTTTTCAATAATTTTAGCAAAGTTAGAATTTGAAGAGTATTTTAAATCAAATTTGTATTTTAATAATTTATTTTCAGTGACCAAAGTATCGTTTTCAAATAATTCCAATGAACGCAAGGCTCTATTAGTCATTGTGTTTTCAATACCAAATGATTCTGGATAATCATGAATTTTTGGATTATCTTTTCCAAAAGTCGTTTGAAAAGGAGAACTATTGCAATTTTGAATGAAACCAGATTCAGGATTTATTATATGAGGTAATTCTGAGAATGATACATAATCACGCCATAGTGTTTTTCTTGTATTTCCGGGAACAATACCTTCCCAACTATATCCATCTTCTCTCTTTGGGAATTTAGCATTATATACATAAAAAATATTACCTAATTTATCGGCATAGCCTGTATTAAAACTAGGGATTGCCATCATTGACATTGCGTCTTTCCATTGGGTGAAATTTTCAGACTTATTCATTTTATACCATTGCTCAATCACTCTTACATCGTTCATGCCTTGAAATTTTATAGCGTATTTTTTATTATTTTTGTCTTTAAAAACAGGACCAAATATCGATTTTTGTCCTGTTCTTTTTATGTTAATCACTATCGGACCAAATATTTTAACTTTAAATGATATATTAACTTTTTCAAATTCTAATAATTCTCCATCAACATAATATGTATCTGGATTTTTAGTATTGATGTCTAACTCATATACGTCTATCAAATCAGGTTTATTTACGGTATGCGACCAACCTAAATTTTCATTATGTCCAACTAAAATAACTGGTGATCCTGGGAAAAGTCCACCTACCGCATTCCAGCCCTCTTCACTGTTCAAGTGAGCTTCATACCATGCAGTAGGACCCTCCCACGGTTGATGAGTATTACTCATAAAATGTGTATTTGAAAGTTTACTTCGTTTTGGTGAAACAGCAAAAAAATTTGAACCCATACTTTCACCATACACATTAGAAAATTCTGAGTATAGAGTTTTTTGTTTGGGGTATTCGCTATTTAATACCTGTGTAATTGCTTCATCTAATCCAAAAAAAAATGGTGTTTTATGCATAAATCCAGCAACAATATCTTTTCCCGTCAAAGGATAAATAGATAATGGCACATTTTTCGGTTGATTTTTAATTAAGTAATGGTTTATTCCATCAGCATATGCGTTACACAAGGCGATAGTTTTATTGTCTAATAAATAATACGTATCTTCTAAAATTTCCCACAAACCAACTAATTGAACCAAATAATCATTTGATGCATTATCTTTACCATAATATTCTCCTAATTTTCCTCTTGCCGCAGATAAAGAAAAAATAATATTATCTAAATTATCTTCTGCATTGGCATATGCCAATCCGAACGCAACATCAGTATCATGCTTACCATAAATATGTGGTATACCCCATTCATCTCTGTATATGGTTACATCTTTTTTATTATGATGATTTTTCTCAAACTTTATACCAGACATACAAGATTTTAAGAGTAAGAACAAGATAATGATAAATATTTTTTTGACTTGGAATATTTTTAAATATTTCACGGTTGATTTCCATTATTTTAGTATAATTTCAAATAATAAACAGGGTAAGGAACTATTGAAGTTCATAATTGAAGATATTTTTTTGTATATTTAAATTTTTAATTTGGTTTTACTATATTATTAAAATATTCAAATATTTATAATTAATAGTCTATTTATTCTTTTCTGTAATAATAACTGATAAAGTGGTCCTATTTTCTTCTGTTGGCATCAGTTTAAAAGCATTACGAGCTTCTTGTTCTGCTGCATCTAACCATTCCTTTTTTAAATAACAAACAGCTAAATTCTGATGCGCTTTTGCTAAAATTTCTACTTCATTACGAGAGATATTTGGTAATTCATCAGAGAGAATACGAACTACCTGTTTAAATTCAATAACAGCTTTATCAACATTACTACCATTACTTTCCACAGCCCACTCATAATACTGAATTCCTCTTTCAAGCGTTAACTCTGCTTCACTTTTACATCCAATAAAGAATAAACAAAGAATCAGAATTGATAAAATTCGCATAATTACCTACAAATAAATTTAAAATGACTAAAATATGGATAAAAAATATGAATAATTTATACCCAATCATCAAAGTATTTTCTGATTATTAAAAAAACATTACATATTATTAAATCATTACTATTTCAACTTATTTTTAAATATTTTTTTAAATGTATATTACTAAAACAGTTGAAATTAGTATATGTATATTTATTATATGTTCATTATTTTAAATTTTAATTTATAAACCAAATTACTTGGATCATAAAAATTAAAAATTATGAAAATATCACTCTCTTTTTGATAATTATGCTATCAGGATGCATGCAACACGACAAATACCCAGAACCTAAACGAGAAAATATTGTTGATGAATTCTTTGGGACTAAAATTTATGACCCTTATAGATGGATGGAAAACTTAAATGATCCAGAATTAAAAGAATGGATAAAACTGCAGAAAAAATTCACCAATGTAGTACTAGATACAATACCAGAAAAAAAGATATTCAAAAACTTACTAAAAAAACTTTATTCGAATGAAAGAATTGGTGTTCCATATGTCAGGGGAAATAAAGAATTTTACTTTAAAAATACTGGAGCACAAAATCAATCTATACTTTACGTTAGAGAAAATAATATTGAAAGAATATTAATTGATCCAAATAAAAAAAGTATAAATGGAATTATTTCAATAAATTTTATAAATATAAATAAAGATGGATCACTATTGGCATATGGTCAATCTAACGTTGGTAGTGATTGGACAGATATTTACATTCTGGATGTTAAAACTGGTGAAAAATTTGATGAAATTTTAAAGTGGACTAAATTCTCAGAGATTCAATGGAGTCCAAAAAATGATGGTTTTTATTACAGCAAATTTCCAAAACCAGCCTATGATAAGAGGTATGAAAATAAAAACAATAATCAGAAATTATTTTTCCATAAACTTAATACCTTGCAAGAAGATGACTCTTTAATATATGAAAACACTCAAAATCCGAATATAAGTGCGTATACAATTATCACAAATGATGAAAATTATTTAATACTTGGACTTTTGAATGGAACATCTAAAAATAATAAAATTTATTATCGTTTATTTAACTCAACCGGAGAATTTATTCCATTATTCATTGACTTTAAAGCCAACATGCATTTTATTGGCAATGATGATGAGATTTTTTACTTCAAAAGCGATTTAAATTCACCAAACAACAAACTTATTGCAATGGATATAAAAAATCCTAATCCTGAAAATTGGATAGAAATTATTCCAGAAAAAGAAGATGTGTTAATAAATGTTAGACTCGTTTATAATCAATTTTTAGTTCAATATAGAAAAGATGTTTCAGATCGTTTAGATATTTATTCAATAGACGGACAATATAATCGTTCGATTGGTTTGCCTGGGAAAGGTTCTGTGAGTGAGATAAGATCAAGAGAAGATCAAAGATATTTGTATTATAGTTTTTCATCATATTTATATCCAAAAAAAATTTATAAATATGACTTAAAAACATACCAAAAATCAATATGGTTTGAACCTGAAATTAATTTTTCACCCGACGATTTCATTATGGAGCAAATATTTTACAAATCTAAAGATAATATAGAAATACCAATGTATTTGGTTTATTCTAAAGATATGATCAAAAATAGTTCAAATCCAACTCTGATGTATGGTTATGGAGGATTTAAAATTAGTATTATGCCTTCTTTTTCAACTTCCGTAATAGCTTGGATTAAGTCAGGTGGTATTTATGCTGTACCTAATATAAGAGGCGGAAATGAATACGGAGAAAATTGGCATTCAGCTGGTATGCTTCACAAGAAACAAAATGTTTTTGACGATTTTATTAGTGCTGCAGAATATCTGATAAAAAATAATTATACCAAACCAAAACATCTTGCTATTAGCGGTAGAAGTAATGGGGGATTACTAACTCTAGCTACAGCTATACAAAGACCTGATTTGTTTGGTGCAGTAGAAAGTTCAGTACCAGTTGCCGATATGTTAAGATATAATAAATTTACAATTGGATGGGCTTGGATGAATGAATATGGAGATCCAAACAAAAAAGAAGATTTCGAAGTATTATACAAATATTCGCCTCTTCACAATATTCAAGAAGGAGTTAATTACCCTCCAATAATTGTTAATACAGGTGAATATGATGATAGAGTCGTACCATCACATTCATATAAAATTGTAGCATCATTCCAATATAGTTACAAAGGCATAAATCCAATTATCATACGAATTGATGATGAAACAGGGCATGGTACCGGTAAATCCCTAGATAAATGGATAAATGAAAAAGCAGATGTACTTGGTTTTTTATTAAATCATACAAGATGACCAATCATAAATCATAATCTACAATTCTCTCACTACTTTTCTTATTGCTTCAGCTAAATTATCAATTTGCCAAGCTTCAATTGTTAATGCAGGTGCAATACGCACGGTAGTTTGGTGTGTTTCTTTTGCGTAAACACCATTTTTCATTAAATTTACAGAAACTTTATGTCCATCTAAATTTGGATTTGAATACATTTCAAACGCAGTAAGTAATCCTTTACCCCTTACTTCTTTAATTTTGTCTGGGAATTCATTCATTATATCTTCAAAATGATTCATTAATTGAGCTCCTCTGATTCTAGCATTTCTAGCTAAATTTTCATCTTCAAGAACTTTTATAGCATAAATTCCAACTATAGCTCCCAATGGATAACCACCGAAAGTGGAGCCTTCTGATCCTGGAGTAAGTGTACCTATTACTTCATCACTACCAGCGACAAAAGAAACAGGAAGAATACCACCTCCTGCTGCTTTTCCACATCCTATTATATCTGGTTTAATCCCATATAATTGATGTGCAAAATTTGCACCTGTTCGTCCAAATCCAGTTTGAACCTCATCCATAGCTAATAAAATATTGTATTTTTTACATAATTCTGATACTTTTGGCCAGTAATCATCATCAGGGACGATGACTCCGGCTTCTCCTTGAATAGGTTCGACAGAATATGCAGCAATATAGTCACCTTTTTCAATAAATTTTTTCTCTAATGCTTCTATATCGTTAAAAGGTACAAGCTCTATACCAGGTGTGAACGGACCAAAATCTTTTTGAGCATCAGGATCGTCAGACATTGATATTGCAGCAACTGACCTTCCATGGAAATTTCCTGTTGCACCAATAATTATAGCTTTATTCTGAGGAATTTTTTTTACTTGGTATCCCCATCTTCTACATAGTTTAAATGTAAGTTCCCAAGATTCAACACCGGCAACTTTTGGTACAGCCCTATCCATCTCTGTTATTCCTGTAATTGCCAATAAGAGTCCACTCATATATTTATGTCTAATAGACCTTGGTACAGTGGGTAATTTTTCATGTGTTAAATGTTTAACAACTGCATCAACGATAGTTTTATTTAGCTGACCCTGATTAACAGCAGAATAACAACACAAACCATCTAATACTTCTTCTTCTATATAAGCCTTTATATTTGATGGGTCAGGCTTTCTACAAATTAGAGTTGAAGAATCCTGAACATGTGAAACAATTACATTTTCTAGTGGTTTATAATTTTGTCCACCATTATTTTTTTCTATTTTTTCATGTTCATATGGTGTCAAGTCTCCTAATCGTATATCATTTATGGTTAAATCATCTCCGTAACCATTAATTTTCAAATTAGACATTTAATCTCCAGCATTTATGATTAGTATAATTAGTTAAAATATTTAAACTAAACTTACTTTAAAAAAAAGATTTGCATTTAGTAAAATCATAAAAGGGCATTTAAATTATTAATGGTAAAAAATTAATAAAAAGGAATATTTCATGAAAGACTGGGCCATTATTCTAGGTGCCTCAAGCGGTATTGGAAAATCTTGTGCATTAAAGCTCGCTGAGAAAGGAATAAATATAATTGGAATCTATCTAAGAAGGCCAAAAAAAGAGGTGGAAGTATTAGAATCTGATCTTAAAAGTTATGGCGTAAAAGTTATTCTAAAAAAAATGAGTGCAACAAATATTCAAAAACGTCATGAATTAATTGAAGAATTAAAATTAATGGGTGATATTAGAATTAAGATTTTTATTCATTCGCTTGCATTTGGTGCGCTAAAATCATTTATCAATAGTAATCCAAAAGATGTAATTTCACAAAAACAAGTTGAGATGACATTAGATGTAATGAGCAATAGTATTATATATTGGTGCCAAGAATTATACTTTGCTAATTTACTTAAGAAAGGATCTCAGATTTTTGGAATGACAAGCTCAGGAAGTAACCGCCAATGGAAGTCGTATGGCGCTGTTTCTATGGCAAAATCTGCACTTGAATCAGCGTGCAGACAACTTGCTTTAGAATTCGCTCCTCATGGAATAGCCTCTAATGCAATAATGGCAGGCGTGACGGATACTCCCGCTTTACGTAAGATACCTGGTAACGAAGATATGATTAGACAAGCAATTATCAAAAATCCTCATGGAAGGTTAACCACCCCACAAGATATTGGTGATGCAGTGGCAATGATTGGTCTAAGTGAATCAACTTGGATGACTGGAAATTCAATTCGTGTTGATGGAGGAGAGGATATCTCTGGATAATTCAATAACCAAGAATCAATAATTTAAAATTTAGAAAAATGAAACTATATTGAATAGTCCTATAATATTTCTTCATGGATTTACAGGGTCATCAAATTCGTGGTCCAATTTTTTAAATAAGATAAACTTCTCTTCTGTAGCAATAGATTTACCAGGACATGGAAATAATAAAATTAAAAACCTAAAAAAAAAGTATAAGCTAAACGATTGGGAACAGGAATTTCAATCTACTTTAAAAATTAAAAAATTAAATGAAGTACATTTATGTGGATATTCTATGGGTGGACGACTTGCACTATCGTTTGCAATAAAATATCCTAATTTAGTAAAATCTTTAATTATTATCAGCTCTACCGCTGGAATTAAAAATATTAATGATAGAAAAAATAGAATAATAAAAGATAATAAATTATCTAAAGAAATTTTGAAAAATTATAAAAAATTTATTAATAAATGGGAAAATTTAGATTTTTTCTCAAAACAAAAATCTAGAAATTATTCAGAATATTTACACCAGCACGAAATTAGAAAAAATCAAAACCCAAATCAATTAGCATTTATATTGAAACATTTAAGTACTGGGGAAATGCCTAGTTATTGGAATATAATTTCATCATTAAAAATACCTACTCTGATGATTTGTGGTGAAGAGGATAAGAAATATATGGAAATCAATAAAAAAATGAATTTTCTTGTTAAGAATTCAAAACTAAAAGTTATTGCAAATTCTGGGCACGCTCCTCACATTGAACAGCCAAAAAGATTGGCTCAAATTATAAATAAATTTTATGGACAATTAATCTAATATTATACATAATTTTAACTATTAACTTTAAAAAGAGTCTAAGATGAAAAATTTAAAATTACATTGGCAAATATTTATTGCAATGTTTTTGGGTTGTTCTATTGGTTATTACTTCCAAATTATCGGAACTGATAATGTTTTTTATAAAATAATATCCTCATTTGGTACAATTTTTATTAGACTTTTAAAAATGATAATTATTCCACTTATTTTTACATCGATCATAACGGGCGTATCATCTATAAAAGATAATAGTCAATTAGGTCGTTTGGGTTTTAAAACTTTATTGTATTATACATTTACAAGTTTATTTGCTATCATCATAGGCCTTACTTTTACTAATCTAATTCAACCTGGATTAGGAATTAATCTTGGAGATGAAAAAGTTTTCGATGCATCAAAACTATCAAAACCAGGTTCACCTGCTGAAATATTAATAAGAATGATTCCTTTAAATCCAATCCAAGCGGCATCAAGTGGTGATATGCTAGGAGTAATATTTTTTGCAATTTTTCTTGGTATTTCAATCTCAAGATTAAATTCTGAACATCAATCAACATTGACGAGTATTTTTAATGCTCTTTTTCAAGCTATAATGAAAATGACAGAAATTATAATAATGCTTGCTCCAATAGGTGTTCTTGGATTGATAACTAAAGCAATTGCAAATTCTGGTTTCGAAATTTTTACAGCTGTTGCAAAATATATGTTTACTATTACAATTGGGCTGTCATTGCATATTTTTGTTGTTTTACCAATTTTTCTTTTTTTATTTACCAAAATAAATCCTATAAAACATTTTAAGGCTATGGCTTCAGCTATGGCTACAGCTTTTTCGACAAGTTCATCAAGCGCCACGCTACCGGTGACAATGAAATGTATTAGAGAAAATGTAGGAGTTTCTAAAAAAACGACGAGCTTTGTATTGCCTATGGGAGCGACAGTGAATATGGATGGAACAGCACTATATGAATGTGCAGGAGTAATATTTATAAGTCAAGTTTTAGGAATCGATTTAAGTATATCTCAGCAAATAACAATTGTAATTACTGCTCTACTTGCTTCAATAGGTGCTGCAGGAATACCAAGTGCAGGATTAGTAATGATATTCATAGTTACACAAGCAGTAGGATTTAAAGATGAAGATGTTGCATTGATTATTGGTACAATGTTAGCAGTAGATAGGCCTCTAGACATGTTTCGCACAATGGTTAATATAACAAGTGATAGTATTGGTGCTGCTATTATTGCAAAATCAGAAGGTGAAACTTTATATAAAAATGTACAATAAATTTATTTTTATTATTTTTAGCATTTTAATATCAGACACAAATGAATTTTTATTAGAGGAATCTACTGAAAAATTAAAAAAGTTAAAGATAAATATTGACTTTGTTGGGGCCTCTCTAAATATAAAAAAATCTAATCGTGATAACAATTTATCTTATTTTGATAACCAAAAAAGACCTATAGAGATGCCTGAAATCAATTTTTCCTCTTTTGGTAAAACTGGCATATTGGATATTTCCTCGAATATGAAATACAACTTTAAAAGTATTAATTATGATACTATCAATCTTGACCTACCAAAATTTATTCCAATAAAATTTAATTGCAATCTTAAAAATTCAAATTTAAAAGTCAACTTAGATAGTATTAAAGTTTCATCATTGGATTTTGATTCTAATGTAGGAAATTCTTTGTTAGATTTTGGAAGTAATTTTCAATCTGAGTGTGAATATTTAACTATTAATATTGGTTTAGGAAGTTCAGAAATTAAAAATTTTAATAATTTATTTTGCGAAAAAACTAAAATAACATGTAATGGTAGTTCAATAATTTTAAATATCACAGATGTATTGAAAAAAAATAATCATATAGATTTGTCAATTGGCATGGGAAGAGTAGAAATAAATATTCTTAACGGAAATAATTTACAATTAAATTTAGATCAATCAATGATGTCAAAACTTAATTTTGAAAAAATGAATTTAATTAAAAGAAATCATTACGAAAATGAAGATTTTAATAAAAATTTGCCGGTATTAAAAATTAATACATCAATAGGCTTAGGTTCCTTAAATATCAACTGGATAAATTAAATTGTTCTTCTTTCTCTGCTAGACCCAGAATCCTTGCAAATCTTTTTAATCCACTAGATTTATTTTTTAATTTCATTTCATTTTCAACTCGCATTAAAGCATTTGCAATTTTCAATACACTTCGTGCTAATTCTGAATTTGGATATCGTGTACCTAATATTTTTTGTGAGTTATATGCTGAATCAATCATTTCTCGATCATATAAAACTGAACCAAGATAACCTGGTACGAATTTAAATTGTGATTGTTGATTTATATGATTATTGGACGTATTTTTTATTGTTTTATAATACTCAACTCCTTGCTGGTAATTTTTAACTTGATTCAATACGTACCAAGGAGAAAAAACAATTTCATCGTCTGAGTCGTCACTAATTTTTTTTGCTTGAATTTCCATAAATCTAGAGAATGCAGCTTTCCCAGCAGCATATCCGCTGATAAAATCTTTTGGAGTTGTAACAATGACAGATTCGTCAGCCAACAAGGAAAAGTCAATGACATCTCTAGAAATTCCAGCACCTAAATCTAGCAGAACAACATCATATTTTGATGAAATTTTAGTAATTTCTCTAAAAAATCTTTGTTTTTGACTCCACGTCATATTTGCTAATTTAAATTCGCCAGACTCTCCAGGTATGAAATACATACCCAAATCTAATTGTGTTGTGAGTTCATCAAGTGTATGTGTTTTAGAAAAAAAATCGTAAAGAGTTTTAGGCGGAAATATCTTGAGTTTATTCGAAATATCTGCATTGCCAAGATCCATATCTACTAAAAGTGTTTTTAATCCCATTCTTTTAAATTGATAGCTTAATTCAATAGATAAAGTTGTTTTACCAACACCTCCTTTATTAGATATAACAGCAAAAATTTCACCTCTTGGTTTAATTTTACGTCCGCGTTCAGTCATCATAAAACGATGGTAGATACCATTGCCAATTAAATTATATTCCCTTTGAAATGATTGTTCTTCAATTTGAAAGAAATCAACCTCTAGTCCAGTCTCTAGTTTAGATGTTGATTTTATAAATTCTAAATCATGCCTATTATCTCCAACCTTAGCGACTACTAATTTATTTTTTTCGTTCTTATTGATAGGTATAAAGCGATGATCATTTAAATCTGTTGCATCGAACTTTCTTATATATTTTGGATTAAGTCTTAATTCTCCCATTGAGCTCTATTTTTTATGTTTATATTTTTTTTTTATCTTAATTAAATTTTCAAGTGAATTCACACCACTATTATTTTGTAATATAGCTTTTTTATTATCTTTTTGAATTTTTTCATATATTTCTTCTCGATAAACAGGAACTTCTCTAGCTACATTGATACCAATTTTTACTTGTTTACCAGAATTTTCTAAGACTTTAACAATAATTCCATCACCAATTCTAATACTCTCGCCTTTTTTTCTAGTAAGTACTAACATAAATTCCTTTTAGAAGATAATTTTAACATATTTTTCATCTAATTTCTTTAAGTGTAAAATTAAGCAACGGTAATTGGATAATCCATGCTTAAATTTTCATTATCTAAAATTATCTGTCTTCCTTTTTTATTATGAAAATTGATTACTATGGGTGCTTTAGTGTTTGCAGTGAGATTTTTTTCATCATCTATAACCTTTAAAATAAGAAATACTCCTAATTCATCATTCCCATTTTTAAGTTCTTTAATTTTTTCTTTGGGAATTTTTAAATCCACTTCAATATCTAATTGACCAGCATTTAAAACTATCATTGCAATATTATGATCTTCAATGGAGTGGAGTAATAAGAAAGGATTATAATCTTCAATATCAACAATTGTAAATTTTTTCAAATCTTCGAATCCCGGTAGTCCATAATCAAAATTGATTATTTGATCTTCTTTAATTTCTAATGGAAAATCAGGATTATTATAAATATTTAGTTCCATTTTTTTTACCTTATATAATCTAATAAACTAGTTTTCATTATATTTCCTGTAGATTGCAAAGCTGCTTTGTATGCAATCTCTTCACTATTATATTTTAAAACTGCTTCTGCCATATCTACATCTTCTAAACTTGATACGTATGAAGCAAGGTTCATGTTTTTTAATGTTAACTGCTGTTCAGCTAATGTAATTCTATTAAATATATCTCCAATCTTTGTTGATAATTTTAATATTTCCGTTGAATTATCATCTAGTATATCTATTTGTTCACTAATCAAATCTGTATTATTATTTTCTAATGCAGATTTTAAATTTAATAATGTACTAAATACATCATTAATTTTATCAATATCATCTCCTGATAAATTAATTTGTATATTGAGATGCTCACCAAATTTTTTAGTAATTTCCTCTACATTTAAGGATTCTGGTAAACTTGCGATAGATAATACATCTTCTGAATCATTTGGATTTAGCTCTAACTCATATGGTTTTTCATTAACCATATTTCCATTAAATAAATAATCACCGTCAAAATCTCCGTTAGCGTATGATTCTAGTTGAATAAGTAATCCAGATATTTCTTTTGATATCGCTATTCTATTTTCTTCATTCATTGATTCATCAGCACCTTGAGTTGCTTTCTCCTTCGCACTTTGAATGATATCATTAATATCATCTAAATGAGTCTGAGTAGATTCTACATAACCTAAACTCATATTAATACTTCTCAAGTACTGCTCATTTTTTTCCATGATTGCCTTAAATCTGGCAGACTTTGCAAAAGCAAAAGGGTCATCAGAAGATTCGAATATTTTTTTACCAGATGAAAGTTGCTTTTGTATATTATTCATTCTAGACTTGCTTGAATTTATACTTTTTAAAATACTATTAGTCATCATATTTTCACTAATTCTCATAATTTCTCCATTACACTATGTTTAAAATAGAAGCTATCATTTCATCTACTGTGCTAACAAGCTTTGCTGCAGCATTGTATGCCTGTTCATATTGAATCATATGTGTCATTTCCTCGTCTAGTGAAACACCTGAAACAGACATTCTATCGATCTCTAATTTATTTAAAACCAAACTTTGTGCATCAGTTAAGTAGTTTGATTCACTAACTTTAGAACCAATCGTAGTTATAATACCAGTGTAAAACTCATTAAAAGTTTTACCGTCAATAGATAAATTATTTTGCAAATTAAACATTTCCAAAGCAAAGCTAGAATCACCACCCCCATTTACTTCTCCAATCAGGTCAGGATTATCAATTAGATTTGAGTTTATTGAAATATTTCCTGCCCCAGTTGTATTAACATCAAAAAATGAAATTCCATCGGTATTATTTTCGTGAATTTGATTTACTTTTTCAGCAAAAATCTTGGCAAAACTATTTAATTTATTTATCGTTTCTGGTATAATTTTATTTTGCAACTGCAATAAAGAATCAAGCTCACCACCAGATATATCAATTTTTTGCTGTGTGCCGTCTAACTCTATTTGGGTATTCCATAATCCATCAGACTTAGTAGATTGAGCATTAATTTGATTGGCCTCCTGACCAGAAATAACCACCATGCCACCTATTGCAATATTTAACTCACCATTTGCAGTTTCTGCCACATTAATATTAACCAATTTAGATAAATCATCAACCATTAAAGCTCGAGTATCTTTTAAAGAATGATCACCTGTATTCAATATTTGTTTGTTCAAATTTGCAATTTGTTCAACTACATCATTAATTTGAGCAACTTTGTCTTCAATTTCTAGGTGAATCTGATTTTGATTATTAATAAGTTCATCATGTACCCGATTAAAACCATTAGATAATTGTATAGCTTTATCTCTTATTACTATTTTTGCAGTTTCACTATCAGGATCATTTGATAAATCATTCCAAGAGTTCCAAAACTCAGTACTCAAATTCGCTATTCCCGCATCTGTTGGCTCTGAAAAAATATCTTGAATTTGACTCAAAGCTGAAGAGTCAGAACTAACTTTTCCATAAATACTATTTTCTCTCCAAATTTGCATATCTGTAAACTTTTGTCTAATTTGAGTGGTTGCCTCTTGTCCAAAACTTCCTAAATAGGAGACCCCTGATAAGTCATCACGAAGATTAAGTCTTTGACGACTATAACCAATCGTATTGACATTTGCGATATTACGACCAGTTGTATTAATTGCTGATTGTTGGGCAAATAAGGATCTTCTTCCAATTTCAATTATATTTGATATACTCATTACCCTCTCCTATCAAGTAATGCTAAATATTTTGGATCAATTCTTTTCCCATCTTGAGAATACAAATCATTAATATTTTCATTGGAACTAAGAAGATCTTTTATCATTGTTTGAACAAAATGTATCGAATGATTAAGTAAGTACTTATTTTGCTCATTTTTTAATGCTACTTTTTCAAGAATATTCTTAAGGCTGTCTTGAATTTCAGTCAACCTAGAATGATATTTAATTTCGACAGCAGCAATTAATTGTGATAAGTTTTCGACTTTTTTTAAATCTTTAAAATTAGCTCTTAAAGTACTTATTGCCATATTTCGTTCATTTTCAGTTAATTTTGCATCAGCTAAAATTGATTGCTCTTTATCTACAACAAATTGCATTTCACTTACTTTACCTTCAATAATTGCCTGCTGCTTTTCCTCTAAAGCTGTTAAAAGCTTTGTATAAGTAACTATTTCTTGAGATAATATTCTTATTAATCTCTGTAATATTGCATCTATATTTTTTTCTGCCATAATTATTTTTCGCTTATTTTTATGAATTTATTTTTATGAATATTTTCTGAATTATTATTTTGACTAATTTGGGCTCTTTTTAAATGATCGTATATTTGATCTGAAAGACCAATATTGTTATTTTTAGACAATGCATCAGACATTACTTGAGTAAACATATTTTTTACCAAGTTTGGACCATTGGATTCCCCAGATATACTTTTTGTCATAGCTTCTTCCATTGGTTTTAAAAAATACTGTAAAAATACTCCTTCAAGTTGTTTTGCACTTTCACGTAATTTCAAATCTTGAACGTTACTTTTTTGCTCTAAATTTTTATTTAATACATCTTCAATTAAATTAATATTGTTCATGATCATCCTATATAATAACCAAATCGGCCTGTAAAGCCCCAGTTTCTTTAATTGCTTGAAAAATTGCGATTATATCTCTTGGTTTTACACCTAAATCCGATAGTGCAACTGCAAGTTCACTTACTGATGTTGTTCCTGGAATTACACCAATTGTTCCCTCTTCTTCAATATCAACTTCTGTAGTAGTTTGTTCAGCAACTACTGTTTCACCATCTGCAAAAGCTTCTGGTTGAGATACTAAAGGAGTAACCTTGGTATGTATACTAATTGAACCATGAGAAATCATTACTTCGTCTAATATAACATTTCCTCCAACAACTACTGTCCCAGAGCGTTCATTTATGACAACCCTAGCTTTATTTCCAGTTTCTACCGTTAAAATTTCAATATCTGCAATAAATTGCATCGCTGCCCACGAACTTTGTACATCTTCAGGGTAATTTATTTCAATTAAAGATGGATCAATTGCTGTTGCAATTTCAATGTTTTGATTTAAATTAATTGCGTTTGCAAAATTTGTTGCTGTAGTGACATCCGGTGATTTTAATATAAATCGAAGCGGTTCTGATGGATCAAAATTATTTGATTTAACCTGTTTCTCTAAAATTGCACCATTCGGAACTCTTCCAACAAGAGCAACGTTTTGCCTGACTTTTTCACCAGTCTGTGTTTCAATATTAAAACCACCAGTTGAAATTGGACCCTGTGCCATAGCAAAATAATCTCCTGAAGCATCTCTTAAAGGAGTCATTAATAATACTCCACCCTCAAGACTTTTAGCATCACCTAAAGAAGAAACAACTACATCAAATCTAGATCCTACGCGACCAAAAACTGGAGTTTCAGAGGTAATCATAACAGCTGCAACATTTCGTGTTCTCAAATCTGATTCACTAACTGTTATACCAAATTGCGTTAACATATTTGCAATTGCTTGAACTGTAAATACTGCACCTTTTTGTCCAGTTATTCTATCTCCAGAACCATCTAAGCCTACGACCAAACCATAACCAACTAAGGCTGTTTGAGATGTTTTTTCAATATTTGCCAGGTCCTTAATTCGGACCTGGGCTGTGAAAAGTGTATTGATTGTCATCAATACGATAAGGATTGAGGTTAACCTTATTTTATACTTAATAATCTTCTTTTTATAATTTTCCATCTTAGTTTACTAAACTCCCGTTAGAGATATATTTACCGACTTGATTCAAAAAAAGAGCTACTGCCGCCACGCCTATAACTGCTTTTCTTATTTTTGTTTTGTTACTTACTTTATTTATAATACCTGTTTTTTTATAACTAATATCTGCATCCGCTATGTAATATGAATAAACTGTGTTTTGTGCGGAAATATCTCTATCTCTTACAAAACCACTAATTTCCATAATGTTTGTTTCGCCATTTACATTTACCTTACGCGAACCTTCAATTTTTAGTAATCCATTTTGATTTTTTTCTGTAATTGTTGCTGTAATTTTTCCTGTTACCATTTCAGTTTGAGAAGTACCCTCATCATCATTATGATTTTCAGATATATTTGTTGACATTCCAAACAATGGAATAAAAGATGATAAATTACCAGTTACACCACCGTCTGCACCCATACCAGAACTAGCTGATATAGATGCAGTTGACTCTCTACTTGCATTACTAATTTCAGCTATTAGAACTGTTATTACATCTCCAATATCGTGTGCTTTAATATCTGTGAACATAGATTTACTCACGTAAAGTGAATTTTGTGAAATTCCAAATGTGAATAAAATAATAAATGTTATCTTTTTCATATTCATTTTCCTATAATTATATGATTTGGTGAGTCAATAGTACCTTTTAATCTTTTACCTGTAGCACCAACTAAAACAAAAACTTCTTCGCCTATTAACCCATTCTGTCTTGCCTTCCCAGGAAGAGTAATTTCAAATGTTTCACCTTTTAAACTAATACTAACTAAATCACCTCTTTTAACATCAGGTACTAAATCATACATTTGATTTGTTAAAACTGTTCCTTCTTCCATTTTTCTTGAAATTTTCATTTTTCCAGTATAATCTAGTTCCCCATAATAATATTTACTATAATTTTTAGTAATTTCAATTTTTTGCTTCGAGTACATATTTGGTTCAATAATTTGATTTCTCATAATTCGTTTATTAGAAATCCAAACATACTTCTTTACTGATATATTTAAAGAAATAGGTGATTTATCAATTATCTTTCCGTCAGAAGATAAATTAAGCCATGCATGTTGAGTTCCAACTTTAGCAATATTTTGATTAGAAGATATTCTAATATCTAAACTTTTTAAGTTTTCTTCTGAGATATCTCTCATTTTAAGAATATCAATATGAATATCATTTAATTCAACTTTAAATATATTTGAATAATATTCTTTCAATAAGTGTAATATATTTTCAGTTGAAAAACAGATTGAGAAGATTGTGAACAAAATAATTAAGTTTACTCTCATTTTATTATCTTTTCAAATTATTTGCTATAGAAAGTAAATCTTCTGATGTCTTAACAGCTTTAGAATTAATTTCATATGCTCTTTGAGCAACTATCAGATTAATCATTTCTTGCACAACATCTACATTTGACGTCTCAAGATATCCCTGAATAACAGAGCCATAGCCCTCTTCGCCTGGAGTAGAAACTGTAGGCGCACCAGAAGCTACTGTTTCTTTATATAGATTACCTCCTATCGACTCTAGTCCAGAAGAATTCATAAATCTGACTAATTCAATTTGACCGACTTCTTCAGGCTGAGTCTCTCCTGACATCAATACAGAAACAACTCCATCTTGAGCAATGTTTACACTTGCTGTACCTTCTGGAATAGATATTCCATCACCCATACGTAAACCTGCAGAATTAACTAAAAATCCGTCTGGACTTATATGAAAAGCACCATCACGAGCATAACCATATGATCCATCAGGCATACTTACTTGAAAAAAACCGTCTCCATTTATTGCAAGATCTAAAGGATTACCTGTCTCTGTGATTGCTCCCTGTGAAAATGTTTTAAAAGTTGCAATAGCTCTACTTCCATGCCCCAATTGTAATTGAGCCGGAGGTAAATTTTCGTTATTTGCATCAACTCCACCTGTTTCAACTGTTTCATATAGTAAATCTTGGAATTCAATACTGCTCTTTTTAAATCCTGTGGTATTTACATTCGCTAAATTATTGGAAATATTATCTACATTTAATTGTTGTGCTGCCATTCCAAGGGCAGATGTTGATAATGATCTTAACATTTTTATTCCTTTTTATTATACTAATTTTTAAACGTTACTTACTTGATTAATTGCATCATCAGCTATTTCATCAAAAGTACGCATAACTTTTTGAGTAGCTTCGAATTGACGATGCATGTCAATTAAATTAACCATTTCACTAACTGGATTAATATTTGAACTTTCTAAAAATCCTTGAACTATACCTTTGGTATCTACTATTTCACCAACTATACCATCATTAGATTTAAATAAGTTATTACCAATTTTTTCTAAATCATGTTTGTTTTGAAAATCCTTAACTAAAATTTTGTTCACAACATCGTTATTAACTATTACCTCCCCTTTTTCTGTAATACGAACCTCTCCTGGAATCCCATTTTCTCCTAAAATTTCAACTGGTCCTGATGATCCTAATAGTTTATTACCAAAGCTATCTTCAATAATACCATCATCAGATACGGAGAAATGTCCATTTCTTGTATAAACTTCACCCTGAGGAGATTCTAATGTGAAATAACCATTTCCAGAAATAGCAAAATCCATTTGATTTCCAGTAGACTTAAGATCTCCTTGCTCATGATCAGTGAACTGGTCAACAGGAACGTCATTCTGATAATTATGGTCGAGTATATCAAAAACTATATCATCACGTTTAAAACCTGAAGTATTAATATTTGCGAGATTATTAGAAATCATATCGTTTTTTTTCAATAATATATTTGACGCCTTTACAACTGCGCTTAAATCTAAATCCATATTTTCTCCATTTGAGTTACAGGGAGAACATATTCAATATCAATGCCAAATAATTTTTTAATATATCAAAAAGTAGAATAAATGATGTTTTTTCGCTTATTTACTCGATAAAAGCCGATTTTTGAAGAACATATTATATCATTTATCATAGGAAAAAAAGTTCATTTGATATTTATATTCGGAAAAGTTTTCCTAATAAAACATGTTTCTTAAATTATATTTTGTATTTTTTAATGTTTATTTTGTAATAATTAATTATTGTAAATTAAATGGTTGTTTGTACGTTTCGAGGTGTAGCGTAGTCCGGTTAGCGCACCTGCTTTGGGAGCAGGGGGTCGCAGGTTCGAATCCTGCCACCTCGACAATA
>MDTA01206366.1_pt1 | contig 33007 bp, 34 predicted proteins | sample 811151 | NCBI WGS metagenome assembly MDTA01 (sample SAMN05326648, study PRJNA326480) | marine metagenome | isolation source: seawater | place: Indian Ocean: South | collected 2010
GGCTATAATTTTTGCTTTTTTTTCCATTTAAAGATTTTTATGTTATAACACCACTCCTTATAAAAAAAAATATTTAATGAAAAGGATTTTAAGTCCTTTGTGTCTACCAATTTCACCACGAGGGCACATTATTAGTTAAGTAAATACGTTTATATTATTTTTTTAATCTTATAAAGTAGAAATTACAAAATGCAAAAAAGAATATTGATATATAATTCAGGAGGTGGTCTTGGAGACTCTATTCAGCTATTTTCATTAATTGTAAGCTTAAAAAATCACTTTAAAGGATCTGATATATATTTATTAAGTGCTCATCAAAATCATTTTATCAATAAATTAAAAGAGTATGAAATTAAATTGTTAAGTCTTGATCTTGAAATGAAATATTTTGGTTTTAGATGGTGGCATTGGCTTATTACAAAAACAAAATTTAAAAATTTAAAACAAGATCAGTTTGATTTAATCATAGACTTACAGTCAAAAATTAGAAATACAATTATTTTAAAAAAAATTCCACATAAAGAATTTTATTCGTCAACTTTTAATTTTAGTTTATGTTCAAAAAAGAATAATTATTTTTTCAGTCACGATTTAAATGAAATGACATTAAAAAATTTAAGTTTATTTTTAAATGAAAAAATTAAAAAAATAACTTTCGAAGTAGATAGTTTATCAGATAAAATAAAAAATGAAGCTAAAAGATTATTGCCAAACGACGGGTATATAGGTTTTTCGATAACTCAAGGAAATAAATACAGAAAAAAAAGTTGGCCAATTGATAGATTTGTTAAATTAGCTAATTTAATAAGTAAAAAAAATAAAGTGCCTGTTTTTTTTATTGAAAAAGATAATATTGAACTGACTAAGGAAATTAAATCAAAAGTGCACAATGCTCTTTTTCCCGAACATCATTCTAATTTAAATTGCCCTGCGCTAGTTACTGCATTGGGAGAAAGATTAGAAAAAGCAGTTTCTATAGATAATGGAGTAATGCATATGTTAGGTTTGGCCAAAATTCCAATGGTATTATTATTCGGTCCAACAAATTCTAAGAAATTTGCTCCTAAAAATAAAGATATAACAGTTTTAGATAGTAAAGAGATTTATAAATCTGAAGATATCACTAAAATAAGCGTTGGTGATGTATTAAAAGAATTTAATTCTTAAAAACTTTAATTTTTTTCTTTTTAATCATTTTTTTAATATCTAAATTACATAGACTAATTTTCTTTTTACTTTTTGATCTTAATACGATAGCCACTCCTATAACGCCGAGTCTAAAAAAAGGGTAACTTCCGATATCAATTTCATTCACATATTTTTTTTGAATTCGCTCCAATTCAACAGAAATATTGCTTTCAACAGTATGTAAATTTATTGTTTTACTTAGAGTAGTTGAGCCTTTTACTAAAAATCTTTTGCAATTGTGTATCATTGATTTTAAAATTGAAGGAACTCCAGGTAAACAAAAAACATTTTTGATCATAAATCCAGGAGCGGCACTTGATGGATTATGAATTAACACTGATCCTCTCGGCATTTTTGACATTTTTTTTCTTCCTAAATTAAATTTATTTTTTCCGTAATATTTCTCTAATATAGTGTATGCCTCGGGATGATATTCATATTTTACTTTAAATGCCTTTGATATTGATTTCGCAGTTATATCGTCATGAGTTGGTCCTATACCACCCGTTGTAAAAATATATTTTGAATTTTTATTTAATTCTAAAATATTTTTAATAATTATTTTTTCAACATCTGGAATAATTCTTACTTCAAAAATACTAATACCACATTGCTTGTTTAACCAATTAGATAAAAATGAAACATTTAAATCTTGCGTTCTTCCTGATAATATTTCATTTCCAATTATAAGAATAGAAGCGTTTACTTTTTTAATTTTTTTCTTCATAGTTGATTATTATATATGAATTTTGAAAATCAATTAATATCAGGTGTTTTTATCAAAAGATACAAACGTTTTTTTGTAGATGTAAAAACTAAAGGAAAAAAGATCACAGTACACTGCCCAAATACAGGTTCAATGATGGGTCTTTTATCTAGCGGTAATAAAGTTTGGATAAGTAGATCTAATAATGAAAAAAGAAAATTAAGATACACTCTTCAAATAATTGAAAAAGATAAAAAAAAAATAGGCATAAATACTCACCTAACTAACAAAATAGTGAAGGAGGCTTTAGAAAATGGAATTATAAAGGAATTTAAAAAAACAGCCATTATAATGCCTGAACAAAAATTTGGACTTGATACAAGGTTTGATTTTTTAATAAAAGATAAAAAAAATACATCTTTTATAGAAGTAAAGAATGTTACTCTTTCTAGAACTCCTATGTTAGCTGAATTTCCTGATGCTGTAACTTCAAGAGGTTCAAAACACATTAATAATTTAATTAATGCTACAAAAAAAGGTTATAAGTCTTATTTATTTTTTGTCATTCAAAGAGATGATTGTAATAAATTTTCAATAGCTAAAGACATTGACCCTCAATATGCAAAATTATTAACAGTTGCTTTAAAAAATAACGTAAAAGTAATCTGCTATGATTGTAAATTTTCTTCAAAAGGAATAAAACTTAATAAAAAAGTTAAAGTACAAATAAATGTTTAAAGATTATAAAGAATCGTTTGAAAAAACTAGAATTGCTGGGTCTATAGCTGCTGGTGCGCTTGATGAAGTTGCAAAAATTGTAAAACCTGGAATTACAACTGAAGAAATAAATTCCAAATGCTATGAATTTATTAATGACAATGGAGCTTACTCTGCTCCTTTATTTTATAGAGGATATCCTAAATCTTGCTGTACTTCATCCAACCATGTTGTTTGCCATGGTATTCCTAAAGATAAAGTTCTAAGAGAAGGAGATATTTTAAATGTAGATGTTACTGCTTTAAAGGATGGTTGGCACGGTGATACAAGTAGAATGTTTTGTGTTGGTGACGTATCAATTAAAGCAAAAAAATTAATTGAGACAACTTATAATTCAATGATGGCAGCTATAAAAATACTCAGTCCAAAAATTTTTTTAGGTGATATAGGTTCAACCATACAATCTCATGTAGAAAGTCAAGGATATTCTGTGGTAAGAGATTTTTGTGGTCATGGAATTGGTAAAGAGTTTCATAAAATGCCAAATGTTTTACATTTTGGAAAAAAAGGAACAGGTTCAAAACTTGAAGTTGGTATGATTTTTACTGTTGAACCAATGATAAATGAAGGTGAATACTTCACTAAAACCTTAGAAGATGGTTGGACAGCTGTAACTAAAGATAAAAAATTATCAGCACAATTTGAACATACTGTTGGTATAACAAATGATGGATATGAAATCTTTACGTTGTCGAAAAACGGACTAGATTTTCCTCCTTACAAAATATGATTGAAAGATATTCAAGAAAAGAACTTGCTACGATTTGGGAAGATAAAAATAAATATACCATTTGGCTTAATATTGAATTAGCTGCAGCTGAAGCAATGGAGAAACTTAAAATAATTCCAAAAGGAATAGCAAAAAAAGTTAGAGCTAAATCAAAAATAAATATAAATAGAATTTTAGAAATAGAAAAAAAAGTTAAGCATGATGTTATAGCATTTTTAACTTCTATAACTGAAAAAGCTGGTAAAGATGCAAGATACCTTCATAAAGGTATGACTTCTTCAGACGTGTTAGATACTTGTTTTAATTTACAACTAAAACAGTCAGGTGAAATTCTACTAAAGGATATTAAAAAACTTTTAGGAATAATTAAAAAACAAGCTATAAAGCATAAATATACTTTGTGTATTGGAAGAAGTCATGGAATTCATGCAGAGCCGATTACATTTGGATTAAAACTTTTAACTTTTTATCAAGAATTTATTAGAAACAAGAAAAGACTAGAAATTGCAATTGAAGAAATTTCAACTTGTTCTATATCGGGCGCTGTAGGAACTTTTGCTAATGTAGATCCAAGAGTAGAATCTTATGTAGCCAAAAAAATGAAGCTAAAAGTTGAACCCATTTCAACTCAAATAATACCTAGAGATCGTCACGCTCACTACTTTGCAATATTAGGAATTATTGCAAGTTCAATAGAAAGATTTGCAACAGAAATTAGACATCTTCAAAGAACTGAAGTTTTAGAAGTTGAAGAAATGTTTGGAAAAAAACAAAAAGGATCTTCAGCTATGCCCCATAAAAAAAATCCGATACTTAGTGAAAATCTTACTGGACTCTCAAGATTAATTAGATCATCAGTGACTCCAGCTCTGGAAAACGTTGCTCTTTGGCATGAAAGAGACATTTCCCATTCTGCAGTAGAGAGAAATATTGGACCAGATGCAAATATTGCAATGGATTTTGCCTTAAACAGATTGTGCAACATTATAAAAGATTTAAATATTTATCCAAAAAATATGAGAAAAAACTTAAATATTACCAATGGATTATTTTTTTCACAGAGAGTCTTATTAGAATTGACCTCTGCAGGGTTTACCAGAGAACAAGCTTATTCAATTGTTCAAAAACATGCTATGCAATCTTGGAATAATAAATCCTCGTTTTATGAAAATATAGCCAGAGATAAGCGAATTAATAAAAAAATACCTGTTAATAAATTAAAAAAGCTATTTGATTTTAGTTATCATACAAAGAGAATTAATATAATTTTTAAAAGAAATATAAAAAAATAATATTTATGAATAAGGGAAAAAAACTATACGAAGGTAAAGCAAAGATCATTTATCAAACTAATGAAAAGGGCTTGGTGATTCAACACTTTAAAGATGACGCTACTGCTTTTAATAATTTAAAAAAAGCAAATGTAGAAGGCAAAGGAGTTTTAAATAACAGAATTTCAGAACATATTCTTGCTAGCTTAGGTCAATGTGGAATAAAAACTCATTTAGTAAAAAGACTAAATATGAGAGAACAATTAGTCAAACATGCAGAAATTATTCCAATAGAATTTATTGTCAGAAATATTGCAACTGGATCATTAACAAAAAGATTAGGTATAGCTGATGGAACTTTATTAAGTAAACCTTTGCTAGAATACTGTCTTAAAGATGACGAACTCGGAGATCCATTAATTGCGAAAGAACATATTTATGCTTTTGGATGGTCAACTGAAGAAGAAATAAAAAAAATAGATAAAATGACTTTTCGAATTAACGATATTCTTCAAGGAATGTTTAGAGGTGTTGGTATAAAATTAGTCGATTTTAAATTAGAATATGGAAAAGTTTGGGACAAAGATAGAGAAAAGTATGAAATCGTCTTAGCAGATGAAATTAGTCCAGATACTTGTAGACTTTGGGATGTTAAGAGCGAAAAAAAACTTGATAAAGATAGATTTAGAAAAGATTTAGGTAATATAGTCCAGGCCTACCAAGAAGTTGCAAGAAGATTAGGAATAATGCCGAAAGAAACTAATATAAGTGAAGTTGATTTTGGTAAAGCCACATCAATTAAATTTAAAAAAAAATAAATTGAAGTTTTCAGTTACAGTTACTCTTAAAAAAGATGTGCTTGATCCCCAAGGAAAAGTTGTTCAACAAACTTTGCAAAATATGGGAATGGATACACTAAAAAATTTAAGACAGGGAAAATATTTTGAAATAGAAATTGATGAAAATGACGAAAAAAAAGCAAAAATTAAAGTAAATGAAATGTGTAAAAAGCTTCTCGCAAATTTAATAATTGAGAATTTTAATATTAGCAAAATATAAGATGAATTCTTCTGTAATAGTATTTCCTGGTTCAAATTGTGATAGAGATGTTGCAGTTGCACTAGAAAAATTACAGTTCAAGAACAAAATGGTTTGGCATAAAGATACTGATTTACCAAAATCAGATCTCATAGTAATTCCAGGAGGTTTTTCTTATGGAGATTATTTAAGATCAGGAGCTATAGCAGCTAAATCAAATATTTTGGCAGAAGTAATTAAAGCAGCCAAAAATGGTTCATTAATTATAGGTATTTGTAATGGATTTCAAATTTTAATAGAAACTGGTCTTCTAGATGGTGTTTTATTAAGAAATAAAAATTTAAAATTTTTGTCAAAAGATGTGTTTGTAAAAGTATTAGAAAATAAAAATAAATTTTGTAACAAATATAAAAAAAATGAGATAATTAAATTGAATATTGCTCATAATGAAGGAAATTACTTTACAAGCCCAGAACACCTTAAGAAACTAGAAGATAAAAATTTAATTGCTTTCAAATACTGTAATATGGAAGGTGTCATTAATGAAGAATCAAATCCAAATGGGTCAATTAATAACATTGCGGGTATTTTTAATGAAAATAAAAATATCCTTGGAATGATGCCTCACCCTGAAAGAATGATAAATAAATTTTCATACGGTGATGATGGAATTAATCTTTTTACTAGTTTATTAAATAAATGAAAATTACAAATGAAGTGATTGAAAATCATGGGTTAAAGCCTGATGAATATTTAAAAATAAAGAAATTAATTAAGAGAGAACCAAATTTATTAGAGCTAGGAATTTTTTCTGCAATGTGGAATGAACATTGCTCTTATAAATCCTCTAGAATTCATTTAAAAAATCTTCCAACAAAAAACAAAAATGTTATACAAGGACCTGGTGAGAACGCGGGCGTAATTGATATTGGAGACAATGATGCAATTATTTTTAAGATAGAAAGTCACAATCACCCATCTTTTATAGAACCCTACCAAGGAGCAGCTACAGGCGTAGGTGGTATTTTAAGAGATGTATTTACTATGGGAGCAAGACCAATTGCTTTGTTAAACTCTATTCATTTTGGAGATATTAAAAACGAAAAAACAAGAAATCTTTTAAATGGAGTAGTTTCAGGCATTGGCGGATATGGAAATTGTATTGGGATACCTACAGTTGCAGGAGAAACTAAATTTAATAGCACTTATAACGAAAATATTCTTGTAAATGCTATGGCAGTAGGTCACGCAAATAAAGATAAAATTTTTTACTCGAAAGCAAAAGGGATAGGCAAATCTGTTGTATATGTTGGATCAAAAACAGGAAGAGATGGAATTCATGGAGCTTCAATGGCCTCCGCAGAATTTGATGAAAGCTCTGAAGAAAAAAAACCTACAGTTCAAGTGGGTGATCCATTCACAGAAAAATTACTTATGGAAGCTTGTTTAGAATTAATGAAAGATAATTCAATAATTTCAATTCAAGATATGGGTGCTGCTGGTTTAACCTCTTCTAGTGTAGAAATGGCTTTTAAAGGTGATCTGGGTATGGAATTAAATTTGGATAAAGTTCCTTGTAGAGAAGAAAATATGACGCCGTACGAAATGATGCTTTCAGAAAGTCAAGAAAGGATGTTACTTATTCTCGAAGACGGAAAAGAAAATAAAGCCAAGAAAATATTTGATAAATGGGACTTAGATTTTGTTGTAATCGGTAAAACTACAAATACTAAAAAACTCTCTCTTTTATTTAAAAATGAATTAGTTGCAGATATTCCTATAGACTCTCTTTCATCAAAAGCTCCTGTGTATAAAAGGGAATGGACTCAGAGTAAATTCCCTGAAAAAAAAACTAAACTTAAAAATCTTAAAAAAATAAAATTTGAAGATGCCTTAATTAAAATATTATCATCAGCTAACCATTCTAACAAAAGTTGGGTAACTCAACAGTATGACCAAATGGTAATGAATGACACTATTCTAAAATCTGGATCTGATGCAGCAATAATAAAAGTACACAATAAAGACAAAGCAATAGCTGTAACTGTAGACTCATCAGCCAACTATTGTAAAGCTCATCCTCATACAGGAGGGAAACAAATTGTTTGCGAAAGTTGGAGAAATTTAATTTCAGTAGGGTCAAAACCTATAGCAATAACTAATTGTTTGAATTTTGGTAATCCTGAAAATCCTAAGATAATGGGTGAATTTGCTGAGAGCATAATGGGAATTAAAGAGGCATGTGAATATTTAGATTATCCGGTAGTATCAGGAAATGTATCCTTTTATAATGGAACTAATAAAAAAAATATTCACCCAACTCCAGTAATTGGAGGAGTCGGTTTAATTTCAAAAATTAACTATCCTATCAATCACATAATTAAAAAAGAAAATAGTTTAATTATTTTAATAGGTAAAACATTTGGTCATCTATACCAAAGTGCTTTATTTGAAGAAATTTATTCTTTAATTGATGGACCTCCACCTGAAATTAATTTGGTAAATGAAAAAAATAATGGTGAAGCAGTTTTAAAACTAATAAACGAAAGATTGGCTTTATCCGTTCATGATATTTCCTCTGGAGGATCAATTGTAGCGCTTGCAGAAATGTCTATGAGGTCAAATTATGGTATAAAAATTGAAAAACCTAAAAAATTAACAAATTTATTTGAATACTTTTTTGGAGAAGATCAAGGACGTTATTTAGTAGAAGTTGAAAAATCAAATTTAGAAAAAGTTGTCAAAATATTAAAAGACAATAATATTTTTAATGAAATTATAGGCGTTACTCAAAAAAATAACTTTGAAATGGTTGGAGAGTTTAAAATTAATATAAATGATTTGTATAATACTAATAATAAATGGTATTATAATTACTAATGGCTTTATCAATTAATGAAATAAAACAATTAATTTTAAGCTCCATACCTGATGCTACTATAGAGATCAAAGATCTTATGGGTGACAATAATCACTATTCTGCTCGAATAACATCTAAAGTATTTAATGGTATTTCAAGAATAGAACAACATAAAATTGTTTATAAGGCTTTAAAAGGAAAAATGGGTAATGAATTACATGCTCTATCGATAACTACAGAAGGAAAATAAAAATGGATATGAAAAGTGAAATTAAAAAAATGATAGATACAAATGATATTTGTTTATTTATGAAGGGAACGCCAGACGCTCCGGAATGTGGTTTCTCTATGGCTGTCTCAAATGTTTTAAAACATTTAAATGTAAAATTTAAAGGAATAAATGTTTTAGAAAGACAAGAATTAAGACAAGGCATTAAAGATTATAGCGATTGGCCAACTATACCTCAACTTTATATTAAAGGAGAGTTTATAGGTGGATGTGACATTGTAAAAGAAATGTTTGAAAAAGGGGAACTAAAAAAAATATTAGAAAACAAAAAACTAATTTCTTAAAATGAGATCTTTTATTTATAAAACATTAATTTTTTCTTTGGCTATAATACTTATATTTGAATTTACAATTGGTCGAAGATTCAACCAAATAAATGAAAAAATAGAAAAGTTTACATCTAAAGAAGGCAGAAAAGAAGCTGTAGAGTCGCTTAAAAAGGAAATAAAAAAAGCCAACGAAAAAGAAAATTATCTAGACGAAGAGGAAAGAATATTAATTAGAAATTTTATTATTAAAATTCAAAAAGAATTAAATTTAAAATAATTTAAATACACTTTATTAAATTTCCAACAACAAGTTTTTTCTTGTAAAATATAAGTTTAGTGTTTTCTTGATATACTATCTCGCACTTATATCCGATACTATTTCTTAAATTTCTACCTATTTGAACTGCATAATAAGGTCTTTTAATTTCACTATTAATTTCACTCCAAGATTTAATACAATTAAATTCTTTTTTTAAAAATGGTTTTGTAGAATGACGAGGAGAAACAACGATACAAGTTGATTTATCTAAATTTAATTGATTAATTTTTTTTGCAATATTTTTTCCACCCACTCCCCAGTAATCTAATTCAAAATTTTTTCCTAAATCAACTACTCTAGCTGGTAAATTGAACCAAGTATATTGATAAGGGTACATTCTTATATTTTCTATAGTAAAGAAAATTATAAAAGAAGCTAAAACAAAATAACTTTTATCTTTTAGTAAATAATAAATTGATATTAAGCTTACCAACATCAATAAAGGTACTAAAAATAAAACCTGCCTTAATTCATCGTATAAAGGAATGCCTTTAAAAATAAGAATAAAGGTTATTAACAAGGGACTAGCTAAAACTGTTCCAAAAAAAATATTATTTTTATTATTTATAAATATTTTTTTTTCTGAAAAAGGTAACAACGAAAAACCAATTAAAACTATAATAGGTAATTTAAAAAGAAACCATATAGGCAAATACATAGGGTCTAAATTTTTAGACTTCATGCCTTTTCCTAATGTTAAAGTACTAACGTCATTGTGATGACTGCTCATAAAATTAATTGCATTTACTATTTCAACTGGACTAGACCAAAAAACGGGATATAAAATTATTACAAAGATCATATTTGATATAAAAAAGATCGCAGATTTTTTAGTTATGTAAATAATTTCTTTCGACGAAAATTTTATTAAAGAAATTGTGATGATGAATGAAATCAAATATTGTAAAAATATTAAAATTCCAGAAATCCTAATAGAAATTAAAAATGCTGTAATTAAAGATAAGATTATTATCTTCTTAAAAATAATTTCTTTTTTGTTAAGATAATAATTAATTAATCTACAGCTATAATATGTGCAGGCTAACCAAGCGGTTAAAAAAGGTATATCTTTTGGATTGAACAGACTATGACCCAACAAATAAGGATAAAGTAAATAAAAAATTGTTCCTAAGTAAGAGTATTTTTTGTTTTTAGTTACAGCATTTAAAAATTTATAAAAAAATAAACCAGAAAAAACATAAAAAATAAATATTATTGGGTGTTTGGATACATATTGTAAACCATCGTTACTAATATTCGGGTTATCTTCATTTATTCCAATTATTATAGATTGCAAAGGCTGTGAAATATATTGAAATCCTACACCGTAATATTTATCTAAAAAATTACTATTTTCTCTCTCTCCATTGATAAAATTAACAATTAAATTCTTATTAAACTCCCAGTTTTTTTGTTCATGCCACTCATCATGAGATATTCCGCTTTTGAAAGAAGCTATCACACCTATTATAAGAAAAATTGAAAGAAAGTAATAAAAATAATTTTTTTTAAAATTGAACATTTTTTTGGATAAATGCAATATTTGAGTATTCTGAATTGCCCTGATGTAAACTAATTTTTTTAATTGAATTATGTAATTTTCTTTGAAAACTTTCATCAAAGATTTTTGAATTAAAAATTTTTTTATTTTTTAAGTTGTTCATAACTACATCAAGCTTATCATGTTGTATATCATCTAAATGTTTAAAATAATTCGGAAATTTATAATCTTCAATAATATAAAAGCCATTTTTTCTTAAATTGTTAAAAAAATATTTAAAAGCTATTAACATATCGCTTAATTTATGAGAGCCATCGTCTATAATAATATCAAAGATATTATCTGATCTTTCAACTTTAATTTCTTTAAAGAATTTATTTATCATTTTTTTTTGCGAAACATCTAATCCAAAAACTTCAATCTTATTAGAACAATACTTAAAATTTGATATATTCACGTCTAAACAAAATATTTTAGAATTAGGAAAATACTTTGAAAACGCAGCTGCCGAAGCTCCAGAATAAGAGCCTATTTCTAAAATATTAATTTTTTTTTCTCTTAAACTTAATAATTGTTCTTCGTAAAATTTTGAGAATCCATGGCCTTTATTTTTACCATTATTAAAAGAAGATGCTTTATCTGTACCATAAAAGGAAAAAATTTTTTCTAAGTTATGATTATGAAAAGTATCATGTTCATCTATGTTAATTTTTTTTCTTAACTTATATAGTAACTTTCTCTTATATAAGCTTAAAAAATTCAATATTATCTAGAATAGTATTCTATAACTAAACTTGGCTCCATTATGACTGGATAGGGCACTTCTGCAAATTTTGGAACTCTTACAAGCTTAACTGATTTTTGTTTGTTGTCTAATTGTATGTACTCTGGAACATCTCTTTCTTTACTTTGTATCGAGCCATCGATGATGTTTAGTTTTTTGGATTTCTCTCTAACTTCAATTGTATCTGTTTCTTTTACTAAATAACTAGAAATATTTACCTTTTTTTTATTTACTCGTATATGTCCATGGTTAATAAGTTGTCTAGCAGCAAAAACTGTTGGGGCAAATTTTCCTCTATAAACAACTGTGTCTAACCTGCTCTCTAATAATGCAATTAAATTTTCTGTCGTATCTCCTCTTTTAGATAAAGCTTTTCTATAAATATTTCTAAATTGTCTTTCGTTAATGTTTCCATAATATGATTTTAATTTTTGTTTAGCTTGCAATTGAATGCCGTAATCAGTTGGCTTTCCTTTCCTTGCTTGGCCATGTTGACCTGGTGGGTATGCTCTGCTGTTAAAAGGACTTTTTGGTCTTCCCCATAAGTTAGCTTTTAATCTTCTGTCAACTTTGTGTTTTGATTTTAGTCTTTTTGTCATAATTAATGATCAGCTTTTATAGGAATATTGGGTCGATTGTCAATTAAGCTTTATTGTTATTTTTGGCTAAAGTACTTATAATACTGGCCAAAACCCTCAATTCTTTAGTGCTCGGCTCCAACCTGTAAAATAAGTTATTGATATTTAATATCATTGAGCTTTTTTTCTCTTTAGGAATAAAAAATTTTTTTTGATCTAATAAGTTTATCATGTGTTTCATTAGGTGACTTGTTTCTTTTTTTGAGGATGGCTCAAAATTTTTAAACTTAAATTTAAATTTATTTGGATTAAATAATTTAAATATTTCATAACAAATTATTATTAGTGAGTGGGATAAATTCATTGATTTAAATTTTTTTGAAGTTGGTATTTGTAAAATATAATTTGAATAGGATATATCTTCATTTGTAAGACCAGAGGCTTCAGGTCCAAACATCAATCCATATTTTTTTTTATTTTTTGAGGATATTATTTTAAGAAACTGGTCTATAGAAATATGTTTTTTATTTATATCTCTTCGCCTGGCACTTAATGAAAAAACTATATCAAAATTTTTTAGCGCATCTAATGTTTGATTGTAAATTTTTGCTTTTTTTATTAGATCGTAAGCACCCACAGATGTAGATTTAGTCTTAGGATTTGGCCAGGGTTGTTTAGGAGAAACTATATTTAATTTTGAAAAACCAAAATTTTTAATAGCTCTTGCAGAAGCACCTATATTTTCACCTAATTGTGGTTTTACAAGTATAAAACCAAATTTATTTTTCATTAGTATTTGCAGGGGCTTTTTCTTTATAAAGCTTATAATCTAAACTATCTATCAAAGCTTTGAATGAGGCCTCAATGATATTCGGTGAGACACCTACTGTAAACCAACTAACACCTGTTTTGTCGGTACTTTCTATCAACACTCTTGTAGTGGCCTCTGTTCCAGTATTGAGAATTCTTACTTTATAATCTAATAACTTAAGGTCAGAAAAGTAATTATAGTATTTTTCTACTTTTTTAAAATTTGATCTAATAGCATTATCTAGTGCGTTGACCGGTCCATTTCCTTCACCTTCACAATAAATTTTTTTATTATCAATTAAAAAAGTCACATTAGCGTTGGTATTTATATTTTTAGATTTTGAAACTGTAACATTATATTCCACAACTTTTAAATATTCAGGAACTTTCCCAAGTAATCTATTGGCAAGTAACTCGAAAGAAGCATCTGCTCCGTCATATGAGTATCCACTAAACTCTCTGTCTTTAACTTCGTCAAGTATCCTTTGTATTTTTGGATCTTTTGAATCAATTTTTATTCCGTATCTCTCTAATCTCGACAAAATATTTGAACGCCCCGCTTGATCTGAAATTATTATGTTTCTATGATTGCCGACTAATTTAGGGTCTATATGTTCATAAGTTTTAGGGTCTTTTTGAACTGCTGATGCATGCAAGCCACCCTTATGAGAAAAAGCGGAGGATCCTACATATGCCAAATTTTTGTTTGGTTTTTTATTTAAAATCTCATCTAAAAATCTTGAACATTCTGTCAGAGCGGATAGTTTTTCTTTTTTAATATTAGTTTCAAAACTTTTACTAAAAGTTTTTTTTAAAAAAAGAGTTGGAATTATCGACATCAAATTTGCATTGCCACATCTTTCTCCTAGACCATTAATTGTTCCTTGAATTTGGCGAGCCCCGGCTAAAACTGCAGTTAAAGAATTACTCACAGCATTTTCCGTATCATTATGCGCATGGATACCTAAGTTTTTTCCTGGTATTACTTTAGTAACTTTATTGACGATTTCACCAACTTCATTTGGTAAAGTACCACCATTAGTATCACAGAGTACAACCCATCTAGCTCCAGAATCATATGCTTGTTTTAAACAATCCAATGCATAGTTTGGATTTGCTTTGTATCCATCAAAAAAATGTTCAGCATCAAAAAGAAATTCTTTTTTATTTTTTACAAAATGTTTAGCTGTTTCTTTTATATTTTGTAAATTTTCCTCATTTTTGATTCCCAGGGCAATTTTAACGTGAAAATCCCAAGCTTTTCCAACTACACACACAGCTGGACAGTTCGCTTTTGTAAGAGGAGATAAACTTGGATCATTTTCAACACTACGGCCAGCTTTTTTAGTCATGCCGAAAGCTGTAAAAATTGTTTTGTTTAAAACCGGTGGTTTCCCAAAAAATTCTGTATCAATAGGGTTTGCACCAGGCCACCCGCCCTCTATATAGTCTACTCCAATATCAGATAATATTTTTGCAATTTTAAATTTATCTTCTAATGAAAAATCTACCCCTTGAGTTTGAGCGCCATCTCTTAAAGTAGTATCAAATATATAAAGTCTTTCTTTGTTCATTTAAACTTCCAAGTTGTTTTCCCTTTTAAATCTTCAATAACAATTCCATTTTCGAATAAATCTTCTCTAATTTTGTCAGCTAGTTTAAAATCTCCCTTTTTTCTAGCTACAAGTCTTTCATTAATTTTTTCTAATATATATTTCTCAGTTACAATCGATTTATTTTTTTTATAAGTTTCCCATTCAATTTTATTTAAATTAAACAAACCTAGTAATCTACAAGCGCTATTAAATAATGATTTACTTTTAGAGTCGCCTTTTAGAGCCTTGTTATACAATTCATGTATTTTAGCAATAAAACCTGGAGTATTTAAATCATCAAGCAGTGTATCAGAAATACCTAATATATTGTCACTTTTTGAATTTTCATAAAGGTTGTACCACTTGTTAATTATATTTTTTTGATTATCAAGTAAATTCTCATTCCAATCTAAAGGTTGACTGTAATGAGCGCTTAATAAAGTTAGTCTAACCACTTGCCCTGAATATTTTTTTACAGCATCAGATATTGTTATGATGTTCCCAAGAGATTTTGACATTTTTTCTTTGTTTATTGTAACAAAACCATTGTGTATCCAATAGTTTGCAAAACTATTTGTAGAGTTATTACTACAAGATTGAGCTATTTCATTTTCATGATGAGGAAAAATTAAATCTAGACCTCCTCCATGTATATCAAATTTTTTACCAAGATATTTTTCACTCATAACAGAACATTCTAAATGCCAACCTGGCCTACCTCGTCCCCATGGCGACTCCCACCCGGGTTCTTCAGGGTTGGATGGTTTCCATAGAACAAAATCCATAGGATTTTTTTTTAGATCTGAAACTTCTATTCTATTACCTGCTTTGAGTTCATCTAAATTTTTATTAGATAATTTGCCGTAGCCTTTAAACGTAGATACTGAAAAATAAACATGACCTTTGTTTTCATATGCAAATTTCTTTTTGATTAATGAAGAGGTCATCTCTATCATTTCTTTAATATGCTCAGTAGCTTTAGGTTCGTTTGTTGGTTTTAAACAATTTAAACTATCACAATCTTTATGAAAATTTTTTGTAACATAAGAAGTTATTTCCTCTATTGACTTGTTTTTTTTTTTTGACTCTTCTATAATTTTGTCATCAATATCTGTGATATTTCTTACATATGTAACTTTGTTTCCATACATTAAGTTTAATAATCGATACAACACGTCAAATACTACAAGACTTCTAGCATTACCAACATGAGGATTATCATAAACAGTTGGTCCACATGCATACATTTTTATATTTTCTATATTTATGGGTTTAAATATTTCTTTTTTTCTAGATAGAGAATTTGTTAATTTTAAATTATTCATCTTTAAATTTACAAACAGGAATAGGGTTCATCTTATGAAGGTTTTTGTTTCTAATTTCCAAATATTTTGCATAATTTGAATCATTTTTGTCAGACATAGCTTTTTCTAAATCTTTATATGTCATTCCAAGTTGTTTTTCATCATTACGTCCATCATCCCATAAACCATCTGTAGGTTTAGCTTCTATAATTTCTTTTGAAACTCCAAGAAACTTTCCTAACTCCCATACTTGTGTTTTATCACAATCAGCTATCGGCGAAATGTCCACCCCTCCATCTCCGTATTTTGTATAAAAACCAACACCAAAATCCTCTACTTTATTCCCAGTTCCAACAACAATACCAGAGTTTGAAGTTGCAACTTGATACAATGTAGCCATTCTCAAACGTGCTCTTGAATTAGCTAATCCATGTTCGTTGTCAAAGTCTTTTAAAGTTTCTCTGAAAGAATTAAAAATTTTTTCTATTTCTATTAATTTAAATTCAACGTTATCAAATTTAGATTTTAACCATTCACCATGTTTTAAACTCAGATCATGTTGAGCTTTAATCTGCTTTATTGGCATACTCAAAACTATTGTTTTTCTTCCAGTCATAGCACATAGTGTGCTTACTACGGATGAATCTATACCGCCTGAAATTCCAACAACTAAAGATTTTGGAGAGTATGAAGTATTTTTGCAATAATCATCTATCCATTTTTTTATTATCTCTGCTCTTTTTTCTACTTTCATAATTAAAACAATTTTTTTCCTTTTCAGGATTCTGTCTTAATAATTATATAATAATTATTAAGACGCTGCTTGAATAATATTTTTTGAATATTGTGAATTTTTCTTTATTTCCTCAGAAATCAAAAATGCTAATTCAAGTGCTTGTGTAGCATTAAGTCTTGGATCACAATGAGTTCTATATCTATTTTGTAGGTCATTGTCTGATATTTTTTGAGCTCCTCCAGTACATTCTGTCACATCTTGACCAGTCATCTCTACGTGCAATCCGCCAGCATAAGTTCCCTCGGATTGATGTATAGCAAAAACATCTTTGACTTCTTTTAAAACATTATCAAATGGTCTTGTTTTAAAACCTGTGGCTGCTTTAATGGTATTTCCATGCATTGGATCACAAGACCAAACAACTTTTAAACCCTCTTTTTTAATTGCTTTAATTAATTTAGGTAAAAATTTTTCAGCACTATCATGTCCGAATCTTGAAATAAGTGTCAACTTTCCAGCTTCATTTTCAGGATTGAGTACATTACATAATTTAATTAATTCATCTGGTTTAAGTGTAGGGCCACATTTTAATCCAACTGGATTTCTTATTCCTCTACAAAATTCAACATGAGCTCCGTCTATTTGTCTTGTCCTGTCTCCGATCCATACAAAGTGGGCTGAAGTATCATGGTACTCCCCTGTTGTTGAGTCAATTCTGGTCATTGCTTCTTCAAAAGGCAATAAGAGAGCTTCATGCGATGTGTAAAAGTTTACAGTTCTTAACCGCCTATTTGTATCTGCATTTATTCCACATGCCTCCATAAAAGATAAAGCATCACTAATTTTATCCTCTATCTCTTTGTACTTTCCTTTAACTTTTTCATTTATAAATCCTAAATTCCACAAATGAACTTGTCTTAAATCTGCAAAACCACCTTGAGAAAAGGCTCTTATTAAATTTAAAGTTGAAGCTGCTTGTGAGTAAGCTCTAAATAATCTTTTTGCATCTGGCTCTCTAGCTTTTTCAGAAAATTCCATACCATTTATATTATCCCCTAAATAGCTTGGTAGTTCTTTTCCATTTTTTTTCTCAACTGGTGAACTTCTTGGTTTAGAAAATTGCCCTGCAATTCTTCCTACTTTAACAACTGGTAAAGAAGCTGAATGTGTTAAAACTAAAGACATCTGAAGAATAGCTTTAAATGTATCTCTTATATTATCTGGATTAAATTCAGCAAAACTCTCTGCGCAATCTCCACCTTGTAATAAAAAGGCCTTACCCTCAACAACTTGTGCTAAGGATTTTTTCAATGATCTTGACTCTCCAGCAAAAACTAGAGGTGGATATTTTTTTATTTTACCTAACACTAAATCAAGTTCCTTTTTATCCTGATATTCAGGAAGATGTTTAGCGGGATAATTTTTCCAACTATTTAAAGTCCATTTTTTCATATTCAACCTGAGATATATATATATTGGTCTTTCATAATTTCCAAGATAGTTTTAATAATAAATAATAAATATGGCTAAATTTAAGAAGATTATTAAAAAAAATAGTGAAAAACTACTCATTGAGACCTTTATAAAGCTATTTATTAAACTTGCTAGCAAGAAAGAGAAATTAAAAAAAAGATTCAGTTTTGTGCTAACGGGAGGTGAAAGCCCGATTAATCTTTATAAAGAACTTTCAAAGGCAGATGTAAATTGGAAAAATATAGATTTTTTTTGGGGAGATGAAAGATTTGTTTCGAAGAAATCAAAAAATTCTAATTATAACTTGGCAAATAAATATTTATTAAAAAAAATTAATATAAGAAGTAAACAAATTTTCAATGTGGATACTAATAATAAAAATGTGTCAATATCCGCTTTCAAATATGAAAAAAAAATAAAAAACTACTTTAAATATAAAAAAAAATTTTTTGATTTAACTCTGCTTGGTATGGGTAATGATGGACATATAGCCTCAATTTTTTCAAATAATCTTTTTGGAAATTCAGATAAATTAGTAAAATGTGTTTTAAGAAATGATTTTGCGAGAGTCACCTTGTCTTTAAAATTTATTAACAATTCAAGAAATATATTCTTATGGTTAAACGATAAAAAAAAAAACCAAAATATTCAAAAATTTAAAATATAAAAAAGATCTAGTGCCAGTTTTTTATTTAAAAAGAAAAGTAACCAGTGTTTTTACTCGACAGTAACTGATTTAGCTAAGTTTCTAGGTTTGTCTATATCGCACTTTTTTAGTAATGCAACGTGGTATGCTAATAACTGTAAGGGAACAGTTAGAAAAAATGGAGATAAAGAGTTTTCTACAGCGGGTACTTTTATGTTGAATCTGATATTTTCGTTGATGACATCATTTTTTTCATCAGTAATTAATAATATTTTTCCCCCTCTTGCTATTACTTCTTGCATGTTAGAAATGGTTTTTTTAAAATACTTATCATTAGGTGCCAATATAATGACAGGGAGTCCATCTTCAATTAATGCGAGAGGTCCGTGTTTCATCTCTCCTGCTGGATAACCCTCTGCGTGTAAATAGGATAGTTCTTTAAGTTTTAAAGCTCCCTCTAAAGCAATTGGAAATGACATGCCTCTACCAAGAAACATTGAACCTTTGGCATCTAAAAAATCTCTTGCGATCACTTGAATATTGTTTTCAGTCTTCAAACATTCTTCCAATAAAGATGGAACTTTAATTAAATTTTTAATTTTATTTTGGTATTCATTTTGTGACAAATCTTTCTTTAGTGCACCAAGTTTTAAACACAATAAATATAAAACCATCATTTGACCCAAAAATGCTTTAGTAGAAGCTACTCCAATTTCTGGTCCAGCATGAATGGGTAGAACCCAGTCAGAATTTCTAGCTATTGTGCTTTCCACTACGTTCACGATAGCACAGGTTTTAACATTATTTTTTTTACAAAGATCTAGAGCTGCTGCAGTATCTGCGGTTTCACCTGATTGTGAAACAAATACATATAAGCTATCTTTATCAAACCTCACTTTTCTGTATCTAAATTCTGATGCAATATCAATTTCTACATTTAAAGATGTTAGTTCTTCAAACCAATATTTTGCTACTAAGCAAGAATGATAAGCAGTTCCGCATCCAATAAGAACTATCTTACTTAAAGTATTAGGTTTGATGGGAAAGTTATAAAAGTTAATATCCTTCCTTAAACTGTCAACATATTCTTTAATGCAATTCTTTGAGGTTGTAGGCTGTTCAAATATTTCTTTGGACATAAAGTTTTTGTAATCTCCTTTTTCACTTACATTTTTGTCATCAGATAAAGTAAAAACTTTTTTATTTATTTTATTTCTTTTTTCATCATAAAATTCAACACTATCTTTTTTCAAAACACAAAGATCTCCGTCATTTAAGTATGATATTTTGTTTGTCATCAACTTTAAAGCATATGAGTCTGAGCCAAGATAATTCTCGTCTTTTGAATATCCAACTGCTAATGGAGTTCCTCTTCTGGCTCCTATAATTATATTCTTGAAATTTTTAAAAATAATTCCAACGGCAAAACTTCCTTTAAGTTTATTAATAGTTTCAAAAACTGCATCAATTGGTTGCAAATTTTGTAATGCTTCAGTAATTAATAAAGTTATAACCTCTGTGTCTGTTTGTGATTTAAATTTAATACCCTTTTTTTCTAAACTGACTTTTAATTCACTCGAATTTTCAATTATTCCATTATGAACAACAGATACAATTTCGCTAGAATGTGGATGGGCATTAATTTCATTTGGTATTCCATGTGTAGCCCATCTAACATGGCCTATACCTATATTGCCTTCTGCTGGTGATTTAAATAAAATTTTTTCTAATTGTTCAACTCTACCAGAACATTTTTTTTCATTGATTTCATTTTCATGCAAAGTTGCTAAACCCGCAGAGTCATATCCTCTATATTCAAGTCTTTTCAAAGAATTTATAATATTCATTGAAACTGCTTTATTGCTCGCTATACCAATTATTCCACACATTACTTTTTCTTTTTTCTTTTGTATTTTTTTACTTCTAATTGTGAAGATCTTGTTACCGCTAAAGTTCCTCTTTTAACATTTCTAGTTATAACTGATCCAGCACCGACTGTAGCATTCTTTTCTATTTTTAATGGGGCTACTAGAGAAGAGTTTGATCCAATAAAAACATTGTCAGAAATTTTTGTTTTATTCTTATTTACCCCATCATAATTACAGGTAATAGTCCCGGCCCCAATATTTGAATTTTTTCCAATTTCTGTATCACCAATATAAGATAAATGATTAACCTTTGAATTTTTATTTATTTTTGAATTTTTTGTTTCTACAAAATTTCCAACTTTAGAACCAGATTTTAAAATTGTTCCTGTTCTCATTCTGGCATATGGTCCTACTGATACATTGTTTTCTATAACAGTTTTTTCTAAGTGAGAAAAAGATTTAATTAAAACATTATTCCCAATTTTAACATTTAAGCCTATTACTACGTAAGGTTCAATTTTTACATTTTTCCCAAATTTTGTATCTTCCGATAAAAAAATTGTTTCAGGAGCTATCAAGTCTACTCCCGAAATAAGAGCTTTGTTTCTTAATTTTTCTTGACTTAATCTATAAGTATTAGCTTTTTTTATTTTATTATTTGTCATCTTAAAAATTTCTCTTTACATTAGAAATGATATTGAAATAACTCACAAAATATTTCTTTTTAATACTTATAATTATGAGTCAAAAATACACTATTTTATTTGATCTTGATGGAACTATCGTGGACACAGCTCCTGACTTGATGGCTGCACATAACCATGTAATGAAAAAATTTGGGCACGAAGAAAAAAAATTATCTGACATTAAATCTCTTGCTGGTAAAGGAACTTGGGTAATGATGCAAAGGTCTTTTAAAAAAGAGATTACAGATGAAAAAATTAAAAAGGATATGACAAAAGAATTTTTAGATTTTTACAGTAAAAATATTGATAAAAAAAGTAAACCAATTGAAGGAATTTTTAATTTTTTAGAATGGACAAAAAAAAATAAAATTTACACCGCTGTATGCACGAATAAACAAGAAAGATTAGCTGTGGATTTGCTTAAAAAAATAAAACTTTTTGATTATTTTGAATATGTAGCTGGTTGTGACACTTTTGAGTTTAATAAACCAGATCCGAGGCACCTAACCACTGTTGTCGAAATATTAGGTGGAAATTTAAAGAAGGCAATGATGGTTGGTGACAGCGAAGTAGATGCAAACTCTGCCCATAATGCTAATTTACCATTTATTCTAGTGAAAGATGGTTATACTGAAAAAACTTCAAACGAAATTAAACACGATGTCCTTATAAAGAATTTTATTGGATTTGAAAAAATAATAAAAAAATATTTATGATTAACTTTGGACTTTTTTCAGCTTTAACAGCTTTTTATTTTACAATGTTCATAACACCAGGTCCAAATAATGCCATGCTAACAACTTCGGGAATGAAATTTGGTTTTGTGAGGACTCTTCCTCATTTAATAGGTATTCCTTTAGGTCATATAGTACAAATAGGATTATGCTGCTTTGGTTTAGCTAATATATTTTTGATCTACCCTCAAATACAATTTTATATGAAAATATTATGTTTTGTTTATTTGCTTTATTTAAGTTGGACGATGATAGGATCTTTTAGCTTGAGTCAAAAAGAAACAGGAAGACCTTTAAAATTTTATGAGGCTTCATTGTTTCAATTTATTAATCCCAAAGCATGGTCTATAGCACTTACTGTTGCTTCAGGATTTTTTCCTTCAGAAGAAAACATTTATAAAGGAATATTTTTTGTGACTTTTACAGCTGCTTTTGTTTGTTTTCCTTCTATTAGTTTATGGGCTTTATTTGGAAATGGATTAAGAAATTTCGTAAGCAATTACAAAACTAAAAAAATTATTGAATATATTTTGGCTGTATTATTAGTTTTCACAGGAATATTTATTTTAATAAAATAATCTTTGATTTTTTAAACTCTCTCTAATATAAGTCTGCTCAAATGCATTTCACACAAAAAAACGCATTAGAAAAAAGATCTGATTTTGTAAGAAAATTACAATCTAAAAAGTTGCTTAGATTTCCAGGAGCTTACAATCCACTTTGTGCAAAACTTATTGCAGAAATTGGTTTTGACGGTGTTTATATTTCAGGCGGTGTAATGTCTAATGATCTAGGCTTACCAGATATTGGTCTTACTACTTTAGATCAAGTAAGCTACAGAGCTGCTCAAATATCAAGAGTAACAGATTTACCTACCATTGTAGATGCTGACACAGGGTTCAAAGATTGTAAAAAAACTATTTTAACATTTGAAGAAAAAGGTCTTGCTGGTTGCCATATAGAAGATCAAATTGCAGAAAAGAGATGTGGTCACTTAGATAACAAAGAGCTAATTACAAAAGAAGAAATGATTAAAAAAATAAAATTATCTGTTAATTCTAGAAAAGATAAAAACTTCTTAATTATCGTAAGAACTGATGCCAACACTGTAGAGGGAATTGAAAAAACATTAGATAGAATAAAAGCCTATGAGGATGCTGGTGCTGATATGATTTTTCCAGAAGCTATGAAAGATGAAAATGAATTTGAAAAAGTTAGAAAAGTAACAAAAAATTATCTATTGGCAAATATGACTGAGTTTGGAAAATCAAAATTATTAGACAAAAAAAAATTAGAAGATTTAGGTTATAATTTAGTAATCTATCCAGTTTCTACTCAAAGACTTGCGATGCAAAACGTTGAGGAAGGCTTAAAGTCCATATTTAAAGACGGTCACCAAAATAATGTGATTAATAAAATGCAGACTAGAAAAAGGTTGTATGAGCTCGTAGAATATGAGAAATACAATACGCCTGGTAAAAAAATTACAGATTTTTCAACTGAGGGACACGAATAATGACTGAAGAAATAAAAAAAGGCCTTTTGGGAATAGTAGTGGATGAAACTACAATTTCACAGGTTGTTCCTGAATTAAGCGCATTGACCTATAGAGGTTATAAAGTTCAAGATTTATGTGATAAATGTGATTTTGAAGAAGTGGCTTACTTAGTTCTTCATGGGGAACTTCCAAGCAAACAACAATTAAAAAAATTTCTTAAAGAAGAGCGTTCAGAAAGAAATTTATCAAAAAAAATAATTAAAGATATTAAGTCTATGCCAAAAAATTCTCATCCTATGGATGTTGTGAGAACTTGTGTTAGTTTGATGGCTTTAGAAGATAAAGACACTAAAGATAATTCACCTAAAGCTAATATGAGAAAAGCAATGAGAATATTTGCTAAAACACCTACAGCAGTAGCGGCTTATTTTAGAGCTAGAAAAGGAAAGAAAATAATTTCACCTGACAAAAAATTATCTTTTTCAGAAAACTTTTTTAAAATGATGTTTAATAAAGTTCCTGACAAAGAAATTGTAAGAGCTTTTGATATTTCTTTAATTTTATACGCTGAACATAGTTTTAATGTGTCTACTTTTACTGCTAGAACTATCACGAGTAGTTTATCTGATTTACATGGTGCGATAACTGGAGCGATAGCTTCTCTTAAAGGACCGCTTCACGGCGGCGCTAATGAAGCAGTAATGCATATGATGAAAGAAATTGGTAAGCCAGAAAAAGCTAAAGCTTGGATGGAAAATGCTTTAGATAAGAAAAAGGTTGTAATGGGTTTTGGTCATAGAGTTTATAGAACTGGTGACTCTAGAGTTCCAACTATGAAACATTATATGTTTAAGGTAGCTAAATTACTTAAAAAGGAAAAATACACTAAAATTTATGAAATTTTAGAAAAGATAATGTTAGAAAGAAAAAACATTCATCCTAATGTCGATTTTCCATGTGGACCTACTTATTATATGATGGGAATCGATATTGATTTTTATACTCCAATTTTTGTTATGTCTAGAATTACCGGTTGGTCTGCGCACATAATGGAGCAACACGCATCTAATAAATTAATAAGACCTTTGTCTAAATACAAAGGAGAAGAAGTTAGAGAGGTTATTAATTTAAATTATAGGTAATTACGCGAATACTTCACCCCAAGTACCTCTTGTGGAAGCTTTTGAATATTCAGTAGCTCTACCTTCAAAGAAATTCATATGTTCAACACCGTTAAGCATTGTATCTAACCAAGTGAGTGGATTTTTCTTAACGTCATAAATTGGTTCTAAACCTAATTGCTCCAATCTTCTGTTACCGATAAATCGTATATACTGTTTTACTTCGTTTGCAGTTAAACCATTTAAAGGACCCATTTGAAATGCCAAATCAATAAATGCATCTTCGTGTTCAACTATTGTTTTGCAAGCATCAACAATCTCTTTTTTGAGTTTATCATTCCAAATTTGAGGTTCTTCTTTAACAAAATCTCTAAATAACCTTATCATTGAATTACAATGTAGAGTTTCGTCTCTTACTGACCAAGTAACAATTTGGCCCATTCCTTTCATCTTATTAAATCTAGGAAAATTTAGTAAAATGGCAAAACTCGCAAATAATTGCAGTCCTTCAGTGAAAGCCGAAAAAACAGCCATTGTCATTGCTATATTATGTTTTGATTTTACATCAAAACCCTGCATGTAATCATATTTGTCTTTCATTTCTTTGTATTCAAGAAAAGCTGAATATTCTGTTTCTGGCATACCAATTGTATCTAACAAATGAGAATAAGCAGCTATATTAACTGTTTCCATGGCAGCAAATGCTGTCATCATCATAAGGACCTCTGTTGGCTTAAATACAGTGGTGTAGTGCCTTAAATAACAGTTGTTTACCTCAACGTCGGCCTGAGTAAAAAATCTAAATATATGTGTTAAAAGATTTTTTTCTGCAGGTGTTAAATTTTTTTGCCAATCCCTAACGTCATCGCCCAAAGGAACCTCTTCGGGAAGCCAATGAATTCTTTGTTGGGTAAGCCATGCATCATAACACCAGGGGTACCTAAATGGTTTATAAACAGGGTTTTCTACCAATAAACCCATCTTTTTTGGTTGAATTATTTTTGAATCTACTTTTTTAGCTACTGACATGACAAACACTCCTCATAATTGTTTTCTTCGTTGTTTAATTGTTTATTTTTGTAGACGTTTTTTGTTACATCTGTTGAAGATCCAGCAGTAACGTCTTCTGCTCTTTGTATTGATTTAGATCTACAATAATAAAGACTTTTTAAACCTTTCTTCCAAGCTTGGAAGTGGATTTCGTGAAGTTCTTTTTTATGTATATCGGCTGGTACAAATATATTAATTGATTGAGCTTGTGAAATATGAGGTGTTCTATCAGCACCTAACTCCACTACCCATCTCTGATTAATTTCAAAAGCTGTTTTAAATGTATCTTTTTCCTCTTCTGTTAAAAAATCTAAATGAGATACAGATCCTTGATTTGTCGTTATGCTAGACCAAGTTTCTTCATCATCTTTTTTGTATTTCTGTAATATTTTCTTTAAGTATTTATTTCTAACATTAAAAGATCCTGATAAAGTTTTGTGTGTATAACTATTACCTGAAATAGGTTCTATACCTGGTGAGGTTCCTCCACAAATAATTGATATAGAAGCAGTAGGTGCGATTGCAGTTTTATTTGAAAACCTTTCTTTAATTCCAAACTCAGCAGCATCAGGACAAGAGCCTCTTTCATCCGCTAATGCAGTAGAAGCAGAGTCTACTTTTTCTTGAATGTTTTTAAAGATCTTTTTATTCCAAACTTTGCTCATAACTGATCCGAATGGTATATTTTTTTGCTGAAAATATGAATGTAAACCCATGACGCCTAATCCTACGCTTCTTTCCCTCATTGCTGAATATTTAGCGTGTTCAAATTCATCTGGGGCTTTATTAATAAAATCTGTCATCACATTGTCTAAAAATCTCATTACATCTTCAATGAATTGGCTATTATCTTTCCATTCATCGTAAGTATCTAAATTCAAAGAAGATAGACAACAAACAGCAGTTCTTTCTTTACCATCGTTATCAATCCCAGTCGGTAAAGTAATTTCACTACATAAGTTTGAAGTTTTAACTTTTAAACCTGCGAGTTTGTGATGTTGAGGTATTTGTCTATTAACTGTGTCAATGAAAACAATGTATGGTTCGCCAGTCTCAATTCTTGCTGTTAATAGCCTAATCCATAAATTTCTTGCTGGTATAGTTGATTGAACAGAACCATCGTTGGGACTTCTTAATGCCCATTGATCATCTGTTTCAACTGCTCTCATGAATGCATCTGTAACTAAAACACCGTGATGTAAGTTTAGAGATCTTCTGTTCACGTCTCCTCCTGTAGGTCTTCTCATTTCTATGAACTCTTCGATTTCTGGATGATCAATTTGAAGATAGCAAGCTGCTGAACCTCTTCTTAGAGATCCCTGGCTAATAGCTAGAGTTAAAGAATCCATAACTTTAATAAAAGGAATGATTCCTGAAGTTTTTCCAACCTTACCTATTTTTTCACCAATAGATCTTAAATTTCCCCAATAACTTCCTATTCCTCCACCTCTTGCAGCTAACCAAACATTTTCTTCCCACAAACTAGTAATGCCTTTGAGACTGTCAGTAGCTTCATTTAAGAAACATGAAATCGGCAAACCTCTTTCCGTTCCGCCATTAGATAAAACTGGTGTAGCCGGCATGAACCATAGATTGCTAATATAATTATAAATTCTTTGTGCATGTAAATTATCGTCTGCATAAACACTAGCTACTCTTGCAAATAAATCTTGAAAAGACTCGTTCTGTCCTAAATACCTATCTTTTAATGTTTCTTTTCCAAAATCTGTAAGGTTGGAGTCTTTTGATCTATCAATTTTAATTGTTATACCTTTGTCATTTTGAAATAATTCTGTTTCACCAGATAGTGAAAATAAATCCGGTTTTTTTGGGCCATTATTTTTTAGTTCTTTTTGGCTCAAACTGCCGACAGCTTTCTCTATTGCCAATGATACGTTTTTATTCATAATTCTTTTAATTTGTTATCGATTTGTTATAAAACAACTATATGTTGTGTTACAATCATGTTAATATACCATATAACAGTAAAATCAATAGAACATTATAAGAACATTTGATAAATTTTGCAAGTGGAAAGTTTTGTGAATAAACATTTTATAACAAATCCCTATATTTTTAGTATTTATAATTAATGAAAATCAATCCTAACGGTTTTAGAGAGTACGATGCGAGATGGTTGTTTGAAAAAGATATAGATATAGAAGGCGTCGTATACTTGGGAAAAGGATTGGGTACTCAAATCCTGAATCACACCAGAAAAAAAAATCCAAGAATCATTGTTGGCCATGATTATAGATCCTATAGTGAAAATATTAAAAAGGCTCTTATAGATGGATTAATTTCAACTGGGTGTAATGTTGAGGATGTAGGTCTATCTCTTTCTCCGATGGTATACTTTGCTCAATTTAATTTAAAATCTGATGCAATTGCAATGGTAACAGCCAGTCATAATGAAAATGGTTGGACAGGAGTTAAGATGGGTATAAAAAAAGGCTTAACACATGCACCAGAGGAAATGTCTGAGCTCAAAGATATAACTCTAAATAAAAAATTCAAATCAGGTAAAGGAGATTTTAAAAAAATTGATGACTTTAAAAAAATATACATAGAAGATTTAGTCAAAAAAAATAAAATTAATAAAAGGATTAAAGCTGTAGTCGCTTGCGGAAATGGAACAGCTGGAGTTTTTGCGCCAGAAATTTTGAGAAGTATAGGTTGTAATGTAATAGAATTAGATTGTAAATTAGATTGGTCATTTCCAAAATATAATCCGAATCCAGAAGATCTTAAAATGCTTCATGCTATTTCTAAAGCAGTAGAAGATAATAAAGCTGATATTGGTTTTGGTTTTGATGGTGATGGAGATAGATGTGGAGTAATTGACGAAAAAGGCAACGAAATTTTTTCTGATAAAATAGGTTTATTAATTGCTAGAAACTTAGCACCAAAACATAAGAACTCTAAATTTATTGTAGATGTAAAATCAACCGGTCTTTATTCAAAAGATAAAATTTTAACAAATAATAAATGTAAAACTATTTATTGGAAAACAGGACATTCACATATCAAAAGAAAAGTGAATACAGAAAAAGCTCTAGCAGGTTTTGAGAAAAGTGGCCATTTCTTTTTTAATCGACCTTTAGGATATGGTTATGATGATGGTATTAATTCTGCAATCCAAGTTTGTCATTTATTAAATGATCAGAATAAAAAAATGAGTGAGTTAATGAAAGAATTACCTTATACATTTCAAACTCCTACTATGGCTCCCTTCTGTAAAGATGAAGAAAAATATAAAGTTGTTAATGATATGGTAAAAGAGGTGCAAAAACTTTATAAAGAAAATACAAAAATTTCTGGCCAGAAAATTACCGAAGTTTTAACTGTAAATGGTGTAAGATTTTCTTTAGAGGATGGTTCTTGGGGTTTAATTAGAGCTTCATCAAATAAACCTTCACTCGTTGTAGTAACAGAAAGTCCATCTTCGGATGAACGTAAAAGAAAAATATTTGAATTCATCGATGATCTATTGCAAAAGACTGGTAAAATCGGTGAATATGATCAAAAAATTTAAAGAGAAAAATACTCGTAAAGAAATCTTGTTCCTATAATAACTAAAAACAAACCAAAGTATTTTGTCATTTTCTTTTTATCAATTCTATGACTAGCTTTAGCCCCTAACCTAGCCATGTAAGCTGTTATCGGAAAAAATATAAGAAAAGCTGGAATGTTTAAAAAACCAATGCTTAAAGGTAATTGAGCGTTTAGATATGAACCAGAAATTAAAAATCCTACAGCTCCAAATAATGCAATAATAAAACCAATGGCTGCGGCGCTTCCAATCGCTTTATTTATTGGGTAACCAAAGAACTTTAAAATCGGAACGTTCATAACTGCTCCTCCTATACCCATTGGTGCAGAAATAAAACCACTAACAATTCCTGCTATTATCCTTGCTGGTAAACTCATTTTTACATCTAAATTTTCCTCTTTCTCTTTAAGGAACAGTAAATAAAAAGCTAAAAAATAAACAACAATCGTGAAAAACATAATCAAAGGTTTTGTTTTTAAACTTGCTGCTAAAATTGTTCCTAGAATAACGCCAGTCGCTACAAATATTCCATATCCTTTAACAATGTTAAAATCTACTGCTTTATGTTGATGGTGGGTCATAACCGAAACAATTGAAGTTGGAATTATAATTCCAAATGAGGTTCCAACTGCTAGATGCATTAAATAATTAGGTTCTATTCCTGAAATACTAAAAATGTAAAATAAAATTGGAACTGTAATTAATCCACCACCAATCCCAAATAACCCCGCCGCAAATCCTGCAGGTATTGCTGTAATAACCATTATAAAGATTAAATAAATAATTTCTGATTGTGAAAGGATTTCCAAAATTATCTTTCTAGTGATACAGGATTTGTTTTTTTAACCTGATCCATTATGTGATTTACTTTTTTGAGATCTGCATCTCTTATACACATATTTTTTGAAAGATATTGTTTCCAAATTCTTGATCCATTTTGTCCATGAAATAAACCCACTGTATGCCTCATAATATGATTTAGCTGTGTACCTTTAGATGTCTCTTCTTGAATATATGGTATTAAATTTTCCATCACTTCGGATCTTGTTGGAACATTCTCATTTCCAAATACTTCTTTTTCTATTTCATCTAGGAAATAAGGAGAGTGATAAATTGCTCTTCCAATCATGACACCGTCAACTTTAAGTAAATGATTTTTGATTTCTTTTGTTGTTTTGACTCCTCCATTTATAATAATTTCATCATTTTTAAAATGATCTTTAAGTTTATAAACGAAATCATACTTTAATGGAGGAATATTCAAATTTTCTTTTGGACTTAATTTTTTTAGTAAAGCCTTTCTTGCATGAATAATAAACTTTTGTGAACCTGCATCTTTAGTTGTTTGAATAAATGACTTTAAAAAATTAAAATCTTCTACATTGTTGTAGCCTATTCTTGTTTTGATTGAGACTGGTAGTTTTGTTGCTTTAGACATTGCTTCAATACATCTAGCTACCAATTCAGGTTCTTGCATTAGACAAGCTCCAAATTTATTTTTTTGAACTTTTTTGCTAGGACAACCTAAATTTAAATTTATTTCTTTGTAACCGTAATCTTCTGAGATTTTACAGGCTTCAGCTAATTCTTTCGGATTTGATCCCCCGATTTGTAAAGTAACAGGGTTAGATATTTTTTTAAAAGACAAAAGTTTATTTTTGTCTCCTCTTATAATAGCATTAGCAACAATCATTTCAGTAAAAAGGTGAACATTTTTACTTATTAAACTTAAAAAGTATATCTCATGCTTGTCAGTGCAATCCATCATTGGTGCAACTGAAACTGTCTTTTTCATAAATTATTCTGATTTATTTTCTTCTTCCGTAGGAGCTTCTTCGTTTAACTCTAAAGGAGCTTCTTCTTTATCTAAATTCTCTTCTTTAATTTGGGGTTGTTCAGCTTTTAACTCCGATAATGCTTCCTCTGCTAAGCTAGGTTTTTTTATCTCCGGTATTTTTCTAGTTCTTTTTGAAGGTAATATTGCAACTCCACTTTTTGAAATTTGGCCTTTGTATAAATTTTCGAACTCATCATTTACTTCTTCTTCTGTTTCCTCTAACTCTACCGTTTCGTCTGGTTCTTTTCTCAGTCTAGTAATGGCATTTTTCTCCAATTCTCCCACGTCTATTTTGCCGTCTGCAATTTCTCTTAAGGATATAATCGTTCTTTTATCGTTATCTTCTTCAACTAACATTTGAGAACCTGCATTTAACTGAGTAGTTCTCTCTTTAGCTAATAAAACTAGATCGTACTGGTTATCAACTTTTTCTAAACAATCTTCTACAGTAATTCTTGCCATGATGTTTGTTATTTATTCAAATAATGTTAAGAAATCAAGTTTATTTTATAATTTAATAGGCTGTAAACTCTTTTGAAAAATTAGCAATAAAACTAGAGATACGACAATATAAGCTCCACTAATAAAAGCTATATTCTCTATTGAAAAACCTTGATCAATTAATATCCCAAATAAAGCTGTTCCAAAAGCTGTTGAAAAAACCATTAAAGCTGTTGTCAAAGCTTTAATACTGCCAATATACTTAACGCCATAAATTTCAGCCCAAGTTGAAGACCCAAGAACATTTGCTAGGCCATTTGATATACCTATCAACCCTAAAAAAATATAAGCACTTATCTCGTTTTGAGTGCTAAATAAAGTGATCATGGATAGCAATAAAGGAATGTTAATAATTGGTAAAAGTTTTCTACTTGTAAATCTATCAACTAAAATACCAGATAATATTAACGAAAGAATTGAAGTAAATGAATAAATCATAAATGCTTTAGGGATAGCAAATGAACTCCACGACTTTGCATCTGAAATAAAAGATTGATAAACAAAAATTCCGGTAATTATCCAAGGTCCTGCTAACATATTTAAAGAGATAATATAAAATTTAAAATCCTTAATAACATCTCTGCGCTTCCAATTCTTGATATTAGTTTTATTTAAATTTTTTTTTTTATCTTCTCTCGAGTCTAATTTAATAGCTTTTATAGTGTTAAAAATTACTACCGGTAAAAATAATATTATTAAAATTGCAATTCCTTGCCAAATTGTTCTCCAAGAAAAAATTATAAAAAGGTAAGTAACTAAAACAGGTAAAATAAATTCAGCCGTAGATAATCCAAACCAAATTGTACTTAAAGCTTTTCCTCTTCTTCTCTCAAAAAATCTAGAGATTGCTGTGCTTGAAGTATGACTCATGAGACCCTGACCAGAAAATCTCATAAGAAATATTCCTATTGCTAAAAAGTAAATACTATTAATAAATGAAAAAAATAGGGATGAGGCTGATAAAAGTATAACAACGAAAAGTGAATAGATTAATAAATTATAATCATCTATTTTTTTTCCGACCCAAATCAATAATAAACTAGAACAAATAGTTGCTGAGGCATAAATACTGCCAAATTCACCATGAGTAATACCTAATTCGTTTCTGATTGGTGCGTTAAACAAACCCAGAAAAAAGCTCTGTCCAAAACTTGAAAAAAATGTAAAAATAAAACCAAATAAAATTACTTTTTTATTTAGAGAAAGATTAATCATTTATGAGTTGTAAAGTTTCTTTCATAGGTTTAGGTGTAATGGGTTACCCTATGGCTGGTTATATATCAAA
>MDTA01084257.1_pt1 | contig 33006 bp, 36 predicted proteins | sample 811151 | NCBI WGS metagenome assembly MDTA01 (sample SAMN05326648, study PRJNA326480) | marine metagenome | isolation source: seawater | place: Indian Ocean: South | collected 2010
CCCCCATCCCCGTCCCGGACATATCCGGGACGGTACTTCCCCCATCCCCGTCCCGGACATATCCGGGACGGTACTTCCCCCATGAATGGGGGAAGAGGGCGCACACGGCAAAGCATACGCCTTCATTTCACACACCGTTCCGACTATCAGTCGAAAGCTTCTTAAAGGTTCGACTGACGCCATGACGTCTCTGCCCATCGACGCCGTCACGCCGCAGATTCTGACGGCGCTCGAAACGGGAACGCGGCTGGTGCTCGCCGCGCCGCCCGGCGCGGGCAAGTCAACGCGGCTTCCGTTGCAGCTTCTCGATGCGCCGTGGCTTGAGGGCAAACGCATCCTGCTCCTCGAACCGCGCCGCATCGCCGCGCGCATGGCGGCGGAGCGCATGGCGTTGACACTTGGCGAAAAAGTCGGTGGCGTCATCGGCCTCTCGACGCGCGTAGACCGGCGTGTCAGCGCCGCGACGCGGCTCGAAGTCATCACCGACGGTCTTTTCACGCGGCGCATGCTCGACGATCCGGAACTGGCGAAAGTCGGCGCGGTCCTGTTCGATGAGTTTCACGAGCGCTCGCTCAACGCCGATCTCGGTCTGGCGCTCGCCATGGACGCGCAAGAGGCGTTGCGCGAGGACCTGCGCCTTGTCGTCATGTCGGCGACGCTCGATGTTGCGCGCGTTGCAAACGCAATTGATGCGCCCGCGATCGAAAGCGAAGGCCGGCAATATCCCGTGGAAACGATTTATCTTGGCCGCAGTCAGGATCGCATAAAGGATCAGGCCGCAAAGGCCGTCCGGCGCGCACTAAGAGAACAGGAAGGATCGGTCCTCGTCTTTCTTCCCGGTCGCGGCGAAATCCTGCGCACCGCCGAACGGCTCGACGACCTGACCGATGACGTCATCGTCGCGCCGCTTTTCGGCGCCTTGTCGCCGGCGGATCAGGACCGCGCCGTGTCGCCGCCGCCCGCCGGCAAACGAAAAGTCGTCATCGCCACGGACATCGCCGAAAGCGCGCTCACCATTGAGGGCGTGTCGACCGTCATCGATGCGGGGCTGGCGCGCCTCGCCGAATTCGATCCCGCCTCGGGCGCGAGCGAGCTTGTCACGCGCCGCGCCTCGCTCGCCAATGTGGACCAGCGGCGCGGCCGCGCGGGAAGGCTAGGGCCGGGGGTGTGTTACCGGCTCTGGGACGAACCGGCGATGCGCGGTCTCAAAGCCCATCCCGATCCTGAAATCGTCACCGGCGATCTGTCGGGTCTGGCTTTGGCGCTCGCGGAATGGGGCGAGCATGATCCGGCGCGCCTGACTTTTCTCGATCCCCCGCCCAAGGCGCGTTACGCGGCGGCGGTAAAAAATCTGCGAGAGCTCGGCGCCCTCGACGAAAACGGGGCGCTGACCCCGCGCGGGCGGGTGATGGCGCGGCTTCCCATGGCGCCGCCTTTGGCCGCGATGATCGCCGGTGCCGAACCGGGAAGGGACCGCGCTCTTGCGGCGGAAATCGCCGCACTTGCGAGCGAGCCGGGCCTTGGCGGTCCGTCCACGGATATTCGCGACCGTCTCATGCGGTTCCGCCGGGATAATGCGCCGCGCGCGCGGGTGTTGAAGGCTCAGGCTGCACGCTGGGCTGGCGGCGAAGCGAAAGAAGGCGACCCGAAAGACGCAGGGGCCGTGATCGCCGCGGCGACGTCGGGGATGATCGCAAAGGCCAGAGGCGGCGCGCGCGGGCGTTACCTGCTGGCGTCGGGCCGCGAGGCGAGGCTTGATGAAGCTGACGCGCTCGCTGGCGAATCCTGGCTTGCGGTGGTCTCGGTTACGGGGAGCGCCAAGACGCAGCGCATCACGCTCGCAGCGCCCTTAAGCGAAGCGGAGGCGTTGCAACTCGGCGGCGTGAAGGAAGAAGACCGCGCAGACTACGACCCGGCTACGAAAACGTTGAAAGCGCGGCGCGTGCGCGCTGTCGGCGCTATTGTCCTTTCCGAAACGCCGCTGGCGCGCCCGCGCGGAGAACTGGCGCAAGCCGCGCTCATCGAGGCGTTGCGGGCGTATGGATTTAGCTTGTTGTCGGCCAACGCCGCCATTCGCGAAACGCAGGCGCGGATGAGTTTTGCCCGTGATTGCGGTCTCCACCTTCCGGCTGCGGATGATGCGGCGCTGCTCGATGCTGCGGAAGAATGGCTCGCGCCGCTGCTCGGCGATCCGCCGAGCCTCGATGCGCCGAAGGAAGATGCGCTGCGCGAGGCGCTGCTGTCGCGGCTGCCATGGGACGACCGCCAGAGATTTGAAAAATTCAGCCCACGTTTTATTGAGACGCCCGGCGGGCGGCGCATTGAAATCGATTATCTGTCTGAAGGCGGGCCGTCGGCGTCTGCACGGGTGCAGGAGTTTTACGGATGCGCCGCGCATCCCGTCATCGGAAACAACACGCCGGTGACGTTGAACCTGTTATCGCCCGCCGGGCGTCCGGTTGCGGTGACAAAAGACCTGCCGTGTTTCTGGCAAGGCGGCTATCGCGACATGGCGAAGGACATGCGCGCGCGCTATCCGAAACATGACTGGCCGGAAGATCCGGCCTCGGCGCGGCCCCATGAGGGGCGCACCAAGGCGCGGTTGGCGAGAGACGGGGAGTAAATAAAGCTGCTTGCGGTTTTCTTTCCTCCCCCGCTTGCGGGGGAGGTGGCCAGGCGCCTCTTGCGGCTGGACGGAGGGGGCTGCATGGCGGCCCCCATCCCCGTCCCGGATCAGGTCCGGGACGGTACTTCCCCCGCAAGCGGGGGAAGAGGATCCTCCAACAATTAGCTCGCCCTCTTAATTTCCAGATCGTGCTCGCGCAGTTTGCGGTAGAGCGTCGAGCGACCCATGCCGAGGCGGCGGGCGACTTCCGACATTTTGCCTTCATAGGTTTCGATGGCGAGCTCGATGAGATCTTTCTCGATTTCCTGAAGCGAGCGCAGATGACCCTCGCGGTCGAAAATCGCAACCGCTTCGCCGCTTGCGTCGCCGGAAACGGACGGCTTCGCGGTGACGGTCGCCCCTTCTTTCGCGGCGTCTTCTGCGTCTTCGTCGCCGAGCAGCGGCGGACCGGCTTCTATTCCCGCCGCTTCGAATTCCTCAACAAGAAGCGGGAAGTCCTCCGCAGAAAGATAAGGATTGTCCGCAAGCACGACGGCGCGGAAAATCGTATTTTCAAGCTGGCGCACATTGCCCGGCCAGTTATAGGCGGTGAGCACTTCCATCACTTCGTGACGCACGCCGCGCACGTCCCGCCGCTCTTCGGCGTTGTAGCGCTGGATGAAGTGATCGATCAGCGCCGGAATGTCTTCGCGGCGGTCGCGCAGGGCGGGAATTTCCACGGGGAAGACGTTCAAACGATAGAAAAGGTCTTCGCGGAACCGGCCGGCTTTGACTTCTTCGCCAAGGTCGCGATTGGTCGCGGAAATGACGCGCACATCGACTTTGACAGGGCGCTTCGAGCCGATGGGATCGACTTCGCCTTCCTGCAAGACGCGCAGGAGTTTCACCTGCATGTCCGCGGGGAGCTCGCCCACTTCGTCGAGGAAGATCGTGCCGGTGTCCGCTTCCTGGAACTTGCCGATATGTTTGGCGCTGGCGCCGGTGAAGGAGCCTTTTTCATGGCCGAAGAGAATGCTCTCGACGAGGTTTTCCGGAATGGCGCCGCAATTGACGGTGATGAACGGACGGCCCGAGCGGTCGGAGGAGCCCTGAATGGCGCGGGCGACCATTTCCTTGCCCGTGCCGCTTTCGCCGGTGATGAGGATCGGAATGTTCGACGCCGCGGCGCGCTCGCCGAGTTTCATCACATGACGCAACGCGGACGACTCGCCGACGAGGTCTTTGAAGCCCATGGCGCCTTCGCGCTTGCGCTTGAGACGCGAGACTTCGCCCTGCAAGGTCGTGATGTTGAGCGCGTTTTTGATAGAAACGATCACGCGCTCGGGCGAGGCGGGTTTGACGAAGAAATCCGCGGCGCCCGACTGCATGGCTTCGACAACGGTGTCGATGCCGCCCTGCGCGGTCAGCACGATAACGGGCAATTCCTCGCGGAAGGATTTTGCGCGTTTAAGGGTCTCCATGCCGCCAAGGCCGGGCATGCGAAGGTCGAGCATCATCAGCGCAACCTCGGCGCCCTGCTGACTTTGCAGGAGCGACAGGGCGCTTTCGCCGTTTCCGGCCTGGAGGACAGGATATCCCGCCTTTTCGCACACAGCGCGCATCAGGCGGCGCTGCGTCGGATCATCATCGACGATTAAGATCGTTTTCACCATGAGAGGCGGACCCTTCTGAAAGAGATGTTATGCGGAAGGGAAAATGGCCGAGACGGGTAAAGATCGGTTTAACCCGTGTCATTCCGGCACGAATTTGAAGGCAGGTTGAGGTAATGATTTGTTTACGGATTAATGAAGCGTTTACTATAGTTTCATCAGATTTCTGTCTGAGAGTCGGCCGTCGCATATAAGGTTTGTATGCGCGTGACTGGGGTCGGGAGTGAGGGTGGCTCCACGAGGTCAATCGACTGGTTATCCGCAAGCAGCAACCCTTTCCACCCTCACCCTAACCCTCTCCCGCCTGCGGGAGAGGGAACATCTCTCGCTGCTACATCGCTCCCTTTGCCTCTCCGTGCGGATCAGCTATCGAGGGAAAAGAAGAGAAAGCGCTATGTCCGACACGAAACCTGACCAAAAACCCGACAAGAAAGACCTGATCCGCCCGCTCAGCCATCTCGGCGGCGAGAAGCCCCCGGCGCCGGATTGGTTCGAAAAGGCGATCGCGACGCCGTCCGAGGAAGGGGCGGTGGAGGTCGCCGGGGCGCGCATTCGCTATTCCGTCTGGGGCGAGGAAGGCGGCGCGGACAGCGGGCGCGGGCTCCTGTTCGTCCATGGCGGCCGGGCGCACCGCAACTGGTGGCGGCCTTTTGCCCCGTTCTTTTCCGACAACCGCCGGGTGGCGGCCCTCGATCTTTCCGGCATGGGCGATTCGGACTGGCGCGAGAGCTATTCCCTCGATCTCCTGGTGGATGAGGTCTTCGCGGTCATTGACAAGGCCGGGATCGCCAGCCGCGGCCGCCCCATCGTGGTGGGCCATTCTTTCGGGGGCTGGGTGACCCTCGCCGCCGTGGAGCGGGAGGGCGAACGGCTTGGCGGCGCGGTGGTGGTGGACTCGCCGCTCGGCGTGCCGGACCCCCATGAGGGCTATACGGTGGTGAAGGCGAAGCCTGCGAAGGACGGCGCCAAGGCTGGGGAAAAACCCAGCGCCCATATCTACGACACTAGGGAAGAAATGATCGAGCGCTTCAGGCTGCTTCCGAACCAGCCGGCGGAAAACCTTTATTTAATTGACTATATCGCCCGCGAGGGCTTGCGGCCCGTGAAGCCCGGCGAATGCGGCGAGCAGACCGGCGAAGGCTGGACCTGGAAATTCGATCCTGGCGACAAGGGCGCTTTCGAAATACATTTCGAGCGCGATCTGTTGCGCGCCGCGCGCTGTCCGCTGGCCTTCATCTATGGGGAAAAATCGGCCTTCGCTCAAGGGGACGGGATTTCGCATCTGCGCGAGCAGGCGCGGGGCCGTTCGCCTTTCGTGATGATTCCCGACGCCTATCACCATCTGATGATGGACCAGCCGCTGGCCTTCGTCGCCACCTTGCGCACGCTTCTGTCCGCCTGGCCCGTGCGCTTCGGCGGATGATTTGCCGGAACGGGCGAGAACACTTGCCCAACTCCTTGAATTCCGTCAAAACACGGGAAAATTTCCAACGGGGCTTTCATGACTGACGAAACCATCCAACGCGCGCATGACGCCGAAGAACACCAGAAATCCTACAACGCCATTATGGGCGCGGCGACGGCTGTCGGCGTTCCCTTCGCACTGGCGCTGACCATGTTTTTCACCGGCCTGGTGACGCGCCAGGGCGTGTTGATGGCGATCCTGCTCGCGGTGGTCGTCTACATCTTCTCCTACATCATCGTGAAACTGTTCTTCTCGCATCATTAGAGCGGCCCTGAACCGCCGGAGGCCTGATGAAAATAGCCGTTCTGAAAGAAACGCGGTCCGGCGAGACCCGGGTTGCGGCGACGCCGGAGACCGTCAAGAAATATATCAGCCTCGGCGCGTCAGTCGCCGTACAGTCCGGCGCCGGCGATCAGGCTCGATTTCCCGATGAGGATTATTCCGCTTCCGGCGCCAGCATCAGCCCCAGCGCCGCCGATGCAGCCCAGGGCGCCGACGTCATTTTGAAAGTCCTGGCGCCGTCGAGCGAGGAGCTGCGCGTTTTCGGACGCGGCGTGAAACTCATCGCCATCCTGTCCGCCTATAACGATCCCGATTCCGTTGAGTCCTATGCGCGCCTCGGTGTCGACGCCATGGCCATGGAGTTGATGCCGCGCATCACGCGCGCGCAGTCCATGGATGTTTTGTCCTCGCAGTCGAACCTCGCGGGTTATAAAGCTGTGATCGACGCCGCCGCCTATTACGGCCGCGCGCTGCCCATGATGATGACGGCGGCGGGCACCATCGCGCCGGCGAAAGCGTTCATCATGGGGGCAGGGGTCGCGGGCCTGCAGGCGATTGCGACTGCGCGCCGCCTCGGCGCCGTCGTTTCGGCGACCGATGTGCGCTTCGCCGCGAAAGAACAGGTGGAAAGCCTCGGCGCGACTTTCGTCACCGTCGATGAAGAAGCCATGAAAGAGGCGGAGACCGAAGGCGGCTACGCCAAGGAAATGTCCGAGGACTTCCAGAAGCGCCAGGCGGAGTTCGTCGCCGGCCATATCGCCAAGCAGGACATCGTCATCACGACGGCGCTGATCCCGGGCCGTCCGGCGCCGAAGCTTGTCACCGAGGAAATGGTGCGGGCCATGAAGCCGGGCTCCGTCATCGTCGACCTCGCGGTTGAAACTGGCGGCAATGTGGCGCTGTCGCGCCCCGGCGAAGCGATTGAAACCGGCGGCGTCACCATTCTTGGCTTCAAGAATGTGCCGGGCCGTCTCGCCGCTGACGCCTCGAGCCTTTACGCGCGCAATATCTACAATTTCATCGCCGCCTTTTTCGACAAGGAGCGCAAGAGCTTCGACGCCGATCCCGACGATGCGATCATCAAGGCGGTGACGCTGACCCGCGGCGGGACCGTGGTGCATGAAGCCTTCGCCGCGAAGGAAACCGAACCGGCGCTGGAATCCGAGCCCGAAGCGGAAACGGCGCCCGCAGACACGACCGACGCCGAGGACGAAGACTAGATTTTCCTGGAGGAGCCAAGATGGCCGCCGACAAACGCGAACAGGTTGAAGAAGCCGCGAAAGCCGCCGAACAGGCGGCGCAGGCCGCTGAGGCCGCCGCGGCGAACGCCACCGGCAATGCAGAAGCGGCGCAGACCGCCGCCGCACAGGCGCGCGACATTGCCGACCAGCTCGCCATTATCGCGGCTTCGAGCCCGATTTCCGATTTCGTTTTCCTGCTGACGATTTTCGTCTTGGCGATCTTTGTCGGCTATTATGTCGTATGGTCGGTGACGCCGGCGCTGCACACGCCGCTGATGTCCGTCACCAACGCCATTTCATCCGTGGTGATCGTCGGCGCGCTGATCGCGCTTGGCGCGGATCTTTCGGAATCGGCGGCGAGCTTCTGGCCGAAATTCTTCGGCTTTGCGGGCGTGGCGCTCGCCAGCGTCAACATCTTCGGCGGCTTTCTGGTGACGCAGCGAATGCTCGCCATGTACAAGAAAAAAGAACGGTAGGGGCGACGCATGGCCGATAATCTCCCAGCGCTCCTTTACGTCGCTTCGGGCATCCTCTTCATTCTTGCCTTGCGCGGCCTGTCGAACCCCGAGACCGCGCGTCAGGGCAACCGCTTCGGCATGACCGGCATGGCGATTGCCGTTTTGACGACGCTGTTCGTTCTCGAAGACAAGGGCTTCGGCACCTGGGTCTTCGTGCTCGTGGCGATCGCCGCCGGCGCGGTTCCTGGCGCCTATATCGCACGCAAGATCCCCATGACCGCCATGCCGCAGCTTGTGGCGGCATTCCACTCGCTGGTGGGTCTCGCGGCCGTGCTGATCGCCTGGGCGGCGTTTTTAGCGCCGCGCGCCTTCGGCGTCGGCGAGCCGGGCCATATTCACACGGGGTCTGTGCTTGAGATGTCGCTGGGCGTCGCCATCGGCGCGATCACCTTCTCCGGTTCAATCATCGCTTTCGCCAAGCTCAACGGCAACATGTCGGGCAAGCCGATTCTGTTGCCCATGCGCCATCCCATCAATCTGGGGCTCGGCCTTCTCATGCTGCTCTTTATCGGCATGTTGATGACGGGCGAGCAGTCGTCGACCACTTTCTTCCTGTTGACGCTGGCGGCCTTCGTGCTCGGCTTCCTGCTGATTATTCCCATTGGCGGCGCCGACATGCCGGTGGTCGTCTCCATGCTGAACTCCTATTCCGGCTGGGCGGCGGCGGGCATCGGCTTCACGCTTGAGAACATGGCGCTGATCATTACGGGCGCGCTTGTGGGCTCTTCCGGCGCGATCCTCTCCTACATCATGTGCAAGGGGATGAACCGCTCCTTCGTGTCGGTCATTCTCGGCGGCTTCGGTGGCGAGGACGCCATGGCCGGCGCCGGTGGAGAGGAAGAACGCCCGGTGAAACAGGGCTCGGCCGACGACGCGGCCTTCATCATGAAGAACGCCAACAAGGTGATCATCGTCCCCGGCTACGGCATGGCGGTGGCGCAGGCGCAACACGCGCTGCGCGAGATGGCTGATCTTCTGAAGTCCGAAGGCGTCGATGTGAAATACGCCATCCACCCGGTGGCGGGCCGCATGCCGGGGCACATGAACGTGCTCCTCGCTGAGGCGCAGGTGCCCTATGACGAGGTCTTCGAGCTTGAGGACATCAACTCCGAATTCCGCACCGCCGACGTTGCTTTCGTCATCGGCGCCAATGACGTGACCAACCCGGCGGCGAAGACCGATAAGACCTCGCCGATCTACGGCATGCCTGTGCTTGATGTCGAAAACGCCGGCACAGTGTTGTTCGTCAAACGCTCCATGGCGTCAGGCTATGCGGGCGTCCAGAACGAGCTCTTCTTCCGCGACAACACCATGATGCTGTTCGGCGACGCGAAGAAAATGTGTGAGGAAATCGTCAAGGCGTTTTAGCGCGTTTGTCGCTTCACCGCTGCGCCTGTCGTCAGCACACCACATTTCCGTGAGGCCCATTGGCGAGGTCATCAGGCGCGGCTAGGGTGCCTTTCCGGGGAAAACAGGGAAGGGAAACCCATGAAATATTTAATGCTGGGCGCCGCCGCGCTCGCTATCGCAGCATGCTCGCAGGAAACTGCGACCGAGCCTGCTGAAACGCCGACCGACGCCATGGCCGCCGGCGACGCCGAGGATGGCATGAATGGCGAAGAACATGACGCCATGGACCATGGCGATATGTCCGCGTCTGAAAAGCTCGATGCGGTGCTCGATGCGCAGCCGGACGAGATCAAGGCGCGTTATGAGTACCGTCACCCGAAAGAAACGCTCGAATTCTTCGGCGTCGAACCGGGCATGACCGTCGTCGACATCCTGCCGGGCGAGCCCGGCTGGTACGGCGAAATTCTCATTCCCTATCTTGGGCCGGATGGAACGTTGATCGGCGCCGATTATTCGGTAGAGATGTGGGGCGAGTTCGGCGGCTTCGCCAACGAAGAATTCCTCGAGAACAAAAAGTCCTTCAATGAGGATTATGTCGCGGCGGTTGAAGCGGCAGGCGGCGAAGACGGCGCAAACGCCGCGGCGTTCCAGTTCGGCTCTCTTCCGGCGGATCTTGAAGGAACCGCAGATGTGGTGCTGATGATGCGCGCGGCGCATCACTTCAACCGTTTCAATGACGGCGCCTATTTCACCGAAGCGCTTGAAGACATCAACGCCGTCTTGAAACCCGGCGGGATCGTCGGCGTCGTTCAGCATCGCGCCCAGGAAGACATGCCCGATGACTGGGCCGTGGGCAATGCGGGGTATGTGAAGCAATCGCACATCATATCGTTGTTCGAAGACGCCGGTTTTGAGCTTGTTGAATCGAGCGAGATCAACGCCAATCCGGCGGACCGGCCGACCGCGGAGGATGTGGTGTGGCGCTTGCCGCCGTCGCTCGGGACGAGCCGCGATAATCCGGAGCTGAAAGCCGAGATGGAAGCGATCGGCGAAAGCGACCGCATGACCCTGAAGTTCAAGAAGCCGGAGTAAGACTCGATCTATTTCCGTCATCCCGTGCGCAGCGCGTTATGAAATAGCGCGTTGCAGACACGGGATCTCCATCCTCATTGCAGAGATCCCGAATAAACGCCGCTTCACCCTGAGGAGCCGCCGCAAGCGGCGCCTCCTAGGGGGCGTTTTCCGGGATGACGTTTTTGTTTTTCGGTCTGTTACTGGCCGGTGCCGCCAAAGGTGAATTCGCGCATGATGTGAAAGCCGAATGTGAACTGATTGCGGTCGCCGTAATCGGCGATGATCGGCGATCTGGCGTAATCGCGGAAAACATATTGATAGGTGGCGTATGGGTTCAACGACCAGCGATCGCCGATATTAATATAGGCGTTGACGCTGCCGCCCACATCCCGGAAACCCGAATCGACATCGTAGACGGGAAGGCGTCCGCCGGTGTTCAACGACTGCTCCGGCGAGATCGAGAAATAGGTGTCGGCGAAATTGTCGTCGACCCACGTTGCTTGCCCGCCCGCAGCCAGAGACACAGGGCCGGCGCGGAAGAGGAGGGCGGTCAGGTAGCCGTCCACGACCGTGCCGTGATGGCCGCTTTTGATGGCGTGGCGCGCTTTCGCCTTGAATGCGAAGCGGTCGAGGAAAGTCGTCGCGACGAAGCCGCCCAGTTCGAAGGTCATGTCCACATCGCCAAGCCCTTCAAGCGCGGGGTTTTCATCCTCGTCGCGGCGGCCGCGGATCTTGATGGAAGGGCCGGCCCGGAAACGGGAAAAGCCGATAATGCCGAAATCCGCGCCATCGTCATCCAGGAAGACGAAATTGCGAAACTTCACATAAACCTGCGGATCGGCGCTGAACTCGTAATCGTCAGAACCGAAATAGTCCGGCTGGTATTGGGGCCCGACCCCGATGGAAAGGTTGGTCTCATCGGGAATGAGAAAATTCAGCGCGCCGAAAAAGTTCCGGTTCTGGTCCTTGGGACCAAGCGTGATGCGCGCGCCCACAAGGTCTTCATCGGTCTGGCCCTCGCCGAAAATCAGCGGACGGGTTTTCGGATCGTCGAGCTCGTTTGCGTCGCGTTCCTGCTCCGCGGTGAGGATTGCCGCTTCTTCCTGTTCGCGCTGATCCTGGCGGAGCTTGTCGCGCCGCTCTTCCTTGGTGGGACCGAACAGCATGGGGCTGAGATTGGGATCGTCGATCTGACGCTGGGCGAACGCTGGCGCGCTGAGCGCCAGATTTGCCGCCGACGCCGCAAGAATGGCGGCCGCAAGGCCCGATCGCGCGCCGTGTTTACGCATACTCACACCCATCATAGGCCGGACCCCGCTTCCCTGTTTTTGCATGTGATCCCCTGATCCCCGATTCTCACCGCGCGCAGCATAACGCTGTCATCCCCTGACGGCCCACCGCTTTTTTTGCGCCATTTTAGCGGCGCCAAATCCTAAGGCCAGCTAAAGCTGTAGAAGGAAACCGGCCAGAATGGGGCGGGATATCAGTTTTTTGCCCGGAATGGCCGATTCGCCTCACCTACAGCGCAGGTGTGGAAAAGTTCGCCCCGCGAGGGTTTCAGGCAGCAAAAAAGCCGGGGCTTTCAAGCCGCCGGCTTTTGAATCGTTGCGTTTTTGGGGCGCTTTATTCGTCGTCAATGGCGTCGTCGATCGCCTGGCCGGCGTTGGTAATGTCACGACCCGCGCCTTTGATGGTTTCACAGGAAGAAAGGAACAGGCCGAAAGCCAATAGTAGCGTAAGGAAGCGCATCATAAACCCCTGAAGGAATTGAGACTTGAGGGGCCGGACTATGCCCTGCGGCGCAGCCTGAGAAAAGCGCGCCATCATTAATAGACGCTTAGATCGCGCCTTCGCGCTGCAACCGCTTGCGCACGAGCTTGCGGGCGCGGCGAACGGCTTCCGCCTTCTGGCGGGCCTTCTTTTCGGACGGCTTTTCGTAAAATTTCCGGCGTTTCATTTCCCGGAAAGTCCCCTCGCGCTGCATCTTTTTCTTAAGCGCTTTAAGGGCTTGTTCGACATTGTTGTCGCGGACGAAGATCTGAACCAAGGCTTTGAGCCTCCTTTGAAAACAAAAGCGTCACGGGGGCCGCCGCGACGCAAATCCTGTGAAACCAACCCCGGGCCGCCTGTTTCCTGCAGAGGGTGGGGCGAAGCGGCCTATACCAAAAGGCCCCGATATTGTCTACACGGGGGGTATAAGCGAGGCCCAAAAAAGGAGGCCCCTTTGGCCCAGCCTTCAAATGGTAACGAAACCCAAGAAAATCAAGGCGCAAGCAGCGGTTTTGACGCTGAAGGCCGGGCTATCCTGGAGGCGATGCTGGCGCGCGCGGCGTTTGACGGCTGGACGGAAGCCGTGCTTGCGGCGGCCGTCAAAGACGCCGGCTATGACAAAGCGGTGCTGAAAGCGGCGTTTCCCAATGGGGTCGCCGACGCGTTAAGGGCCTGGTCCATGGACGCCGACGCCGAAATGTGCGCCGCCATGGCGGGGCCGGAATTCGACGATCTCAAGATTCGGGAAAAGGTGGCTTTTGCCATTCGCGCGCGCCTTGACGCGCTTCGGCCTCATAAGGAAGCGGCGCGGCGGGCGGCGGCGACGCTGGCGCTGCCGATCCATGGCCCCCTTGGAGCCGAGCTCGCCTGGAAGACCGCGGACGCTGTCTGGCGCGGCCTTAAAGACAAATCGACCGATTTCAATTTTTATTCAAAGCGGGGAATTCTGACCGGCGTCTGGCTCTCGACGCTGACGCGCTGGCTCGCCGATGAGAGCGAGGACGAGGCGCCGACCCGCGCCTTTCTCGATGCGCGCATCGACAATGTCATGCAGATCGAGAAGGTCAAAGGGAAAGTCCGTGAGCTGAATATCGACCCGGCGAAACCTGTCGAATGGCTGGCGAAGCTTCGTTACCCGGCAGCGCGCGCGGCGAAGGATGACGAGAGCTGGGACGAGCGGGAAGTCGACGAAGCGCTGGATGAATCTTTCCCGGCGAGCGATCCGCCCGGATGGACGCCGGGAAAGGCTTGAGTCAAACTTTCTGACTGACTTCAGCGGTCAGAAAGGCATTGCTCGCCGCGCCGAGGCGCTCGGCGAAGTTATTGCCGAAAGTGAGCACGTCCTCCACCGTGACGCCCTGATAATAAAGAACGATCGCGAGGCCGGCGACGATCAGCCCGGCGAAGCGCGCAACGCATTGTCCGGCGGCGAGAAAGATAAACGCTGCGGCGCCGATCTGCGCGAGGCCGGCATATTCGCCCTGCATCAGCGTCGCAAGAATGCCTTCAATCGATGAAAAGTCCGCAACCGCCGGCGTCGTCGCGGCGGCGGGGCTAGTAATTGCGCCCGCGCCGTTAAAGACGAGAAGGGCTGAACCGATGCCTTGAACGAATTTGCGCAGGGCCGGAAATGTCAGATGCGAATGCGATGAGTTGTAACGCGACGGCGACGGGGCCGGATAAAATGGTAGTGAGATGGATCTTGCTGCTGCGGGCATGACGAACCTTACCTTTCTGACCAGTACTGATGGTCTCTCTCCAATCCCTCGCCCAATTGTTGTCCCGATGATGAAAGGATGAGTGCGAACTATGGTCAGAGTGTGGCGCGGCTGCAGTGACCGCGCGCACAGGATCGTCACGTTTTCTTGAGGGGAATGGGTTCAGCCAATCTCGGTAGTCTGAAACGCCTCAGCCGCGGCGCCGAAACGCTGCGCGAGATTGCCCGTCATCGTCCACAGATCCTGCGGACTGATGCCTTGCCACCACATGAAGATCGCGATGGCGGCGACGCCGAAGCCGATAAAGCGGGCAATGCTTTGACCGGCTGTGATGAACAGGAAAACAGCCGCGATGATCTGCGCCGGGCCGGCGTAATCGCTGTTGAGAATTGCCGTCAGCCAGCCGTCAATGGAGGCGGGGTCCGCCGCGGTCAGCGCATCCTGCGCCGCGCTATCGGACATAGAGCCGGAACCGGTAAAAACCAGCACGGCGGAGCCTGCGCCTTGCGCGAATTTGCGGATCTGCTGGAAGACTTCGGGGTAAGGCGATGACTTGCCGCGCGCGGGCGCTGCGATGGCCGGGCCGGAAGGGGCCGGCAGAAATGGCAATGAAGATATTTTGGCCATGCAAAATCCCCTCTCATTCGTTCATCCGCGCTGGCGTCATGCGAACAGCGCAGGACCCGAAGCGTTCCGGTGAGAGAGTGGATTTGCGTCAGCTTTTCGGCGTAATCCGCGTTGCGTGGCCCATCTTGCGGCCCGGGCGCGCTTCGCGTTTGCCGTATAGATGCACCGCGCATTGCGGCTCAGAAGCGAGCAACCGCCATTGATTCGCTTCATCGCCGATGAGGTTTTCCATCACGGCGTTCGAATGGCGCGCGGGATCGCCCAGCGGCCAGCCTGCGACGGCGCGGATATGCTGTTCGAATTGCGAGACAACGCATCCGTCCTGCGTCCAGTGGCCGGAATTGTGAACCCGTGGCGCATATTCATTGACGATGACATCGCCATTTTCGAGCACGAAAAATTCAACGCCGATGACGCCCACATAATCGAGCGCCTCAAGCATGTCGCGGGTCACCTTGCGCGCCTTGTCGACGGTTGCGCGGGAAACATTGGCCGGCACGGAGGATGTTTTCAGAATGCCGCCTTTATGCACATTCTCCGCCGGGTCGTACATCTTGAAGTCAGCGTCGGCCCCGCGTGCGCCAATGATGGAGATCTCGCAGGCGAATGGCACGAAGCCTTCGAGAATTGAGGGGGCCGCGCCCACTTCCTTCCAGGCGAATTCGATGGCCTTGTCGTAGGACGCGGAGAGATCGCGGTCTTCCGCGGTGATGCGGGTCTGGCCCTTGCCGTCATAGCCGAGGCGGCGGGTTTTAAGGATCGCCGGACCCCCGATCCTGTCGAGCCCCGCTTTCAGGGAAGCGAGATTGTCGACGGCGTGAAAGGCGGCGGTGTCGGCGCCGATGGAATTGGCGAACTCTTTTTCAACGAGCCGGTCCTGTGCGTTCTCCAGCGCCTTTGCGCCGGGCCGCACGGCGACGCCGCAATTGGTCAGGAACTCGACCGCCTCGACCGGCACGTTCTCGAATTCGTAAGTGACCACATCGACGGCCTTGGCGAAAGCGGCGAGGGCGTGTTCGTCGAGATAGCCCGCCACCGTATGCGCAGAGGCTGCGTCATAGGCGGGCGCTTCTTCGTCAGGACACAGAATATGTGTCTTGAGGCCGAGCTCCGCCGCCGCCGTCGCCAGCATCCGTCCGAGCTGGCCGCCTCCCAAAATGCCGATAGTGCCGTTGGGCTCGACAATCATTCTGCGCCTCAGTCTTCCACTGTTTCGGCGACGCTGTCCGTTTGCGCCTCGCGCCATTTATCGAGACGGTCGGCCAGCGCGTCATCGCCGGTCGCGAGAATGGCGGCCGCGAGAAGACCGGCATTCGCGGCGCCGGCTTCGCCAATGGCGACCGTCGCCACCGGCACGCCCGCGGGCATCTGAACGATGGATAGGAGACTGTCGAGACCTTTCAGCGCCTTCGACTGAACCGGCACGCCGATGACGGGCAGGGATGTCATCGAGGCCGCCATGCCCGGCAGATGGGCCGCGCCGCCGGCGCCGGCGATGATGACTTTCAGGCCGCGCGCTTTCGCGCCTTTGGCGTATTCATAAAGCCGGTCGGGCGTGCGGTGAGCGGAGACGACTTTGGTCTCATAAGCGACGCCCAGCGCATCGAGCTTTTCTGCGGCCTTTTCCATCACCGGCCAGTCCGAGCGCGAGCCCATGATGATGCCGACAAGGGGCGTTGATTTTTGCGCGCTCATGGCCGGGCTCCCGCCTTGAAAAGCGGGGCTTATAGCAGGAAGATTCGCGGTGGCAAGAAAATCGGACGGCAACAAGGCATGAATTGAAATAATTATTGCATTAGAAAAAAAGCATAAATCAGCTATTTGGGCAGCTTTAGCATATGCCGGATTGGTTTCTTCCTTTCTGCGACCGCAGATTCGGCGCTCTTTTCGTCTGCCTTCTGCCTGAGCTCCCGAGCTGTTCGGGCCTCATAAAGCTTCTGACTGAATGACTTCCGAGCCGTTGGGCTTTCCGATTTTGCCACATTGGCATCTGTAACCGGATAGAGATGACGCCAAAGAAGGATAAAATAAACAGCCGTCGCCAATATGAGAATGAGCACCAGTGTGTACTTTTCCTGGGGGGCGCCGAAGTAGTTTTGATATGCGAAAATAGTCCCTTTCCGGATGGCTGATATGGCTGTCAGCCAGTGACTCGCTAGCAGTAACGCGGCCGCAGCGAAGCGAAAACGAATGGTGCTCTTTTTCATAGAAGTTCGCTATCGCGTCCAAGAGATCATCAATAGCATACAAAGGTATTGATACTTAGCCTATATTGGTAGGCGAAACGAGGGCGGGTCCGGGAACGAGGAGACGCCAGCCATAGACGGGGGCGCGAGAGCCAGCGCCTCCTCTCACCGGACGCGGGAGCTGGTCGCGTTTTTCGAAGGGGACTTCGCACGACCTTTTCCGCCAGTTCAAACTGGGCTTGCGCGACCTTTGTCACAAGGGCCATTCGGCGAAGCGAGCGGTCCGCGCGCCGAACCGACGGGGTCGTCTAAACCGCTGGAATAGCTGCGCTAATGAGCGGTTATGTGCGCCGTGGCGCAGGAATCCGCCTCGCTGGCGTGACGGCGCCAATCACGTTATCAGGAGCAGTGGCGAGACGTGGCGCATGGCGCCGGCAGCGGGAGGCATGAATGAAGATTGGCGACGCGCCGAAGGCGAGTGGGGCGAGCCGAATCGAGAAGAAGCGCGCGCCGGGCGCAGCGTCGCAAAAAGCCGCGAACGCCGCTTCAGGGCCTTCCGACCAGATCGTGCTTGCGGGCGTGCCGGAGGCGGAGCTTACGCCGAAAGTGCGCGAGGCGCTGATGTCTCTCATGCAGGAGGTCCGCAGCCTTAGGGATCAACTTACATGGTCGCAGGAGCGCATCAACGAGCTGGAGCGTCTCGCGGACAGCGACCCCCTGCTCGACATTTACAACAGGCGCGCCTTCGTGCGCGAACTAGACCGCGCGCTGGCTATGATCGAGCGCTACGACATGAAGGCCAGTCTGATCTTTGTTGACTTGAACGATCTGAAAAAGATCAACGACCAGATGGGGCACGGCGCCGGCGACGCGGCGCTAACGCATGTGGCGAATGTATTAAGCGCCAATGTGCGCCAGACTGACGCTGTGGGCCGGCTTGGCGGCGATGAGTTCGGCGTGTTGCTGACGCAGGCCGATCAGATGACGGCGGAGATTAAGGCGTCGCAACTGACGGACGCCGTGTCGGCAAGGCCTGTGGAATGGAACGGCAAGGGCTTCACCGCCCATGTTTCCTGCGGCGTCGTTGAAATCGCCAAAGGTCTGTCCGCGGATGAAGCCATGGAGCGCGCCGACAATGCGATGTATGAAGTGAAATCGCGGAAAAACGGCGACTAGGCGATAATATCCGGCAGCATGGAGTCCTTGATCTCCTGGATGGCGTCTTTCAGGGCCAGCTTTTTCTTTTTCAGCCGCGCGATGGTCAGCCGCTCATAGGGCGAGTTCATCTCCAGCGACGTGATTGCCGCGTCGAGATCGCGGTGCTCTTGTTCGAGAACGGCAAGGCGAATGGCGAGGGCTTCGTCATTAGCGCCTTTGAAATCGCGATCGCTCGCGGGAAAGGATTTGCGCGTAAGGAGATCGCCATTGAGCGCAGCGGCGGGCGCGGGGCGCACCGGCGCGTCTTGATCGTCGTCTTCGCCGTCGCTCATGCAGATTTTCCCGCCGCGCTGGATGTGTCGCCCGGAAAGATATGATCGATCAGGTCCCGAAGCAACGCGCTGGAATAACCGTCGCGGCGCGGCGCATCGATAAGACTGGCGTAAAGCGCAAGGTTGTTTTTCGCCGCCGCCAGCATGGGCTCGCGCTCGATCGATGTCGCCGGGCGGGAAAGGTTGAAAAGAATATCCTGCTCGTGACGCTCGGCGGAGAGTTCGGTTTCCTTGAGCTGCGCGTAAAGCTCGGCGGGCCCCAGTTCATGCGCGCATATACGCGCTTCGCGCAAAGGTTCGATCACGCCGTCAGCCCATTCCTTTGTGGCGCGCTCCGCAGCGCGCAGGGCGTCTTCGCTCAAGGTTTCGCCCTCACAGGCGCGCCAGCAGCACCACAGTGCGATATTCACATCGAAACCGAAATCGTCCTGTAGATAAATAAGCCGGTTTTTGGCGCCGGGCAGCTCATAAGCATCCAAAGACCATTGCCAGAAGCGGTGTCCCTTTGGCTTGCTCATCTCTCCCGTTTCCCTTTTTCAAGGTCTTCGCCCCAGCGTTTAACGAGCGTCGTTTCAATGCCGAAGAGGTCGAGCGCGCGGCCCACCGACTGATCGACAAGATCGCCGAGGCTTTGCGGTTCGGCGTAAAAGGCGGGCAGCGGCGGCGCAATGATCGCGCCCATTTCCGCAAGCTGAGTCATGGTGCGAAGGTGCCCCAGATGCAGCGGCGTTTCGCGCACCATGAGGACAAGCTTGCGCTGTTCCTTCAAGACGACATCCGCCGCGCGGGAGAGCAGCGTGCCTGTCACGCCCGTTGCAATCTCCGACATGGTTTTGACCGAGCAGGGCGCGATCAACATGCCGAGCGTTTTAAACGAGCCCGAAGAGACAGGCGCGCCTACATCGCCGATGGCGTAACGATGGTCCGCAAGCTCGGCGAACTCCGCCGCCGATTGATCGAGCTCATAGCGGATCGTCATTTCGCTCGCGCGGCTTAGTATAAGGTGAGTCTCCACATCGGTCCCGCGCAGCGCCTCAAGCGCCCGGCGCGCATAGATTGCGCCGGAAGCGCCGGTTGCGCCGATAACCAGTCTGCGGGTCGTTTCCATAGCGAACTCAATATCTTGTCCGATATTCCATAACGCAATGGTGAACAGATCGCCAACAAATTCGCCTAACCGGCGTTAATTGAAGATTTCGTGACAGCCGCCGGGATTCCGTGCTTATATAGGAAGCGTTCACCCCAGCAAAGGAGGCCACATATGGCGATAAAAGCTCACATGGAAACGCTCAACAAGCGGCACCAGGAGCTGGAGGCGGCGATTGCCGCCGAGACGAAATCTCCGGGTTGCGATGACATGAGAGTGGTGGAGCTGAAACGCCAAAAGCTTAAAATCAAGGATCAGTTACAGGAACTCCGAATACAGAACAAAGTAAACTGATATGACCATCGCCGGCGACGCGCCTCAATGCGCGGCGCCGGATATGAATTTTGAAATTCACTTAGCACCAGACAAAGCGGCGCACATGAATGTGCGCCGCCAGCGTTTTAAGGAGCGCTTTTATGGGTCAACGGACGGTTATCGTCACGGGCGCGGCGCGCGGTGTCGGCGCCGCCTGCGCGCGGCGCTTTGCAAAAAACGGCGACCGGCTCGTGCTGGCCGATCCCGAGGAAGAAGCGGGCAAGGCTTTCACCGAAGAGATCGTGAATGGCGGCGCCGAAGCCGCTTTCGTCCATGCGGATATGACGAAGCGGCTCGACGTGCATAACGTCATTGCCGAAGCGCTCGACAATTACGGCGGGATCGACGTTCTCGCCCATACGGTGATGGCGCAGTTCTCCGCGCCGTTTCTTGAAACGTCAGAAGACGACTTCGACCGCATCGTCGCCGCGAATATTCGCGGCGCCTTCCTGATCAATCAGGCGGTGGCGAAGCAGTTCGTCAAACGTATTGAAAGCGAGGAGGCGAATGCGCCGGCCGGGCCCGGCGTGATCGTCAATATAGGCTCCGTCGAGGCGGTGACCGCGGCCGCCGACCACGTCGCATTCGCCACCTCCCAAGGGGGCCTGCATCAGCTCACTAAGGCGGTCGCCATCGCCATGTCGCCGCACGGCGTGCGCGCCAATCTCGTCGGCGTCGGCGCCATCAAGGGAGATCTTGCCGAAGCCGAGCGCGAGGGCGAGCGTGAAGCAACGCCGCTGAAACGCATCGGCGACCCGGATGAGGTGGCGGAGGTCGTTTTCTTTCTCGCCAGCGACGCCGCATCCTATGTCACCGGCCAGACTGTCTATGTGGACGGCGGCAAGCTCGCGGCGAATGCGGGCGCTGCGAAGAAAAAGAAGAAATAAAATCAGTCGTCGTCGCTGTCGTCCGAGTTGCCAGTGAAATCGGCGAACACCTTGTCGAGATCGACTTTCTTTTCTTTCGGCGCGTTATATTCATCCTCGGCGAGGGTTGAATCCTGAACCGGCTCGAGCGACGGCCCGGCATCGGGCTGGGGCTCGTCTTTCATCATCTTGGCGCGCTTGGCGGCCGCCTTCCGGACCACGGCGTCAAGGTCGATCTGCGAGCAAAGGCCAAGGCCCACGGGATCGCGCGGCGTCAGATTGGCCGAGTTCCAGTGGGTGCGGTCGCGCACGGACTGGATTGTCGTTTTCGTGGTGCCGAGCAGCTTTGCAATCTGCGCGTCGGAGATTTCCGGGTGATTGCGCACCATCCAGGCGATGGCGTCAGGGCGGTTCTGGCGCTTCGACACTGGGGTGTAGCGCGGGCCCTTGCGCGGTTTTTCCGCGACGATGGTTTTCGGCTTCGACAGTTTCAGGCGATAGCTCTCGTCAGCTTCGCCTTTTTCAATTTCCTCGCGGGTGAGCTGATGGTTGGTGATTGGGTCGATGCCGCGCACGCCCGCCGCGACGTCGCCGTCGGCGATGCCTTTGACCTGAAGGGAATGCAGGCCGCAGAAATCGGCAATCTGGTCGAAGCTTAAAGACGTGTTGTCGATCAGCCAGACGGCGGTTGCGATCGGCATCAGCGGACGGTCGGCCATGTCATGTCTCCAGTCAGTTATCCAAAAAGCCTTGCGGAGCGGCCTCCCTTCCGGGAAGCCGCGCTAACCGCCGGATTTTCGGGGAAAGCGACGCGATAAACGCGATTGGCGAGGGATATAGACCGTTTGGGCGCGCGCGCCAAGGAGGACGGCCCGAAATCTCGCGAATTAGGGGGCCTTGAGGACGATTTTCCCCACATGGCCGCCGGATTCCATACGCCTGTGGGCGTCAGCGGCTTCGGCGAGGGGGAAGACCCTGTCGATCACCGGCCGGAAATCGCCGCTTTCAAGCTTCGGCCAGACATGGCGGCGGATGTCCGCGGCAAGCCGGGCCTTTTCCGGAAAGGGGCGGGACTTCATGGTCGAGCCTGTAAGGCGCAGGCGGTTGCGCATGATGGTGAAGATATTGATCTGCGCATCGGCGCCGCGAAGCATGGCGATGGAGACATGGCGCCCGCCGAAATTGAGACAGGCGAGGTTGCGCTGAACGAAATCGCCGCCCGCCATGTCGAGCACCACATCGGCGCCGCCATGCTGGGCGACTTCGTCTTCCCAGCGGTCTTCTTCATAGAGGAAGGCTGCATCGGCGCCGATATTTTTCGCCGCCGCGCATTTTTCCTCCGTGCCGCAGGTGACGAGCACGCTGGCGCCGAAAGCTTTGGCGAGCCCGATGGCGGTGACGCCGATGCCGCTGGTGCCGCCATGCACGAGCAGGGTTTCGCCCGGCCGCAATGCCGCGTCATCGAAGACATTGGCCCAGACAGTGAAGACAGTTTCGGGAAGTGCGGCGGTTTCCTCCACGGAAAGAGTGTCGGGCACGGGAAGGCAGGAGCCCGCATCGGCGATGGCGTATTGCGCATAGCCGCCGCCGGTCAATAGCGCGCACACCGGATCGCCCGGTTTCCAGTGGACGACTTCCGGGCCGACAGCGGCGACTTCGCCGGCGCATTCAAGGCCGGGCAACTCGCTGGCGCCCGGCGGTGGCGGATAAAGACCCTTGCGCTGCAACACCTCAGGCCGGTTGACGCCCGCCGCACTTATTCGGATCAGCACTTCATTGCCTTTGGGGTGGGGAACCGGCTGCTCCATCAACTGCAGAACCTCGGGCCCGCCGGGCTCGGTGATGACGATAGCCTGCATGGTCTCGGGAAGGGCGTCGGTCATTGAAATTGCTCGCTTTCTCAGCCCATTCTTGCCTTAAACCGCATGATTTCGCAAAGTGCGCCTCACATTGAAGAAGGCGCCGCGAAGGGAGGCCCGTCATGGATGACGAACCGCTCAACGAAAAGCCGGACTTAACGCTCGGGTTTTTGAAAAAGCAGGAGCTTTACGGCATGTCCGTCGGCGACCTGGAAGAGCGCATCGAGGCGCTGAAGGCGGAAGTCGCGCGCTGTGAAGACGCGCTCAAAGACCGCGGGGACACACGCTCGGAAGCGGAGAAGCTGTTCAAATTTTGAGGCGCTTCATGGCGCTGCGAACAAGACGCTCGTCTTAGCTAAAGAAGAAGCGCTGAACGACGCTCGAAATGACGGCGACGATATAAACCATGGACAGAATCCATGAGGCTGTGAACACCAGCAGGATCGGGACGTTCTTCCAGGCGAAAAGCGGATTGTTTTTGAGATCCTGCTTCAGGCGCTTTTTATTGCGGCGCTCCTTGCCGGCGACAATGCGGATGAAATAATCGCCAAGGTGCAGACGGATGTCGGCCGGCCCGGATTTTTTCCCGGACTTCGCCATGGCTTTTTCGATGGCGATGCGTTGCTCCGCCGTCAGCGTCGCGCGGACGTCGGCTTCCATCCCCTCCCAAAACCAGCTTATCTCTTCTTCGCCGGATATGGCCTGGCTCTCAGACATCGTTTCCACCCGCGTATTTCAACCGCAGCGCAGGATTGCTTCCTTACAGCGATGCTAAAGGGGAATTATGAAGCTGAGGATAAAACGCCCGGCGAAATGATCGGGCGGATTTTATCGATTATGTTTAGATTTCGGGCGCCGAAGGGCGGCGGCATGCGTTCCGGGCGTTAACCGGCGCTAGTCGACATCCGCTTTCGCAAGATAGTCCGCCAGCCTGTCGAGTTCCTCATCGGTGATGACGGTGGGCTTGAAGGTCGGCATGGCGTTGAGACCGTGACGGACGATGTATTTCACATAATCGGACGTCAGATCCTCCCGCTGTTCGAGAACCGCGTAACCCTCGCCGCGCGTCGCCGCGAGCTGGAAGGTGCCGGGACGGTCATCCGCCGCGCCATGACAGTGAACGCATTGGGCGTCGAAAATCTGTTTGCCGGTAAGGGCGGGGCGTGCGGGATCGTCAGGCGCTGCAAAAGCGGTTCGGCTTTCGGAAGGGCCAGGCTGTGACGTCGATGCTTCTGTTGTTTCAGCGGCAGGCGTTTCCTGCCCCGGCGTAATGATTTGCTCTGCATCGTCACTGCCGCCGCATGCCGCGGCGAGCCAAAACAGACCGGCGAAGGCGGCGAAGGAAAGTGTGCGGGTCATCTTATGCTTTCCTCCGGCTCGTGCCCCAGATGCCGGACTTGCCGGGCGCCAGGATGCCGTTGGGGTCGAGCGCGTCCTTGATCGTGTCGTGCATCTTCCAGAGCGAACCGTTGTTCCAGCTATAGGTTTTGGCGATGCGGTCCATATAACGAATATGCGTGCGATATTCGCCATAGCCTTCCGCCGCCGCTTCATCGACGAGAATGTTGAAAAGGTCGTCGAGTTTCTTGCGCTCGTCCGGATTGTTCTTGTCATAGACAATGACTGTGACGTGATGCAGATCGCGCCAGCCGATGGCGAGGAGGCCCATATAGTCGAACCCGTATTCGCGCACGCGGTTTGAGACCATGTAATATTGCTTGATCGCGTCCTTGCCGGTGATAGGCGAGACCGGAGAGAAGCCCACATGGCCGCCGCCGCCCGCCCAGTTCAGAAAGTTGAACTCGGTGAGCTTCGGCACGCCTTTCATGGTTTCGGCGCGGTGGAGCAACAAGTCGAATTTGTGCCGTCGGTCCTCGGGAAAATAGAATTTGACGCCGGGAATATCGGCGAATGAATCGCGGATCGCGGTCCAAAGCGTGTCCATGAGCGGCGGCGGCCCGTAAAGCGCGCCGCAGAAATTCCACATGCCGAGATCGAGATCGGCCATCATGGTTTTCGCAACGCTGGGAGGGATCGGTCCGTCTCCGTCATAATATTTGCTGCGGGTTGTCGTGATCGCCGCATCGAGCACGAGATTGCGCACCGTCGCGCCGTTCTGGATGACGCCGCTCACTTTCAGGGGCCGCAGGCGTTCGGTGACGGTCTCGATGTCGTCTTCATTCTCGAAGGTGATGAGATAGGGCCGGTATCCGGCGGGCTCCGGCATCAGCCAGATGCCCATCTTCGTGACGATGCCGAAGTTGGACTGCGAGAACATGCCGTCCACATAAGGGCCGAAGCCGTATTTGAAGAGCTGCCAGGTGTTGTTGCCGGGCATGGCGCCCATGCCGGTGCGGATGACTTCTGCGTTGGGGAGGACCACTTCCATGCCGCATTGCATGGCGAAATGGTCGCCATAGGGCGTGTATCCGATGCCGTGATCGAGGGCGTTGCCGACGACCGAACCCCAGCCTGGATCGGGCACGTCGATCCACAGTTTGAGGCCCTTGTCCTGAATGTAGTTGTAAAGATCGAAATAGCTGACGCCGGGTTCGACCAGCGCGTAGCCAAACTCCTCATTCACTTCGAGAATGCGGTTCATGCGGTTAAGATCGAGCACGACCGTGCCCGACATCACCGGCGCCGCGCCGCCATAGGCGAAATTCTTGCCGCGCGAGACGGGCCAGAGTGGCACGCCGAATTCATTCGCCACACGAACGATTTCCTGCACCTGTTCAACCGAATGCGGCGCAATGGCGGCATAGGCTTTATAATCGTCTTCGTCATTAGAAATGGTGTAGGGGTCGTCATAGGGCGACAGGTTCTCGTCCATGAAAACCCATTCGTCCCCGACAATGCGGCGGAAGCGCTCGATCGCGCTCGACATGGCTTCGGCGGAAACGCCTTCGGGCAGTGGTGCGGTCATGATCAGGCTGTCCCGTTCTTGTTCATTGTCTTTGTGCGGAGTTCCCATGCGTGGAGGTCCGGCCCCAAGCGTTCAATGCGCGCGCAGGCAAAGCCGCATGGCTGGAGCAGGGTCTTCAGGCAAAAAAAGAAGGATTCCGTCGTGACGCCCGCGAGAGAAAGCGGCAGCGCCGCCTGTCTTTCGAAGTCTTTGACCCAGGCGGCGGTGATGTCCTCGGTGACGGGCGTTAATTTCCCGGAAGCTGAGAAACGGCGCGCCAGCATGCGCGCTTCGGCAAACCGCGCGTCATAAAACACTTTGCTTGCGGCCTCATTGGGCGCTGCTGCAAAGCCGTTCTGTGCGAAAGTCGGCGCCGCGAGTGCGGACAGCGCCGACGATTTAAGGAATAAACGCCGCTTCATGGCACGTTGCGAAGTCTTGCGCCTTTTTGGCGTTTCGCCTTCGCCCTCCCTCTTGGTTCTTTTTCTTCCGCCAGTATTGGCGGGTTTGGAGAGGTGTCAATGAACGCAGGCGTAAGCGATTAGGACGATGGCGCAAGAAGGGAAGGATGCGCTGCGTTAGTCCGTCGGCAGGGGAATGTGCTCCGTTTCATCCGGCGGCAGGGTAAAAACGGTCCCGTCGAAATTTTGCGCTGCAGAAGACGTCCAGTCGGCCTTGGCTTTTTCGATTCGCTCTTTCGATGACGACACCAGATTCCACCAGATATGCCGTTCGCCAAGGGACGCGCCGCCGAGCAGCATCAGTTTGGACGCTTCCGCTGCTGCGATCATCGGCGCGGCGCCAGGCTTGAACACGATCATCGACCCCCTGTCATGGCGCTGGGCGTCCACATCGACCGCGCCGGCAAGCACGTAAATGGCGCGTTCTTCATAGTCATCCGGGAGCGGAATATCAGCGCCGGTCTCAGCCTCCACGCCAAGATAGAACATTGGAGAAAAGGTTTTCGCAGGCGATGTCTCGCCGAAAGCCGCGCCGGCGATCAGGCGCATGGAAAGTCCCGGCTTTTCGATGACGGGCAGGCTTGATTTCGGGTGATGGTGAAATTCCGGTTCGGTTTCCTCATCGGCTTCGGGCAGGGCGAACCAGCTTTGAATGCCATGCATGGTCTGGCCGTTCTTGCGCGGGGCGTCATCGGTGCGTTCGGAATGAACGATGCCGCGGCCCGCGATCATCCAGTTGACGTCGCCGGGGCGGATCACCTGATCGAAGCCCAGACTGTCGCGATGACGCAGTTCGCCATCGAACAGATAGGTGACCGTGGCGAGACCGATATGCGGATGCGGGCGCACATCGATGCCGGTTCCGGGCGCAAATTCCGCCGGACCCATTTCATCGAAGAAAATGAAGGGGCCCACGGTGCGCCGTTTGGCGAAGGGGAGGACGCGGCCGACGGAAAATCCGCCGAGATCGCGCATGCGCGGTTCAATGACAATGTCGATGCTCATGCCCGCCAATGTGTGCCCGCCGGGCCTCGCAATCAAGCTGTCTGAATGATGCGCTTCGTAATCTCGCGAATGTCGGTTTCAGCCGACTGGATCGCCGGCGAGCTTGCCGGCCCCATGCCGATAAACAGCTTGTAGCCTTCCTCCAGACTGAAGATCTGCAAAACCGCCTGCCGCACTTCCCTATCGGTGAGCTTCGGGTTAGCGGCGCGCACGAGATAATAGATGAAACGGCCGATGGGGCGGTAAAGCTCGCGCACCATGGCGCGGGCCTCTTCGCCGGAGCCGGCGAAGCCCCAGAGCTGGTAGAAAAACTGGTGGCTTTCGCGGGCGTTGCGCACATAGAACTCGACAACATTCAACAGGATGTCTAGCGGCTCGTCGCGCCCCGTTTCGAACTGGGAGAGATGGGCTTCCACATAATCCGCCAGCGCTTCGCGCATCATTGCGTCGATGAGGGAATGTTTTGTCGGAAAGTGATAGGTGAGATTGCCCACGGCGATGCCGGCTTCATCGGCGACTTTGCGCAACGATAATCCGCCATGGCCGTTCTTGGTGAAGACCTTGTGGGCGGCTTTCAGGATGCGCTGAATCGTGTTGCGGGTTCGGTCTGTCTTGCCATTGCCGATCTGCACGGTCGGCCGTTCGCCGCGCAGGTCATTGAGATGCGACATTATGGCATTCAACGCCTTTTCAGTTTCATCCTCGGCGTTAATTGCGGAATTGATTTCACTTTTTGCTAAATTGTGTGCTTGATCAGTTGACGGCGTCATGTCTCCCCCTTAAGTCGCCGTTGTATCTAGGTCATACGACCTAAACAGGTTTTGGCGTACTAGACAAGTCGGTGAAGATCGCGGCTAACTGGTACTCATCAGTTTCCCGGCTGTGCGGTGTTCTCCCCCTGCTGCACGTCGGGGGGGCCGCGGCGGGGCAACCCGTCGCGGCCCACTCCTGGAAATACTTTTGAAAAGTTGTAATTTATTCAGCGGCTAAGGGCGTTTTATTCAGCCAGCCGCCGAGGTCGGCGAGCGCCCGCGCCGATAGCGCCCGCTTGCGGGCGAAGCCCTTTTCCTTGCCCTTGATCCGCTTGCCCTCTGAATCGTGGCGGGGAATCTCAATGTCCGGAAACAGACCGAAATTGACATTCATCGGCTGGAAAGCCCGACCACCGGTATCGGTAATATGACCGCCCGTAATGTGGCCTAAAAGCGCGCCAAGGGCCGTCGTCGCCGGCGGCGGCGAAAGGGGAACCTGTTTTAAATCTGCGGCGGCGAAGCGCCCCGCGAGAAGGCCGATGGCGGCGCTTTCAAGATAGCCTTCGACCCCGGTGATCTGCCCGGCGAAGCGCAAAGCAGGGCGGGCTTTAAGACGCAGCGCCTTGTCGAGGAGGCGCGGCGAGTTCAGGAATGTGTTGCGGTGAATGCCGCCGAGCCGCGCGAACTCCGCCTTTTCAAGGCCGGGGATCATGCGGAAAACGTCCGTTTGCGCGCCATATTTCAGTTTCGTCTGGAAGCCGACCATGTTGTAGAGCGTTCCCAGCGCATTGTCCTGTCGGAGCTGCACCACGGCGTAAGGGCGCTTGCCCGTGCGCGGATCGGTGAGGCCGACTGGTTTCATCGGGCCGAAACGCAGCGTGTCCGGCCCGCGCTCGGCCATGACCTCGATGGGCAGACAGCCTTCGAAATAGGGCGTCGACTTTTCCCAATCCTTGAATTCGGTTTTCTCGCCTGTGATGAGCGCGTTCAAAAAGGCCGCATACTGATCTTCGTCCAGGGGGCAGTTGATGTAGTCGGCGCCGTCCCCGCCGGGCCCCTTTTTGTCGTAACGCGACTGCATCCAGGCGGTGTCGAAGTCGATCGTCTCCTTGTAGACGATCGGCGCGATCGCATCGAAAAAGGCGAGGGACTCTTCGCCGGTAAAGCTGCGGATTGCATCGGCCAGCGGCGCCGCCGTCAGGGGGCCTGTGGCGATGATCGCATTGCTCCACTCTTCGGGCGGCAGGCCGTCGATCAGCTCGCGGCGGATCTCGATATTCTGATGGCTTTCAATGGCGCGGGTGACGCCGTCGGAGAAAGCGTCGCGGTCGACGGCCAGCGCCCCGCCGGCCGGCACTTTGCTGGCGTCCGCTTCGCGCATGATCAGCGAGCCGGCGCGGCGCATTTCCTCATGGAGAAGGCCGACGGCGTTGGTCTCGGCGTCATCGGAGCGGAAGGAGTTCGAACAGACGAGTTCGGCGAAACCGCCGGTCTGGTGGGCGTCGGTTCCGGTCACAGGCCGCATCTCATGCAGGATCACGCGCGCGCCTGCGTTCGCCGCCTGCCACGCCGCTTCCGAGCCGGCGAGGCCGGCGCCTATGATGTGGATAGTCACATATTCACTCATGGGCCGGGCTTCTACCCCACGCGCTGCGCGAGGCAAAGGCGGCCCATTGGATTCTGCCGGCTTTTCCGGTTAGCCTGACGAGAATGTGGCCGCACAAGACGGCCAAGAGGGGCGTTGGATGGGATTGCGTATTTTTTCTGTCATGGGCGAGGCCCTCAATTTCGGCGGCCGGCGCATGGAGACGATTGCGCGCGTTTCCTGGCTGCCCTTGATCCTCAGCATGCTGGCCTCCCTGGCGGCGGTCTTCGCCATGCTCTCCGTTATCGCCGGCAGGCTCATCACCTTGGCCGACGTGCCGACCTTTCTCGGCGCGCAAAATCTGGTGGCGCGCAATGCCGCCACGGGCTTCCAGAACGACCCCGCCGCCATGTGGGCGATCACGCTCGCCAGCCTCGCGGCGCAAACGTTGTTGACAGCATCGTTCATGGCGCCGCTGATCCGCTATGCGGGGCTGGGGGAGAAACCGGCGCCGGGAGTGCTTCACGCACCGTTTGGGCCGGACGAGTTGCGCTATGTCGTATCGAGTTTTTTCGGCCTCTTCTTCGTCGGCGTGATGGTGTTCGGCCCGCTCGCGGCGGCGAGTTTCTACACGCTCAAATATGTCGCCGAAGCGCTGGGGCAGACGCTGGCGGTGTTTCCGGACCCTGAAAGCCTGCACACCATCGAAGTCACAAAGGCAAGTGAACAGCTCGCTGAGGCGGGCCGTAGCTGGATCTATACGCGAGCCATTCCCCTGTCGGGCGCCTTGCCGGCGGCGCTTTTGTTCTGGGGCATTCTGTTTTTTCATTTCGCGCCGAAGAACCGGCCAAAAGCGCATCCAGTCGGAAAGATGTTCCTGCGCGCGCTGACGACGTTTTTCGTTGCGGCGGGACTGATGCTCACCGCCTATTTCTTCTTTGCGGAGATGGTGTTGACCGAGTTCCGCAGCAACATGACCTTTCTCGGCATTCTGTCGGCGGTGGGCGGGCAATTCACGGCGGTCGATTTCAGCGGATTCCTGAACGCCTTCGAATTTCTTTTGGAGTCGCCGTCGGGACGGCTGATCTTTTTCAGCATCGCCGCCTTTTTCATCGTCAATTATCTGAGCCTGCGCCTGTTTCCTTATCCGGGTGTCGCCGTGTGCCGAAAATCGCTGGCGCTGGGCAATACGCTGGCGGTGAGCCGTGGCTGGAATATCTTAAGGCTCTGGGTCATCGTGACGGCGATCAGCGTTCTTTTGATCGTCATCCAGGTCGTCGTGCTGAACCAGTTTCTGCTCAGTTATATCCTGCCAAGGGTGCTGGGGCTTCTCTATCAGGCGACGGCGGTCTCGACCAAGCTGGTCAATAGCGGCGAGACCGCCGAATGGGTGCGCCCGCTCTTCGTCTGGGTCTGGAACCTGACGAAAATAGGCATAAATATCGTCTGGTCGTTTTTCTCCTTCGGGGTCGTTGCCGGGCTTTACGGACGGCTTTACAGGGAAAGCGAAAAAGCGCGCTAAATCTGGCGCGAACCTGGAAAGCCGTCTTCATGTCACAAAGCCTTCCCGTTGGCGCCGTTTTAAACGAGGCCTTTCAATTCGGATTGCAGCGCTGGGGAACCATGATCCGGTTCGCCTGGGCGCCGCTGCTTGTTGGCTGTCTGTTGGTCGCCGGCTTTCTCGGGCTCATGCTTAATGTGGAAGCGATCATGGAGGCGGGCAGAACCGGCGCCGCCGGCCAGGCGAGCGATTATTTGCGGCTGCCCGCGCCAATGATCGTTTTTTTCAGCCTCGTTCTTTATGTCCTTGTGTCGGTTCTTTTCTCAGGGATCATGGCGTCGGTGTTCCGCCTGGTGGCGTTGGGAGAAGATGAGAACCGCCTCATCAATATTCGCCTCGACGGTCCGGCCGCCCGCGTATTCTGGGCGTCCTTACTCAAGGGCGTTATCTCAACGGTTGTCTGGTGCGCCGCGCTGGCGATAGCGCTGGTGCTGACCGGAAAAAACATCAATGCGTTTTTCGGCGATCTGGGCGCACTATTCTCCGCCGCCATGTCGTCTCTGGCGCTAGCCATAGGCGGCGCGGCGGAAGCGGGCGCGGAACGGTTCGCGGCCGCAGAGGCGCTCTTTATCACCGCTTATTGGAAAACCGTCACTTATGCGTTCATCATCGGGTTTGTTCCGGCGCTTTATATCAGCGTCAGGCTGGCGCCGTTTGTCGCCGGCTCCGCGGCGGAGAACCGGCTGATCCTCATGGGGTCGTTTGAGCTCACCAGAGAACGCTTCTGGCCGGTGCTCGGCGCGATGATCCTGATGGGGCTGATGATTTTCGTGATCAGCATCATTTTCGAGCTGGTGAGCCAGATCATGGAATTGTTGTCGGGGCTCGGCGCGGCGGGCGGGCTCTTCGCGCTGATCGCGCTTGTTGTCGGGATCATCCATCTTGGCTTGATGATCTTTTACAATGCAGTCGTTTACGGCGCGCAGTTCGCCTTTTCCGCCATCATTTATCGGCGTCTCAAGACCGGCGAGTAATTCACTTTTTCGCCCAGCGCTCTAGCCCCAAATCTCCATGACCAGTCCGCGCGCATCGCGTGCGTCATCGCTGAGGCGGATGGCGGAACCGTCAAGCCGCGCCTTCGCCGTGAGGGCAAGGGCGCAAGCATCGTAAACATCGTCGTGAGCGATAGCCTTGGCGCCATGTTGTTTGCGTAGGCCTGCATAGATCCTTTCCGCATCGGCGATCCCCGCGCGCATCAGCAGGGCGCGGCGCTCCGCTTGTCCTTCCGCCGTGCGTTTCGGATGTGCGCAAGGCTTGTCGTCATTAAGGCGGGAGAACGCGACTTCCGGATGGGCTTCTCCAAGGCGGATCTGATCTTCCGGCGTCACGGCCTCATCGATCTCGCGGATTTTCGGCGCGATCATCCAGGCCTGTTTCGACAAACCCTTGCCATCATTCTTCTTGCCCCAGCCATTGGCGTCTTCATAGCGCGAGAAGGAGAGCATCTTGCGCCGCGGCGGGGAGAAGACGCTCGAATGACGCAACGGGCTGAGGCGTTTGCGCGCCATAGCCTCGCACGCGCGTGGACCAGTGTCGGCAAGACCGATAGGCATGTCGACCATGATCATGGCTGCGTCGGCGATCGCGAGAATGTCTGTGAACGCCGCGGCCATGAAACCGCTGACGCTATTGTCATAAAGGTTAATGCGCACCGCCGCCCAGCCGGCGCGGCAGCCATCGACGCCAAGCACGCATTGTCCCGCGTGAGGGACGGGCGGTTTTCTCCTTCTGGTTGCTGGCATGGCCATTGCTCGTATCGGGTCGGGGCGTCTCTTCCCGTGTCCTTTCGGTCATGGCGGGGCGGTGATTGAAGCGCAAGCGGGAAGTCCGGCTTGTCAGCCGCCTTTCGGGGCGGCATCCTTAAGAAGAGCGGATCGAATGAGAATTATGAGCTTTCAAGACTCTGAAGAAGCTGGGGCGGGCGGGGCCGAGAGTTTCGTGCAATCGGAGCTCTTCGCGCGGACTTTCCGCGAGGGGATGGCGCTGGTCGAGGAGACCGCGAATTATCTCGACGGCGAGGGCCGCGACGCCTCGAAGAAATTGTCCCGCGATGTGGCGCTGGCCTATGCCGGGGCATCCATGCGCCTGACGACGCAGTTAATGCAGATCGCCTCATGGCTCCTGGTCCTGCGCGCCGTGCGCGAGGGCGAGATGGTGCTGGGCGAGGCGAGCGAGGACAAATACCGCCTGACGCCGTCGGAAGCGGCTTCGGTCAAATTCAAGACCGAAGGCCTGCCCGAGCGGCTCGTTGGCCTCATTGATGCGGCGCATCAGCTTTACAGCCGGATCAGCCGTCTCGACCGCGAGCTTTTCGTGGAAGAGGGCGCGCCGGAAGAAAAGAATGACGCCGCTGCGCAGCAGCGCGCGCTAATGAAGGCGTTCACTGCGCGCTGATAGAATGGCGCGCGCGCCCACCACGACTTGATCGGGGGGGCCATTCTCTTTCGATATCGGAAAAGTCACTGACCTCCGCCAAAGGCGGAGGTTTGAGACGCTTCGCTTGGACCACTGGAAGTGGTTTTGTTAGGGATAGTTAGTACTTAAGCTGGAACAA
>MDTA01135487.1_pt1 | contig 32949 bp, 35 predicted proteins | sample 811151 | NCBI WGS metagenome assembly MDTA01 (sample SAMN05326648, study PRJNA326480) | marine metagenome | isolation source: seawater | place: Indian Ocean: South | collected 2010
AAGTTACCTGGTCTTGCAATCCCAACTAGTGCATTAAGATTTGCTCCATCCATATATACCTGGCCACCGTGTTTATGTATGAGGTCACAAATTTCTGTAATTTTTTCCTCAAATACTCCATGGGTAGAGGGATATGTTACCATTAATGCGCCTAAATTTTTTGAGTGAAGCTCTGTTTTTTTTTTAAGATCTTCATAGTCAACGTTTCCCTCTTTATCACAGTTCACTACAACAACCTTCATACCGACCATTTGTGCGCTAGCAGGGTTAGTTCCATGTGCTGAGCCAGGTATCAAACATACATTTCTGTTTTTTTCACCTTTTTCAATGTGATATTTCCTAATTACCATTAAACCAGCATATTCACCTTGAGCTCCTGCATTAGGTTGTAAAGATACCCCTGAAAAGCCAGTAACTGATCTCAACCAATTTTTTAAATCCGTAAATATGGTTCTGAAGCCTTCCATTTGCTCTACCGGAACAAAGGGATGTGGTTCAGCAAATTCTTTCCAGGATATTGGTATCATTTCAGCAACTGCGTTGAGCTTCATAGTGCATGATCCAAGTGCGATCATCGATCTATTAAGTGCAATATCTTTATCTTCAAGTCTTTTTAAATACCGCAACATTTCAGTTTCTGAGTGATAACTATTAAAAACTGGATGTTGTAAATATTTAGAAGATCTTAACAAGTTTTTTGGTAAATTTGGTAAGCTTTCTGTTGGATTATCTTTAATGGTTTCCGCACAATTAAAAATCTTGAGTAGCTGATTTGCTCTATATACATTTTTTTTCTCATCAAAAGATACTGCAAGCATTGAGGAGTTTACTTTTCTAATATTCACTTTTTGGTCTTGTGCATTTTTGAAAATTTGGTCTGTTTTATCATTAGTGATTATTGTAACTGTATCAAAAAAATTATCAGAATATAATTTGTAACCAGATTGTTTCAGTTTATCTGCAAAATTTTTAGCTAATTGTGAAACTCTTGTTGAAATGTCTTTTATACCTTCGGGTCCGTGGTAAATAGCATAAGCTGCAGATACTATAGCTAACAAAGCTTGAGCTGTACATATATTGCTTGTGGCTTTATCCCTTCTAATATGTTGTTCGCGCGTTTGGAGGGATAACCTGTATGCTTTATTTCCATGTCTGTCGACTGACACACCTATTATTCTTCCTGGCATTGATCTTTTAAATTCATCTTTGGTCGCGAAGAAAGCAGCATGGGGACCTCCATAACCCATTGGAATTCCAAATCTTTGTGAACTACCGATTGCAATATCTGCTCCTAATTCAGCTGGTGTTTTTAATAATGATAAAGCTAACAAATCACATGCTAAAATCGCTTTACCATTTTTTTTATGAATTTTGCTAATACTCTCACTTGGATCTTTTACATCTCCTAGAGTTCCAGGATATTGTAAAATACCACATACTAAATCTTTAATATTATCGATCTCGCTGTCATTTCCTAAAATTACTTCCAATCCTAGAGGTTCTGCTCTAGTTTTAATCACGGCTATAGTTTGAGGATGGCAATCGGAAGAGACAAAAACTTTTTTAGAATCATTTTTAGACAACCTATAACTTAAACCCATTGCCTCAGCCGCAGCTGTACCTTCGTCTAATAATGATGCATTTGCAATATCCATTCCTGTAAAATCAACTATTAACTGTTGAAAATTTAATAACATCTCTAGTCGACCTTGAGCTACTTCTGGTTGATAAGGTGTATAAGCAGTATACCAACCTGGATTTTCAAGTATATTTCTTACTATAACATTTGGAGTATAAGTTCCGTAATAACCCATTCCTATAAAATTTGAAAAAACTTGATTTTTTTTTGATATAACTTTTAATTTTCTTAAAGCTTCATACTCAGAATTTGGTTCACCAATACTTAGTTTATCTTTAAACCTTATTTTGTCCGGAACAGTATCATCAATCAAACTATCTAAATTCTTATAACCTAGTTCAGTTAACATTTTAGATTGATCTTTAGCTGATGTTCCGATGTGTCTTCTTATAAAGTCTCTATGTGAATTATGTAGCATTAATTTGAACTCTCTTTTGCAAACTTATCATATTCATCTTTATTCATTAAACTATCTATTTCAGATTTATCTTTTAATTTTAATTTAAAAAACCATGCTGAGTTTTCGGGATCAGCGTTAATTTTAGCAGGATCATCTACAATTGATTGATTAGTTTCAGTAATCTCGCCGCTGACTGGTGTGTATACATCACTAGCTGCCTTAGTCGACTCGACCACTCCTGCTGTTCCATCTTTTGTCACAGTTGAACCTTTTTCTGGTAATTCTGCGAATACAATGTCTCCTAGCATTTCCGTAGCGTGTTTTGTAATTCCTATAGTGGCTATATCACCTTCAATTGTAATCCATTCATGTTCTTTTGAATATTTTGCTTCAGACATTTATTGTTCCTTTCACGTAGTTTTTTTTATAAAATGGCAGCTTACAAATACTAGCGGGTATTTTTTTTCCTCTAACTTCTAAAAAAACTTTAGTATTATCTTTTGAATAATCATTAGTTACGTAGCCCATTGCGATAGAGGCATCAACGCTAGGACCGTAGGTGCCACTAGTAACTTTGCCAATTTCATTATTTGACTCATCAAAAATTTTTGTAAATTCTCTAGCTATTACTTTTGAATTCGGTTTTATCCCAACTCTTAATTTTTTTACACCCTCATTTAATTGTGTTTTTATTTTTTCTACACCTGGAAATTTTTCATTAATTCTGTTTTTTGAAATTGCCCATTTAAGATTTGCTTCGACTGGACTTGTTTCTTCATTGATATCATGTCCATATAAACATAAACCAGCTTCAAGTCTTAAAGTGTCTCTAGCCCCTAAGCCTATTAGGCTAGACCCTTCATTAATAAGTTCATTTACAAGATTAACTACATTTTTATTAGATATAGAAATTTCAAATCCATCTTCACCAGTATATCCAGACCTTGTAATATAAATATCCTCTTTATTAAAACTGAAGAAATTACCATTCATAAATTCTAAATTTGAGGTTTTAGGAACAATTTTTTCTAAAATAATTTTAGCTTCTGGTCCTTGAAAAGCAATTAAAGACAAATTTTCGTTTAATTTAAGTTGATCATCATTAAGTCTTGTACTAATTATTTTTAAATCATTGTCTTTACAAGCTGCATTCAAAATAATCATAAAACCTTTATTTATCTTAGTAATAATTAAATCATCGTAAATACCTCCATTTTCTTTCATTAAGAAAGAGTATTTACTCTGGTTAACTTTCAATTTCTTCAAATCTGTAGGAAAAATATTTTGTAATTTTTCAGTTAAACTTTCATCTCCAAATAAAAATAGTTGGCCCATATGGGAAACGTCAAAAATACCTGATTTAGTTCTTGTTGATTTATGTTCGGCAATAATACCCTTTGAGTATTGAATTGGCATTTGGTAGCCAGCAAATTCTACAAACTTAGCATTGTGCTTTTTGTGAAGATTGTATAGCGATGTTTTTTTTATATTCATATTAACTCTTTACCCCCTCTGTCTAGGTGCCTGAGAGATTTGCTCCTTCGGCGAGATTTATTCTCTTTCCAGAGTTAATATGTACGGTCCTTTTGCCTGAGAGTTTCCGGGGTGGTTGCTCCTTCGGCGCTACAATTAAGTAGTCTCTCCCGTATAATTATTTATAACATATTATCTATGAATTTACAGTTGATTTATCTTTTTGAAATTCGCTGTAAAATTGCATAAGAACAGCAAATATAACAATTATTCCTCCAATAATTACTATGAGAGGAGGATTTTCATTCACAAATAGCCATGCCCATAATGGCCCTAACACTGCCTCTGTTAGCATTATAATACCAACCATTGCGGATTGGGTTTTTCTTGCACCAATAGTTATTAAAATAAATCCGAAACCTAATTGAAAAAATCCAGCTAGAAAACCAAGAAAAATATCATAGTAAGAAACAATAACTTTTCCGGCTATCAGGTAGCCCACAATTAATGCAATTAAACCTGCGTACAGCTGGAGTGGTACCATGTCTACCGTTGGGTACTTTCTTATAATCAAAATTAAAAAAGCAAAAGAAATTGGCATTATAAATGCAGCTAAATTCCCAGACATCTGACCTGGTGAAAGAGATGATCCAATCATTAATATTATACCAGTAATTGCTAAAACGATTGAAATCACAGTTGTCTTAGATATTTTTTCTTTAAGAAATAAAAAACCAAATATAGCTAAAAAAATTGTTTGTGTTTGAATAATAAAATTGGTATTTGCTACAGTAGTATTATACATAGCAAATACGTAGCCACAAAAACCTGTTGAAAGTATTATTCCGCCAAAAATTCCGGGAAGCCCAGTTTCTCTAAAGGCAGAAGTTATTTTTTTTTTATAAGAAAAAATTAAAAAGATTATAATTACTAAAATAAAAAATAAAGATCTCCAAAAAAGTATTTGCCACAAATTCGCCCCTTCAAATGACTTTACTATTAAGCCTCCAAAACTTAAGGAGCATGCTCCTAAAAAAACTAAAAAAGGTCCAGGCAATTTATATAAAATCTTCATTAAATATTATTTAATATATTTTGTGTTTCTAATTCATATATTTTGAATAAATTCTCTGCTTCTTCTAGCTCAATTAATTTAAATTTTATTTTTGAATTTGAAGGGAGTTGTACAAGTTTGTCATAATCAGCACTAATTACAACACCCATTTTGGGATAGCCGCCAATTGTTCCATGATCTGATAACATAATTATTGGATTTCCATCTGCGGGTACTTGAATTACCCCTTTAACTAAACCTTCAGATTTAATATTAGTTTTTTTTAAATTTTTAATTTTGGGACCTTCTAGCCTCATCCCCATTCTATCTGATAACTTTGATACTGTAAAATCCATTGATAAAAATAAGGAAATTGCTTCATCTGAAAAATAATTAAAATTTGTTCCCTTTATAATTCTTATATATTCAATTTTTGAATTTAGAAAATTTATTTTTTTTTTTTGTATATTTTTTGTTTCATTTAAAAAAATTTTTTGATCTTTACGAAATTTTTGCCCATCATTTGGTCCTACTTGGGCTCTGGTTGTTGTAGAATGACTTCCTAAAAAACTTTTTAATATAAACCCATTAACAAAAGAAATATAACCGTATACTGTTTTATTAGTAGAGGAAATATCGATTATATCATTATTTTCGATTTCAATTATTTTATAACATTTTCCTTCAATAATTTGTGAATTATTTTTTTTAATAACAAAATTAGCATCCCCAGTTACAGCAAAAAAATTTTTTTCTCCAATATATCTTAAAGATGGTCCTTGATATGCAAATTCTATTACAGCACTAGAATAATTATTATCAAGTAATTTATTGCATATTTTAAAATTTCTTTTATCCATCGCTCCGCTAAAAGGCAATCCAATATGATAAAAATTATTTCTTCCAAGATCTTGAAAGGTAGTATTAATTCCAGGTCTCAATATTTCTAAATAATTATTCATTCCAGTTTAAAAATTCTTTTTTCGAGATTTGATAAAAAGAAACTTCATCACCTGGATTAATTAAAGTAGGATTTGTTTCATTTTTCTGATTAAATATTCTTAGGGGTGTATTTCCAATAATATTCCACCCTCCAGGGCTTTCAAAAGTATAAACATTACAAAATTGTTCAGTTATGCCTACAGAACCTTTTGGGACTTTTACTCTTGGTGTTTCAAGTCTATTTAATCTTAATTTTTTTTCTATGTCTCCTAAAAAAGGCATTCCTGCTACAAATCCAGTCATGTAACAGAAATAGTTTTTATTTAAACTTAATTTAATTATTTCATCTTTAGATAAATGAAGTTGATCTTCAATTCTTTTCATATCAAGAGAAAATTCATCATCATAACAGACAGGAACTTTTATTTTTTTTAAATCTTTTTCATCTTCTTCTAGGTTGTCTAGTTTTAGTATTTTATCTTTTATTTTATTAAAGTTGGTAGTACCAAGATCAAAACTAATAATAAGTTTATTATATGATGGTGCTAGATTGATAATTTCCTTAAAATTTTTTTTTTTGAAGCGTCTTAAAATATTTAATAACATTAGAATTAATATTTTTATTAACTTCGTTTCCAAAGTCACAATATAAAGCTGCGTCTCCAAGATTATATATATTTTTAATCATGTCATGTTATACTTTAAGATAAAAATTATGGAAATTAATATTAATTGTGATCTAGGCGAGAAATCAAAACTACATTCTAATAAAAATGATCCAGAACTATTAAAAATAGTGAATTCCGCAAATATTGCTTGCGGGTACCATGCGGGCAATGAGGAAACTATGGACTATACTATTTCATTATCAAAAAAAAATAGTGTAAGCATTGGAGCCCATCCGTCGTTTAAAGATCAAGAAAATTTTGGTAGAAAAAGACTACAATTAAATGATAAAGAAATAGAGAAACTAATAATAGAACAATACGATATTTTGCAAAAGATAGCCTCTAAACATGGTCAAAAAGTTTCTCATATTAAACCACATGGTGCATTAAACAACATGGCTTGCGAAGATGAAAATCTAGCAAGAGTATTGGCTAAGACTATTTATAATATTGATAAAGACTTAATTTATTTGGTTCCAACGGGATCAAAAATGGAAGTTGCTGCAAAAAAACTTAACATGAAAGTTGCTTGTGAGATTTTTGCGGATAGGAATTATGAGGATGATGGAAATTTAGTTTCCAGATCCAAACCTTATGCTTTAATTACCGATCCTAAAGTAGCCCAGACACACGTTCTAAACATGGTAAAAAACCAAGCGTTAAATTGTCTCTCCGGCAAACAAATAGATTGTGAAATAGACTCTATTTGTATACATGGTGACAACATGAATTCTTTAGACACTGCAAGAAAAGTTAAACAGGTACTTTTAGATAATAACTTTGAATTAACCACATTAAATAAATTAAAAAAATTTAGATAAATAATGATTAAAACATATCTTATAACCATCATGTTCATTTTATACTCATCAATAGCATTATCTGCTGGAAGTGACGGTGGTGACTCAAAAGCTGATCCTTATAAGACTGCTCTTAACCATTTAAAAAGTGGTAAAAAATTAGAAAAAAAGGGTAAGATTAAAAAGGCAAAAAAAAGATACGTTAAAGCTTTTGAAAGATTTTTAAAACTTTATCAGGTTGATAAATCCAATCCAGATATTTTAAACTATCTAGGGTTCACTTCACGAAAAATAGGTAAGTTTGAGGATGCAGAAATATACTATAAATTAGGTTTGGAAATAGATCCAAAGCACAACGGTATTAATGAATATTTGGGTGAATTATATTTGTCTACAAATAGACCTGGGCTAGCAAAAGAAAGATTGTTAGTTTTAAAAGACTGTAGTTGTGAAGAATATGATGAGCTTAAAGCTTTAATTGAAGGAAAAAAAGAGTCAAAATATTAATTGATATTTTGAACCATTTTTTCTGGTAGCCAGAGTGCAATTTCAGGAAAAATAATTATAATTACAGTTGCTAAAACCATTAATAAAAATAGTGGAAATGCACTCCTGGCAATATAGCCCATATCTTTGTTTGCCATGCCTTGCAAAACAAATAAATTAAAACCTACGGGTGGCGTTATCTGGGCCATTTCAACTACTACTACTAAAAAAATTCCGAACCAAATCATATCAAAACCAGTTTGTCTAATCATTGGCTCGATAATTGCCATCGTTAATACTACTGCAGATATTCCGTCTAAAAACATACCTAGAATTATATAAAAAATCATTAGTACAAATATCAAAACATACGGAGAAAGCTGCATACCTTCAATCCAAATTGCCAAATTTCTTGGTAATCCGGTAAAACCCATTGCTAAAGATAAAAAAGAAGAACCAGCAAGTATGAATGCAATCATACAAGAGGTTTTTGTAGCTCCCAATAAAGAGTTCTTAAATGTATCCCAGCTTAAACTTTTTTGAAAGAAAGATAACAATAGCGCACCCAAAACTCCTAAAGAGGCTGCTTCTGTGGCTGTAGCAATGCCAGAATATATAGAACCTATAACTGCTAAAATTAAGGCAATGACAGGTATTAATTGTCCAGATTTTTTTATTTTTTCAATAAGTGAAAAATTTTCACTAATTTCAGGCATTTTTTTTTTATTTATAATTGACCAAACCATTACATATCCCATAAAAATTATTGCAATCATTACTCCAGGTAAAATTCCAGCCATAAAAAGTTTTGCAATAGATTCTTGTACTGTAACACCATAAATTATTAAGATAATTGAAGGTGGAATTAGTAAACCAAGTGTTCCTGAACCAGCTAAGCTACCTAATAAAATTTTTTCTGGATAATTTCGTTTTCTTAATTCTGGAATTGACATTTTGCCAACTGTTGCAACAGTTGCTGCTGATGATCCAGATATTGCAGCAAATAGAGCACAACCAACAACATTTACATGAATTAGTCCGCCTGGCAATCTTTGCATCCAGGGAGATAATCCTTCAAATAAATTTTGTGATAACTTTGTTCTGAATAATATCTCTCCCATCCAAACAAATAAAGGAAGTGCGGTTAATGTCCAAGAAGATGAGGTGCCCCATATTGTAGTAGCCATTGCATCCCCTACTGGTCTAGATGTAAATAATATCATTCCAATTGTAGAAACACCTACCATGCTTAAGGCAACCCATACTCCTGAGCTTAAAAACAATAATAAGATAGTAATAAAAAAAAATGTTAAAATTATTTCAGTCATTCTTAAATAAAATTTTAAGTAATAAGTGATGAAAAATACATATAAAGAGTATCAATGATCCAAATGCAACTGGAATTTGTGGAATCCAAATTAAGATTTCATCAGCACCCTCACTCCTTTCTTGAAATTGATACGAAATGATCAACATTTTAATAAAGTAAAAAGCTAAAAATCCCGAAAAAAAACTCCCTATAGATAAACACCATATTTCAAATATATTTTTTGTATCAGTTTTCATTTTCTCTAAAAATAAAGTTATTCTGATATGTCCCCCTTCTGAAAAAGTGAAAGCTAATGCAAAAAATGTTGATGCTGCCATACAATAACCTGAGTATTCAGCTAATCCTCTTATGTAAAATCCAAAAATCCTTGAAGAAATACCAATTAAAATAAAAACTGCTACCAATATAAGAAAGATTGCGGCTAGGTAACCTGAATATTTATAAAGTTTTTTGAGGAAGTTATTTAGAAACTGTGTCATTTTAAAAAGGCCATCCAATAAGATGGCCTTTAATTTAAAAAAAATTATTTGTAAGAAGAGAGCACTGATTGACCTCTAGAGCCAGCTCTTTTTGCCCATTCAGAAGACATTTGAGCTCCCACTTTTTCAAAGTGTTTTTTAAGATCTGCATTAACCTTGCTAACTGTCATACCTGCTTCAGCTAAAGCTTTTTTATCATTTTTGTTTCCCATTTTTGAAAGTTGCCAGCCTTTTCTTTCTGCTAATGCTGCTTCTTTCATTATAAGATCTTGAGTAGCTTTATCTAATTTGTTCCAAGCTTCTTTATTTGCAATCACCATATTTTTTGGAAACCACGCAGCTATATCATAAAAATATTTGACTCCATTTTCCCAAATCTTTTTATTTTTGCCGGTTGTTGGTGATGTAATCATGCTTTCTACTGCCCCTGTAGAAAAAGCTTGTGAAATTTCTGCTGCTTCTATTTTTGTTGGCGCCATACCTGTTAGCTCAGCTATCCTGATTGTTGCACTGTTGTAAGCTCTAAATTTAAGTCCTTTCAAATCTTCAACACTATTAATTGATTTCTTTGAATAAAGACCCTGAGCAGGCCATGGAACTGCGTAAAGGAAAACTAATCCTTTTTTATCAAGACTTTTTGTAATTTCAGCCTTTGATGCTTTATACAATTTCATTGCATCAGAATAAGATGTTGCAAGAAATGGTTGAGAGTCAATCTCTAATAAAGGATCCTCTTTGCCTAGCGCTGACATAAATCTTTCTCCAATAGGAGCTTGACCTGTTCTGACCGCTCTAAAGATTTCTCCACCCTTAAATAAAGAACCTCCAGGGTGCGTAACGATTGTTAATTTTCCCCCACTTTTTTCAGTAACATTTTTCGCAAATTCAGTTGCATTTGCTGAATGAAAATTGCCAGCACCGTAAGCTAGTGCCATATCCCACTTTTCTCCAGCATTTACGCTTGAAAAAATAAGTAATGAAGCAATTATTGATGATATAAGTTTAAATATTTTCATTATTCCTCCGTTTTCTATAAGTGATATTTGATTATGTTAATAATATTAAATCAATAAAAATTTAATACTACTTTTGATTGAATTATTTTAGTTTTTTTATATTATAAAAAGACTTTGATAGAACAGTCTTTAATACTAGTCCAAATTATTTTTATAGACATTATTCTTGCTGCAGATAATGCAATAATAATTGGCCTAATTGCTGCAAATTTTGTTCCAAAAAACCGTAATAAAATTATTTTATGGGGTGTAGCTGGAGCATTAATATTTAAAGTTTTATTTGCTGTATTTGCAACATACCTATTTAAGTTTTATTTTATAAAAATACTTGGTGGATTAGCGTTAATATGGATCGTTAACGATCTTAGAAAAGATTTATTTGAAATAAAAAAAATTAAATCTCCAACGAAAAAATCAAAAGAGCCTTCCTATATACAAAGTATATATAAGGTCTTGTTTGCGGATATAACGATTAGTTTTGATAATGTTATAGGTGTTGTTGGTGCTGCAAAAGGCTATTTTGGGTTTATGATTTTCGGTCTTGTACTTTCAGTGATATTAACATGTGCTTTAGCTACTTATTTGGCAAATTATATACAAAAACATATCTGGATAGTTTATGTTGGTTTAGGTTTTATCTTGCTAGTAGCAATACAACTGATTATAGGTGGATTAGTTGATTTAGAGATATTAAAAGTAAACGAAAAATTTATTAAATACTTCTAATATGAAAATTTTTTTGATGGATATTTAAGAGATTTGACTTCTTTTTTAAATTTATAAATACCTTTCGATATTTCTTTTTTCAAGTTCGCAAATTTTTTTACGAATCTTATATTCGTATCATTTAACCCAAGTAAATCATCTGTTACAAGGACTTGTCCATCACAAAACTTTGATGAACCTATTCCTATGGTTGGAATATTTATACTTTTTGAAATTATCTTTGCTGTATTAGTTTCAATTCCCTCTAGAATAATTGAAAAGACTCCTAATCTTTCTAAAAGTTTTGCCTCTTTCATTAATTTGTTTTTTTCTGAAATTTTCTTTCCTTTTACTTTAAATTTTCCTTTAACACTTTGCGGTAATATCCCCAAGTGACCTTGTACTGGAATTTTATTAACAATTAAATGATTAATTACTTTTGCTACCTTAAATCCTCCCTCAAGTTTTACTGCATCACATTTAGTTTCCCTAATAATTCTTTTAGCATTTTTGAGCGCTTTGTTTTTGTTGCTATAAGTTTGATAAGGCATATCAACAATCATTAAACTTTTTTTTACACCCATTTTTACACTTCTTGAATGCATTATCATGTTTTCTAAAGTTACTTTTCTTGTTGTATCAAAATTATACAACACTGAACCAAGCGAGTCCCCTACTAAAATTATATCAGCAAATTTATCTATTTCTTCTGCAAAATTTTTCGAATATGCAGTTAAGCAAATAATCTTTGTTTTATTTTTCATTTTAATTATTTTTTTTATTTTATTTTTCATTACTCTAACTCTATTGTACTTGGAGGTTTGGTTGTTGTATCATAAACAACCCTGTTAATTCCCCTAATATTATTAACAATTTTATTTGATACATTCTGTAAAAAACTTTTTTTAAAATCAAAAAAATCTGCTGTCATTCCATCCTCAGAAGTAATTGCTCTTAATAGACAAATATACTCATAAGTTCTATTGTCTCCCATAACTCCTACGGTTTTTACAGGCAACAATGCAGCATATGCCTGCCAAATTTTACTATATAACTTATTAGATTTTAGTTCATTGATAAATATATTATCGGCCTCCCTTAAAATGTCCAATTTTTCAGAACTAATATAACCTGGCATTCTAATTGCTAAACCTGGTCCTGGAAAAGGATGTCTCATTATTATTTCTTTGGATATTTTAAGCTCAAGACCTAATCTTCTTACTTCGTCCTTAAACAAAAATTTTAGAGGTTCAATTAATTTTAATTTCATTTTTTTGGGAAGACCTCCCACATTATGATGGGATTTGATTTTTGATGTTTTGCTCCCAGTAACTGTTTTGCTTTCGATTACATCTGGATATAACGTTCCTTGTGCTAGATAGTTAATGCCTTTAATCCTTTTTGCATATTTTTCAAAAATATCTATAAACAGATTTCCTATTATCTTACGCTTTTTTTCTGGGTCAGAAACATTTTTAAGTTTTCTCAAAAACTGTTTAGATGCATCAACATAAACGAGGTTAAGTTTTAATTTTTTTTTATAAGACAATTGAACGTTTTTTTCCTCATTTTTTCTTAATAGTCCTGTATTAACGAAAATACATACTAGCCTTCTACCTATAGCTTTATTAATCAATTGCGCTACCACTGTACTATCAACTCCTCCAGATAAAGCACAGATAACTTTTTTTTCTTTAATTGTTTCTTTAATATCCTTGATTATATCTTGCTTTTGATTTTTTGGACTCCAATTTTTTTTACATCTACAAATTTTGAAAATAAAATTTTTTAATAATATCTTGCCGTTCTGAGTGTGGGTAACTTCCGGATGAAATTGAACTCCATATATATTTTGCTTCTTATTTTCTATAATAGTAAACTTTGAATTTTTTGTTGATGCGATAACATCAAATCCTTTTGGTAATTTTGTAACCTTGTCTGCATGACTCATCCAAACATAATTTTTTTTGTTCTTAAAAAAATTTTTTGTAAGAATGCTATTTTTAATATTTTTTAAATTCACCAGACCAAATTCTCTGGTTATAGCTTTTTTTACTTTACCTCCTAACTGTTTAGATATTACTTGATGACCAAAACAAATTCCCAAAATTGGTATTTTTAGTTTAAGTACTTTTTCACTGATTTGAATCTTTTTTGTCTCATTTACATTTAAAGGACCACCAGATAAAATAATACCTTGTACGTTTATTAAATTATTTTTAAAATTTTTATTACTTATAATTTCTGAATAAACGCCAAGTTCTCTTACTCTTCTTGCTATAAGTTGTGTAAATTGAGAACCAAAATCAATAATTAAAATTTTATTTAATTTGTCATTAAGACTCATTATTTGGCTCTATATCTTTAAGTGAGTCTTTTATCTCATTTTCTTTATCACATAAATTGTTACATATTATTGTGAAAGTATTGAGAAGATCTTTTACTTTATCATAGTTAGATTTTTTTAAATTTATTTTCATTAACATGTATGTTGCATCCTCGTTTCCCGGCTCAAGTAATAAAACTGTGTTAAGATTTTTTTCTTCCTCCGCTTCGTTATTTTCTTTATTAAAAATTTTGGCTAAATACAGATAGGATTCGGCATCTTTTGGGTTAAAAACGATATTTCTTTGAAATAAAAATTTAGAATCTTCATATTTTTTTTTATCGTATTTGTTTTTAGCTTTGTCGAAGAAGTTCTCCAATGAAAAACTTTGGGTATTGAATGTCAAAAACATAATAATAATAAATATTTTTTTCATAATTAATAGTTATGATCTTTTTTTACTTCATCAATATTGTGTACCATACTCTCGTAAAATCCTGCTTTAGTTATTTTTACAAACTTTGTACTTTGTCTTAGTTTGTTTATTTTTTTTGATCCAAGATATCCCATAGATGATTTTAAACCACCAATTAATTTAAATATCACGGGGCTAACTGGACCTTTATATTTTATATATCCCTCTACACCCTCAGGAACATATTTGGATCTATCCCTCTGAATTCTTTGATTATACCTGTCAGCTGATCCTTTATTCATCGCTCCAATTGATCCCATCCCTCTAAAACTTTTAAAAAATTTACCTTTCTTTTTTATAATTTTACCGGGGGCTTCATCTGTTCCTGCAAATAAAGAACCAATCATTACAGCATCTGCTCCAGCGGCTAATGCCTTTGCTATGTCACCAGAAAATTTAATTCCTCCATCAGCAATAATTTTAGTTTTTTTATTTTTTAGACCTTTTCTTGCTGATAAAATCGCGCTTAGTTGCGGAACACCAATTCCAGCTACTAGTCTAGTAGTACAAATCGAACCTGGACCTATACCGACTTTAATTATATCAACTCCAAGTCTGCTTAAAAAAATAGCACCTTCAGTTGTAGCTATGTTGCCAGCACAAAGAACTGTCTTTTTACTTTTAATTTTTTTTATAAATTTTATTATATCAGCTACTTTTTTAGTGTGACCATGGGCAGTATCAACGACAATTAAGTCAATATTTTCTTTAAGTATTTTTTTCGCTCTTTTTAATTCATTATCTCCAGCACCAACAGCTGCTCCAACTAAAAGTTTTTTTGATTTTACCTTTTTAATCTCAACAATCTGTTTATCAATATCTAAATTTCTGTGAATAACTCCTATACCTCCTGCTCTGGCAATGGCTATAGCCATTTTTGATTCTGTGACTGTGTCCATAGCTGATGATAACAGAGGTACCTTTAATATTAAATTTTCGGATAACTTTACCTCTGTATTGACTGAAAAAGGTAATACTTCTGAGTATTTTGGTACAAGAGTAACATCATCAAAAGTGAGAGCTTCTTTTATAGTGTCCATATTCATGTATATACGATTCTATAAAAAAAGAAAGAACTAACGTAGATTTTTGCAAATTATGAAATTTTCTTTAGAATTTTTTCTGCTCGAGAGAGGTTTAAAAATCCTAACATCAACAAATATTTTTTTTGCGCTTTTTATTATCTCTTCAAAACTGACCCCCATGAACACCTTAGCGACAAATTTTCCATTTTTTTTTAAATTTTTTTCTGCAAAACTTATTGCTTCAAGGCATAGTTCACCAGTTGAAATAGCATCAAGATTTTTATTTCCGGTTGTATTAACAGCCATATCTGAAAGAACTAAATCAAATTTTTCGTTGATCTTTTCTAATATTTCTTTTTTAAGATCATTATTTGTAAAATCGCCAACGATTTGAATAACATTTTCTACCTTATCGAATTCATTAATATCTATTGATATTATTTTTCCGTTTTTAATCTTTCTCGTCAAAAATTGAGACCAGCTTCCAGGTGCTGCACCAAGATCAATTACAGATATATTATCTCTAATTATTTTAAACTTATCATTTATTTCTTTGATTTTAAAAACAGCTCTGGATCTATATCCCTCTGCTTTTGATTGCCTTACATAAATATCTTTCTTTTGTCTAGAAATCCAATTCTTGGATATTTTATTTTTTTTCAATCTATACCGTATCTTAAGCTTTTTTTAAGAGTATTATCTTTAAGATCTTTAATTTCAATTTTTAATGATTTTTCAATTCTCATGTCTATTTTATCTTTCCATATACCTCCTGCAAGATGCATTATACCAATCTTTAAATTGGGTAAATATGGTTCAACAAAAGTATCTTTTTCATTATCATATTTTGGTAATAGATTGCTTGCTATCCAATTACAATTAAGTGGTAAAAATTCTGTATCTATCTCATCTATATATACACTCATGTTAATTGCTAATCCCTCAGAGCCAAAAATCTTTCCAGATTTAAGTGTCTGTCTTAAATTTTTCTGCCACGAAACCCAGCAAGGGGAATTTTTTTCTAAAGAAAAAACTCCTATATTTATATGAGGTGCAAAAGCTAATTTTCTTGCTTTATCATAACCAATTTTTGAGTTAATGGCATGTTTGAAATTTTGAGATTTTATTATTGCCAGTTTTCCAATTAACCAAGTTGCTTTTGCCATTATCTTATATCCAGGTCCCATTGTCTGAGTTATGCCCAGCTTACCATTTGAACAAGCTTTAAAATAAAGTTCAACAGCTTGCCAATCATTTAGCCACGCATCACAGTCTATCCACAAATATTTTTCATAATTTGGAAAATAATTAGTTAAAAATGCTCTAGAAACTTGACTTTTTAACCATTCTTTTCCAATGGTTTTAAATGCTGAAACATCAATATCCCAATTTGCTTTTTTAATTTCGTCTACTTTTTCTTTTATCATATTAACTTGGTTTTCATTAAGTCCAGCATCAAGAATGCAAATAGCCGTATTCTCACTTTCTTTGAACCTTTTAATAGATTCTATTAATTCAACAAGTAAATCGAAATATTTTGAGTCTGCTAATGAAACAATTACATTTTTTTTCATTTATAGAACGTCTTCTGGTTCGTCCGTAGAAGTTTTTAAGTTTTGCAGTTTGTTTTTCTTTGTTTTTAAATAATGGAAAACACTAAATGGTATAGAGAATAAATATATTGTAGAACATACAAGAAGAGTATTAAAAGGAAATATTAATAGTAAACCGAATAATAGTACTATACCAAAAAGTAAAAAAATCGTAAATTTCCTTTGTATAACTATTTTCTTAAATGAATAAGTTGGTATTTTGCTTATCATTAACATTGGGATTAAAATGAATATTAAAGGAACAAAAATATTCATATTGATTATTGTAAAATTTAAACTTGAAATTTCATAAATTAGTGGGGCAAGAACTAATATCCCACCTGCAGGAGAAGGTATTCCCTCAAAAAAATTATCTTTCCAAGAACTTTCTTGGTGTGAAGAAATATTAAATCTTGCAAGTCTTAAGGCAACACAAACAACATGAATTAATGCTAGAAACCAACCAATTCGTCCAAGTGTATTAAGGAACCAAAAATACATTATTAACGAAGGTGCAACTCCAAAACTTATTACGTCTGTTAAAGAGTCCAATTCTTTTCCAACTTTTGAGGTGCCTTTAATCAATCTAGCAATTCTTCCATCTAATCCATCTATAATTGCCGCACATAAAATTGCAATTATTGCTAAATTATAATTTTGATTCAAGGCAAAATTGATAGAGCTTAATCCTATACAAACTCCTATCAAAGTTAAAAGATTAGGTAATATAACTCTAGCTCTTGTATCAGAGACAATTTTAAAATTTTTCTTGGGTTGTTCCATAAATTTATTTTCTTGCTAAAATAGTTTCTCCAGCGATAGTTTTTTGATTTACTTTTACAATAGGTTGATAATTTTCAAAATATAAGTCCGCCCTACTGCCAAATCTAATCATTCCTACTCTTTCACCTTGATCTAAATTATTATCTTTAGATGTTTCTGTAACAATTCTACGAGCAATTAAACCGGCTATCTGAACTAATATTACATCTTCACCTATTTTATTAGAAATTTTGTAATAACACCTTTCATTATCCTCACTAGCTTTATCTAAGGATGCGTTAAGAAACTTGCCAGGCTTATATAATATATTATCAACTTTTCCAGCACATGGAGAGCGATTTACATGGCAATCAAAAATATTCATGAAGATACTTATTTTTGTAAACTTTTTATTTTCTAGGTTTAGTTCTTTTGGACCCTCTGTTTCTGAAATACTTAAAATTAGTCCGTCTGCAGGACTCGTAAGATAATTATCATCATTTATAGATATTCTTTCTGGATCTCTAAAAAAATAATAAACCCAAATCGTTAAAAGCAAACCCAATAATCCTAAAAAATTACTTATGAGATAAAAAACTATAGTTATTACTACAGATATAACTATAAACTTATATCCTTCAGAGTGTATTTTCGGGAAAATTTTGTCTAACATAATCCTTCAATTGATAATTTTTAATATATATGTATATAAAACATTTAAATTCAATTAATAAGATTGCATCTAAAATGAGCAAAATTAAGGTAAAAAACCCAATTGTAGAGCTAGATGGCGATGAAATGACCAGAGTCATATGGGATTTTATTAAAAATAAACTAATCTTACCTTATCTTGATCTTGAAATTGAATATTACGATCTTGGAATGGAAAGCAGAGATAAGACTTCTGACCAAATTACAATAGACTGTGCTAACGCTATTAAAAAGAATGGTGTTGGAATAAAGTGTGCAACAATCACACCTGATGAATTAAGAGTAAAAGAATTTAATCTAAAAAAAATGTGGAGATCTCCTAACGGTACAATAAGAAATATTATTGGAGGTACAGTTTTTAGAGAACCAATAATTTGTAAGAATATTCCAAAATTAGTACCGTCATGGACAGATCCTTTAATAGTTGGAAGACACGCTTTTGGAGATCAGTATAGAGCTACAGACTTTTTAGTTCCTGGAAAAGGAAATTTAGAAATAAAATGGACATCAGAAGATGGAAAAAATGAAAAAAAATATAATGTGTTTAATTTTCCAGGACCAGGTGTAGCAATGTCAATGTACAATTTGGATAAATCAATTGAAGATTTTGCAAGGTCTTGTTTTAATTACGGTCTTATTAAAAAATGGCCAGTATATCTCTCAACAAAAAATACCATCTTAAAAGCTTATGATGGAAGATTTAAAGATATTTTTCAAATGGTTTATGAAAAAGAATTTGAAGATAAATTTAAAGAAAACAATATTTTATACGAACATAGATTGATAGATGATATGGTAGCATGTGCGATGAAGTGGAGTGGTAAGTACATATGGGCATGTAAAAATTATGATGGTGATGTTCAATCTGACACCGTTGCTCAGGGATATGGATCTTTAGGATTAATGACTAGTGTTCTTCTTGCACCTGATGGTAAGACTATGGAAGCTGAAGCGGCTCATGGGACGGTTACAAGGCATTACAGGATGCATCAACAGGGTAAAGAAACATCTACGAATCCCATAGCATCTATTTTTGCATGGACAAGAGGTTTAGCGCATAGAGGTAAATTAGATAATAACAATGATCTTATTAAGTTTACACATTCATTAGAAAAAGTATGTATAGACTGTGTTGAAAATGGCTCTATGACAAAAGATTTAGCTATTTTGGTGGGACCATCCACAAAATATTTAACTACTAATCAGTTTTTAGACGAAATAGATGGTAATTTAAAAAACAAACTAAATTAAAGTTTCAAATTTTTTAAAAGCTTCTTCAATTTTATCTTCGAATATTCCTCCAGCTTGGGCAAAATCCGTTCTACCACCTCCTCCTTTTCCTCCAATAATTTCAGAACCTGCTTTTACAAATTTTACAGCATCATATTTTTTAATTAGATTATTTGTAACACCAACTGCTAACCCAATTTTTCCATCTTTGCTTGCAAAAATAGTTACGATACCCTCTCCTATCTCTTTTTTGCCTAGATCAACAAGTTTTCTTAACTCCTTGGGAGGAAGATCGATTATTTTTTGCATACGTATATTTATATTTTTAATTTTTTTATCAACAATAATATTCTTCGACTTATCATTTAAAACTTTTACAACAGATAGCCTTTCATATTCTTTATTAAGTTCTTTAATAAGTTCTTTCTGATTTTTATTATTTAAATTAGGTTTTCCACCAAGTTTAGTTATATTATTTGAAAGATTTTTGATTATTTGTTCATCTTTTTGAATTGAAATATCAGATAACTTTTCTTTTTGTTTTAAAAATTCTTCTAACTGTTTATCTCTTAAAGCTTCAATTCTTCTAACTCCTGAGGCGATGGAACTTTGGCTTATAACCTTAAATTTACCAACATCCCCAACATTTTTTACATGGGTTCCTCCACACAACTCAGTTGAAAAATATTTATTTCTTTCATCTCCCATAAAAACTACCCTTACTTCATCACCGTACTTTTCACCAAATAAAGCTAAAGCTCCATTGGCGATGCCTTCTTTTGGAGTCATTATTCTTGTTATTACCTCTGTTTTTTTATTTATTATTTCGTTAACACAATTATCAATTTTATTTATTTCATCTTCTGTAATTGATTTCATATGACTAAAATCAAAACGAAGTCTATCAGGAGCAACTAGGGAACCTTTTTGCATAACATGTTTTCCCAGAGTTCTCCTTAAAGACTCATGTAAAAGATGTGTGGCGGAATGGTAAGCTTTAATATTATCTCTTCTAATATGATCAACTTTTAACTCAACTTTATCATTTAAATTAAAATTACCTTTTTCAACTTTTCCATAATGTATAAACAAATCACCTAATTTTTTTTGAACATCCGAAATTTTAAAAATATTTTCACCAGAGACTATTGATCCAGTATCACCAACTTGTCCTCCTGACTCACCATAGAAAGGTGTCTGATTTAATATTATAATTCCTTCTTCACCATTTTTTATTTTTTTTATTTCTTTATTGTTTTTAATAATGTTTAAGATCACTCCTTCCGCCTGATTAGTTTCATAGCCTAAAAATTCAGTTGGACCAATTTTATCTTTAATCTTAAACCAAATATCATCTATGGCTTTATCTCCAGATCCTTTCCAATTCTTTTTTGCAAGCTCTTTACTTTTATTCATTAGAGACTTGAATTCATCAGTGTCTACTTTTAATGATTTATTTTTTAAAATGTCTTCTGTCAAATCTAAAGGGAAACCATAAGTATCATAAAGTTTGAACGCAACTTTGCCTGGTAAAGCTTTATTTACTTTTTTTATTTCATCTTCTAAAATTTTCATTCCTCTTTCAAGAAGTTCTAGAAATTTTTCCTCTTCCATCTTTAATGTTTCTTTTATTAAAGATTGTGCTCTTCTAAGTTCAGGATAATTGGTGGACATTTCATTCATCAATGTTTCAAAAATTTTATCAAAAATTGGTTTTTTTGAACCAAGTAGATGGGAATGTCTCATGCCTCTTCGCATAATTCTTCTTAAAACATATCCACGGCCTTCATTGGATGGCAAAACTCCCTCGGCTAAAAGAAATGAACTCGCTCTCAAATGATCAGCTATAACTCTAAAGCTTGAAATATTTTCATCATTAGATTTTAATTTAACAGCCTCAGATATAGATTGAATTAATTTTTTAAAGTGATCAGTTTTATAATTATCATGTGTTCCTTGAAGCAAAGCAGAAATTCTCTCAAGTCCCATTCCTGTGTCTACAGAGGGTTTTGGAAGATTAATTCTTTTATCCTTTGAAATTTGTTCATATTGCATAAAAACGAGATTCCATATTTCAATAAATCTATCTCCATCTTGATCTTTTGTTCCAGGTAATCCTCCTTTTAAATGATCCCCATGATCATAAAATATTTCTGAACATGGTCCACAAGGTCCTGTTTCGCCCATAGACCAAAAATTATCTGATGTTGAAATCTTTAAAACTCTATCTTCGCCAGCGCCTGAAATTTTCTTCCACAAACTAAAGGCTTCATCGTCCTCATTAAATACTGTAAAATAAAGCCTATTTTTATCTAGTCCAAAATCCTTTGTAATTAAATTCCATGCTAATTCTATTGCCTTTTCTTTGAAGTAATCACCAAAAGAGAAATTTCCGAGCATTTCAAAAAATGTGTGGTGTCTAGGAGTATACCCAACATTTTCTAAATCATTATGTTTTCCACCCGCTCTAACGCACTTTTGGGAAGTTGTAGCTCTTTTATAATCTCTCTTCTCTAAACCAGTAAATACATTTTTAAATTGTACCATTCCAGAGTTTGCAAACATTAAAGTCGGGTCATTATTTGGGACTAAATTGCTGGAATCTACAATCTTATGGTCGTTTTTTTCAAAGTATTTTAGGAAAGTGCTTCTTATTTCATTTAATGATTTATCAACCATGCTTTTAAAATACAGTTTTTTTTGGTTAAGTAAATTCCAAATAAGGGAAAAAGGCGCTTAAAGCGCCTTTTATCAACTAACGATGTACTTATTTGCTAATTCTTTTTTAAAGGAGTTTCTTTTGTATCGGTCTGTTCTGCGGCCTCAACTTTTTCTTTTTCAATAGGATTTCCCTCTATTTTCTTTGAAATTAAGCCTGCTTTTTCTCTAATAGCCATTTCAATTTCAGCTGCAGCTTTTGGATTTTGTTCAAGATATTGTTTTGCGTTTTCTCTACCTTGTCCTATTTTTTCACCTTTATAAGCATACCAAGCGCCAGATTTTTCTACAACTTCAGCTTTTGCTCCGAGATCAATCAATTCACCTGATTTACTAATTCCTTTTCCATACATTAAATCAAACTCCACAACTTTGAATGGAGGCGCAACTTTATTTTTAACAACTTTTACTCTAGTGGTATTTCCAATAATTTGCTCTTTATCTTTTATTGCACCTATTCTTCTAATATCCATTCTAACAGACGAATAAAATTTTAATGAATTTCCACCGGATGTAGTTTCGGGGCTTCCAAACATAATTCCTATTTTCATTCTGATCTGATTAATGAAAATAACCATTGTATTTGTTCTAGATATTGAACCAGTTAATTTTCTTAAAGCTTGACTCATCAATCTTGCTTGAAGACCAACATGATGATCACCCATGTCTCCCTCAATTTCAGCTCTAGGTGTTAAAGCTGCTACAGAATCAACAACTAGAACTGACATTGATCCTGATTTAATTAAAGTATCAGTAATCTCTAATGCTTGTTCTCCAGTATCTGGTTGAGAAATTAGTAATTCTTCAGTATTTACTCCTAATTTTTTAGCATAAACAGGGTCCAATGCATGTTCTGCATCTACAAATCCGCAAATTCCTCCTGCTTTTTGGGCTTCAGCAATTACCTGAAGCGCTAGAGTTGTTTTTCCAGAAGACTCTGGACCATAAATTTCAATTACTCTCCCTTTTGGCAAACCACCAATTCCTAGAGCAAGATCTAAGCTTAAAGAGCCTGTTGAAACCGATTCAACGTCCATAGCTTTTTGTTGACCAAGCTTCATTACAGAACCTTTTCCAAAAGTGTCTGTGATTTGGCTTATTGCTGCATCTAAAGCTTTATTTTTTTCTTTATTTTCCGTATCTTGATTTTTGTTAGATTTGATTACTTTTAAGTTATTTTTAGTCATTTTTACCTCTTTTTAAAATAATTTGGTTACGAATCATGTTTTACAATGTACACATTTTGTTCTCATTGGCAAGAATAATATATTTTTCTCAAAAACTGTTGATTTTACTGAAGTTTTAAATGATTGCTTGTGAGTAGCCCAACAACTCTGAGAAATCTAAATTGAGTAAGTAAATAGTCTCTTTCTGCATCAGCCAAACTTATTTTGGCATCTAACAACAATGTATTAGATTGAATTAAATCTAAAGTAGTTCTACCTAAACCTGTCTCATATTCAATTGTGATCCCCTCGTTAGCTATTTCCGCAGCTTTTACTTGTAACCTAACAGAATCCAAAAATCTTTTTGAAGATTGAAGTTTTGACCATGCGCTTGCAACATTTGAGTCATTATTTTTTATCGCATTATCGTAAAGTAATCTTTTTCTTTTATTTAAATTTTTACTCCTAGATAAATTAGCATAATTTTTTCCACCTTTAAATAAAGGTAAGGTTATTTTTGCAGTCATTGTATCTTTATCTTGTTCATCATAAGTGGAACTAAGATCGTCAGTTTTTGAAGATTCAAGTGAAATAGATGCAGATGGAGATAATTCTGATCTTGCTATAACTACATCTTTTTTCGATTGTTCATATTCAAGTTTTGCAACAATAAGGTCAGGACTTTTTGAGTTTGAAATTTGTAAAGCTTTATTAAGACTTTCAGGAATATTTGGAATTATATCTATTTCTTTATTAAGCTTAGCATCTACAGCTAAAGGACCTATTACTTTTTCATAAATCAATTTTGCAGTCACTACATCGTTTTTTGCTCCAATAAATTTTGCTTCTGCTCCAGCAAGAGAAGATTCTGATTGAGCGAGATCTGCTATAGAAATTTGGCCCTTTTCAAGTCTCGCTCTATCTGTTTCTACTTGTCTCTCTAATAAATTTAAATTTTGCTCATAAATTGAAAATTTTTGGTCGGCTAGTAATACTCCCGTGAAACCCTCAATTGCTTTAAATAAAACCTCTTGTTCTTTATTGATTAGTTTGATTTTAGCTAATTCAATGCCTATCTCATTTTTTTGAAGATCTGCTACTCCACCAAATCCTTGAAATATTTTTTGTTCAACTGTTACAGTTTGTTTTTTTGTATTAACGTCATCTATAGCAGAATTATTTCCTGATCTATCAGTAAGTTTATCGGTATCCTCTTCACTTTTTGTGCCTGTAATTGTTATTGAAGGGAGAAATTCACTTTTTGATACTTTTAAATCTTCTTGGGAAACTTTTAAATTTTCTCTTTCGGCATTTAGTTCGGGGTTATTTTTAAATGCTTCAGATAATGCTTTGCTTAATTCAACTGCAATAACATGACTGCAAATACTTAGTAAAAAAGTTGTATATAATAAAATTTTTTTCATGATTAATTCATTTTTAAATTTTGTATTTGTTGTTTATTGTTTAGAAATAAAACTGCTGAACAATATTTGGGGCAACTCTTAAACATTTGCTCTGTTATTCTTTGATAAGTCATCATAAATTTTATGACTTCTTCCTTACTCATTATTTTTGATCTTTTATTTTTTCTAAATTTGATTCTAAGTTTTTTTTCTTGTTTAAGTCTCCATTCTTTTAATATTCTAAAATTCTTTGCTTTTAAATAAATAAGTAAATTCAGCTGACTAAAAAGTTTTTTATAACTTTTGTTAAGTTGTAAATTCACAAAATTTCTCCATTTTTTATTTTTGTCCAAATTTGCCTCTAAAACGTTTAATGGTTTTTTTAATTCATATTTTTTTGACGCTCTAGCTCCAACACACCAACCTTCTAAAATCACTATATCTGGTTTATCTTTTACTTGATACCATAATTTTTTTTTACATCTATCATCAATAGACTTGTCAAATTTCGGAAGAGAAAATTTTTTAAACTTAATTTTCTCAATATTTTTAAAGAATTTTAAAATTAAGTTTACATCATGAGTTCCGGGCACTCCCCTAGTTTTGAGCATTGGATGTATTTTTTTGGACATTTTAATCCTCTCTTCTCTAGTCTTGTAAAAGTCATCAATAGAAATTTTAAATACTTTCATTTTAAAGTACTTTTTTAAAATTAATAAAATCATTGTAGAAATTGTAGTTTTGCCAGAGCCTTGGCCACCAGCTAAACCTACAAATAACGTTTCACCTTTAATTTTTTTTTTATTGATCCAAAATGATAAGGGTATCAAAAACTGTTTTAACATTTTTTCTTTGTTTTTAAATTTTTCATTACTTATTTCTTGAGATCTAATATATTTAAAACAATCTTTTTTTACTTTTGAGTAACAGTCACTAAATAAATTCATAATGGAAATTATTTCTTTTGATCCATTATGTGATTATGACCATCGTTTATACCAACATCTAGTTTAAATATTTTTTGTGGATCAATTCCATCTAGACAGGCAATGTTAATTCCATAAGTATTTGGGTCAGCTCTTCTAAGGTTGTGCGTGTGGATACCGCACTTGGTACAAAAATAATGTTTTGCAACTTTTGTTTTAAATTGATAAACGTTTAATTTATCTTCACCCTTAACAATCTTTAAGTCCTCTTTATTAATATTTTTGAGAATTGCACCCTTTCTTTTACAAATTGAGCAATTACATCTTTTTAGATTAGTTAAACCATCTCTAAGATTAACTTCAATTTCAATTTGTCCACAGTGACATGTTAATTTTTTCATTGTTACTTTATTCAATTACACCATGTAATTTGTTGTTCATAACCTTTTTTTCACCACTTCTTGTTAATTTTATCCACAGTCTATCAAAATATAGTTTTGATGTTCTTGTTTTGATTCATCTTTGATTCAATTACGGACTCAAAATACAACCTATTTGACTATATTCAATAATTAGTCTATTAATTAATAAGAACAAAAGAAGAACACTTATGAAGCTTACTGTACCTTATTATTTACATAAAGCGGGCGCTGGTTTTCCATCTCCAGCAACAGATTACATTGAAGAAGACATAGATTTAAATGTGCATCTAATAAAAAATGTACCTGCAACTTTTATTATTCGTGTTCAAGGAAAATCAATGTCCAACGTTGGTATATATGATGGTGATTTGCTGGTAGTTGATAAAAGTTTAAAACCAAAAAATTTTTCAACTGTCATAGCAAATGTACATGATGAACTTGTTGTAAAAAATTTTGTAAAACACAAAGACAAACAATTTTTAACATCAGGTTCTAAAAATTTTGAAGATAGAATTTTGATTAATGAAGAAGCAGATGTTTTTATTTGGGGAGTAGTGACTTATGTCATACATTCAGTATACTAAAAAAATAGCATTAGTAGATTGTAATTCTTTCTATGTATCATGTGAAAGACTATTTAATCCCAAAATAAGAAATAAACCTGTTGTCGTTTTATCAAATAACGATGGTTGCATTATTTCAAGATCTAATGAAGCAAAAGCACTCGGAATTAAAATGGGGGAGCCTTATTTTAAAGCAAGAGATATAATCATTAAAAATAAAGTAGAAGTATTTTCTTCAAACTATTCGCTGTATGGAGACTTATCCAGAAGGGTAATGAGGACTCTTAAACGTTTCAACTCTAAAATAGAAGTATATTCTATTGATGAAGCATTCTTAGATCTATCTAATTTCTCAGATAAAGAGGTCAAAGATGTTGGTAAAGAAATAAGGAGTACAGTTTTGCAGTGGACTGGCATACCTACAAGCATTGGAATAGCTAAAACAAAGACATTAAGTAAAATTGCAAATCACATAGCTAAAAAACAAAAATCAGGAGTAGTTAGTTTGATCGGACTAGAAAGCTTAGATCCAATACTGGAAAAGATTGAAATAGGAGATGTTTGGGGTGTTGGAAGACAATTAACGAAATTTTATAAAAAAAACGGAATTTATAATGCTAAACAACTTAAAAATGCTTCCAATACATGGATAAAAAAGTGCAATAACGTTTTAAGTTCACGAACTGCGATGGAATTAAAAGGTATAACATGTATTGATCTAGAAACAACAGCGTCAAAAAGAAAAAGCTGTGTTGTGTCACGTTCATTTGGAAAAAGAGTTAAAAGTTTTCAAGAGTTAAAAGAAGCTATTGCAAGCTATTGTTTAAATGCTTCTGAAAAAATTAGATCCGAGTCATTAGTTGCAAAAGCAATAACAATTTTTATCAGAACAAGTCCTTTTCAAAAAAATTATGGATATTATTCAAATTCAAAGACAATCAATTTTCCAATTTCTACAAATAACAGTATTGAAATAGTTAAGGCTGCAGTCTCAATATTGGAAAGTATTTTTAAAGATGGGTATAACTATCAAAAAGCAGGGGTAATGTTAACAGGACTATCAAGCGCTAGTGTAGCTAAGAATTTATTTTCTTCTGAAAAAGATAAAAAAATAAATAGTTTAATGAGATCAATTGATAATACTAATTATCGATATGGAAGATCAACTTTGAGCCTTGCTGGTGCGGGAGTTTACAAAAAATGGAATATGAAAAGGGAATATTCTTCAAAAATAGATACAGCAGATTTTTATTATTTGCCTAAAATTAAAGCATTTTAAATTGTAAGCTATTTTAAAATATTAATATTAGAAATCTTTGAAAGAGAATCTTGATACTCATTAATATTTTCCCTCAAAGACAGCTTAAAAATCATAGTATTTAAAACAATCATCACAACTAAAGGAATTAAAGTAATCGCTGAGATGTAGCTTGAAATTAAATAAATATAAACCACTAAAAAAATTATAGATCTAACTAACCAAGTATATTTAAAGACTGAAATAATGGAGAGTGAATGTTCGATTAAATTAAAAAAACTCATTTTTGAGGGACCGAAATACCTTTCACCTCTAATTGAAGGAATTGATTTTCTATCTTTTGTTATTCTGCACAAAGCACCTGAAAAGCTATTCCAAGTTGCTTTCTCAGCAACCATTTTTTCAACAGTTGATTTTGGTAATAAAGTAAAATTGCCAAACTTTACGTTTTGTCCAGTGAAAACCAAAGTCATAAGTTTATGAAGTTCGTAACAAATTTTAAAAAAAATTCCTTCTGATCTTTTAACTCTATTGGCAGTCACAACTGATTTAAAATCATTTTGAGATTTTTCAATTAAATCTTTTATTTCCTCAGGCCTATCTTCTCCATCGCCATCCATTGGAATTATATAATCAAAATCTTGCTTTTTTAAAATAAACTTTAATCCAAGGGCAATACCTCTTGCGTGTCCCATATTGGACTTGATATTTAATAATTTAACGAAGTCAAAATTATCTAATCCAATTTTAACTTCTGGTATGTTTTCAGTAGAACCATCATTAATAATGATAATTGAAAATTTATGATCTAAATTTTTAATTTCATAGCTTATTTTCTCTAACAATTTAAACAACGACTGCCAATCGTTATAAACTGGAATTAGTATTGTTATTTTCATTAACCTAGTTGATAGAATTCAAAAATCTGAATAGTGAAGCGAGAATACCGTGGCCAGATATTTCAATTAATACAATTATAGCAATAATAAAAAATATTTTTTTATTTTTTGTATTAAATAAATTTTTCATTAATTACCTACACATATATCATCAATACATATAAATTTATTCATTTTTTCAAGTTTATTTTTATCTATAAATCCTAGCCATTTTGGTCTTGAGTTTAAGTGGTAAGATAAATTTCCTGCGCTCCATTCATCTCCTAAAACAATTAGAATTTTATCCTCAAAATTTTTGTTCCACTCATTTTCAACTTTAATTGCAATTTCACGACCTGGATAATCTGTTCTTTTGTTATCGTTAGTTAATGAGACAAAGCCATATAAAAATGGGGATAAAAAAAATAAAAATATAAATAAAAAATAAAATTTCCTTAAATTTTTGTAGTTTATTTGTTTTTGTAAAATATATATGAACAAAATACCAAAAAATAAGTAAAATGGAGTCATCCACATTGTTCTTATTTTAGATCCAGTCAAAATTGAAAAAGCTAAGATTATAATTAGGGGGACTATATTAATAAAAAATAAAAATAATAATTTTTTATCTTTAATATTAATCTTAATTTTAAACTTCTTAATCAAAATTAAAACCATTAAAAAAAATGGTATCAAAATAACGATCTGTTTAAGTAAAAAAATTAAGGGATTTTTTAGATGGTTTATAATTTTAAAGCCTTCAATATTACCTCTATCTAAAGCATACTTGATGGTAATGAAGTCATTATAAAATAACCAAATTAAATGAGGTAATAATAAAACCATAAATACTTCTAAAGAAACCAAATACTTAAAATCAAATTTTTTTCTTTTTTTAAAAAACATGTACACAAAAAGTAAAAAAATTGAAATTAGCAATGTTATAAATAGATACTTTGACAAAAAACCAAAAGCAGAAAATATCCCTAAAAGTATACAGTCCTTTACATCAAAATTTTTTTTATCATAAATTTTCCAGGCAAAATATACTGTAAGTGCCCAGAAAGGAAGCTGACAAACATTTACATTAAATTCTGGTGTAGTAAAATTATAAAAATAAATGCCCTCTAACAAAAGTATTGAAATTAAACTAAGAGTTTTGATTTTAAAAAAATTGTAAGAAAATTTATATATTATAAAAAAAGTTATTATTACGAGTAATTGACTTAAAAGATAATAAGCCCAATCATTTGAACCAAAAATCTGATAAAAAATCTCAACAAATAATGCGCTCATTGGAGGGTGTTTATTAAATCCCCAATCTAAACTACTACCCCATGCCAAGGCTTCGATTGTATCAAGGGGTAAATTGTGATTCGTTAAAGAAGGAACTAAAGTCCAAACAATTAGATGAATTGTAACAAAAGTATAAAATAAATTATTTAAATTTTTTTTATAAAACACCATTTATCTAAATTTTATATGATTAAACGAATATTGACACTAAATAATTGCTGAATATACTGCCATCGTTCTAAAATTAGTACAATGGTTAAAATCTCAAAAAACTATATCCCTAAAATAAGTGAAAAATATATGTGTGAAAAACATAAGGCATTTTTTAAAAAAAAACTAAATGATTGGAAGACAGATATAATTAGAACGAATAACGAAGCTCTTTATAATGGTGGCATGGATGATAATAGTGTATCGGCAGACATAATTGATCAAGCAAGTTCATATACTGACAAAACAGTTGAGATGAAAGCTATTAATAGACAAATAAAACTTATATCTAAAATTGATCAAGCACTTAGAAGAATAAAAGATGGAACCTATGGTTTCTGTCTAGAAACTGGTGAACCAATAGGTATTAAGAGATTGATTGCTAGACCAGTTGCCGAACTTTGCATAGCTGCTCAAGAAAAACACGAGAAAGAAGAAAAAATTTATGCTGACGACTAAGGTTTAGGAATTTTATTACTACTATCCATAAAATTATAAGCTTTGATGACAGCAGGTCTTTCAGATATTTCTAAATACCATCTTTTTAGATTCTTATAATTTTTTAGTCCTATGTCATGCCATTCATGTCTTGCAATCCAAGGCCAAGTGGCAATATCTGCAATAGAATAACTTTCGCCAGCTAAAAACTTTGATGTTGAAAGACTTTCATCTAAATCTTTATAGATATCTCTAGATATTTTAAAATATCTTTCTTCTCCAAAAGTACTCTTGCCAGGGTTATAATGATGGAATTGATGATGTTGACCTAGCATTGGACCAATATAACCCATTTGAGCCATTAGCCATTGATTAATAAGATTTCTATTTTTTTTTTCATAAAATTTTCCACTTTTTTCACCTAAATAAATTAAGATAGCTCCGGACTCAAAAATTATTTCGTTGTTCTCGTGATCTTTTATTACAGGTATTTTGCTGAAAGGACTTATTTTTTTAAATTCCTGTTTAAATTGTTCACCTTTGCTAATGTCTATTTTGGTGACTTTATATTTATAATTAATTTCTTCAAGCATAATAGAAATCTTCTTTCCGTTTGGGGTGTCCCAAGTAAAAAGCTCTATCACTTTTTGATACCTAGTCTATTTTGAATTGCTTTGGATGAAGTAGTAAACTCAAAACGATATTTTTCATTTGGTCTTGCATATTTAAAACAAGCCCTTGCTGCAAGAGCACCCTCATGAAAACCAGAAAGTATAAGTTTTAGTTTACCTGGATAATTACATATGTCTCCAATAGCAAATATTCCTTTTTGATTGGTTTCAAATTTTTCAGTATCAACTTGTATAGTTTTTTTATCTAAGTTTAATCCCCAATTTGCTATTGGCCCTAATTGCATAATAAGACCAAAAAAACCTAGTACAAAGTCTGATTTGATGTTTTTAACATCTCCATTTTCATGAACAATTTCTATATTCTCTAAAACATTTGTGCCTTTGATGTTTTTAAGTTGATATTTTGTAAATAGACCTATCTTTTCTTGTTTAGCTAATTCTTTTAAAATATTTACATTAGCTTGAGATCCACGAAATTCATCTCTTCGATGTACTAAATTAACTTTTGCAGTTTTTGAGAGTTCTATTGTCCAATCTATTGCACTATCTCCTCCTCCAAATATTGTTACTGATTTATTTTTAAATATTTCTTTATTCTTTATTGAGTAAAATATTGATTTGTTCTCAAATTTTTCACATTCTTTAACAGTAAATTTTCTTGGTTCAAAAGAGCCTACTCCTCCAGCAATTATTACATTTGGAGTTTCAAAAATTGTTCCATTACTCGTTTTTATAATCCAACTGTAGTTATCTTTTTTAACTTCCTCAACTCTCTCATTTAAATGAAATTTGATATTGAAGGGTTTCAATTGTTTTATTAAGTTTTTTGTTAATTCTTCACCAGTACATTCTGGAATTGCTGGAATATCGTATATAGGCTTATCAGGATAAAGCTCGATGCACTGTCCTCCAATTTTATCTAGATTATCTACGATCTCACAATTCAATCCAATCAATTTTAATTGATGAGCACAAAATAATCCTGTTGGTCCTGCACCAATTATAAGTGCATCAGTTTTATTTGTCATATTTGTTTCTCTGGCAAATGAACTATTAATCCATCTATATCGTCACCAACAGAAATTTGGCAACTTAATCTGCTATTTTTTTTTGGCTCGTAAGCCTGATCTAACATATCGTCTTCACCTTCACTTTTTTTATTAATCTTATTATACCATTCATCTTTGACGTAAACGTGGCAAGTAGCACAAGCCATTCCACCTCCACAATCTGCATCAATGCCTGGAATATTATTTTGGACAGCTCCCTCCATCACAGTCAATCCATTTGTAACTTCAACTGTATGTGATTTGCCGTTATGTTCTATATAAGTAATTTTTGCCATTTTTTTTTATAAGGGTATAAAAAAAATAGGGCAAGTAAATTAATACTTGCCCTATTATAATCTTTCAACTCTGTAGTATTATGCTCTTCTTCCAGAGTTTGCAACTGCACAAGACCAAATAATAATACCGAATGCGATCTTATTAATAAAGTCAGCTAAGTTGTAAATAACGTTAAGTGCGTTAGCATCAATTCCACCTGTTAAGTAACCAAATACATAACCTAATGGATATATAGCCCAACCTACTGTAACGATCATTCTTAGTGCACTGAATGCTGTTACTAATGATTTATTTCCAGATTTAGAAACAGCTTTACCTGCTTCACCTGAAAAGATTTCATATAATATGTAAATCCATCCAGCCATACCGATTATAAAACCTAGCATAGGATTGATGAATCCAGCTTCACCACAATATCCACCTACTAACATTACTAAAGAACCAATTAAAATTCTCCAGAAAATGCCTGATGGAACTTTCTTAACTGCAGATAGAATTAAATAAAATTCTATTAACTGTAGTGGTACAGTAATTAACCAGTCAATATATCTGTAAACAGTTGGAGTATCTCCTGTTTCAA
>MDTA01113349.1_pt1 | contig 32923 bp, 25 predicted proteins | sample 811151 | NCBI WGS metagenome assembly MDTA01 (sample SAMN05326648, study PRJNA326480) | marine metagenome | isolation source: seawater | place: Indian Ocean: South | collected 2010
GCGTTCAATTGCGGCGCCACTATTGCCCGGCCCCGGTTTGCGCTCCGTCTCGAGCGTCTTTGCTTCGCGGCCTCCACCAAGGGCACACCGAAGTGCGAAACAGTGATTTCGATAAGGCGATACCAGACAATCATACGCTGGGCACGGTACTTCAAGGAGCTGGCTATCGTACCTTGCATGTGGGCAAGTATGGGCTTCAAGGATTGGGGCCTGAAGGAGAGCTGGGAAATTCTTATGCGAATCAAAAGGCCTACAACAATCCAGCTGAATGGCCCGCTTACCCGACGAAGCGGGGATTCGATGAATATTTTGGATACGTACGCCACGTCGATGGCCACGTCCACTACCCGAATAATGAATGGCCTATTGGTAACAGCGAATCGCACAGGACAGGCAAAGAAGTTTGGCACAATAACGAGGAAGTGTCTGCGTCGTTGGATAAATGCTATACGACCGATCTGTTTACGGCATTCGCCAAAAAATGGATTGTCGATCACCGGAAGGAGAATGCAGATCAGCCATTTTTTATCTATCTTGCTTATGATACGCCTCACGCTGCTCTGCAAGTCCCTACCCAAGCCTATCCTGAGGGAAGCGGGCTCGATGGCGGATTACAATGGGTTGGCGAGCATGGCCGCATGATCAATACGGCGTCGGGCGAAATTGACTCTTGGATACACCCGGATTATCGAAATCCCGAGTGGAGCAATGTCGAACGCCGTTTCGCTACCATGGTTCGCCGGATCGACAGCTGTGTTGGCGATCTAACTCATTTGCTTGAAGACCTGGGAATAGACGAAGACACCCTGGTTGTCTTTACCAACGACAACGGCCCCTTAGCGGTTAGCTACATAGAAGGTGAACCGTTCACGCCAATACATTTCCAGTCTTATGGACCTTTTGACGGAGAGAAGCGGGATGTCTGGGAAGGCGGAATTCGCATGCCTTCGCTGGCTAGATGGCCGGGAACGATACTGGAGGGGACTATCGACCAAACGCCGTCGCAGTTTCACGATTGGATGGCGACATTCGCCGAGCTTGCTGGAGTCCCGATGCCGGCGCTGTCAGATGGCGTTTCTCTAATTCCCTCGATTACGGCTAGTGGGGAGCGGCAGCCGAGCTCAGTTTATGTGGAGTTTAAGCATGGGCGTAGAACACCGAATTACGCGGATTTTCATCCCAGCCACCGAAATCGGCCCCGAGGTGAAATGCAGGCTATTTTCATGGAGGGATATAAGGGAGTTCGTGTGGACATAAAGAGCCATGCGGATGCATTCGAGATTTTCGATGTGACAACCGATTTGAAGGAAACGCGGAACCTAGCGGGAACGAGCGAATATTTCGTTGGACTGGAGCAACGTATGAGAGATCGGACGCTGCAGATGAGAAGGCCGAATGCCGATAATCCTCGACCTTATGATGGTGAGCTAGTCCCGCCTGTTGGGTTAGAAGCGACTCGGCCTGGACTTAGTTGGAAAGCTTATACGGGGAGCTTCCCCTGGGTACCCAAATTCTGGAGTAAGAAGCCTGATTATGTAGGAACGGCAACCGGTCTGAATGTTGATCTCGGTCCTAACAAGGGCGCAATTGTGTATTCCGGGTATATTGAAGCGCCGGAGGATGGAGAGTACCTTTTATATCTCGATTCCAGCGCGAGAGCGATTGTCCGACTCCATGAAGCATTGCTGATAGATGCGGATTATGGATACGAGGGAGGCGAGATTGCTTCTAGAATCGCTTTAAAATCGGGCTGGCACCCGATTACGGTACATCTATTAAAATCGGCTGGAGAGGAACCGAAGCTGGACATCGAATGGAGCGGTCCGTCCTTCGCTCGAAAAGCCCTAGCGACTGAATCCCTGGTACACTAGGCTATTTCTCAGATCTCTTAATTCGCCACCCAAGCCCGAAGCTCAACCAACAAATACTTATGAGAATTGAAAGACTAGCAGTGATCGCTTTGACGGTCTTGACCGCGGCTTCCGCTTACGCGTCGAAGCCTAATATCCTATTTATCTTTCTGGACGATTTTGGTTGGAGAGATACGGGCTACATGGGGTCGGATTTTTACGAGACGCCCCATCTTGATCGTTTAGCTTCGGAAGGAAAGGTGTTTACCAACGCCTATTCGGCTTCTGCGAATTGCGCCCCTGCCAGGGCTTCTCTCCTATCCGGGCAATATACGCCCAGACATAGAATCTACAACGTGGGGAGGGGTCCGAGGGGAAAAGACGCTTACCGTCGGCTCCAGCACGAGCCGGGTGTCGATACGCTAGATTGGGGAATAAAAACATGGGCTCACCAGATTCAAGCGACTGGATATCGGACGGCATTGATGGGGAAATGGCACTTGAGCTCCGACCCGCTGCCGTACGGTTTCGATATCAATATCGGGGGAACGCATTCCGGTTCACCTCCAAGAGGGTATTATCCGCCCCATCCGAATGCTCCCGGGCTCCAAGGATTGCCTGACGACTCCTACTTGACCGACTATTTGAATGACCAAGCCGATCAGTTCATCCGGGACAATAAAGATCGGCCCTGGCTTCTCTATTTGACCCATTTCGCCGTGCACACGCCGCTGGATGCCAAGCGTGAGTTGGTTGCCAAATACGAAAACAAGCCAAAAGGAGAACTGCATGATCATGTGGCCATGGCAACGATGGTACAATCGGTGGACGATGGCGTTGGGAAAATTCGATCTACTTTGGAGGAATTGGGAATCGAGAAGAATACCATCGTGATCTTCTTTTCCGACAATGGGGGCTATGGTCCAGCTACAGATATGCATCCATTAAAAGGATACAAAGGAACCTATTATGAAGGCGGAATACGCGTGCCCTTTTTCGTAAAATGGCCGGGAGTCGTTGAGCCGGGCACGGAAAGCGAAACCCCAATTATCGGGGTCGATATTTATCCAACATTGATGGAAATGACAGGAGCTAGCTATCCATCGAATCAGCCGCTCGATGGAGTCAGCCTTGTTCCTCTATTGAAAGGGGAACCAGTCGACTTGGCCGAGCGTCCCTTGTATTGGCATTTTCCTGCCTATCTACAGTCTTATGCGGTGACGGATGAGCAACGAGACATTTTATTTCGTAGTCGCCCTTGCAGCATAATCCGTGTAGGGGATTGGAAGCTACACCAGTACTTCGAAAGCGGGGATTTGGAGTTATACAACTTGAGGCTGGATATCGGAGAAGAGCGTAATCTTTCTGAATCAATGCCTGAGAAAACCCGCGAGCTATTGGCCCAGCTGAATGAATGGAGAAAGCGTCTCAATGCTCCGGTCAATTCTGAGCCCAATCCGAAATTCGACGAGGCATTGGAGGCGGAGGCCCGCAAAGGGAAAGTCAGAACGAGAGCAAAGGGTTGAGCTCGTTCCCCCATGTCCCAAGATAGCTTCCGATAGTAGCATTTCGAATGCTTTGGTGATGGTAGGGCTGACTATCCCTAGTCAGCCTCAAATGTAAACCTCTCCTAATTCGGCTGACTAAGGATAGTCAGCCTTACTATTTATAATGCGAAGAGCGACTTATAGGATACTCTCTAAAGGGAAGTCGTGTAGTAGAGCCATGCTTGCTTCTTAATCCAAGCTGCTTGGCTTTTCGATGCGTAGCTTTTTGGCGAGTCGGGGGCGCTATCGAACGTCAAGGGAAGTTCCGTAAATGGATTTTCTCGCGTATCTTTCCCCGTCAGAAAAGTATATAAGGCAGCCGCTGGCATAGCGAGCGATGGCGTTGCCATGACCGGGGTTGGCGAACCAGCTATCGACCCCGTATTTTCGGGTCGCATCTAGCCACAGGTAGAGGGCGGGTACGAGGATGACTTCATGCTTATTCCCTCGAACCGAAATAGCTTCCAGATCTGTTTTTAGTCGATGGTAAATTTGAGCAATTGGGTGTTTAACTTCCGGATACATTTGAACGCCCGGGTGCATGTAGAGAACAGTCTGGGCGCCCGAAAGGACGATTGTTTCATGAAGCCGGGTCAATGCCTCTAGATTGTCGCTATAGCTAATGGGCTCTCCCCGATCTTCTGGTAGATTAGCTACTTCCGGTAGCAGGAATCCGGACCGCCGGGCCTCAAGGATAACGTAGTCGAAATTCCCGTTGCGGATATGCTCATGCAATTTCTCGGTAGCAGCGACTTCGGGCAAATTCAGGGGAATGCGACCGAATTCTAGAAACTCGATTCCGTGGCGGTATTCTGGGCTGCTCATCTGGGTCGCCTCTTCGTGATTGAGTGAGGCAGCTCGGCAAAAACCTTCGAAGGACTGGGCAATGCCGCCTCGATAATTGAATACGCTGTTTCCGAGGAAAAGCGTGCGGTTGGAGGCGATGTTTTCGCCGTAGGAGAACAGCGATAAAACGGTTGCCGTCAGCGCAGTAGCTCCCGGTTTGCATGAAACGCCTCTCACTCAGAAGGCCATTCAAGCAGATCCTGTTGCTGCGAAAATCATTGATGCCTTGATACCTTTGGGAATTGGCGATGCGTCGAGCGTGGTCCTGCCTTATGTGTCTCTGGCTAATCCGGCAAACGATTATATGAGCGGGGCTTCCCTGGATGTATCTGGCGGACTTGGCGCAGCCCAAATGATGCCGGACCGAGTGGTGGCTGCGGTGAGAGGCAATTTGGGTAGCGAGAAAAATCCTTAGTTAACAATTCTATCGGGTGTCAGCGGCTCTCAAGTCGTAGCAGATGAGCCGTGTATCGCTATCATCGATACCCGGATCGTTTTGGATGATATAGAGGAGGCCTCGGCTAAGGGTGGGCAAGGCCCAAGTTTGGCGAGCTAAAAACAGATGGGTTCGATCGTGCTCTTTGTAGCCATCGGGATTCAAATCGATCCAGGCCAAGTGACCGTACTGTCCCAAGACTAGACAGCGTCCATCGACGAGGAGGAAAGAAGCGAGCGCGGGGGCCAAATTGTATTCCTGGAACTGCCCTCCCGAAGAAACCGGGGTGATCCATTCAGGCTCCGTTCGCCACATCTCCATTCCAGTCTCAAGTTCTATGCAAACGATCGGGGCATTTCTAGGACCATGGCCATCGATGCCGTAAAGGTAGCCGTCCTTGTGGATAGACGTCATAAAATGGGTATTGAGAATCGCGTTATTCCACGCTTCCGAGCAGGATCCATCGGCCCCGATCTCTAGCATTGCGCCTCCAGCCCCGTAGCATTCGGAAATGTAGACACGGTTCTCTACGATCACTGGGGAGGAAGCGTTGACCGATTCGTACCGATTTCCCCGCCAAGGAAAGCGGCAATCGATACGGCCATCCGCTGGATCGATAACCAGTAGTCCTCCCGTGGCGGGTCGGCTTTCTCCTCCAGCGAAAACGAAAATTCGTCGACCTGCTTGGGTGTCGGCAGGAATGGGAGAGGCGTAGCTGGGTCCCCATTGGTCGCCTGCACCCCAGACAATCGCGCCACTACGTTTGTCGAAGGCGGCTACGCTGGGCCCTTTGGGGGCGCCAATATTGACGATTATCAGATTCCCCTCGAGCAACGGAGTCGCCCCGACCCCGAAAAAGTCGAGCGTGAGATCGAAGTCGGCTTTCAGGTCCCTTTGCCATAGCAACTGGCCCGATACCAGCTCCCAACAACTGAAGATCGCTTCGACTCCCAAGGTGTAGACGAATTTCCCGTCGCTGATAGGCTGGCAGCGAGGGCCGTTGCCGAATCCGTAGCGGTCGCGGTATTCGGACGGGTAGCTTTGATTCCAGAAGCGTTGGCCCGTTTCAGCCTGGAGACATTCGACTACCTCGGTATCACCTGCCCGATGAAAGAGGATCACCCGTTCGCCGACCACGGCGGGAGCGGCGTATCCTTCGCCTTTTTCTACCTCCCAAACTATGTTCGGCCCGGCTTCGCCGAACTCGGAGAGCAAGTGGGTTTCTCGAGAGATGGCGTTGTGGGTAGGGCCGAGGAAATCCATCCAGTCCTCGGTAACGGCGCGCTTAGAAATTGGCTTAGGAGGCTGATGGAACGTGAGCTCGGGTTGCGAAACGGGTTCAGGTGAAAGGATCGGTTCAAGCTCGTTGACAGCGGGTGGTTTGGGGTCGTGGAATCTCTGGGCAATCGATTGAAAGGATACGATGAAGCAGATGGTGGTGGTCGTAGTCAGACGTATCATGGTATCCTCGACTTCGGTGAAAGATTATCTTGGCGTAAATGAGGCCCTACGAAGAGCTGCTGTAGCTCTTCAATAGCAAGTCTTGCAGCCTCTGGGAGTCAGTAGCAGTGGTTTTGGCAATGAAGCCGGCCGCGTGCACGAAATGAACGTCCGGCTCGCTGGAGATTCGGTTGAAATCCATGAACGGGTGGTCATTGTATCGACAAAGCCCATACCCTTTTCCTCGCCTGTCGGGGTAGATCATGGCGTGGGCTTTCGTGGCTAAGCCTTTCTCCTCGATATATCGAGGGAGTCCCATCGACGGGTCGTCGGGAAGAGGGCTCGTTCGTGGAAGATAGACGGCGATCAAGGACTGCGATTCGCGTTTGATTTGCCAAACCTCGCTATGTTCTCCGATGTAGTCCAATCGGCTTCGCAAACCCCGCAGGTAGTCGACTAAATCGTGTCCAATCATTTTCATGATTTCCCACAGAGGTTCCCGGGGCAGATGCTCGGTTTGAGAAGCGAAACGACGGAGTAACGAGAGTTCAATGGGGGAACTCATTCTACTAACGATCTCGCGCTTGACCCCCAGCCAGTTCGCAGTGGCGTTTGCTCCGCGACAATCAAACCACTCGGCGGTTTCCAGCCAATCGCAGAACGATCGGGCGTCCTCGTATAAGCCGAGATCTTTTAGGACGAGTGAAAGAGAGCATGTCGGGACATGATCTCTTGGAAACTGATGATGGTCGAAATTCTTGTTGGCTGGCTCGTGGCGATCGCCAACGTCGATGACAGCGATTGAGGGGTCGTCGAGATCGCCTGCATCCGGATCCCTTCTTTGAATAGGAGCGGGCTGTTCTGCAATGAGAACGCAGCATGCGAGGAAGTCATCTTTGTGGGCGCTTCCTGGGTGGGTGACAATTCGTTTGATCATTTCGCCGAGTGGAACGAGGGCAGGCTAGGCATTCGAATCCATTCTGCAAGAAGAACGATTGGAACGTTCAGCTTCTGTTAAAGTATCGGTTGTATTGTATTGTTCGGAATGCGAGAGCATTATTTCGGGAGTTGCGTTTCCAGGAACGTTCTTGCGAGATTAGTTTATAACTAGAGTTAGGTATAAGGTGCATTCGAATTAATGCAAAGGTCTGACATCGCGCAGTCGCCCAGAGAGAATCCATTAACCGGTACGATTACGCCGGTCAAAGAAACGCCGTATTCAAACGGCGAGTGGAAAATCGTCGAATGTCAGGAAACCGGAATGGTTTTTTTGGAGAATCCGCCGGACTACTCGAGACTCGTCGAAGAGTTCGCGTGGGAAAAGACATACGAGGAAGAATCTAAGCGGCGACGCCAGGAAGAACCTGTGGTAGCTTTCGCGAGCAATCTGAGCAAGTCCCTGCGTCGAAAATTTCGTAAGCGTGAGCGTATCGAAAAGGTGGCTTTCGAAATTCTCGATCGCATCGTTCAGGAGCGGGCGATCGCGGATGACCTGGCCGTTGTGGATGTCGGATGCGGAACTGGCGAGAAACTCGTCCGTATTTCCCGTTTTTATGAGGCGGTTCGCGAAACGCGAGTGCGCCCCATTGGAATCGAAATTTCCGCTCAGCTCGCGAAAGAAACAGACCAGCGTTTGGCTCCGATTGGAGGCAACTGTATCCATTCATCGGCTATAGAAGGTTTGGCTTCACTCGAAGATGGAAGCGCGGATTTGGTGATTCTATGTTCGTACCTCGAGCACGAAGTGCGTCCGCTGGAAGTCCTGGAAAACGTTTCGCTTAAGTTGAAGAAAGGCGGCTATGCCATAGTCAAAGTACCGAACTATGGAAGCTGGAATAGAAGACTTAGACAGCAACGCTGGTGCGGTTTTCGCTATCCTGATCACGTCAATTACTTTACGCCGCAAACACTGGTCCGCATCATTGAAACGTCGGGGCTGAAAGTTTGGAGGATGAATTTGCGGGATTGCTTGCCGACGAACGACAATGTTTGGGCGATTGCTCGACGATAGATCTGGGAGGTTGTCTATCCGCTAGACCTGTTTGAAAATCGAGCCGAAGTTGCGCTTTCGATTTGCCTAGGATTGCTAAATCCTAATCCTTGCGGGTCCATTTAAAAGCAAACGAATTAATCAACTGTATACCTATGGCTATAGCAACTGGAACTAAGGCTCCTGATTTCACATTGAAATCCAAAAACGACGAAGGACTTTCGGATGTCACATTGAGTGACAATTTCGGCAAATCCTCGACTGTACTTCTGTTTTTCCCACTGGCGTTCAGCAGCGTCTGCCAAGACGAGCTTTGCTCGATTCGAGATTCTCTAGCGGATTATGAAGGCCTGAATGCCCAAGTGTACGGCATTAGCGTAGACACCCCGTTTTCGCAGGAAGCGTTTTCTCAAGCGAATGGCGGTTTTAAATTCCCCCTTCTCAGCGATTTCAATAAAGACGTGAGTTCAGCCTACGATGTGCTTTTCGAGGACTTTCTGGGATTAAAAGGCGTTTCTAAGAGGTCGGCTTTCGTTATCGATAAAGAAGGCGAAGTCGTCTATGCCGAGTCGAGCGACGATCCTAAACAGTTGCCTAACTTCGAGGCCATTAAGGCGGCTCTCGCTTAGAATGAAATTATTGCAGGGCGTTACCGATTTCGGGACGCCCAGAACTGCCGTTGAAGCTAGCCGAGAAATGGTTAGGCGAGCGAACTAGATCCAAATATTTCCCAAGAAAACCATGAGCGAACTACTCAATCCACTGAATTCTCTAAAGACATTCGATTCAGGGTCTGAAAGCGATTCCTACTTCTACTCGCTGCCAGCGCTCGAAGAAGCCGGTGTTGGTCCTGTATCGAAACTCCCAATATCCATTCGACTTGTTCTCGAGTCGGTTTTGAGGAATTGCGATGGAGAGCGTATCACTGAGGACGATGTGAAGACGTTGGCGAACTGGAATGCTGCTGCTCCGTCGAAATCGGAAATTCCGTTTGTCGTGTCGCGTATCGTTTTGCAGGATTTCACGGGTGTCCCTTTGCTGGTTGATTTAGCAGCCATGCGTTCCGCTGTAGATGATCTGGGTAAAGACGCTTCCATGATTGAGCCGCTAGTTCCTGTAGATCTCGTAGTGGATCATTCGGTACAGGTTGACAAGGCTGGGACAGCCCAGGCTTTCAAGGAGAATATGGCGATCGAATTCCAGCGCAATATGGAGCGCTACGAGTTTCTCAAGTGGGGGCAGCAGGCATTTGAAACCTTTCAGGTAGTGCCTCCTGGAATCGGGATTGTGCACCAAGTGAATCTCGAGTATCTGGCCAAGGTTGTGCATCAGAGGCCGGTCGACGGCGGCGCGATCTTTTATCCGGATACTCTCGTGGGCACGGATTCGCATACCACGATGATTAACGGCCTAGGTATAGTTGGCTGGGGTGTTGGCGGAATCGAGGCGGAAGCCGGTATGCTTGGTCAGCCTGTATATTTCCTAACTCCCGAAGTGGTTGGCGTAGAGCTTAAGGGAGAGCTAAAGGAAGGCATTACTGCAACGGACCTCACATTGACGATTACCGAGCAATTGCGGGCCTTGGGGGTTGTCGGGAAATTTGTCGAGTATTTTGGCGAGGGCGCTCGAAACCTTTCATTGGCCGACAGGGCGACGATCGCCAACATGGCCCCTGAGTATGGAGCGACCATGGGTTTCTTTCCAATAGACGAAAGGTCCTTGGACTACCTCCGTGAAAGCGGCCGAAACGAGGAGCAAATACAGGCCGTAAAATCATATTGCCAAGCCCAAGGGGTTTATGGCATACCCGATGCAGGAGAAATTGAATACACGAAAACCTTGACAATCGATCTCAGCGAGATCGAGCCGAGCGTTGCGGGCCCCAAGAACCCGAAAGAGCGTATATCCGTTTCGAACTTGAAAGGGGCATTCAACGATTTGTACGCGAAATCCGCTTCGGATGGAGGTTTCGGTCAGCCTAATGAAAAACGCGATTCCAAAGTGTCGCTCAACGGTTCAGGCGAGATAGGCCATGGCTCTGTTCTAATAGCGGCGATTACCTCGTGTACGAATACCTCGAATCCAGGTGTCATGTTGGCAGCGGGTCTGGTAGCCAAGAAAGCGGTCGAGCGCGGATTGTCAGTGCCGGCCTATGTGAAAACAAGTTTAGGACCAGGCTCTAGGGTGGTGACAGATTACTTGGAGGAGACAGGTCTGCAATCCTACTTAGACAAGATCGGATTCAATCTGGTGGCTTATGGATGCACGACGTGTATTGGCAACAGTGGACCTTTGGCGCCCGAAATAGAAAGCGCTATTAAAGAGGGCGAGCTAGTTGCCGCGTCAGTCCTCTCGGGTAATCGGAACTTCGAGGCTCGCGTTCATGGCTCGATTAAATCGAATTTCCTCATGTCGCCGCCATTAGTGGTAGCCTACGCCTTGGCCGGACGCGTGGATATCGATCTTTATAACGAGCCGATCGGACAAGATTCGGATGGTTCGGACGTTTACCTGAAAGACCTATGGCCTTCCAACGAAGAGGTGGCCAACGTGATTCGCGATGGATTGAAAACGGAGATGTTCCAGAAGGAATATTCAGACGTGGCCAATTCTAATGAGGAGTGGACGCAGATCGAATCTTCCACTGGCGATATTTATGATTGGAATCCAGATTCCACCTACATCCACAAGCCGCCATTCTTCGATGGTTTCTCAATGGAAGTGGGCACGATTCAGCCGATAGAGGGGATGCGCCCGCTGGCCATATTGGGCGATTCCGTTACGACGGATCACATTTCCCCGGCGGGAGCTTTCAAGCCTGAGACGCCGGCTGGCCAGTTTCTGCAATCAAGAGGGGTCGAACCCAAGGATTTCAATTCATACGGGTCTCGTCGCGGCAATGATCTTATCATGACGCGAGGAACCTTTGCCAATGTTCGAGTCAAGAATCAGATGGCTGACGGCAAGGAGGGCGGCTTTACCAAAATTATGCCTGAAGGGAAGGCAGCTGCGATTTTCGATGCGGCTCAAGTCTATCGGGAGCGAGACGTTCCGCTAATTGTCTTTACTGGAATCGAGTACGGGACGGGAAGCTCGAGAGATTGGGCAGCTAAAGGCACGAATCTGTTGGGCGTGAAGGTTGTCGTGGCTCGGAGCTACGAGCGGATCCACCGATCAAATCTAATTGGCATGGGCGTTTTGCCTTTGGAGTTCAAAGATGGTCAGAGCGCTCAATCCCTCGGGCTAGATGGTTCCGAGGTGGTTTCCTTACCCGGATTGGGCGACGATCTCGAGCCTCAGCAATCGCTTACTGCAGTGATCAATCGAGCTAACGGGGATACTCAGGAGGTCAGCCTCAAAGTCCGGGTCGATACGCCTATCGAGGTGGAGTATATCAGGCATGGAGGCATATTGCCTTTTGTACTGAGGGATATAATCCGGACTTCAAAGTAAACTTTCGCTCGTTTCCGGTGTTAAAATAGAAGCAAGTGTTTAGAGCGATGGCGGACGAGGAGTCAGTTTTTTTAGTCGATCCAGACTCCCACCCGGTGGCTATCAAGATCGTTGGGAGGGCGTCGTTTCAAAATGTAATGCCCCTCAAGGATTTTCTTCGGGACTCTGCGGCATTGGGCAAACGATGCTATGTTTTCGATTTCGCGGAATGCACTGGAATGGATAGCACAGTGTTGGGCGTACTTGCGGGTTGCGCTCTTGAACTGCGAAAGCGGGAGCCCCAAGGTTCGGTCGTCCTCTCGCGTTTGAGCGAGCGAAATCAGCAACTGATACGAGGGCTGGGACTTCATCGGATAGCCAAGCTCGATACTCGTTCCGATCAGAAGACGGATATGAGCGGAGTGGAGTCCCTAGCTAATGGGGACATGGATGAGCTTGAAAGCGCCCGGCTTTGCCTGGAGGCCCACGAAAAACTTGTCGAGACTGATAGTGAGAATCAGACGAAATTCCAAGATGTGATCTTCTACTTGAAAAACCGCGTATCCGAGGAATGAAAGGCTGCCCACCTTTTGGATGAGTTATCGGTCGTAGTGATATCCTTGAGCTAACGCAAATTCGATTGCTTATGGGAGGAGGGTTCCGAATGATTTCCCTTGCTTATGAGCGATGTAAGATCAGCAGGGCTAGATAAAGGGAGTTTACCCGCGTCGAATGGCCGATTTGGTAAATTCGGGGGTTGTTATGTTCCCGAGACACTAATGACAGCCCTAAAGGATTTGGGCGAGGAGTATGAACGAGCTAAGAAGGATCCCGAATTTCAAAGTGAACTCGCATTCCAGCTTAAGGAATATGCAGGACGGCCAACGGGACTGTATTTCGCCGAGAGACTGACTGAAGAGCTTGGCGGAGCAAAAATCTATTTTAAGCGAGAGGATCTCCTGCATACCGGCGCTCACAAAATAAATAATGCTCTGGGCCAAGCCCTGCTAGCCAAACGAATGGGCAAGCGGCGAATTATCGCAGAAACGGGCGCGGGTCAGCATGGGGTCGCCACAGCGACGGTTTGCGCGAAAATGGGATTGGAATGCGTGGTCTACATGGGCGCTGTCGATATGGAACGGCAGAAGCTTAACGTTTTTCGAATGGAGCTTTGCGGAGCCGAGGTTCGAGGAGTGGATTCGGGACAAAAGACTCTGAAGGACGCAGTCAATGAAGCTATGCGCGATTGGGTAACGAATGTGCGGGATACGCACTACATTCTCGGATCCGCGCTAGGGGCTCACCCGTATCCCATGATGGTGCGAGACTTTCACAAAGTGATTGGCCAGGAAACGCGGAGCCAGATCCTAGAGAAGGAGGGCAGGTTGCCAGACGAGATGGTCGCTTGCGTGGGTGGCGGGTCCAATGCGATCGGTTTGTTCTACGAATTTCTTGAAGAGCCGGAAATACGACTGGTCGGTGTGGAAGCGGGTGGCCACGGGATCGTCAAGGGCGAGCATGCTGCCCGGTTTGAAGGGGGTCGCTTGGGTGTGCTTCAAGGCTGCAAAACCTACATACTGCAAAATGAGGATGGCCAAATCGAATTGACGCACTCCATCTCAGCGGGACTCGACTATGCGGCGATCGGGCCCGAGCACGCTTACTACCGTGATATTGGCCGAATTGACTATGGCTATGCGACGGATGATGAAGTGCTTGAAGCATTTCAATTACTTTGCCGTGTCGAAGGTATTATCCCGGCGCTGGAATCGACGCATGCTCTAGCTTACACCATAAAGAGAGCCCCTCAATTGGATAAGGATCAAGTCATCGTCATGAACCTGAGTGGCAGAGGGGACAAGGATGTTAATCAGGTAGCCAAATTTTTGGGACAAGACGTATGAAGAGCATGACAGGATTCGGTAGGGCGGAGCAGAGTGCCGAAGGTGTCACTGTTACAGTCCAGGTTTCATCGGTTAACCGGAAAAATCTGGAAGTGATGTGTTCTCTTCCAAAGGAGTTTCAGCGATTGGAGCGGACGGTAGTAGAGCAGACGAAAAAGGTTGTTGGCCGTGGTCGACTACAGTTTTCCGTCGATGTGCGGGACACGAGCGGGGGAAGCGAAGGGTTGCCCAGCGATGCTCAAGTGGAAGCAGGTGTGGCGCGCGTCAAAGAGCTTGCGCTACGCCATGGAGGATCGGCGGAAATCGATTCGAAGACTATAGTCGAGCTAATGGCCTTGCTCGATCCGGAGCCGGGCTCGATTCCGGAAGAAATTGTGGCAAGGTTGTTGCCAACTTGCGTGGAGCGGGCTCTAGAGGAGCTGGTCGCGATGAGAACTTCGGAAGGCAACGCTCTGATGTCGGATCTATCGTCACGTTGCACTAAATTGGTGGATACGTTGGAGTCTATCAAGAATCTCGCGCCTGACATGGTTTACGTTCATCGTGAAAACCTCGTTAACCGATTAAAGCAGGCAGATTTGGAAATCGAACTGGACGACGAAAGAGTGCTCAAGGAGATCGCTCTTTTTGCGGATCGTTGCGATATATCGGAGGAAATAACGCGGCTCGAGAGCCATTTTACTCAATTTAATGACCTGCTGGAAAAAGAAGGGCCAGTGGGGCGTTCCTTGGAGTTCCTCGTTCAGGAATTTGCCCGGGAGATCAATACAACGGGTAGCAAGTCGTGTTCGATCGAAATATCCAAGAAGATACTGATTCTTAAAAACGAGCTGGAGCGCATTCGGGAGCAAGTGGCGAATGTCGAATAGCCTGAGGAACTAGCTTTCTGGCTTAGAAGCTGCCTCTGGCTCCGGGTGCCTGAAGGAAAACAGGATGTGCAGGGCAACGCCAACCGTTATAGCGGAGTCGGCGACATTGAAACTGGGGAAGTGCCATCCTCCAGCGTGAAAATCGAGGAAATCGGTTACGTGGCCAAGTCGGAATCTATCGATGAGATTGCCAATGATCCCCCCGATTATCAACCCGAACGACCATTGGGATTGAGGGAGCTTAAGTTGTAGGGCGTTCCGGAAAAAATAAAGAAGAAGCAAGGCTATGATACCCAAGGCCGCAAGCGCTTTTGGATAGCCGCTGAATAGGCTCCAAGCGGCTCCGGTGTTTCCCACGTGGACTAGGTTGAAAAAGCCCGGTACTATGACGATATTGTCTGGTGGATAAAAACTGCCGAAAGGGATCGCGCGTTCGATGGCGAGTTTAGAAATCTGATCGGCGATAAGAATTATAAACGCTAGGATGTGCAGTCGTTTATAGGCTGCTATTCCTCTCATTGTTTGATAGGTTTTGTCGCGTGTCAGATGAGCAAATCTCGACTAAGAATCCGGATTCTCTTCAGAAAAATTCATGGCGTCTTCTGAAGAGGCGTCGGCAAACACGCCTCCACGCTGAACATTCCGAGTCTGGTTTTTTTCGAGCTGTTTTTGTGTTTCTACGGAGTACCGTGTGAAGGGCACAGCCATCAGACGTTCGTCCAGAATCTTTTTGCCGGTCATCTCGCAAACGCCGTAAGTGCCATCAAATATCCGTTCAATGGCCGCCTCGATCTCGGCAAGGGCTTCTTGCTCACTAGAGACCATGCTCAAAGCGAAGTCGCGATCGAAGGTATCGGTCCCGGCATCGGCCATGTGTTGGCTATAGCCGGACAAGTCTCCCGCTTCATCTTTGCTGGACCTTTTGAGCGTTTCCTCGGTGTGCAAGCTCAGCTCGGATTTAACGTGATCTCGCAGGGAAATGAGAAGATTGTAGAATTTCTTGAATTTCTTGGGGACTGTCCGTGTTTCTATCTTAGAAGCGCTCACCATAGTATCGAATCCAAGGATGTCTGATAGGGAAGCTGCTCCTAAAACTCGTTTTTCCGTTTTTTGCTCAGCCTCTTCGACAGCTTTGCGGGCTTTTTCTTTGGCGGCTCGCTTCTTCGCCAGTTCATCGTCTTCCTTCTGCCGCGTTTTAGCGACGGAGAGGGCTTCTTCGAGCGAGAATCCAGCAGAAACTGGAGGTGTCTTGGATGCGGGGGATGCCGACTTTGTCTTAGCTTGCTTAGAGGCCTTCGTTTTCGTCGCAGTTTTTACGGCAACCTTCTTTTCCGCTACCTTCTTTACAATCTTCTTGGCTGCTTTCTTTGAGGTGACTTTCTTTGTATTGGATTTCTTCTTGGGCATTCTAATTGGACTGTTAAATGATTGCTTCAGCGCACCGCGAGCATAGCTGCTCGTTTTCAACGCCGTTTTCGAGTTCAGGAAACCATCGCCAGCAGCGTGGGCATCTGCCGCCTTCCGCTTTTACGACCTCTATTGAAAGCTGTTGGGTATCGCTTTTTTTCAACTTCGCTTGCGACACGATGAAAAACTCGTCCAGGAATTTCTCGTATTTTCCCAGAAGCTTTAATGTCTCATCGTTTGCTGAACCGGAGATTACGAGATAGGCGTCCAGTGAGCGGCCGATTTCGCCATTCTTACGAAGATTCTCGAGTTTCTCGTTAACGCGGTCGCGAAACGCTAGCAGATTTTTGAAATCCTGCTCGAGCGCTTCATTGCGCCAGTTGTTGGCTTCGGCTGGCCAGGATTGCAGGGCGAGTGGGCTGTCCACGAAATCCTGATCAGCCTGAAAATAGCTCCATGCTTCATCGGATGTGAAGGGAAGGATTGGACCCAGAATACGAACGAGAGCATTGAAAATATGGTGAATCGCGGTTTGGGAAGAGCGACGTAGCGGATGGTCTTCCGCCAGAGTATACAGGCGATCTTTCAGGATGTCGTGGTAGATGGCCGAAAGCGTAACTGAGCAGAATTGATTGCAGGCTTGGTATACACGATGGAATTCATACTTCTCGTAGGCCTCGCCACAGTGGGCGACGAGTTGAGCGGTCTTGTCCATGGCCCAGCGATCGAACTCATGCAACTCGGCGATCGGCATCCCGTTCTTCGCTAAATCGAAATCGAACAGATTGGAAATTTGGAACCTGAGTGTATTGCGGATCAATCGGTAGGCATCGCCGATCGTCTTGAGAATCTCGTCTCCCATCGGTACATCGTTACGGAAATCGGTTGAAGCGATCCAAAGGCGAACAATGTCGGCGCCAAACTTGTCCATGTAGTGCTCGAGGGTCATGGCATTTTCGCTTTTGGAAAGCTTTGTGCCATCCTGATTGACGATAAATCCATGAGTGAGGATGGACTTGAAGGGGGCTTGGCCTTTTCGAATTACACCGGTCCACAACGAAGATTGAAACCAGCCTCGATGTTGATCGCTGCCTTCCAAATAGAGGTCGCAGGGCCAAGATAAGTCTTTGTTGTTGGCAAGAACTGCGAAATGGCTGGTACCAGAATCGATCCACACATCCAAAGTGTCGGTACCTGGGACTAGTTGCTTGTCGCGAAGGGATTCTGGAAGGTCGATTCCGTCTAGAAGTTCCTCTGCGGAATGTGTAAACCAAACGTTCGAGCTCGATCGCTGGACCTTATCGGCGATCCCCCTTACGATTTCAGCATCGAGGAATCCATACCCGTCCTCGTCGTAAAAAGCGGGTATGGGAACTCCCCAAGAACGTTGACGGCTGATGCACCAATCCGGGCGCGCTTCGACGTTGGCTTTGATGCGATTCCTACCCCAGTCGGGTATCCAACGAACGGATTCAATAGCTTCGAGCGCTTTTTCTCGTTTTCCTTCGTTGTCAAGAGCGACAAACCATTGATCTACGGCTCGGAAGACGACAGGCGTCTTCGACCGCCAGCAATGAGGATAGCTATGGGTGATCTTCTTTTTTCCAAGCAAAGCTCCCTTCTCCGACAGCGCTTTGAGAACTTTGCCATTCGCTGGAGTCCATCCATCGGTCTCAAGCACCGATTCGCCGACTAGGTAGTCTGGAATCCTGCCGTCGTCATCGTAGGTCCCCTCGTCATTGACGGGGCAATAGGTCTCCAAGCCATATTTCTGACCGGTCAAATAATCGTCCAGACCATGGCCGGGAGCGGTATGTACGCATCCCGTGCCTGATTCTGTTGTGACGTAGTCGGCAAGCGTAATCGGGCTTGGGCGATCGACTAGCGGATGTCGTGTTTCGACGCCTTCGAGGGATTCGCCAGTTGCTGTTTTGAGAACAGTCCAATTCTCTAGCCCGCAATTTTCCGCGAACGACTCCGCGAGCTCCTTGGCTACAATCAAGACGCGTTCGCCTGTATCGATAAACGCGTATTCGATTTTAGGATGCAGGGCAATTGCCATGTTCGCTGGTATGGTCCAAGGAGTGGTGGTCCAGATGACTGCTGACAGCGGTTTCTTGATTTCCGGGTCGAATTCTCCGGGGATGTCGAATGCTACCCAGATTGATGGGCTCGTGTGGTCTTTGTATTCGATTTCCGCTTCGGCTAGAGCGGTTTTGTAAGGAATGGACCAGTAGACGGGTTTCTTCGCACGGTAAACAAGTCCGGAATCGACGAAGGAGGCAAGTGTCCGCAAAATCTCCGCTTCGTATGCGGGATTTTTCGTCTTGTATTCATTTTCCCAATCTCCAACTACGCCTAGACGCTTGAATTGGCTCCGTTGTATGCCGATCCACTTTTCCGAAAAAGCGTCGCATTTGTCTCGAAGCTCAGCGGTTGTCAGAGATTCCCCGGATTGTTGCAATTCCTTAGCCATTCTCTGCTCAATAGGCAGTCCATGGCAGTCCCAGCCGGGAATATAGGGGGAGCGATAGCCCTGGCTCGATTTGTACCTTAATACGATCTCTTTTAGCGTCTTGTTGAGCGCATGACCCAGGTGGAGATCCCCGTTGGTGAATGGAGGGCCGTCATGAAGCACAAAAGTATCGCCGTCCGCGTTCTTATCTTGGATCTTTTGGTAGAGGCCAATGGACTCCCAATGCTTAACGCGGTCTGGCTCACGCTTTCCCAGATTGGCCCGCATGGGAAAGGCAGTCTGGGGCAGTTTGAGCGTGTCTTTGTAGTTCTCGGCCATTCCCTAGATAAAGAATGCGCGGATATTGCCCATGGGCATGACCGTGTCAAGGGTGGAGAAAGCCGTATTTCTCAGTCTGCGATTGAGCTAAATTCAGCTCATTCTGCTTCTTTGTAGAACTCGGGAATCAGGCTGAGCCAGCGCTGCTCGGTCCTAAAGCTCGGGCCCTATAGTGTGCTCGCGAATTGAATTCGCTGATAAAGTTGGTTTGTGTTTTCAGAGGTAATCCGATCGACGATTAGAGAGGGATCGAAATTGGGTTCTGTATCGAGCCGGATTCCCGCCTCTGTTCCTGGAGGGACGAAGTCGTCTACAAAGTCCATTCCCCCTCGTGCTTTTAGCCATCTGTAGTAGGCGTCCGTATGGTCGGTTTCGATTACAATGTCCGTATGCAAGCGTAGGCTGCAAATCAGGGTAAGATCTCGGAAAGAAGAGAACCAGGTAGGGGGATTTACGAGTTCGTCTCTGATTCTCAGGGTCATTGAGATTCAATGGGGTTTATCAATATATCGGCAAAATTCGAGATTGGCGCGTTCCTAGCCGGAATTTCGCGGGATTTTCATTCGGCTTTACAGCAAAATTAACGAATGTAGCGACTTGGGCAGGCAACTATCCGGGAATGAAGTTGCATTATGGAAGAAGATTTGCCCAATGTTCGCGCTCTTCTTTGAGCTACCGATCTAGGGCGGCTCTTCGATTATAGCGATTTAGGAATGAAACGTACGCACAATTGTGGTCAGCTTCGCGCGAGCGATGTTGGAAGCGAGGTCTCTTTGGTTGGTTGGATTGATTCCATCCGCGACCATGGCGGGATCCTATTTATCGATTTGCGTGACCGGGAAGGTCTCACTCAAATAAAGGCTGACCCGCACAGCGATGATGCAGCGTTTAATCAATCTGTGAATGGGCTGAAAGATGAGTCAGTCATTGCCGTAGCTGGTCAAGTTGTAGCCCGGGATGGCGAAAACGTAAATCCGTCTTTACCGACTGGAGAGGTCGAGGTGGATGTTAGCCAAGTTGTTGTCCACAACATAGCGGAAACGCCTCCGTTTCCGATCGATGATGTCAAAGGTGACCGTGTTCACGAGGATTTAAGGCTAAAGTACCGTTACCTAGATTTGCGCCGCGACAAGATGCGCAAGGCGATCAAATTGCGTCACGAGACGACGCGATCGATTCGCTCGTATTTGGATGACGAGGGCTTTTACGATGTGGAAACTCCCACATTATTTAAGAGTACGCCAGAAGGTGCTCGAGAATACCTAGTACCAAGCCGCATCCAGTCGGGGCACTTCTATGCCCTGCCGCAATCGCCACAGCAGTTTAAGCAAATGCTGATGGTCAGCGGCATCGAGCGATACTATCAAATCGCCCGATGCTACCGAGACGAGGATCTGAGGGCGGATCGGCAAATGGAGTTTACGCAGTTGGATATGGAGATTTCGTTCATCGACCGGGAGGGTATGTACTCTTTGGTCGAGGGACTCATGAAACGTATCTGGAAAGATACGCTTGGAGTGGAAATCGAAACGCCTTTTCCGCGTATGTCGTTCAAGGAAGCTATGGACCGGTTTGGTGTCGATAAACCGGATACGCGTTTCGGAATCGAAATCTCTGATTTTTCTGAAACTTTCGCTAGTTCTTCGTTCAAGGTATTCTCGTCGACCGTGAAGAACGGGGGAGTCGTCAAAGCGCTTAAGGCTCCTGGGCTCGCGAACATTACCCAAGGGGAGCTGAAGAATCTTGAGGAGGTTGCCAAATCATTGGGAGCCAAGGGACTAGCCTTTATTAAGATCGAAAATGGCGAGTGGAAATCGCCAATCGTGAAGTTCTTTTCCGAGGACGAGAAGGCTGCTCTGCAAGATTCTCTGAATTTGGAAGAAGGCGATATCGTGTTTTTCGCGGCCTCGCAATGGGAACAAGCATGCTCGATTCTTGGCCGTATTCGGTTGGAATGCGCCGAGCTTTTGAAGAAGCGGGGCGAGTTGGAGATTCCTTTGGATCAATACGAATTTCTTTGGGTAATAGATTTTCCACTGATGACCTACGAGGAGGATCAGGGCCGATATGTAGCGTCGCATCACCCGTTCACCGCTCCCGTTCCAGAGGACTGCGAATTTCTCGAATCGGATCCGAAGAAGGTTCGCGGCCAGCATTACGATCTTGTCTTGAATGGCGTTGAATTGGGAGGGGGAAGTATTCGTATTCACCAGACACAACTTCAGAAAAAGATATTCGAAGACGTTCTAGACATTCCCAAAGACGTTGTGCAATCGCGCTTTGGCTACATGCTGGAGGCCTTCAAATACGGGGCGCCGCCTCATGGTGGAATCGCGTTCGGATTGGATCGTCTTGTTATGATATTGGCTGGAGTATCAAGTATTCGGGAGGTGATCGCTTTCCCGAAAACTCAAAAAGGCCAGTGCCTAATGACGGAAAGCCCAAGTCCAGTGAGCGATAAGCAGCTCAAAGAATTGCACATCGAGTGCCTTTCCCTCGAAGACGAAAGCGACTGATTCGCTTCGACCGGTCCTCTACGCTCACAATGATTTTGGCGGTCGCTCTTTTTTGAGCGGCCGTTCGCGTTTTCAGCCTAGCCGAAGGTTACAATTGAGCGCCTGAGCGATATCTGGGCAGGCAAGCCCCATGGATCTCCGAGGAATTTCTCGGAATTCGGGTAGTTTACACGGAGTGGCATGCCAGTTGCTGTAGGCAGGCAGTCACTGCTGCAACAGGGCAGCACTAATTCCTGAAAATCTAGAAAACAAACGACATGAAAAGACTCCTAACACAACTATCCGGGTTCTTGCTGATCGCTTTACTGACGGCTGCGGTATTTGATACCACGCCGGCCATCGGGCAGGATGAAGCAGGTCCGGTAGACGAATACTTAGAACTCGTCGAGTCCTCGGGAGCTGAATACGCGCCTGCATTCGATTTCTTCACCGTATCCATGCTGTGGACGGTAATAGCCGCTGCTTTGGTGTTCATAATGCACCTCGGCTTCGCGACGCTAGAGGCTGGTTTAACTCAGTCGAAGAACACGGTGAATATTCTCTTCAAGAACGTATGGATCATATCCATTGGCCTGATCACCTATGCCCTTCTTGGATTCAATACTCACTATCCGGTGGATTCCTGGCAAATTCCAGGTTGGCTGGGGATTAATGGCCCGATAGGCGACCTGAATGCCGACGGGGGCGCCACTTGGGGATACGGTGGCCTCAGTTTGGCGATGACTGGTTATGGAGATTTCATTTTCCAAGCAATGTTCGCCGCTACCGCCGCTACGATTGTTTCGGGCGCTGTTGCTGAGCGAATAAAGCTTACCTCTTTCATGGTCTACTCGACAATTTTGGTAGCGTTCGGATACACGATCGCCGGTTCCTGGCACTGGGGTGGCGGATGGCTCTCCAGCCTAGGTGGTGGCGATGCCGCTTTCTACGACTTCGCGGGTTCGACAGTGGTCCATGGATTTGGTGGCGCGGCTGCATTGGCTGCCGTTCTCATTCTCGGACCTCGTAAAGGGAAATACACTTCGAGTGGAATCAAGCCGATCGTCGGGCACAGCATGCCGCTGGCGACAGTGGGAGTGTTCTTACTCTTTTTCGGCTGGTTTGGATTTAATGGCGGATCGGTTCTCTCAGCTAATCCTGGACCTCTTGGTTTGGTCTTCACGACCACGGCCCTCGCGGCTGCTGCAGGTGGCATCAGCTCGATTCTGACTTCCATGATTGTGCTCAAGAAGCCTGACCTCTCCATGGCTCTCAATGGGTTGCTGGCTGGCTTGGTAAGCATTACGGCCGGTGCCGACTCGGTTTCGGTTTGGGCATCCGTACTCATGGGAGCCATAGGTGGCGTGATCGTGGTGTTCTCGATCGTGTTCTTCGACAAAATAAAGATCGACGATCCTGTCGGGGCGATTTCAGTCCACGGAGTCTGTGGTATTTGGGGCACCGTTGCTGTTGGAATCTTCGGGGGCGCCAATTTGGTGTCCCAGATTATCGGAGTCATTGGGGTTTACGTTTTTGCCTTCATCTTCTCGTATGTCGTGTTCCTCTTGATCAAAATGACCATGGGCGTGCGTGTAAGTGAAGAAGAAGAGTCAGGTGGCCTTGACATCGGAGAGCATGGCCAAGAAGCCTATAACATAACCTAATCGCTAAGCAGGAAAGCTAAGTAACGCATTTACTTGCATTTACGTAGGCGTTTCAATTACATCAGCAATCAACCTCAAAGGAAATTTTAATGAAACTTGTAGTAGCAATCATTAAGCCGTTCAAGTTGGAGGAGGTCAAAGAAGCCCTTTCCGAAGTCGGCATCGAAGGAATGACGGTAACCGAAGTCAAAGGCTTCGGACGCCAAAAGGGTCATACGGAAATCTATCGTGGAAGTGAATACACGGTCGACTTTCTTCCCAAAGTGAAAATCGAGATCGCCGTTCAGGATGACGCGGTCTCGCAAGCCGCGCAGGCGATCGTCAAATCCGCCAAGACTGGTAAAATCGGCGATGGCAAGGTGTTCGTCGTTCCTCTGGAAGACGCGATCCGAATCCGTACGGATGAAAGTGGCGATAGCGCTCTCTAGCCCAGCAGATCGGTCTTAGAAATTTCGAGCCGGGTCCTCCTTGTTGAGAATCCGGCTTTTTCGTAAGCTAATCGATGCAATACGCTGTCGTTCAAAACCTTGGAGGAAGGTGCATCGAATGCTATTCTGTTCGAACACGTGTCTTGGTGCCGATCGCTTTGCGATTATAAAATCCGTATGCCAATGAAATGGCAAAAACGATGATAAAATACGCGGGAAAGTACCCGAGCGCGCCCTTGAAAAGCGCTGCTCCTAGCTCCTCGGTTCCCAGAGCTTCATAGGAATCTTGATTTCTTAACTTGTAGACAAGCAGCGAATACAACAAGCCGATTCCGCCATAGGCGAGATTGTAGGATAGCCCTTTGAAGCTTAGCGCAGTGGCTCGGGCGTCGGATGGCGTCACTTCGTTCAGATAGCTGCTTACGAGATATCCGGTCAGCCCGATGGAAACATAGATGAAAAGCATAGGGGCAACTCCCCAAACCGGGAAGAACCAGGTCATGCCATAGAGCCCAATGAGTGTCATAACTCCGAGGAGGTAGTAGTTGAACGACTTGCTTCGATTCTCGCAAAGCCATCTGCCGATACGAGGAGTGAACACTCCGAGAATCCCAAACCCGGCGCTGATTATGCCAAAGGAAGCTTCGGGCAATTCGATTCGTCTATAGTATTCGCTATTCAGCGTCAGTATCATTCGGGCTATGTGATCATTGAGAAATCCACCCAGAATGATCATCAGGGCCATAGGTGTATTGAGAATCCATTTTCCAGTAGACAGCGTTTTGGCAAAAGCAGCTCTTATCGTAGCTCCCGTCGGCGCTTCGCGCGCTTTCTCCCTTGCTTCCTTTTCGGATTCAGGTTCCTCTAAGCGGATCGACGTTATTAGAGCTCCGACGCCAAGGGCTAGAGTCAAAATGAGAGGAAGCCGAATCGCGGTTTCAGTCGCGATTTCAAACTCGAGGCCGATAAATCCAAGGAGTTGATTTAAACGCTCCGCATCATAGATTAGAGCGCCGAGCGACATTGCTACGATGAACGCTATCGATCGAAACCGCATTTGCGTCTCAAGTACGCGCCCCCAGCTTTTCTCTCGCCCTAGATCCTTTAATGTGTCGTAAGCCAGCGCTTCGTCGGCTCCGCTGGCCGCAGCCTCGGCCGCGCCGCTGAGGATTCGATTGGCCAAAAAGAGGTAGAATACGAGAGGCATTTCGCCAATAGGGGCGAGGCAAAGTAACAACATTTCCACGATCATGATCACCGCGGAAGCGATCACTAGATTTCGCCTGCCAATCGTATCCGCTAGCGCTCCTGAAGGAACCTCGAGAAGGACGATACTGGCTGCCCAAGCCGAGTTTAGTATGGCGAATTGCTCGAGCGTTAGGCCGAAATCAAGGAACAGGATAGTGAAGACTGGATAGTAAAAGCGAGCGTTGAAGAGAATCCGGAACGCGATGAAGCGGCGGATATTGGGGATAGAGAGCGGAGAGTCAGCCTGGGTTGCGTTCACTTAGCAGCAGGTATGAGTTGGCCAAGATCATAGAGCAAAGCCAAAAATTGGGATCCGCGGCCCAACCCGAAAATCGCTAACTCCAGTCTGGGAAAGAGAAGGGGATTTTCAGAAAGCTATATAGCGAACGCTCTTTAGAAAATGAACGCCATCAATTCTCTGGCCACCATCCAGGCCGTGTTGATCACGTAGACCCAGATGAAAATGGAGAAAACCATCATGGAAACTATACTCGCAGCGCTAAATCTCACGACAACACCTTACCTAACCCGTCGCTGTAAAGAAAGCGTTAATTGGCGTTTTCTTTACATACAGGGGGAAGGATGAGCTTTTTTAATGTTCGTTATGAAGGAATGCGCTCTAGGATATCTTCCACCGATGCCTCAAAATGCTCCTGGCAAAAGGCTACGAGATCGTCAGACAACGGGGCAATGAACGCGCGATCGCCGGTTTCGAGTTCGAAGCTCATTTGGTAGGCATGGAGGGCGTGCCGGTTTAGGGGGAGTGATTTAGCGAGGTTCTCTGTCCAACCGGATTCGATGAACTCCAGGAAAAGCGATTCATCAGGTCCGTATAGCTTGTCACCGACGATGGAGTGCCCGAGGTGCTGCGCGTGCACACGGATTTGATGTTTTCTGCCTGTAATGGGCTCTACCTGAGCTAACGTGTAAAAATTGCTGGATAACAAGGGAGTAAATCGCGTCTGGGCCTCCTGCCTACGACCGCTTGTTCGAACGGCTGATTTGCTATGGACGATGCTTATTGGATCCTTCCCGATTGAGGCGTCGATGAGTGCGGGTTCGGTAAGCTTTCCCTCGAGAACAGCGAGGTAGCGTTTTTGAGTAGCCCGCTTTTCTAGAGCCATTTGCAGGTGCCGTGCAGCGAGTCTATGTTTGGCTAGCAGAATGATTCCGCTCGTCTCGCGATCGAGCCTAGCGATTAGGTGTGTACGCTCGTAACCTAGGCATTCGCGGCAGGCCCCTACGAGAGACGACCAAGGGCCTTTCTTAGAGGGATGGCACACAACCAGTGGAGGCTTGTTAAAGAGTATGACATCGTCGTCGTCCTGGATAATCCACGAGCGCAATTCCTTTTCGGTAATCTCCCATCCCCAATCAGTTAATGGCATTGCGAAAAGCGTATCAGCAAATCTTTTGAGGTTCAGCGCCTCGGCTAAAAACCGGCAATGCTGAGCGAGAAAGGTTGCCAATTCGGAGTTGGCGCCTTAGTCTTATAATTCCAGAAATGGTTACTCATAGCGTTCCAGTCAGAAGTTTAAGGAGGATGGGAAGCGGTAAATGGGTAAGCGATTTAGCCCTGCCTCAGGCACGGGCGTTACACAGTGAAGTAAACTAAACAAAGGAGAAGTATAGATATGCAAGCTAACAACCACGATCTGATCATCACGGGTATTCACATGGATCTGACGGAATCGCTTAAGCAGAACGTCACGGAAAAGGTGGAGAAACTATTCCGCCATGAAGATCGAATCATCCGGATCAAGGTGGAGTTAGAGTGCGATCACACTAAGAGCGGGGCCGAGCACGAATTCATTGCTAAGGGGCACATCGAAATCAATGGTCCATCCATGAACGTATCGGTTAGAAATGAGGATTGCCACAAGGCGATCGACCTATTGGTCGATAAGTTGGATAGAATGTTGAGGAGGCGATCTCGCTTGCGCCGGGTGAAACGTAAGGACACCCACGAAGTGGATATCCCGGCGAATCTTCCCAAAGTTTAAATACGATCCGAAGAGCGCGGGCGGCAGCCAAATGGTTCGGCTACCCCAAGGCGATGACGCTAACGGTTTTAGGGGACCAGGCTTCTGGTGGGGGTGGCAACGGTTTATCGTTGAATTCGGAATTGGTTTAAATGCGCCATTCATGAGAAAAATTCCTTGAAAACCGCATTCAGAGGTCCTTTCCTCCTGCCCTTCGATCATTTTCGAATGATCATCGTGGTCTGCGCGGCTAGCTCAATTGGATAGAGCACCTGACTACGGATCAGGAGGTTGGGGGTTCGACTCCCTCGCCGCGTGCCACCGAAATCACTGACAAAGCGCAGAAAATCAGTGTTATAAGCAGCAAATTTAGAAATCTGTTATATCTCATTTTACCCCGAATATATCTCGTTCAAAGGGCATTTAAGGGGCAGCAACGCCGATGATAGCAAAACTGAAGCCTGTAAAAGCAGAAGACGGTTAATGGCGGGTGTGTATCCCAGCTGCCCATTCAAGCGCAGGAAAGCGTAGCGTGTGTTCTTTCCATCTGAAGCCAAAGCCGAGGCGGAAGTCAGGAGGATAAAGGCCTATATAAATAAGCACGGGTCAGAAAGCACTCGTTTCACGGCAGGGGAGAGTAGCGATGCGAGATCCACCATCAATAAATTTAACTGTCACCGTCTAAGCGGTGAACATGAGCTTACACTAAATGCCGCTTTAAGCCTTTTACTTAGACCACTTAGAAAAGGGAGAGGCTTCAAATACCTTCTCGGAAGTTTTCCACATGTCTCTCAGGGTGAGAAAGAACCTATATGAGGAGAAGAACAGAAAGAAGTGGGAAAACTACGTTTGGATTTACCACGAATACCTGGAGCTCCAGCGGGAAAGACACGAGTCTTTAGATGGAGCAGAGTAGGCGGAAAAGAGTAAGTCGTTGGGTGAGGACAAGGCTCGCCCAAATGGTGAGTTGAAGAGGTTTTTGGCCTCAATACCGTGCTTTGGTCTTATTGTAGTGCTAGGAAAAAAAGAGTTCAGACCTTGTCATTTTTGGCTCGCCGATGAAATAAGACAAAACCTCTGCGAAATCGCCTCTTTCCGTTCTCCATTCTAAATAGCGGTCAAAGTGCTCTGCTGATTCCCACTGCGTCCAGAGTGTAATGACTGATTCGGATTTGTTTACTGCGCCGAAGCAACTTTGGCATCCATCGTAAGTTTTTGTATCCGATAAACGATTTTCAGCGAAAAGCTCAACACAGGCGTCAAGCTTGTTTTTCGGTAGACTACCTTCAAGCACTACAATATGAGACATACAAAAAAAGATCTATGCTGACGCAGTTCGTCGCGCAATAAAAAACCTCCATCCATCTTTTTAGCCCCCAAATTGTAAAAGCCGATAAGGAGGTTTGTTATCGGGAAAGTAGGTATGGTGCGACTTCCTCTTAATGCTGGTTTATTGTGTCGCCAAAAGTGAGTACCTAGACTATGAATAAGTAGCATTCCCAAGACTATTCGGTCACTAAGAAATTCTTCTCTCTAATTAACCTTTTTGTACTGTTATGACCTATTTCAGGCCTAAGAAACTCCGACGAGATTCTTGGAACAAACGCGTAGCTCTAGGAGACTAAGACGATACGTTATGTGGTTAACGGCCTCTGGATTCGCTCACAAAGCGGTCCTCTGGCAAAATGTTGAATGAATGTGAGGAGCGGTTCTTTAGGAGGGGCCGCTCCTTTTCCTTTCTCAGTTGGCTCGGTGGTCCAAAATTAGCAGAGTTTCTGTCAACATCCAACAAAAGTGGTTCAGCTAATGGGAGTGCTTGATCTTTGAAAAACGAGATGTAAATGTAATCTCAGTGTTTATTCAGTCCGTTTGGTGCTAACCTGTAAAGCGATGCCAGAGGGGCAATTCAAAGGAGTAGTTCGGAAGGGCTGCTTCTTTTTTTTAACTCCACCTACTGAAACTTGCCACTGCCGGTCTGTAGAAGGCAGGCATGCCCACCGACTTGAGAACCGCTTTTAGTTCTGGCGAGTGAGTCCTGACAATCTCTAACTTTTCAATTTCAAAGTATCCTAAAAACTCGCCGAAAAGGCCTTCTATGTCGTCAGGTTACCCAAACTGAGCCAGAGCCTTTGTTAGTCTGGACGTATTGATAATATGGGTAATATTGCATAGTATGTCAATGTTGGGTCGCAAGGAGGCCGTAGGCAGACTGGGGGCCCGACATTGGTTAGATTCGGTTTCCTGTAGTTGCTCCTGAGCGAACTCCAGCGGGGTTACGTAGCCCAGCGAACGATGGGTTCGTATATTGTTATTATCCCATTGCCAATCCTCGATCACCACCCGAGCCTCTGTTAGAGTCCAGAGCTACTCTCGATCCAGGCATTCCTCCCGAAAACGTGCGTTGAAGCTCTCCACGTATCCGTTCTGCCATGGGCTTCCCGCCTCTATGTAGAGATTTTTGATCCGCTATCGGCAAGCCAGCGGCGAAGCCCGCTCTCGATGAACTCCGATCCGTTGTCACTGTGAATGTGATCGGGTGCGCCATGGCGCTCAATCAACGCGGACATGATCCACCTGACCTTGCGGGCGTTTATCCGGCGTTCCTCATGGATGCATAGGCACTCGGACGTGTACTAGTCGATTACGTTGAGCACACGAAGCTTGCCTCCGCGCATCGTGTTGTCGTGAACGAAGTCCCAGGTCCAGACGTGAGGCAATGCCTCGCCTCGGTAGGATCACCCGTAGAGGCGCCTCGACGCCTTCGTTTGGGTTTCTTGGCCTGGTCCACCTCCATCATGCCGAACTCGCGCTTCCAGAGATTGAAGGTCTGCTCGCTTATCTGCTGCTCACGGCGCACGTCTAGGATCGGCTTGTCCGTTCGCTCCGCTTCCCTCAGAACGCGGATTTTCTGCTCGGCAGTATATCTTCTGCCTTTCATTGCATGGGTCCTTGCTAAGGGCCCAGACTAACTATTCAAGGGGCTCAATTCTCGTAATCTCGACCATGGTCGTTGGTTCAACCTAGCCGTAATTCAAGGAGATGGAAGCTTCGCTCTCTACCTATCGCAGATGCACCTGAAAGGCGGTGGGATAGAAGAGGACAGAGTTGTTGATGGATCAGGAGGTTGGGGCTCGGTTTCCTCGACGCGTGTCACAAAAATCACTGATAAAGGGCAGAAATAGAGGACACTCGAAGCTTACTAATCAGTTGCGGCGGCGACCACTTCTATTTCTACCAAAAATTCCTCCCTAGAGAGCCCAGATACAATAATTAAGGTCGAAGCGGGGGCGGGGGCTTTAAATAAACTGTCTCGAACTTTCATAAAAGGCTTTAGGTGCTCTCTACTAGTTACATAAGTATTGATGCGTATAATGTTAGCAATTGTCATATTCGCATCCTTTAATACGGCCTTTATGTTTTCGAAAATGAGCACTGTTTGACCCTCAACGCCTTCAGGAATTGGCTCATTTAGTGAAACGCTCAATTGGCCTGAGCAAAAAAGAATACGGGACTTTGCTGGAATTTCGACCGCGTGACTGTATTTGGCGAACGGAGGTGGAATGTTATCGGGATTAATAAATTTGGGCATAAGAAACAAAAAGCAAGCTGAGTGCCAGACTTACATCCGATAAACGTTTTTGAAGAAAAAATAGGGATATGTTGCTTGAGAATGATTGATCGGCACGGAAATAGCTTGGTAGTCGTTTATGGCAATCGAGCGTTTTTTAGGTCACATGACCTGGCCGGAAATTAAGGCTATAGATAAGTCCGAAGCCCTGGCAGTACTGCCGGTTGGGGCAACCGAGCAGCACGGTCATCACCTACCAATTTATACTGATACAATAATCAGTTCAGGGGTGCTTGAAAGGGCTATGGATCGACTGCCTGAAGTCGTGCCTGCCTATCGCTTGCCGCCAATAACGATAAGTAAAAGCAATGAACACCGTGGGTTTCCGGGTACAATTTGGATTGGAGCAAAAACGCTATATGACATGCTTTTCGAAGTCGGGAGAAGCGTGCATGAATCCGGTTTTCGCAAGCTTTGCTTTTTTAATGGTCACGGTGGAAATGTAGGTGTCTTGCATTCAGTGACGAGGGATATCCGAGATGAATTTGGAATGACTATCTTCTTCGGCTCAGCTAGTTCTTATGTTAACGGGCTAGGTCTGCCGCCTAGCGTGGATTCGAGAGAAAAGAATTTTGGGATACATGCTAGTTTTACAGAGACGGCTCTAGTAAAAGCACTAGAACCCGAACTAGTTAAAGACGAGTTAGCCAAACCTTGCTTCCCTTGCTACCCGACCACCGGGATCGGTTTGACGGGTAAAGTCTATGCACAATGGAAAACAGAAGATTGGTCTTCGACAGGAGTGTTTGGGGATCCAACTGGCGTAACGAATAAGATTGCGGCTGAGTACCTCGAGAAAGCAGTAGAAGGTACTGTGAAGTTCCTTCAGGATATGGTCGAATTTGAGTATGCTAAGCCACCCACCGAGGATGGCCTTGAACATTAATTTATAGGGCTTATTATTGTTTATTAGGGCAAAATTGATGACCATTGATATTAATAATAGGGCATTTTGATAGCATGTATTTATTTACTCATTTGCCGCTGGTTTTTTTTGGTGACTGCGTGAAATAGCAAAAAGTAAGCCGTTACAGGTTTTTTGCCTTATATTGTACCTGGTTCAACGGTTTGCATAAAATAGCCTCCAAAACTAGTTGTTGCCAGCTTGATCCGAAACTATGCGAGCAACTCGTCGAGCCACCTCTCTCTTGATTGCCACCATATCGTGATTCGAATACTTTCCGCTCTCTACCATTTTTTGACCTCGCACCCAAACGCTTTCTATATCGTTAGCGCTTGTTGCTAACACGATTGTCGAGTAGGGGTCGAAAACAGGAGCGGCTGGCTGAATTATGAGAAAGTCTGCAAATTTGCCCTGTTCCAGACTGCCGACTCGATCATCAACTTCTAGGACCTGCGCAGTTTTTAGGGTGTGCATTCTCAAAATATCAATGGATGACATTACGGCTGCGTTAGAGTCTTTCATTCGCAACGCGTACATTCCCATCCTCATATTTTGAAAAGGGTCGCAAACGTCACCACTTGCACTTCCGTCGACTCCCATACCAATTTCAAGACCTGCGGAAAGATATCTTGGAATATCTGCCAAACCTGAGGCTAATCGACCATTCGAAAGGGGATTCCATATCATTTTAACACCTGCTTTCGCTGAAGTTTCCAAAATCTCATCCGTGGTATGTATAAAGTGTGCGTAAACAAGGCCATCCCAGAGCCCGCCCTTCTCAGCCATTGACTCGAACTTTTTCTGCCCATTCCGTAAGGACTCAGCTTTCTCTTCCAGGTAGTGAATCTGCATATCTAAATCGAGTTCCTTTGCCAAATTAACTTCTTCGCGATGAAAGTCCATACCACGATAAATACCCGTCCCATGTAATCCAAAACCCAAGCAGGCATGAGGGCCAGGACGCCGAGAAGTATCATCTATCAGAGAGAGCAATTTCGATTTCCGGATAGCTGGACTCGGCTCATTTTCGTCAAGTACATAAGAAAAAATGAAGTGCTGGCCGGCGGCCATCTCTGCCTCAAACTGTTCAATATATTGATCATAAGTGGGTGCCACATTTTGTGAATGGTTCAGAGTAGTGGTAATGCCGTTGGCAAGCTGATCAAGTGCACCGTATAGGGTAAAATTGTACATGTCTCCATCTTGAAAGAAGTCCCCAAAGGTCCAGTGCAGGGACTTGAGCCATCCGTAAAGCTCTTGATCACTTGCCAATCCTCGGAAAGCACTTTGCCAAAGGTGATTGTGACCAGAAACAAATCCAGGCAGAATAATTTTACCACGGGCATCAATTATAGTCCCACCTAGCGTTTCAGGGGGTTCGCCTTCGACTACATCAATAATTAGGCCTTCTTTTGAAAATTGAATGTAACCATTTAAAGGCGCAGCAGAGCCTTTTGCCATGGTTAATATATAATTTGAGCGGATCAGATAGCCATCCATTGTAAGCTCAGCAACTGCGACGGAATAGAAAAACAGACTTAGTGAAAGAACCTTACAGATTTTGCTCATGCACAAGTCCAAGCATAATTTGTACCGAAGTGGAGACACAAAGCTACGTTCCGTATTGCCGAAACTTCTAAAACGTTGCTTCGATTTTTCTTTAGGAAATCTGTTTAGAAATTAAAGCCTGCCTGGAATGCAGTCTTCTTTATGAGCATCACTGATGGTCAATTTTGCACAAAATAAAGCGGGTTTTGAATCTCAATCGGTATCTTCCTCTTCCGATAGCCCCCGCGAATTTTCGCCGAACTCGGGCAAATAAAGGAAGATAAGGATTATTCCGAAGCAAGCGAACATGCGAAAAGCTGCATCTTGCCCGTTCCACACTTCCGATTGCCACATGGTGAACCACTCACCTCCAATTGTAATAAACGCTACGAACCACTGCAGCATACTAAGCACAAGGCCAGCAATAGCGAGCGACTTTCCCTCTGCGAATTCTGCTTGCGGAGCTTTTAATCGGCTCAAAAGCATATACCCCCCGATGAAGCACAAGACC
>MDTA01045517.1_pt1 | contig 32895 bp, 33 predicted proteins | sample 811151 | NCBI WGS metagenome assembly MDTA01 (sample SAMN05326648, study PRJNA326480) | marine metagenome | isolation source: seawater | place: Indian Ocean: South | collected 2010
ACTTTCAGACCCATGATGTAGTCTATCATCTGGCGACGATCGGAAACATCCATGTTCCTCATATCTTCATCATCGACTGTGACATGAAACCCTTTGTTGCCTGAAAACTCCACCTTGATCTTATCTGGCGATATACCAAAGTCCTTTATCAGGAAGTCGTGAATGAGCGTCTTGGTGTGCTTACACATCTTCTCAAAGAACTCGTATCTTGTGCCCTCTATTTTCATGTCGAGATCGAATACCAGATCTGTCTTCATGAGAGTCTTCTTATTCATATCAACTTCATTAGGATCTAGATAATATCCTGTCGAAGCATATACTCCTGCATATGGATATTCGATAAGGAACTTCGATAAGGAATCGATATACTGGAAATAAACTGGTCTTAGACTTGGACCTCTAAAGTCGTTCCATCTTTCAAATGCTATCTCTCTTCTATGTATATCAGTTATATCTAGCCTAGCTCTAGTATAGTATTCTCTTAGAACTACTACTAGATCTTTTATTGTATAAGGCATAGAATCACTTCCTCAGAACGGGCTTTGTGAGAACTTGGAGTTTCGCTTATTGCTCTCCATGTAATCTAGGATTGCACCAGCCATTGATCTGGTTAGGGTTGAATCCCAAGTGTCCAATGGCGGAACATCTTGAATTGGCAACTCCCACACATGGGCAAGGAAGTCTCTCGCTCTATAATCATTCTCACCGAACTCTTTCTGCATCATGTCTCTGGCATACTTGACTTGGCCGGGAGAGGCTAGTGTCTCTTCGGGCGGTGCTGGCGTAAAATCTCTAGCCATGGAAAAGCCTTCTATCTGCTCTTCGGCTTTCTCTTCCCTCACTGGGGCAGTAGCAATCAAGGAGTCTGATTTGGCAGAAACCTTCTCAACTCTGATCTTAACGCCTTCTTTCTCTATCTCACAGATATGAATAGTCTCCATATCTGCTATCATTCCTATCATCTCTAGTATTGTCTGTTCGTCCATAATTATCTCTCCAATGCGTATTCAACTTGCTTCATCTTTCTAACACCGCTAGCTGGAGCCTCACAAAGTGCATCCAGTATAGCCTTCAATTCTGCTAGCGTCAAAGAGTATTCTTCTCCGTTAGCTTCTTTGAATGCATTGTGTATGTATATGATATCTAGGGACTTGAAGTCTTCTCCTTTATCTATCATTAGTGCGGTGAACTCTTTCCTAACCCATCTTCGTATATCTTCTGACGGTATGCTTATCTTACTGTATTTTCCCATTTTAATCACTCCATTTCAATGTATGAATATGTTCCATCTCCTCTGCTGTCTAGGTGAGGGTGACCTCCTGCTAACTTCACTAGCCTAGCTTTCACTTCTGTGTCCTGTGGTGCCTTACCAATCATGCCGTCAGCATTCCACTTCTTGATGAGTTCAAGGTGTGCCTCGGAATCCGAGGGATATCCTTTCAATCCACCAGAGGTAATTGCTTCGAGCGACCTCTCCTTAAGGAAGTCTAGGAGGAACGACTCAATATACTTACTGCGTGCTCTGTCGGCTTCGTTGGCTGAACCATCGATAACTCCGGGGTCTCTCTCCTGTAGTGAATTGGCTAGAATGCTCTCAGCGTATTTCACATGCTCAAGTGTTGCACGGGCTTTCATATCGAACCTAGCGACTGCCATTGTGAGTCTCATGATAGATCCAACAGATCTGTGAGATCTTAGATCATCATCGCCTTCTGCGCTGTCTCTCTTGGAAGCGTGGTTCTTAGCAATATACTTAGACGCCTCTTTGGTTAACTTGACTTCTTGCTCTCTCGCTACTGCCAGATATTTCTGTATGAAAGTAATTGGTATGCGGGACTCCTTGATCTTGACTGCGTCTTCATCTTCTTCTGTCACATCGAAAAGCATACTTAGAGCGATCTTTTCATCGTTCTCAACATCTGCTTCATCTTCCATGATGAGGATAACATCGAATCTCTGCAGTTGGGTGTGATCAAATCCTATCTGATTAGCATAGGGTGTGTCAATACCTTTCTGAAACTTCTTTCTGTTAGAGTCCTTTCCTGCTGGGTTCGCACCCGCCAACACAGAACACGGAGTCGGTATGGTTCCCTTGATGATCTTTGTCACTGGGACTTCACCTGTTTCTAGTGCTGTATTGAAGTCGCCTAGATCTCCTTTGTATAGATTCAATTCGTCAACTGAACAGGTTCCTGCTGCCGCAGTGAGTCCTAGTGCACCGGGGACTAGAGCCCATTGTGACTTACCTGTGTACATATCTTCGACACGATCGCAACCACCAGTCAGTCCTGCCGCTGTGGTTGTTGAAGCGTCTATGTATCTGCTGCCGGGGTTGAGTTGTGTTGATGCTAGAAGGAACTTCGTCTTTGCAGTGCCGGGGTCGCCTACTAGTAGTATATGGATACCTCTTCTGTGTCCAAACTTAGAGTCAGATGCTGCTGTGCAGTTCTGTAGTATGATCGTCTTCTTGATATCTTCTGATGCGTGGATCTGACCTGTCCAGCTATCAATGATGATCTGCATTCTCTCCTCCATAGAAGCGGAGTCGACAAAGTTAGAGATCTCTTCTCTATCTGCCGGTGTGAGCGACACATCTGTATCTTGTGATGATGTTTCTGTAATAGACTTGGCTGAAACAAACTGTGTGCAGACAAGGTTGTTCTTAGAAAGTGCTTCTAGGCTGACTATACCAGTCACTTCAACAGTGGATCCGGGTTGAACCTTGTTGACTAGTGTGCCTCTAGTCTCAACCATAATGGACTTTGACTCTCCATCCAACACTTCTTCTTGGAGAACGATGCGTTGTAGTGCCTCTGTCCTAGACTCGCTAGAATCTAGTTTGTTGAATTGCTTGCCACCGCATACATCGCATTGGTGTGGCTTCATCAACTGATTCTCTTCATCATTCTGTTCAACAAGCATAATTGAACCGCATATCTCATCATACTCTGTCTTTGTAACGCATCGGAATGCTACATGTGACAAGATCGCTCTTACATCGCCTCTCTCGACGACTTGACCTCGTATCTTCACTAACTTTCCTACATCTGAAGCATATGAGACCTGTGTAAAGTCTCTTTCTGTATGGCATGGTGTGTTAACGATATACCATTCTGGCTTCACTCTGTGGAACTGTGATAGTTCCTCGATATGTGGATCTGCTATGTTTAGGAACTCCTTTTGATACTTCTGTAGCATGAATAGAGCCGTCTTTGGTGTAGTGATTAGGTGCTGGCCTAGTCTGTAATAAGCCTGCCTGAACTCTTCGTAGTTATTGAATCCAAGACCTGCCGCTTCTATCGTATCTGGTAGTCTGACGGAGATGCCATCCTCTGCAGATCTTGGTAGTATCAGTTCTGAAAGTATCGCTTCAACATCTAGATAGCATATAGGCATCAATGCAGACTGAGCCTGCCTAACCTGTGTTCTTAGGGAAGAAGCATATAGTGTTCTATGGTTGTTGTCTATAAAGCCGTCTAAGTTGAGTAGCCTTGCCTTACCTGTCAGGCAGTAGTCGTCAATGATCTCTGCTCTGGTCTCTGCATCCAACTGTGCGTCTGCTGTGAGAACCTGCCCTGAGTGCCATGCTAGATAAGCAAGGACGGACTGCTTTACATCTCGATCGTGTTCGTCAATAGCAATCAGCACTTGTGCTGATTCTGATATAGGTATATCCATAGGGTCTTCTAATGTAGTCATACTTTGGCCTCCTTTGTGAAGAGCATCGCCTTGACATTACGATATCCGTATTGCTTCATCTCTGGAATGAGATGCTCTCTAATCGTTGGTCTGTTATCTGCTTTCTTGAAACAAGGGTATGTATCAGGATTTGACATCAGTATGTGGTGGATATCTAGTTGTGAGGAAGAAAGGTCTAACTCTCTAACTAGGTGTTTAATCATACCGACAGATATGTGTCTAAATGGTGGTTTCTCAACTAAATGGTCTGCGTTGCAGTCGTCTGTATAGTAGTGCTTGACTCTGCCCACTTTCTTTGTGTGCAGTGTCATATCAATATGCTTTAGCACGCACTTTTCGAACTCTGATGAACTTAGCTTCTTGTCTAGGTATCCTTCATTGAAGGCGACAGGTGCTGTTATCCATTTGTGTTCATTCAAGTGTGCTATCACTTTAGGGACTGCAGATCTGTGACTTATGTGTGTCCTTTGCTTACCATTGAGTCGAGATATCAATCTCGCTCTATCAATAGCCGATAGGCTATTGATGTCTGCGAGTATCTTCTCGATTCTATCGTCCATGGTGATCCACTCACTCTTCGGTTAGATGCACATCTGACTTTTTCATAGCCCAAAGGATAGCCTTTGAGGCTGATATATCAAAACCTAGTTCTCTGCTTAGTCGATCTCTAAAGTCCATGAAAGCAATCGCATCGCTTCCTCGTAGGTCAATAGAGACCCTTGTATTCGTCTGTTCTTCCGTCTTATTCATTGTTCTCACTCTCGGGGAATCCAACTCAGATTCAGACGGACTATAAGGATAACGGAAAATTACGGCAAAATGCCGGCTATTTTCCATAATTAGGCATCGGACAATTCCTTATGATTTAAGTACACTGATAGGGCTCAATCAAACAATGGAAACTGACACTAGTGTGACGAGATGTATTGAATGTGGGTCTAGAGATCTCGTACTTGATGAGGCACGAGGTGAGAAAACATGTTCGGACTGTGGCTTGGTGGTCGAGGAGAATGTCATCGATCACGGGGCAGAATGGCGGACATTTAGTGCAGAGCAAGGAGATAAACTCGCACGCACGGGTGCGCCCGTTAATACACTAATCCACGACAAGGGACTTTCAACTGACATTGATTGGCAGAACAAAGATTTCTCTGGGAAGGCTATCAATACCAGCACCAGAAGTCAAATGTATCGTATGCGTAAATGGCAAAAGCGTGCCAGAGTCAACAGCGGTAAAGAGAGAAACTTACAGCAGGCATTGTCAGAGATAGACAAGGTAGGCACACAACTAGGATTCAGTAAGACCGCCAAAGAATATGCTGCTACCATATACAGGAAGGCACTTGATCAGAATATGATTAGAGGCAGAAGTATTGACTCCATGGTAGCTGCCTGCTTACATGTTTCTAATCAAGAGTTGAGACTTGCCCGAACTTTAGATGACATAGCTAGGGCATCTAGGTTAGGGACTAAGGAGATTAGTAGGACACATCGTATGATTAAGCGTGAACTAAAGCTTCGTACTAAATTGGTGAAGCCAGAGGATTATGTTGGAAGGTTCTGTAGCCTGCTAGGTCATGGACCAGATGTGGTTAGTAAGACTCACGAGATATTGTCTAAGGCTACTGAAAAGGAAATGGTGTATGGTAAGTCTCCATCGGGTGTGGCTGCGGCGTCGATCTATATCGCAGGTGTTCTGTGCGATAGGAGAAGAACCCAGCGTGATATCGCTAACATCTCAAGTGTCACAGAAGTCACGATCAGAAATCGCTACAAAGAACTCGTCAGAGGTCTAGGCCTAGAAGGGTTCGATATTTGAAGAACATGGAAACTATGGGGTTTTCCAAGTTTAGACACCAAAAAAGTGCCTACAGTATATAAACTTGTACGGATTTCCAACTTTTTCCAGTTTCGTTGAAGTTGGAAAAGTAGCTAGTTTCCACCTTTACTAAAGTTGGAAAAGATAAAGTTTCCAAGTTAACTTCCTTTTGGTGCAGCGTTTAGGTCGTGTGATAATGACAGATCCATTGTGAAGTTGGAAAGTGGCCGACTTTCCAAGTTGCCTTTAGAGCAGTGCTCGTTTTAGATTCCATGAAATGATATCATAGTGAAATAAACTTGGAAACAATAGGGATTTCCAAGTAAGTATAAGTAGTATAAGTGAGAGAGAATAGAAAGTGTTAATACGAGAGAGTTAGTTAGAGAGTTAAGAGTTATTCTTCTTCAGAAATTGTTAGTAGGTCAACAATTACATCATGACCAATCAGAACCGGATGTGACATCTTAGATCTGTCAGCATAGGTTGTAATCATATGAAACTTAATCCCCTCGATAGTCACCAGTCCTCTTCCATACTCTCTCACTTTACGACCATTAACACTCTTGATAGTCTTCTCTCCATCTATATCCCAACCAAGTGCTTCAGCTAACATTTCATCAATACTGGATCTGTCTGCTCCAGTATCAACCCTAGCTTCCACAGTTAATGGTGGCCACTTCTCATTGGCCTGATGTAATTTGACCGTGATGGTTCTATCACGAAGAAGTCTTTTCGCTAAGGTATCGCTCATACTCTTCATCACCATCGCCTCCTTTGTGATACAGCCTTCTGAACTTATCAATGACATGCTCATTAATGTCATCGTTATCACCTAACACTTTCTTTACTTCCCGCTTAATCTTAGGAGTGATCTCTAATGCTTTAGGATACACCTTTGCGATTACTTGGTTATTCATGATCGGTCCATGTGCATCAATGTAGGTGTCGATCATACCGACTAGTTCACAAGCAATGACTTCCTCGGCCATACCATCCCACCAGTAAGAAGAGGGCTCTTGCTCATCTTCCGAAGATTGGGAAGCACTTTCCGAGCCGTCAGGCTGGATGTCGTTTTGTTCGGGCTCTGAATCTTTCTTAGGTAAGGGTGCAGTAAAACCACTCTCAACGATAGTCACTTCTTCTATCTCACTGATAGGAACCAGTTCCTCCTCCTCAATCTCTATACCTGCATCTTGCGGATCCATAAACGAGTACACATTGAACTCATCTATCTTATCCGATGTCATCTCCACATTCTTTCTGATACCAGATATTCGGTCTTCTAGATACACTGCTTGCATAGACACATCACTAACTGCATCCTTGAGGGTATCAACAGTTCCCTCAACGGTCTGTATTTTCCTGTTTAGATCGTTCTGTATTCGCTGTAGTGCGGTGCTAGTTTCGATAGACAGATCCCTGATCAGGATCTTCAATTGCTCAATTTCTGACTTTAGGTCAGATGGCAATAACATGCTATTGCCGAGTCTAGACCAAGGGCTACTCTCGTCGCTCATGATGCGTCATACTTTCGTTCACACCTTAAGAGAAACGGTTATCTTGAAGGACAGACTCGCCTAGTCATGGGCATCAAGTTATTCGGACTGCCTTGGTCTAAAGCAACCAAGAAGGCTATTCTATTACTCAATGACTCGGGATTGAAGCATGAGTTCGTTAATTTAGAGGAAACTAACTCAAGGAAAATGGAGATGCTAGTTGCACTTACTGGCAGAACCGAGATCCCTCAGATGTTTGTCGACGGGGTGAGCTATGTTGGAAACGAACAGATTTCTGGATATATTGGGTCCGGACTTTGAATGCAAAGCGGAGATCCCACAGGATCCCTGCCCAGCAACCCAAATGCCGGGGCCTGTTCTAGAGGATACAGGCGAGTATGTATGCCCGTATTGTAGGAGAGTATTACAAAGAGCGAGGGCAGATGAAACAGATTTCTTCGACGATGATGAAGACGATAGCGATTTGCAGGAAGACGGTTCTGTATTCGTAGCGGAAGGAGATAGGGTCATAGAGCAGACTGCAGAACAAGGACTAGTGATTGCCCGTGATGATTCCCTAACAAAGATAGCCTTCACCATAGAAGGAATCGATAATAAGTTCGCTATGTATGTTGCCGCCAATAAGGAGGACATCATATCCGTATTGAGAGAGTTGGAGGTTGCAGAAGACCCTGCATTTACAGGAAAGAATCTAGCACCTAAGCTTATCGCAGTAGCCTCCTTTGAAATGGGTCGCCCACCCAATGACGCTGCATTAGCAGCACTCCAGAAGGAGTTCACAGGTGTAAGCAAATCAGTGCTTATGAGGAGAATCGATATACTGCGTAAAGTTTTACGCCCAGATGAGGACAACTCTATTACTAGTTCTATTAGGTATATAGGTAATGCATTAGATATACCATCTATCATAATAGAGAAAGCGGTTGAAGACTATGAGAGATTACGACCCAAGAATAAGATTAGAGGTAATGAAGCACTTGCTGCAGCGTGGCTATATCTCATAGCAACCAATGCAAATGTAAAGATACTCAAGAAGGATCTATTTGCAGTGGCCGGAGTCCCACGAAATGCAACGAATCTTGCTATCAAATCATTCAAGGACAACGCCCAGAAGATTAAAGGTGAGAATGATAGTGAGGATAAATCATGAGCGAAGAAGAGAAGGTCTCTTACAAAGAGTTCCGCAAGCTACACAAAGGCCGTAAGCAGAAGGAGATTTCTGAACTATGGGCAGCATACAAGGAAGGTGAATACACCTTTCAGACCGAGGAGTCCACTGAAGAAACCGTCAGCGAGACTCCTGTCGAGGAAAAGGAAGATGTCACTGAAGAGCAAGTGGAAGAAGTTCAAGAAGAGCCTGAAGAAGATCCATGCGTAGTATTCAACCGTGCGACAAGAAGGTATGCCAGATGGTCTCGTAATTGGAGCGAAGAAGAGATAGCAGATATTAGAGCCAAATTGAAAGATCTAGCAGACAAGACCATAGTCAAAGGATACACCTGCACACCAACAGACAGTTGGAAGTTATGGGAAGGCCCAACACCCGAATCCCTACTAATCAATTACACTAGAAATGTTGCCTTCATCATAGACAGAGACTGGTGGCAGCGAACATATTCTGGAGCAGTTCATTATGTTGATAGAAGCCTACTTAGCTCAAACGAATTAATAGACATCGAAAAGAGAAAGTACGCATTTAGAAAGCGCCTAATCAACAGGTATCCATTAGAGGGAGTTGAAATCAAACTACCTAGAAGTCGTGATGAATACCAAAGAAGAAGTGGACGACATGAGTGATCTAGCGAGTGAAGTAGCAGAACTCAAGGCACAAATGCAACTCCTGCTTAGTTCAGGAGAAGCACCCGTTGAGGTCAAATCAATCTGGGTAGTCCACAACCCAAACAAAAGAGCCGTATGGTGTCACAAGACAGACTGCGGTTTGCTAGGTCGTAAAGTCACATACGATGTAGTCAAGGAAGGGACTGAAGAGAATGAGGACGGTGAGTTAGAAAACATCATCATGAAGGGAGTTTCCGAAGAAGAATCAAATGCAGACGATGTCGTGCAGAAGGTAAAGCGTGTTGGATCTCCAACTATCAGCCACGATCAGCTAGGCGTTGTGTCTGCCTTTACCTCCAAGAAGAAGGCTCTTGACTTCATGGAAGAATACTTCCGACTTAACCAAGATAACAACCCTGACGAGCTCCAATTAACCGAAGTCAAAGTCGTCTCGTGAAGGTGGAAAAATCCATCTTTCCAAGTTCTAAGTTGGAAACATTATACATTTCCAGCATACCCCTTAAGTGCTTAATGTTCATCGCCTAAATTACCGCTCTCCGAGTATGGCTGAGTGGGATAAAAATTAGGTGAATGAAAATGGAAATAGCAAGTAAAATCCTGTCAGATGTGACTGTACATATGAAGTACGCAAGGTTCCTACCAGAGGAATCTAGAAGAGAAAATTGGAATGAGATTGTAGCACGAAATGAGGCTATGCATATGCGTAAGTATCCCTTCATCAAGAAGGACATTAAGTGGGCTTACGATATGGTGAGAGACCGTAAGGTATTGCCATCTATGCGTAGCATGCAGTTCGGAGGCGTAGCAATAGAGATGGCGAACAATCGTATCTATAATTGTGCATACATGCCAATCGATGATACAGCAGCATTTTCAGAAGCTATGTTCCTTCTTCTAGGAGGAACAGGTGTAGGATACTCAGTACAGAAGCATCATGTCGCAAAGCTCCCAGCTAGGAAGCATCTAAGCAGACACACATCGCTAGGTAATGAATACAGAGTAGTCACAAACCACACAGTAGCAGACTCCATCGAAGGTTGGGCTGACGCAGTGAAAGCATTGGTTGAAGCATACTTAGTTGAAGGAAGATCAATAGCATTTGATTATTCTCGTGTAAGACCTAAAGGTTCACCGATCAAAACTAGTGGCGGAAAGGCTCCGGGCCCAGAACCTCTAAAGATCTGCCTAGACAATGTCAGAACAATTCTAGAAAGTGTTCACGAAGGTGAAAAACTCACACCACTTCAAGTCCATGACATGATGTGCCACATAGCTGATGCGGTACTATCAGGAGGCATTAGAAGAGCAGCAATGATTTCTCTCTTCAGTGAAGACGACAACGATATGTTAACATGCAAGTCAGGTGAATGGTACATCAATAATGGACAAAGAGGTCGAGCAAATAACAGTGTAGTATTAGACAGAGCCACTGTGACAAGAGAACAATTCGATGAGCTATGGGGTGCAGTTAAGGCGAGTGGCTTTGGTGAGCCCGGATTTTACTTCACACACAATAAGGAATGGGGTACAAACCCATGCTGTGAGATTGCACTTAACCCGTTCCAATTCTGCAACCTAACTGAAATCAATGCATCAAACATACAATCAGAAGAGGATCTATTAGAGAGAGTCAAAGCAGCTACTCTGATAGGAACACTACAAGCATCTTACACTAACTTCCATTATCTAAGACCAATCTGGAAGAAGACCACAGAAGAGGAAGCACTTATCGGTGTTTCAATGACAGGTATTGCTTCGGGTCTCGTAATGAATTACGATCTAAAGATGATGGCAGATGAAGTTAAAGCCGTCAATGCACACTACGCAGATCTGTTGATGATTAACCCTGCAGCACGAACCACTTGTGTAAAGCCTGCAGGAACAACTTCACTAACACTAGGAACATCATCAGGCATACACGCATGGCATGCACCATACTACATTAGAAGAGTACGAGTTAAGAAAGCAGAGCCAATTTACAACTACCTAGCAACATATCACCCAGAACTCATCGAAGATGATGAGTGGGATAAAGAAGGCGCAATCATTGGTGTCCCACAGAAGGCTCCAGAGACTGCAATCATTAGAACTGAAACCGCTTTGGACCTACTAGAGCGAGTTAAACTATTCTCAACCGACTGGGTTCAAAGAGGACACAGAACAGGAGATAACACCCACAATGTTTCTGCAACCATCTCAATCAAAGGAGAAGAGTGGGACGCAGTTAAGGAATGGATGTGGAATAACAGAGACAGCTACAACGGACTAAGTGTACTGCCTTATGATGGCGGTGGATATGTACAAGCACCCTTTGAAGACTGCACAGAAGAAAAGTACAATGCACTACTTGCACCACTAAAGGATGTCAATCTAGACTTCATCGTTGAAAGTGAAGACGGCACAGATCTCTCTGGTGAGATTGCCTGTGCTGGTGGCGCATGTGAAGTGGACTTCTCTTACGACGAGACTAAAACTCCACACCCTCAAGAGAACTGAAGTCAAAGTCATCATCGTCTTCGTAGTCGATCATAGTCTCTAGACCGCACACTCTCTCGATAGACTGTGCAACTTCTCTAAGACCGATCTTCTTATGGTTGTCTGCAGACAGTGTTGATCTGACAACTTCTCTAACATACGGATCCATCGCCATGAGATAGAGCCTCATCACTTCTAGAGCCATCCTAATCACAGCGGTGTGTCTCCAACCACGCATAGACGGGTTCGGGTCGCCCACCGTTTCTGGATCAAAGGGAAGGTTTCCTTTGGTTCGTCTGATCAAAACTTCTAGTACAGAGTCAGGAAGATGTCGAAACATTCCTATCTTATGCATTGCACCTATATCTGCAATGGCTTCTATCATGTCAGGATCTATACGAACACGCAATCCATCGTTCATTCTTTCTAGTTGCGAATCAATATACTTTGACTTAGGAGATTTATCTGTTGTGTGTCCTAAGAAAACATCTTTCAAATACATCTCTCTTTTGTGTTGACGCTTTTCTAACCTCGGCCATGTATCGGGGTCATTAACATCAATAGGTTTTCGAGGCCTGCCCCTCGTTTTTCTATCCTCCATGTTGCAGTTGTTATCAACAATGCACATTAAACATTAGGGAGACCGTCTGTACATTAATTGACATATGCTAATCACCAGTATCCTTTAACTACAGAACGAAATGTGTGAAGTTCATGCAGCAGAAGGTGAACACCCTAGAGCTATTGATTAACGGCGAGATTACAAGTTTGACAGATGTTATGGTTATCAAATCTGATGATGGCCTCTATGTCGAACAGATGGTTGAGATAGGAACAGACCCAGAGGGAAAGCCCCTCGAACAAAAGCAACTTTCTCTTTACACTTGGGAGAGAGTCCATAGACTAGTATGGACAGAGAATACTCTTATCGAGCAAGTGAAGGAAGCAGCAGTTCTTGAGATGCTTGATGGACTGGAAGACTTGTTTGACCAGCTCTCTGAAGACGAATGGGAAGGAGAGGAAGCACCTGCAGAGGAGAAAGAAGAGTCCAAAGACAGAAGAGACGATCCTAACTACAATCCATACGATGAAAAGAAAGGTGACGAGTGATGGTCGACGAGAAAGAGTTCTTTGCTGCAGCCGATAAGGCCGCAGATGAAACCACTGCAGATGTGGTTCACCCAGATCTGATTAGAAAGTTGAAAGACAACCGAGATGAAATGATGCAGATCTATGCTAAGGTGATTATGAATCCATACTTAGCACCCCAACTATTAGATGACACTAAAAGAAATCTAATGAATACAGTCGCTACCTTGATGGAATACGGTATTCCAGTGTCTAGTAATCCAAAGGTAAGAACACCAGATGATGTTCTCAAAGAAGGGGCAACAGAGTTAGCAGGAATGCTAGGCGCAAAAGTAGTCGCAAGTGCAATGAGAATGAAGAGAAGCTTTCAAGATTCTCTAAAGTCAGCGCAAGACAGCGATGATTTTGAAATCTATCAGGATCCAAACGATGGAAGTTATTACTTCATCGATCCTGAAACCGGAGAAGAAGTGGATTGCGACGAATACGGCAATGAACTGGAGGAATGAAAATGAGTGATGAATACTACGATGATGATGCAGATGAAGAGGGCGACCCACAATGGAGAACCCTTACACCTAAGGAAAGAAAGGTCTTACTGAAGAATGTCTTCTCAAACCCAGATTGGTATGATGAAGGCGAAGGAACCCCAGTGTTTCAAGGAGGTTCAGCAAATCCTCTATTCCAAGAGATCGCTAGCAAGGCCGGTGCACCCGTTGGAGAAATCAGAAGATACTATGCAGCTTGGCTTAATGGACAAGGATTCAGTCCCGCAGAACACCTTAAGCCTAAGGCAAATACATCAAGCCCTGTTGATGATGGACCATCTCCTATGATGCAGATGCTAACTTCTGCACCAGATGAGAAGGACCCCATGGATGATATAACTCAGCAAATGATGATGAGAGAAGTCCAAAAGTCAACCCAACAAGACTCAGGCGCAATGAACATGATGTTTATGATGAACTTCTTGACCTCACAGCAGAAGATGGCAATGCAACAGCAGCAATTTCAAATGATGCAGATGATGGAGCAGAGGAAGCTAGACGAGAGAAGAGAATCAGATCTTAGAAGAGAAGCGATGGCCAGAGACCAACAATTCATGAATCAGCAAATGGGCTTCATGAGAGAAATGATGAAGAAGAGCGGAGATGGCGACGGATTCTTTGACTCGGACATGAAGAAGATCATGAAAGAAAGAGTAGTTGATCAACTTCTTGGAGGAGATGATAACTCCGATTGGAAGGGTATGGTAAAGGATGTTCTAGGAAGCGACACACTGAAGGCAGCAGTTGGAGGTATCGGTGGCGCAATCGGAAGAAGAAACCCGCAAGTTCCTGCAGGCTACGATGTCCCCGGATACAATCCATATGCTCAACCAGAGATGGCAGTGATGGCAGCACCACCACAGAGCCAGATAATGCAAGAAGCAATACACGAAGCGCCTATCCAACAGAACCCGCAACCTCAACAACAGATGGATGGAGTATTCTTCGATGAAGAAGAACCAGCAGTGGCTGAACAGGTTCAACCACAACAAAATGCAATTCAAGAGATCAACAGAGATGAATATACTAAGATCCTGTTCCAGTCATTCACCGAGATGATGGGTCCTGCAGCACAAGACCCACATGTTATCAAGGCACTGCAAGAACAGATCGATATCGCTACAGATGTCACATTAGTTGAACACCCTCAAGTTATTCCTAGAATCAAACTACAGAAGATGACTGAGAAACTACTGCTGATTAGAAACTTGAGAGATATCGGTCAAGGATTAATGGATCTAAGAAGCCGAACAGACCCCGGAACCGAACCATCACCACTAATCATGGCAGCCGTAGTCGAAGAACTTAGAAAGAGACCTGAGTTCTATAAGATATTTGCAGACAACACCTACGATGAATTGATTGCTCACATTGAGCCATTCAAGCACACAGGCGGTGTCGATGCAGATTACGGATACCTGATCCGATCAGAAGTTGCAGAAGTATGCAGACCACTACTGTTTGCAGTAAAGGCTGATGCACAGAACAGAGGAGCACCGCCGATCCCCGGCTTGGCTTGAGGTGATTAGATGTCAGTTATGGACGAGTTAGAAGCAAAAGAAGCAATAGAAGAGCATCTTGAGTCCGTGAAGGAAGAAAAACCATTCTTACCAACATGGGGATACATCTGCGTATTCACATTGCCTGCAATTCTAACATTCGCAGTGCTAAATCTGGGAACAGGATTTGATCCAGTCTTTTCTGCAGTGATTGCGCTTGCAGTGATGAATGGTTCCATCAACTCAATCATCGCTATACTAACAATCAGATTAGATGGACATAGTCAAGAGGCACTAGACCATCTTGATATGATCATAGATGGCATGGAAACATTTGAAGAAACATTAGATGAAGCAAACTCCAAAGTCACTTCATTTACAGACGATCTAGAAGATGCCAAGACTATGTTCACAAAGGTCGGCGTTGATCTCACAGAACTTGAATTAGAACCTATTGCTGATGTTGTTGAGAAGCTAAAGGAGAACAAAGGCGGTCTTAACGAGATCTTAGACAATCTGAAAGATGTCGATGTCACAGCGTATATCACACAGGCTAAGGGTATTGATTGGAAGTCTTTGCTAGATGCTGCAGAGGAACTCATGACATTCGTTAAGTCGAAGAATATTAACTATGCAGCGATGAACCCAAGTACTCAAATGCCTAAACTTCCAGATCTCGATGAGCGATTTGATGCAGTGTATGAAGAAGATGATGAAGAGTTCTTCGATGATGAAGAAGATTATGAAGAGCCTATGGATCTAGAACTCAATCGGATTCAAAACGAAGGCGCTACAAGCATAGAAGATTTGATGAGGCTTGCACAACCACCCAAGAAAAAGAAGCTAGACCTCGCACCACCTAAGAAAGAATGATCTTTCTCAAAATCTTTAGCGGGGTCTCTGCCCCGGTAAAATGCCCATGTGATCAGCTCGTAAAGTCTCACGACTAAGCGATTGGCTCTAACTCACGAAAGAGCACTCTAGTAAAGGGTGCTTCGCCTTGAGCGCATTGTATTTTCTCCGCTACAACCTTCACCACTTGATTATCGTCAAGGAATACAATACCAGAACAAGCGTCCTTGACAGTCTTCACGAGATTGTCCAAGTCAGGCTTCTTAGTGCGCCATTCTCGCTGTCTAGGAGTTCTCTTCCTTTCCAACGACTTCGGCATCATAATACCAAACTGCACCTTCATAATGATCGGTCCAGTTAACGGTTCACTAGCCGTTTCTCGCATCGACTGCGTAGCGAAGTATCGTATGTGCTGCTTAGCATCACGAGACTTCTTTGGATCGTATGCACGAACAAAACCTCCACGATTACTGAATCTAGGTCGTCCTTGTGCTACGGGATCCCCGCTCACTTCAAAGGAAACTTCATTCACCATGCTACCATCTTACTTCAGGCAGGTCTTCAATGTTCCTTCAAGAACCGTTATATCAAACCATTCTGTGGGGCTACCATGGACGAGGGTAAGATCCTACGAGTAAAGTTCAAGCCCGGAGTATCTTCCCAGAGAAGATTCGAAGGCGTAGTACGCATTTTAACGGACCTCGTTGAGGATGGAATGAGAGACGAGTTTGTCAGAAAGAAAGCTGTGCAGATCGTTCAAGCAGCTAATGTCAAAGGCCATGATGAGCTAGGAGAAATCCGTGCAGTAGTAAAGTGGGTTCAAAGGCATATGGTTTATCGAAAAGATCCCTTCGGGGTGGAGTTTTTCCACACGGCGAGAAGATTGATCAAAGACATAGAAGCAGGAGAATCTGCAGGCGATTGTGATGATTTCGTAATCTTAGGAGGAGCCCTCCTTGGAAGTTTGGGATATCCAGTGGGAGCTTTGATAGTCGACTCAAATAATGATGGTGTATTCAACCATGTTATGCTAGTCACTAAGACATTTGGCAGAACGAGAGAGTTCGGCGACAACTGGATTCCATGCGAGTTAATTTATCCAGAGTTCAAGCTCGGCCAATCTGTTCCAATATCAAGAGTATATCCTTTGATGGCAGAAGCAGGAACGATAAGAGCACCTATTTTCAAGCAAGCAATCAGTGGACTGGGTTCTATTGGAAGCAGATTAAAGACACGAAATAATAGTAGTGGCTTAGGAAGTATAGTCAGTAAGCACCCTTATACGCAGATGCTTAATGGCCTACTTAAGCGGAAGTGATATGATGGGCGCATTTTCAGCAATAGGAGCACCCAGAACAAAATACGATGCTATGGGCTCTATACCCAAAGATCACTCTGCTTACAAAATACTACAATCTCCCACATACAAAGACATGGGGGATGTAAGTTGGACAACAGGCGAAACTTGGGGAATCCTTTTGAGTGGGGTCGTCGTCGGCATAACTGTGCTGACACTGTTCAACCGAATGTACAAGTGAGGGAATAACATGCCAATGATGAATGTAGGAATGCAACGACGAATCGGAAAACTGCCTAAAACGCCTGAATACGGAACACCTGCCGGTAGCGGATACTACGGGTACGGACACAGAGGATTCGGTAATAGAAGACCAACACCAACCTCTCCCGGTTTCTTCGGGCTAGGTAGTACACTATATGGTGATGGTAAAGTACACATCTATGGTAATGACGGCAACTCAGCATTACCTGCAAACGGCATTTATGGAACCACAATCGGATATGCAGGTATTGACTTGGACTCACAAGTCGCATCTATTTCAATCCCCGGTGATGGATCAGCAGCTTATCCTCCACTAGATCAGCCAACAGAGAGTACTCTCTTTGGGGACGATATCTCAGAGAGTTTTGCTACAAAGCAGACCATGATTCTAGTCGGTGCAGGTTTAGCCGCTCTTTACATACTAAGAAACTGAGGAAGTGGCCTCAGTGAAGCTGCTTGCTAACCAACAGACCAACGCCTTCTTCCCTCAACAAGCGTTGATCACAAGCAACAATAACGCCTTTAATGTGAATAAAGGCCTTACTAAATCAGATCAAGCAGCACTTGTGCAAGCAATCAAAGAACAACAAAAGACAGCACCGCAAGTATTCGACAGTGTTTATCGAGCAGAGAAACAGCGAGATAAGGGAGTATTCGAAATACCAAAGAAGGGCGGTACGATCGATTTACTTAAACCACCATTGAAAGTATTACCACCAAGCTACATGCCACCACCTAAGGGATTACCACCAAGCTTTCAACCAATACCAATACCAATCAAACCAAAGCCCGGGATCCCCGATCTAAGGCCACCAGCACTACACCCAGAATACAAGAAATTGTATAACAAGCTAAGAGATAAGGAGAGAGAGTTAGCTAGAAAGCGACAAGAGTATGATAAACTCAAGAAAGAATGTGATAAACTGAGAGATAAAAACATCTTCGGCGACTCAAGCTCCATCGTCAACAAGATAGGCAAAACCCACGAACGATTCGTTAGACAGTTCAACTTTATCGATATAGATGATCTTGGACATGGCAGCAGATTAGACATGGGTATTGGTGAAAAGACTAGTAAAGCCCTAGCTCTTGGGGTAGGATTAGTCGCACTACTTGGAGTCATCGGGAGGATCGAATAATGTTTGGAAAAATTATACCAGTTAGACCGCCTACAACCGCAAGCAGAGTTAAGTTGCTTCAAGATAGAATAGTCTTCCTTAGAGGTCAGCTAACTAAGATTAACAATATGAGAGCTCAAGGAATGTATAGTGCTGACGAAGCAAGAATTAGAAGCGTTCCTATTAATGGAGAAATCTATCAACTAACACAACTCATTAGAGGAAGCAGAATACAACCAGCATCTTATGACGAGTCTAGTATGTGGTGGACTCGAAGACGAGGAGAAACTAGCCAATCTGCTAGAGGCGGATACAATTATAGTAGCTACAACCCACAGACTCAGCAGTCAACCGCTTCCAAACCAGCAAAGAAGTTTGTCTCAGAAAGCTACCATGTACCAACTGTAGCACCCGCAACAATGTCTGTTCCTCAGATTGAAACCAATGCTATGCAGTATCAAACTACTTCAGCAAGATCTTCAACCTATGATTACGGAGATGTAAATGAACAGGCTAGAAATATGCCAGATGTATCAGCACCGAGTTATTCAACTGCAAGTGAAGTTGACGATACTCGATCCTTGGTACAGCAAATAGAGCAACGCCAAACCAGCATCAACCCATTTGTTGATGAAGATACACGATTCTTAGATGATGTTAATCCAGATAAAGATATGACAGCAACCCAGTTCTTTAACATGGTGGACGATATTGTCACAATAGACGGAAGAAAGTATGTTGATGTCAATAGGTCAACTAACACAGTAGTTATGACTCCACGACAAGAAGCCATGCTCAAGTCACCTACTGCAGTGAACGCAAGGCCTATGCCACATGTTAGTACCATGATTAACAATGTGAATAATGCTCTATTGATTAGATCAAGACTAACAAACGATATGATCTCCATCTTAAACCAACTAAAGAATAAATTAACCACCATTCAACAAGAAGTAGCAGCAGCAATGACAGCAGCATCAAATGCAGCGGCGGCTAAGGCTGAAGCCGAAGAAGCAGCTCGTAAAGAAGCAGCAGCTGCAGCAGCAAAGGCAGCACAAGAAGCCGCAGCAAAGGCAGCACAAGAAGCTAAAGAGAAGGCGGCAGAGGAAGCTAGAAAGGCAGAAGAAAGAGCTAAGGAAGAAGCAGCAAGGGCAGCAGAAAAGGCTGCACAACAGGCAATGCAAGAAGCAGCAGCATCAGCAAATAGAGGCGGAAATACATCCTTCAAAGACATGGTCACCAATGTTGGCGGAATCGGAGGATGGTACTGATGTTCGTTATCGAAGCAGCAGTTGGTACTTGGCTACTCACAAAGGTTCTCGGAAGAGATGCAGAGTCAGGCCCAGTTGAAGAACCAACTGCTGAACTTCCTGCAGTGCCCACACCAATGCCTGCCTCTCGAACATCGTTTCCAAGTTTGCCTATCACAAGGCCAACACACCCTGTAGTAAGCATACGACGACCACCTCCCGGGGTAAGACCACTACCACCCAGTATGCAGAGATTCAAACCAAGCTTAACTACGCAGGTACACAAGCCACTTCCAACAAGCACAGCAGTTAAGCCCGAACATGTGTGGATAACACCTGCGGTAAAAACTGAAACATTCGACCCCGCAGCGTATTCAAGAATGATTGACGATATCATTCATATCGATGGAAAGTTAGTTATTTTGATAACCGGAAGAGACAAAGCAATAGCAGAACCTACTGCCACAGACTATGCACTTAGGCTAGTGATTGAGCAAGTGAAGGATGCATTACATGCTAGAGGCAGAATGTCCGGAGATCAAATCAAGATGTTGATGGTCTTAAGTGATGCAGCACAAAAGGAACTAGAGGATAGAGGCGCACCACTATCCGGACTTTCAGCAGGCCGTGGAACCCGAAGAAGATCAAGAATCGGAAACGGCGGTATTGGCAGTCTCAAATCATGGCATAAGGACAGAATAATGGAAGGAAGATCTGCTGACCTAAATGCAATGAACAGAGAAATAACACTCATCAGAATGCGAGAAGGTGCTAACATAGACACTTCAAGACCAGTGGACACCTCTGGAAGAGTCGCTGTCGATCACTGGAAGAATCACGCAACTCGAGAACAAATCGCTCAGTTTGCACCGATCTGGGCGCAAGTCGAAAGCAAAGGTATCGAAATCAGCCAAGAAGGACACAATGTAATCATTGAACTTCTGCAGTTAGATCAAGCTCAAAAGAAAGGGTTGCTTGCACCCAAAGATGTACAAACAAGAGGACTCCTAGTACTAGAACGAGTTGTTGAGGACATACTAAACAACAGTAAGTTCGTAGTCGGCACATATGATGTCGAAAGTGGTGGATTCCCTGATGTCAAAGTCCAAAGACTCTCTGGAATTAACGGATACGATAACTACCATAATAACTTGGGAAGCGCATTCGTTAAAACAAGGGGCGTCATGGGCAGATTGTTGGGACCATGACTTCAAGACGATTTGTACAAAGATCCACTCCTAACAGAGTGGGATCGCTAGGTAGTGGAAGTGCACCTTCCGCACCCGGCAGGAATCCAGATCTAAAAGTACTCAGTATGAGTGTATCTTATGGCAACGAAAAACCTGTTCAAGTTATGCAGCAAGGTCAGTGGATAGTCGATAGGATCCCTTCAAAGCAGGAAGAGTTTGCGACATTCAGGATTATTTTAGAAGGAACTGGGACAAGCATAGTATATGCAACCTTTGAGTATCTCAAAGAGAAGTACTATCTTTTTGCTAAAAGAGTGGGTGCAGGTCCAGCAGTCATAGAAGCAATGATTCCCTCTAACCAACTGAAGAAGTTTGTAGTTGGTACATCTGATAATTTGAACTCTAACTATAGTACTAGATTCCTTAGTAGGAGAGATATATTAGATCTAGGTAATAGTATGATAGTTCATAATAATCCAGTTTCATATGAAACCGATGCACTGGGATATATTCCGCCTAACGATCCCGTTAATGGAAGTAAAGCAGATAAGGTAGTTCCCGGGACCAAGTGGCACAATGGAAGTGCCACCATAGAATACTGGAGCGGTGATGTCAACGAACACTCATGGGGTAGGCATGGATTCAGTGGTAATCACTCAAGTAACGCATATGAATGGGAGTTGAAAGAAGGATTGTTTGGTATCGATATCGGCGTCACTCAGGGCAAGTTTTTATGGAGACCAAATGAAGTCACTGAGTTCACCGGCTATGCAGCAATGAGAATGTCAACCTATGTAGCAAGATATGATGAGAATGGTAAGTTCTTAGGTTATGTTGCACAAAGAGGTCAAGGTACACCAATCGCTGCAGGGACACCAATAGCGACTTTGATTCAGTATTTTTCTAGACCGCAAACCGGTGTAGCTACCCCCGGTCTCCGTGTTGAGTTTTACAACCCATGGGGATATGCATATGGGGCCAAGCCAAAGCCCGAGGACTTCATGCTGATTGACAGTTCTATTCTAAAGGATAACAACCATTTAGTGGAGTTTGACGCCTTCAGTATAGCTGGTTGGGATATCAATGCAGCATTTACGGTGGATGAAGATGCACCATTCAACACTGATTTGGGTCGAGGCGGTTTCGTTCATAAAAGCACCACTAGGAATGGGGTTTCAGTGAATAAGAAGGATCTTGCAGTTTATCTCGAATGGTGGGATCCAGAAACAGGAACATGGAGCGAACCAATGCAGCAACCACCAAAGATACCGAAGTGCAACAGCATGGGTAAGACAGTTGTAGTCTATAGATTCCCAAGGCAACTAGACCCAGTGACAGATCAAGCAGAAATAAGATCCATCATTAACGCAGGAGGACCAAACTACTCTTGGGATCATGGCAAGGTGAAGTATTACTACCCATATCCTTCTATGGAAGGTAAAGACAACAAAGGATATGCACTCCTTGGGAGACTAGCCCCAGATGCAAATAACCTTGATGCTTGGTCCCCAAAGTACGAGGCGAAGATAGACGGTGAGGTATTTGGTGGGCGGGCACAAATAGAATACACTCCACTAGTAGGCGTTGTCGATCACGAGAGAATGGGACTTAGTCCAGAAAATCCCGGGTGGCTCAATGAGCTAGAAAACGGAAAGGAAGTATTTGAGAAAACATCAAGCTACTATTATGATACCACTGGGTTAGGGCAATCTGTTATAGTCGCAGATCCAAGCAAATATCACTATGTGAACAACCCACAACTCAACACAATTTATTTCCTAAAGGGCAACTTCAAGCCAGATAGCACATTCATTGTAATAGGTCAGGCACTAGGAAATGTTCTTCAAGACTCTGAAAGGCACATCGTGTATATTCCACCAAAGGAACAAATTGGTAATATAAAGAAAGGAGCAGAAACAGTCCCACCAAAAGATGTTAAAGCAAACTCGCATAGATCACATACAGTAAATGAAAGGTCGATATTAGACGGGTCGGCTGCAGGTGCTAAGTTCGCAGACTTCCTTACGCCAACCTGTGTTATAACAACCAACGATCTTCTTGATAATATTTCAATACCTAGTGAAGAGGTGTTATTACAAACATGGAAGATGGTATTCGGTGAGGACTTAACACCAGAATGGTTTTCAACCCACAGCATAGGACAACCACCTTCACTACCGGGACTTACAAAGTCTCAAGGAAAACAATCTAAGGAAAAGCCAACACACTACGAGATAGATGTTGGTGGCCAAAAGATGCTGTATCCTTACAGTATAGCTGTCTATAGAGTTCCTAACTATTGGGTAGGACCCGTTGCCGAGATGGATGAAGAAGGAAACTATGTACAACCTACTCCAGATAGACCATACTATCAATCGACAGATGAAGAAGGAAAAATTGTGGATAAGATGTTCGTAGGATACGAAACTGTGTTCAAGCAGTATGTCAAGCAACAGGTTGAGTTTGTTGAAGAATACAAAGAGCAAATCGAAATGGAAGAAGCAGACATTGAAGCAGACGATATACTTGCAGCCAACAACCTGAATACCGCAGCAGAGAATGTCACTGACGAAGTTTGGGCTCAAGCAGTAGCACTCAAGAAAGAACAAATGGAAAAGATGAACAACAAAGGCGGGGGAGGAGGATCTAGTCGAAGCCCCAGAGAAAAATACTATGTCGACTCTTGGTGGGAAGCCAACTTCTTGAACAGAGGAAAGAGAGTATCCGAGACAGAACTCAAAGAAGCAGGACTTCTAGGACTAGGAGCATTCTCATCTTCTGGCGCCTTCACGATCGAAGATGTCACAGACAAATGGGGTGCCGATTCTGAGCACGACCCTAGTTTGTTCGATGCAATGCCTCAACTAGATATGAACATGCATCTGGCAATGGACGATCAACCGATATACGATCCGCTAGTTAATCTTGGTGCAATCGAGGCACTGGATGGCTTTGCAGAAAGTGCAGGAGAAGTTTTAGCAACAACAGTTGAAACAGGTATAGATGTATTCAAGAGAGCCATTAATGCAGGCGATAGCATAAGTGAAATGACTTCAGAACAGCAACAAAGAAATGAAGAAGCCGCAGCTCTTATTGAAGAGTATGATGGTGCAGTAGGTTTAGCTGGATGGAGTAATCTAGGATCAGAACTACCCGAATCTGTTCAGGCCAAAGTCCAAGAAATAAATGAGAATGCTGCCATATACGCAGCTTACGGAAGAGGAGCTGCAGCATTCGGTAGGGAAGTCACAACGGGTCTTATGCCTGACAGTTGGAAGGCTTGGTTTGCAGACAACCAACCCTACTCAACAGTAGGGGCAGGTCTGTTAGCACTATCGGCAATACCATTCGTGGGAGCAGGCACTGTTAAGAATGTAGCTAAGGCACCATTCGCATTAGGAGCAGGCATACTAGAAGGTGTATCTGTACTATCGCAGTCTTTATTCAATGGACTAGGTTTAGGATCGTCAGGTGCATGATATCCCAGCACTTCAAGCAGTATCCTCATAACTGAGTATGTCTTGGGGGTTCATGATGGGCTTAAGTACCGAGCGAGTAAATGAGCTATTAAGCGACTTCAATGCCCGTGTTAATGGGATATTAAAGAAGCACGATTTGAGTGAACACAAAGGAACTTCTATGCTAGATCCGATACAAAAACTAGTTGACGACTTGAATAGCAAGATCATGAACAACTTCACGAATCCTTCAACTACAGAGGGTATGATTCAATCACAAATAGAAATGACCCTTCATCTCATAACCAAAGAAGCAGCGAAGTTGGAAAACATAGCAGTTTCCAGTTTGGCAGGAATGTTAGGATCGGTAGCACCTAAAGCACCAGCAGACAATCCTGCATGGAATGCAGTTGTATCATCTGCAGCTTCTGGAGTTGAGAGACTGACTATGATATACGGTCCAACGATTGCTGCAATGCCTAGACTAGCAAGAGATAAACTCGATGCAGATCTAGCGAGAGTTCTCACACAAGTTGAACAGTCTTTTGCTGCAGACGCAAGTCCAGCAAACGCTCAAGCAACTAAGCAACAAATGATGAATGCACTAACAGCGATTGAGAAACATCTTGAGAAGGCTGCCGAAGTCGGTATGAAGATCGAAGTTCAAGCAACTGTCGATAAGAAGATGGCCGAACTCTTTGAAAGAGAGGTATCTCTTTTGAGTTTAGAGAAGTCTATGACTGAGCAAGAATCTCAGGCTTGGAGAAAGGTCATGGCTGACGCAACCAAGAAGGCTCAAGATCTTAAGTCTTCCAACTATGCTATACATTCCTCTAGTAAGGATAAGATGGTAGGTAGTATAGATAATCTAATCTCTATATTGGATAAGATAATAAATAATGCTAATGCTAAGGCTAGTGCTATATCGGGTTATTATGGAAACATAGGTCATAGAACTCACGCCAAGAAATCATTTGATAACATCTCTGGTAGCCAAGTATATCGCAGTAATCCGAATGTATATCGAAATAAGCCTCCGGGTTTCAAAGGATTCGCAGGTCCTATGAGTGCTGAAGAATTACGAAAGAAACACCCACCCGGTACCAACCCAGCACATATCAGAGCCATGGAATATTTCATGAGTCAAGGTATGTCATTCAACGAGGCTCACGAAGCTGCACAATCATATGGGTATGATAAGGATAAGTCCAAGGGAGTATTACAATATGACCTAGACAGAAGAACGCCGCATATAGGCGGAGGTGGTGATTACCCTTTATTCTAGGCGCCTTGGGCGCTGCGGGGGAAGGAAGCCCTGCAGAAGATTTGGCGAACTTTATCTTCCTAGAGAAGTCGGCAGCACAAAAGACAGTTAATTGGTTCGGTTTGTTTCTTGGGGCAGGTGTTTTAAGTATAGTTGTAGTGGGATTCAACAGAGCAAGAAGAAGAGGAGGACAATAAGATGCGATTTACAGATAGCCTAGGAGAAGTAGTGACAGTGCCAGATAGCGAGGTCAGCGTTTTAGAAAATGGACATGGCTACACCGTCTATGGTGCAAGAAAGAACCCCGGCGGAGAAATGATGATGAGTGTTGTAAGAGGCAACCATAACATGCCCGGGAGAACAGTCTCTCCAGAGGAACTTCGTGAGGATTACGATGTGGAAGATATCGGAGACAATGAAGATGTAGTTGCAGGATCCATTGATACCGCAGAAGAGTCTCCAAGATCCAATCCAGCACAACTATTCACATGGAAGAACCTAAGACTACAAACTGCAATTTCTGGTGGTAAGGCAGCAAGGGGATTCCTATCAAGAGCAGGAAGCGCTATCGCATCACCACTCACAGCACCACTCAGTTTCACAAAGAGGACTCTTAGAAGAGAGATCTCCCCAAACCAGTCGATTAGAGACAACGATTCACTACTCAAGCTCGCCACAGCAGAAGATTGGTTTAGATACATCAAGAGTATCAAGAACAGTCCAGTTGATATGGGCGCAGAATACTCTAGCATGGTATCAAAGGCTTCTCAAGCATCGGTGTATCTATTCCTTGATGAAAGAAGGAAAGATCCAAGCCTTAACGCATTCCGAAGAAGACTAACCCCCGGAAGTGATGTTCAAGACGCTATGGCTAAGGCGCAGATCGTTGAAGACATTATGCTAAGTGCAGGTCCAAGTGAACTTGCTGCACCTAGCAGTCAATACATACACGATAAGATGTTCCGATTAGCAATGGATATCATCAAGTCCATACCAATGAACTCATACAATTACTACACAGTCAATGAGATACATGTTCACGAAGGCGATCAAGTCTTTGCTGATCTAAGGAAAAGATATCTTCCACTAGAAGTCACAGAAGTCGAAATGGTATTAGAAATGCAACAAAAGCTTGCAGAAGAAGGAGAGGCTTATGCGTTTTCCACCACAACCAATACTTCTAGAGCATTAGACGCTGCTACTTTGATGAAGACTGCAGTCGCAGCATACGAAGTAGGGGACACTCGAACAGTGAGAACTGCTATCATGACCCTAAGAGATTCCCCATTTAACTACCAACCTAAGAGCGATCTAGTCGCAAGAGTAGTTGGCGGTAAGACAAAGGAGAGCTTCGACGGTATGACAGAAGTCACCATACCAATCATTCCTTCTGCTATGTCTAGCCTACAGAAGGATCCAAAACTATCCAGTTCATTCAAACTATCTAAGGCCGGTGCAAGTGACAAACCTGCATTGGCAGTAGTAGTTGCTGCGGGAATAAAGAAGTCTATGTTGAAGCAAGGCGGAGTCTATAATGAATTAGATTACGCTAAGGGTCCAGAAATGATTGCTATCTTAAAGAGTACATTAGATCCCACACCAGTTGCTATGGGGATAAAGGCAACCTTCGGTAAAAACAAGAAAGGGTACGATATCAAGCCATACGATGAAGTCGCTATGCTAGCAGGACGCAGGGCAGACAAGCCTGAAGTTCAAAAGGTCGCTAAGGATCTAGGAAAGGCAGTGAAGAGAAACCCAAAAGGGCGAGGTAAGTTCCTTCATATCGAAATCCACCCAAAGACCCAACTCGAAATGAAGAGAAGAGGACCCGGAACTAAGAAGGGCGTTAGAACACCCGGAGAAACAAGACATGGAAACAAGTCAAAGAAAGGAACCAGCTACTGGACAAGAGGACTTTCCAAGTTCTTCCCCGGAATGCAAATGGTGCAAGTTGGAACCCACAAAAAGACCGGAGAAGAAGTCCCATACAGAATTAGGCTACCAATCAGCCATTTCGCTAAGGTCACACATCCTTCAACAGGATTCCAAACGATCTCTTTGAAGAAGGATAAAGACAACAAAGCATTAGTCAATGCATTTAGAAGAATGGGAGAATACTACGGTATCCCAAGACACAATAAGTCAAAGGACACTTACATGCGCTTTACTATCGCTAAAGGCCATCAGGGAGAATACTACGACAAGCATCGCGTAAAGGTAGGTAAAGCAAAGAAGGCCTGAGCGTGATACAATGAGATTACAGATTCCAAGAAGTCTAAATGGTGCCTCTATCTTGAAGGCACACAACTGGGTCAAGGGCAACATCGCCAGAACAAATCCCGGCGGTAGCGTTGATTACAGGCTACAAGATCTTAGTGGCAATCAAATCTCTTTGACTGATGTTGTTTCTAATCCACGAATCGGCGAAGTCGAAATAATCACCACCACAGAAGATGTACTAAGAAATCCAAGCAATGGAACCATACCTGCTATGGTTCAAGAGCCAGATCCTATCTATGACTACCATAGAACAGGCAATGATCCAAGCATACTTCTTCCCGGCGACATTGATCCAAACCTTGTTAGCAGATTGGTAGCGCAAGAAGGCGCTTTCAGTGCAGTTCAAACCCTTACTATCTTACTTTACAGTAAGCCAGAGTTCACTACAATGGACCCAAAGATCGCTGCCATGACACAAGCGTATTCTAATGCAGCGGTTAGAAAGAATCCATCTGTAAGAACACCTTTCACAGTCAGCAAGAAAGAGAGAAACAGCTTATACACAACTGAAAGGGCAATTCAAGAGTATCTTGAAGGAAGATATGGTGTCACTGCAGAAAGAGCAGACAATTTAATCGAAGGAGCTAGAATCCCTGCAAAGTATGGATTAAGTAAGCGAGATATCGAGAAGTTCGTTAGAGATGTTCTAGGACCGTTCTTAGTCACAGCATCTGCCAACAGAGGAGCTCTCCGTGTAATGAATGAAGCATTCTCTGAGGAACTTACCAAAGTGGATCCTGAGGGATATGCAGCACTCATTGGAGTCCTCCCTACAAAGGCAGAGCAGTTTTACCGAGGTCTAGCTTCGGGTCTCGTAGCGCATCCAAGATTCATTTACCCACACTTGGGAGACAAATCACTCAGCAAAAAGCAACTAAAGAAGGTTCTGAAGTTCGCCAAGAAGTATCCTGACATGGGAGTTAGAACACCTAAGTTCCCAAGCACAAAGAAAGCATCATTACCTTATCGTATACTCAACAAGGTCCCAGTCGTTAACATGTTCACAGGGATTATGCCTCTTGAGCATGTAAGAGCAATCTTAGAGAAAGACTCCACTTGGATCAAGCAAGATCTAACTAAGGCTCTTCAATTCGATCCACAGAAGTCTCTGAGAAAAGATCCAGCATTTGCACTAGCAATTAACATAGGAGGATTCTTCCCTTCACCGCCACCTAAGTGGCCAACCGCAGTAGTCTATTCCCTCATGGATACGATACTAGCAAACCTACCCCACATTCTAGACATAGAGAATCCCGGCAACAACTATCTAGGATCTTTGACAGCTGCTGTAATGACGCCAGTCAACAAGACTCCTCAAGATACAGACACCATAGTATTTGGTAGGAACAATGACTTAACCCTCAGATTCGAGGCCATCCAAACTGCCTTAGGCAACATAAGATCAAACACAGATACGAATGATACTGATGCCATCAAAGAGGCTTATCCTGACCTTGATTACAGCAACGCTGCAAATAGAACCATAGCTGCACAAACAATCTTGGCAGATGTTATACAAAAGCTACCATCTAGAATCGAAATTAACGCCAACTACGGTAAGTCAGTTATCGAACTTCTTTACGAAATCAGTGATCTCGCTCAGTCAAAGTATGGATACACAATGAGTGAAGACGATCACACCTTCGCACTTATGATGCTTGATCTATCATTGCAGATCTTAGACACAGAAACGCCAAGTGGGTTCTTTGATACCACAACTACCGCAGCATCTGTCGAAAAGGAACTAAGAAGAATGTTTGGTTCAAGGGAACGAGATAAGACAAGGCGACTGATTAGACAGATGAATAGGCATCGTGGCGGTATAGGAAATGTGAATTACCAAGTTTATACAAACTTACTATTCATTAAGACGGTACAAGAGATGGCACCAGAGGTCTTAGCAGAAATGCGAACACAGGGTGCTGCTGAGAGGCAAACTACTGCAACAGAAGCTGTCACCGCAATGGAAGAGATGCGAACACAGGCAATCAGTGTGATTGGCGCAACAAGCCCTCTCATGACAAAGGTTAACGAGATACTCAATGATGGAATCAGACAAATCAAGGACGCAGGAGGGATCTCATGAGTTGGAGAGATTTAGCCCAGCAGTTCAAGGATATGCTTGGTGATAGAAATCAAGCAGATCAACTGAAAGCAAGATCCAGTGTCCTGACCCCAGAGCAATATGCGCAATTTGCTAGTAAGTCATTGACCCCTGCCAGACAAGCGATGCCTCCAGCAGACCTTGATGTTCAGGCACAAGAGATACTTGACGGGATCGATACAGCATTGGTTGAAACAAAAGCATTCTTAACGAACATGACCAATATTCTAGATGCCCCTGCGTGGTCTAATGCATCTCTTAGCGTCGATAATGCAGCCAGCCATGATAACGCTGGCAGTGGATGGCTACCTAATAGAGCACCAATAAGGGCTCTGCTTAATCAAACAGATAATCTCTTCCCACTTTACGAAAGCAACATGAATGGCGCAAGAGAACTACTGCAACTTAGACATGACATGATATTAAGAAGTGCTATTGCTGAAACAGATCTAATCAATAGAATTACACCTCAAGCAGTAAGAGATGCATTAAATGGCCTAGATGCACTAAATCAAGCAGCCGATTTCAGGAGAGACGATTTAGTGACCGCAGAAACCTCTTGCTACGCCAGAGCGCCCAATGCAGTCACAAGACATGTATGGGCAGCTCAATTATTGAAATACTATTACTCAACAATACACGACATGGCCAGAGTGTGCGATATGATTCAACAGATACACACAGCAGTCGATGACGAAGCCACAGGTGTCAGAGAAGCACTAGTGTTTAGAACAAGAGTTAGAGATCTATTACTCAAGGCAATTACAATGGAGGAGCTATGGTTTATCAATGGTGGATCTAATGTTCATGCTGACCCAAGAGTAAGAACCACCTTAAATGCTGGAGACCCTAACTTCACTGCCAAAGTAAATACAGTCACGACTGCCCACAACAATGAGATGGATTCCATAATCGCTGGACCCAACCACTGTTCTGATGTGGATTTGACTGCAGCTGGTAATGCTTACAACCCGCCTCTATGAGCAGTAAGTGTATAAGCAACCATGATGTGGGCTTATATGATGGCGGAGATAGTACACTGTGCAACATGCGGTTCACCTAACCCGTTAGGGGTATCAAAATGCACTACTTGTGGATCTCCATTAGGGCAATCAAATCCTAGAAATAATCCAGCTTACAGCAAGGTATTTTCTAATACCAAGATGGCGGTATTCGATATCGACGATACGATATTAGATGTATCTGAGAGATTTAGATCCGCAAGAAGAGCAGGTGTTGTTAACGATCAAGGCGGTCCAGTAAGGAAAGGAATGAACTCTGGATGGCAGAAGCGTAATGATTTCCTATACCGAGAGGATATGCTAGATAAAGATAGAGTAATAGCTGGATCTAAAGATCTTATATCATATCTAATGAAGCAAGGATATAGTATAGCATATTGTACTGCTAGAGATGCTAAGAATAGAGAAAAGACCAAAGTTCAGTTAGAGAACAAGGGCTTCCCATTATTCAAAGATGATAGAGGAGAGGTATTGCTTTTCCTAAAGGAAGGTGCCCGAAGGAGAATGAAAGGACCCGCTTACAAAGCAGATGTTGTATCAATGCTTCAAGGTAAATACGATGTAAGATTATTCTTCGATGATAATAAGGACAACCTTATCGCAGTGGCCTCTTTAGGAGTCCCGGGTATATACGAAAAGGTATCAGATTATTGGAAGATGGTTAGCGCAAGAAAGAATCCCCATGATATTGAGAATCTGAAGAAGTATGTCACTGTCGATGAAGAATTAAGCAAAAAGTATGATGGAACTGTTGTCACAGGCACCGCAGATCCAAATACGGCATATCTGGTCACAGACGATACCGATGCAGAAGAAGTTTGGGATATGGAACTAGGAAGATATGTTCCACAGATCATAGCAGAGACTTCTGCACCACCCGTTGAAGAAGACAGAGGATCTATCCAGAAAAGAATCAATCCTCCATTAAAGCCCAGAAAGAAGGGTACGAGGAAGGAACCAGCCAAGAACTACATCAAGAGATTCATGAGAAACGATAAGATGCTTAGAGAGTTCCCCAGAGAAGATCAAAGATATGCAGTCGCTCTATCTTATGTCGAGAAGTTTTATGGAAAGGCAGCCAGAAATAGAATCGCTCCAGTCAGAACAAATCCCGCAAGCCCCGATAAAGTCAAGAAGGGAGAAAAGCTGTATGAACACATGAACGGCAAAGCTCCAGCAAAAAAGACCACAGAAATGATAGACATAGGAGATGTTTGGTATCAGGTGGGAGAAGGCGGTTGCTGGCAGATAGGATACATGTCAGGAAAGGAAACAGGAAAGTCCAGTCAGAAGTATGTCCATACATTTAACGAAGAAACCCAAGACGGAAACTTCCCCAAGCTATATGCAACAATACCAGAGAATGGTAAGCCTATGTTAATCATCAAGGGCGGCACTTGGAAGATCAAAACAGATAAAGAAGGGGTGGCTTGGATATATGACTGATACAACGCTTGGCGTAAAGAACAAAACTTGGACGCTCATAGAGCTTACATCTGCAGGACTACTTGCAGCAATTACTCTTAGATCAACATTAAAGGAGGCGAAAAAGAAGGGAGGCTTAATGGGATACATCCAACCAAGAGGAGATTTCTGGAAGTCCTCACAAGTGTATTCTAATGTACTTGTCACGGTTCTTTTATGTAAAGGTGCAATCGATGCCGCTAAAGAGTATAACCTCATCAGCGGGTTAGGTGCGGCACCTGTGGTGCACCCGCAGTTAGGTGGATACTCGAATCAGAACTATTTTTGAGGTGATATGATGGCAGATGTGTGGAACCCCTTTGACCCTAAGAACCCAGTCTATAAGAGACTAGAAAAGCAGACTAGGATCCAGAGCAAGAGAATCAGGAACACGGTCATTGTAGGAGGCATCCTTCTAGCAGGGTATATTGCATCAAAGCAAGGCAAATCTCATGGCATCTTCGGCCCTCCGGTGAATCAGTTCGGTATGGTTCGCCGGAAGTGATATGATGGTGCTAGGTAGTGGATTCTTTCTAGGTTCTCCAGATGCGAGAGCTGTCGAGACCGCAATCAACAGCTATAAGAAAAATGTTGATGCTCATTCCATTGAACACTACGAGATGTATGCGAGAAACTTCGCACCAACAGGAAGACCGGCAACTTCACCGATCACAATAATGGACTTAATCTATTACCATGTATATGGTGACTATCGGATAAGTACACTGGTAGGACCCGTTCCTAGATCTGCGTTTGTGTACAGAACAAACCCTGCACCACCTCATGCCCTCACCGTTGACGATCGAAGAGTGAGGGGATTGCCACTCCCAGCTGACACACCTGACTTCCCTTTTGCTAACTACATTAACGGTGAGCAAGATGGACT
>MDTA01125670.1_pt1 | contig 32891 bp, 20 predicted proteins | sample 811151 | NCBI WGS metagenome assembly MDTA01 (sample SAMN05326648, study PRJNA326480) | marine metagenome | isolation source: seawater | place: Indian Ocean: South | collected 2010
ACGTAAGAATATTAGACCTTTTGGGGGTACAAATATGTTGACCTTAAAAATCCAACAGGCGCTAAGATTACGCGATGTTAACAAAGTAGTTGTTACATCCGACGATGATCATATGTTAGAGATTGCTAAAGACCTAGGAGCTTGTCCAATGCGTCGAGATCCTTTTTATGCTAGTGATACAATCCCCATGGGCGATGTGTATGTGCATCTAGCTTCAACGTTAGATTGCAAAGATATTTTGTGGACCCCCGTAACAAGTCCATTGGTCACTGATGAAACATTGCAACAATGCATTGACATTTACAAACGTGAGACTGATTACGACTGCGTAGTTACCACTAATATCATTAAAGAATATATGTGGTTAGATGGTAAGGCTATAAATTATGACCCAAAAAACCACCCAAGGTCGCAAGATCTACCAGAAATATATGCCCTTAATTTTGCTGCTAACATATTATCTAGAGAAACCATGATAAAGAACAAGAACATTCTCGGAGACAAATTTTATCCGTATATGTTAGATGAAATAGAGGCTGTGGACGTCGATACTGAATTTGATTTTACGCTAGCAGAAATTTTATACGAAAAAATGAGAAAAAAATGAAAAATTTAAAAGTGTACATTGCCACATATAGGCGTAACAAAATTTTAAACCAGACACTTAATAGGTTGTTTAATGAAACTAATTTTGGTAGTATCCCAAATACAGAGGTCACCATTATAAACAATCATTCTGAATTTAAACTTGAAGAAGCATTTAAAAATAAAGTAAAAGTTCTTCACAATGAAACTCGTCCGGATTGGGATTGTGGTAATTTAGCTAAAAATTGGAATGAGGCTTTAATTCATGGCTTTAAAGATTTGAATAATCCAGATGCTAAAATTATTACTACCATGCAAAATGACATTGTGTTAGAACCAGAGTGGGCTACTAATATACTAAAATTGCATAATAAATATACTTTTGTTACTGGGCAGCTTGGAGACAATATCGTCAGTTATAGACCGGAGGCAATTAAAAAAATTGGCATGTGGGACGAGAGGTTTTTAACTCCAGCTAATAAAGAAGCTGATTATTATATTAGAGCTTTAATTTACAATAAAGATAAATCCATGATTAATGATAAGGTTCACAAACGTTTGCTTAATAACAAAGATGCTTTACCTCTTGATACTAGTGAATATCGTGGTGGAGATGAAGACTGGCGTGTTATAAAAGCAACTGACGATTTAAAAGAAATTTGGTATCATACATCACAAATATTTTACTGGAAATGGAAAGATACGTGGGAAAAACAACCGAGTTATTATGGTTGGCTTGTAGATTGGGATAAGAATTTTATTGACAATCCGCCAACGTGCCCCAAAGTTCCAAGTTTTGTGCAATATTATTACTTTGAAAAAGATATTGAAATGCATAATAAAAATTATGTTGGATGGAGGCGAGGCGATTGTTGGTTAGATGCTTACAAGTGTAACGATATAGATGTACATCCATTCAAGCCGGGAGAAAAATTTAGAAATGATTAAATTAATTGTTTTTGATTTAGATGGTGTTCTTGTCGATGCTAGAGAACTTCACTATCAAGCTTTAAACATGGCACTTCAAGATATAAATAAGTGTTACGTCATAGAAAGACCAGAACATTTATCAACTTATGATGGACTCTCAACAACAAAAAAATTACAAATGTTGTCTGATAAAAAAGGCCTGCCTCAAGAGTTCCACACGCCTATTTGGAAAGCGAAACAACAAAAAACTATTGAAATTATAAACAACTTTGATTATGATCATAGGATAATTAAAGTATTGAGGAAACTTAAACTAGATGGATATACAATTGCTTGCGCAACGAATTCGATTAGGGAGACCGCGAAGTTACAGCTGATTAGAAGAGGGTTTTTTGAGCACATAGATTTTCTTTATTCCAATCAAGATGTCACGAAGCCAAAACCTAGCGCTGAGATATATATGAGGTGCATGTTGAGGGCTAATGTCGATCCTCACGAAACTGTAGTTATCGAAGATTCTCATCATGGCCGCAAGGCAGCTATCAATAGTGGTGCTCACTTGTGTGCCGTAAAGAACAGCAACGACGTGACTTACGAGAAGATTAGAGAAACAATTGATAAAGTAAATCAAAAACAAAACGTAAGACCTAAATGGCAAGGAGGCAAAATGAATGTATTAATACCAATGGCCGGCGCCGGCTCTAGATTCCAACAAGCAGGCTATACTTTTCCCAAACCCTTGATTGAGGTGAACGGCAAGCCAATGATCCAACTAGTTGTCGAAAACTTAAATATTGATGCCCGGCATATTTTTGTGGTACAGAAAGAACATTACGTAAAATATAACCTTAAACATTTGCTTAGTTTGATTTCACCCGGCTGTGAGATTGTACAGGTTGATGGTATGACTGAGGGTGCTGCATGCACAACTCTACTGGCTAAAGAATTTATTAATAATGATGAGCCACTTATCTTTGCAAACTCAGATCAGTTTTTAGATTGGGATAGCAATGAATTTATGTACTCCATGGAAGCTGATGAGGTTGATGGCGGCATGTTAACATTTACAGCGACTCATCCAAAGTGGAGTTTTGCAAAACTTAACGGAGAAGGATTTGTATCGGAAGTTGCCGAAAAGAAACCAATCAGTGATATAGCAACAGCAGGAATTTATTACTGGAAGCACGGATCCGATTACGTGAAGTATGCAGAACAAATGATTGAGAACAATATTAGATTCAATAACGAATTCTATGTTTGTCCTGTTTTTAATGAAGCGTTGCAAGATGGCAAAAAGATTAAAACATTCCATTTTGATGGCATGTGGGGTATTGGAACACCCGAAGATTTAGATTATTTCAATAAGTTTCACGGAGCATAAATGGACCTAAAAGAACTGGAAATTATAGAGACATCTCAAAATTTATACGATTTTTTTAACGGATTTATTCTGAGTCCGGATACAAAAGTATTCGGTAAGTTATTAGCTAGAACCCTTTTGGTGGATCAAGTAAAGGATTTGCCGGGTGATATTGTCGAATGCGGAGTGTTTAAAGGCACCGGAATGCTGACTTTCTTAAAAATAAAGCGTTTTTTGTGTCCGAATAGTGGCAAAAAGGTTGTTGGATTTGATTTTTTTAACTCTGATAAGCTCGTTGAAAGCCTGTCTGGAATCGATAAAGAAGCTATGGGCACCTTATTTGATAAGAGAGGTTACAAACACGAAAGCAATCAAGCACAATTATTTGGCGAATTTGTAAAGAATTGTGGTTTTGAGGACCATGAATTTGAATTAGTGGCTGGCGACATTACTAAAACAGCACACGAATACGTGAAAGCGAGCCCGGGCTTTAGAATCTCACTGCTTTATATCGATTTAGATCTTGATACCCCCACCTATGAGACCTTAAGCGCGATGTGGGATAGAGTCGTAAAGGGTGGAATCGTGGTGTTTGATGAGTATGCATTCCATAAATGGTCAGAATCAGCAGGAGTAGACAGATTTTTTGCTGACAAAGACGTACAAATTAAAACACTAAATTATATCTGCCCTACGGCTTATGTGATAAAGAAATGAAATTGATAGCACATCGAGGTAATATGCTGGGCCCAAATCCAGAAATGGAAAATAATCCACTTTACGTTGACAAGGCTCTTGAAAAAGGTTATGATGTAGAAATAGATATTCGAGGTTCCTTTTATACTAAATTTTACTTAGGCCATGACAGAGAACAATATATTGTACCTCCTGAGTGGTTATTTGAAAGAGCTGATAAGTTGTGGCTACATGCAAAAGACATCCAATCCTTGCATTCACTCACTCAGCAAACAACAAATTTCAATGTATTTTGGCATCAAGAAGATTTTTACACATTAACAACAAAAGGATATATTTGGACATACCCGGGCCACACACTCACACCACAATCAATTTGTGTTATGCCAGAGAGATTCAAGGGCCTGTATTCAGAATCTGAACTTAAAAATTGTGCCGGTGTATGTACAGATTTCATAGGAAGATACAAAATCAATGAGTAAAAAGAAAGTTGCAATATTAATATCTGGCTTTATTAGAAACTGGAAGGACACGTACGAAGAATTGTTAAAAAATGTCATTGAGTATAACTCGGACATGTATGAATTTGAACTTCACTGCGTTCCATATAGTAGGACTAACCGATATAACAATGAAAACTATGAAAAATTAGAGCAAGTTACAGAGGAAGAAATTATAAATTTACAAAAAAAATATAATCCAACTTCTTTTAATGTTTTAGATCACAAAAAGTTAACAAATTATTTTATTAATGAGAAAAAAGATATTATAAATTCAATTAAAACTTACTGGGAACATCCAAAAATGTTGACGTATAAAGTGGGAACAATTATGTTACAAGCATATGCGATGGAAGAAAGCTATCGTTTGATAGAAACTATGGCAAATGAATATGATTTAATCATTAAAACAAGGTTTGATGTTTTTTATTCAAAACCATGTAAGATACCAGTTTGTGAGCAAAATAAAATTCTAATGTTAACAAGATATAGTAATCAAAATTTTGTAGATCACGTGTTGTGTGGCTATCCTAAATCAATGGCTTGCTTTATGAAAAGTTATTCAAATCTAGAAAATACTAATTTTATGAACAAAAATAATATCAAATACGCAGAGGATTTATTTAGAGAAACCATCAAAACAAATAATATATCTATCGGTCTTATGGATTGGGAATGTGAACTTGGTCGGCCATATGGGCGACTCCCACTATATGATCCTTATGTAGTAAATATTATGGCTAAAAAATGAAACTATCTTGGCAACAAATACCATCTACTATTATTTCTGAAATGCTTTGCGAGGGGTTTGACGGAGTAGTCTTGGACACAGAGCATGGTTGCTTTAATAACGAAACACTATATAATTGCATCCAAATCATTAGCGCAAAAAATAAAACTTGTCTAGTCAGGCTTACTGAGATTAATAAAACTTTAATTAGAATGTGTCTAGATGCCGGTGCTACGGGGTTGATATTTTCAACCATTGAAAATTCATCACAAGCTGCTGAAATAAAACAGCTATGTACCTACCCTAAATACGGAGGAAAACGCGGTCTAGGGCTTGTTAGACAAAACAAATGGGGCTATTCAACACTTGTAAATAAACCGCCAATTATTATTGCTCAAATTGAAACGAAAAGAGCAGTACATAACCTTGAAGAAATCTATGCCCAAGACTTAGATCACTACATGATTGGGCCCTTTGATCTTTCTGCTAGTTTAGGTGTTACGGCAGAATTTAATAATCCTAAATTTTTAGAGGCGATTGAAACAATTAACAGGGTAATTACTGACCCACGTAAGATGGCAGTTCATATACCTACTGACGTTGATAAACATATTGACAAATATGCAGAATATGCTATAATAGCTGTAGGTATGGATACCACAATTTTACTAGAGGGCTATAAGGAGTTAGTATAATGCTTAATTTTGAAAATTTGGGAGATAGGTTTATCCAAGTAGTACAGACGCCAGAATGGGCAGAGCTTCAGGAAAAATTTAACAATTGTAATGATATATATGTTTTAGGGCACGGAGGCAACCTCGCCGTTGCTGATCATGCAGCAGTTGATATGACTCGTCTTTCAAACGGAACTAAGAATGCCATCTGCCCGGGCTCAGGTGTTGTAGCTACGTCATATATTAATGATAGCAGTTTTGAACAATGGATGGTTAATTGGTTATCGGCGAGAACATCGACGCGAACAAAAGAGCAAATGCAAAATTCGTTAGTGCTAGGAATTTCATCGTCTGGTAATTCAGTTGACATTCTGAAAGCACTGCAGTGGGCAACTGACAATGGAATGCAAATTGCTATGATGACCTCTAAAGATATTAGTGTAGAAATTAGTAATCTTACTAAAGTCATTTTAGGCGCAAATTATTATCATACAGCCGAAGTACTAACTCTTTTACTTACTTATGAACTTACTCATGGTTCTGGTAATGTGTGCCCGCCAATTGGTAAAAATGATCCCGAAACCTTACAGAACTTAAACTGGAAGGGCGGCAAAATACGCGAACACAGCTACCCAGATGAACAAATTAATGTTGGAATTGATTTTGATAAAGTAATCCACAAATGCTCAAAAGGATACTATGATGGCACAATCTATGATGAACCGGTTGATGGAGCATATGAAGCTTTAGAGAGACTATCGCAAAACTACACCGTCATCATATATACGTGTAAAGCTAAACCAGATCGTGGTTTGGTTAACGGAAAAACAGGCACTGAGTTAATTTGGGAATGGCTAAAAGAGCACAATATGTCCCAATTTGTTAGTAAAGTTACTGCTGAAAAGCCACGCGCAAGATTTTATGTTGATGATAAAGCCATTAGGTTTACTGACTGGGAGTCTACCTTCGCCATGATTGAGGAAATTGATGGCTAGGTGTTTGGTAACTGGGCACAAAGGCTACATTGGCTCCAAGCTTTTTAAAAAATTAAAAAAGCAGGGCCACGAAGTGTATGGTGTAGATATCGCTTCCGATCATACACCTGAGAAATTGGATATTAGATGGCACTTGTTCGATCACGAAAAATCATTTAATCATATCAAGTTCAAGCCAGAATATATTTTTCATCTTGCGGCAAAACCAAGTGTGCAGTGGAGTGTCGAGAATCCCTCTGAAGCGCTAGCACATAACGTTATGGGCTCTTCTAGAGTTCTAGAATATGCCAAGTTAGTCGGAGCGAAAAGAGTTATATTTGCCAGCTCTGCAGCGGCTAACACGCCAAGTAGCCCATATGGGGTACACAAAAGGATGACTGAGATGGAGTGTGAGATATACTCTAACTTATATGATCTGGATGTAGTTTCTCTAAGATATTTTAATGTATATTCTGAAGATCAAAAATATGGTGGAGCTTATTCAACTATAATTTCTGCTTGGTTAGAAAAAATAAGAAACAATGAGCCACTAAGATTGGATGGAGACGGCTCTCAAACTAGAGATTTCATTCATGTTGATGATATAGTTTCTGCTAATATACATTGCATGCATCACGAAAAAAATTTTAATGGCTTAGTTTGTGATGTAGGAACTGGGGTATCTCACCCAATATCTTATGTAAAAAATTATTTTGATAATGTGTTTGAGGTTACTTGGGACATGCAACCAGACAGAATCGGTGATATTAAGCACTCTAAAGCTGATACGAACACAATAGAAAACCTTGGCTGGACAGCACAAATTAGTTTGAAAACCGGACTCAGAAGGTGTGTGGCCAATGTCAGTTGATAAAGAAATATTAGTTGGTGATTTGGTAAAGTGGTTTGAAACTTATGCTGATATTAATATTGTAAAAGACTGCGGTTCTGGTACGGTTATTAATAAGCAAAAGGTCACCAATCCATATGACCCGTATGGAACTATGAGATATAGGGTATTTTGTCATAAATTAAATGACGTTAAATGGTTTGTTAAACCATACATTGAAAAACATATAGGAGAATAACATGTCTAACAATGAAAACAACGTAAACACGCTTAAATTGTCTAATCAAGCATTAGGATCAGTAATGATGGCACTTCAAGAATCGCTACTGAATGAAATGGATATAGTGCCGATTTTAAAAGGTTTTGAATTAGTACAAACTGATGAAGGACTAGTAGTAACTAATCCACCAACTGTTAGGGTTTCAAACGAACAACAAATAACTGAACAAGACTTACTCAACATGGTAGAATAATTAAGTAATGCCTCGATACTTATATTTTTGTGAAGATTGTAATAAAGATTTTATCACATTTCATGGCATGAATGATATACAACAAAATTGTAATTTGTGTAAATCAACTAAGATCAAAAAAATGCTGACCAAGCCTATTCATTTTGACAAAAAAAAGAGTGCTTCGACTGGAGAACTGACTAAAAAATTCATCGAAGAAAACAAAAAAGTATTAGAAGATTTAAAAAACGAGATTACCCAAAATGAATGAACTAGAAATAATATTATCAACTGCTCTGACATTTAGTATATTGTTTAATATATTTGTTATCATATACGCAAGATCTGCGATATCTAGGTTGTTATACGTTTCAGGCGAATTAGGTGATCTAAAAGATATGATTGTATCATTTTCTAACCACATCTCTTCTATTTACGAAATGGAAATGTTTTATGGAGATCAAACTTTAGAGGATTTAATGCAGCACGCTAAATCTTTTAATGAACAATTAGAAACATTTGATTTTATATATTCATTGACTGAAGATGGGGCATTAGAACAAGGAAGCGAAGAAATTGACATCGAAAACAACACAGACCCAGCAGAAGCCTAAAGTCGTACGTAGAAGAAGAAAAAGAAGTAAAAGTAAAAAGAATCATTACTTTACTCAAGTGCATGAAGATGCAATTATTAGATATACTAATACAAACTGCATAAAAGAAAGAACACACCTGTATGTAACATATATTCAGCCGGCGCTTGGAGAGATGGTTGATAAAATTGTATTTACCTATAAGTTTACAAATCTGCCGAATATTGATTACCTGCGAGATGAATGCAAAATATGGCTCATGACAATTTTGGATAAATATAATCCAAGCAAGGGCTCAAAAGCATTCTCGTATTTTTCAGTAATTACAAAAAATTGGTTTATCAATAAAGTTAAAAAGCAACAAAAACAACGCGAAAGAGAGGTTGATTTTGACAATATTGCCAAACACTATGAAGAAGAATTTCTTTCCACTAATGAGTCATATCTAACAGAAAGAGAACATGAAGAGTTCTGGTCCCATTTTTACTCAGAGATTAAATCGTGGGATGAGAGCCAAATGAAAGACAACGATCTTAAGGTTTATAAAGCTATAAATATCCTATTTGAATCCAAAGATGATATTGAAATTTTTAATAAAAAGGCTATTTATCTATACTTGCGTGAGATAACTGGCTTGAATACAAAACAGATAGTTAATTCACTCAAAAAGTTTAAAAAGAAATATTATTCTTTTAAGACTGACTGGGAAAGTGGTAATTTATGAGTGACAAAAAAGATCTTGATAGCTTGATAGGTGAAGCGTTAGATAACATACGAAATGATAGAAAATTGGCTCGGGAATTTTTGAATGAAATTGCAAATCAAATTGCTGTTGATGCCGATAACAACAGAGGATTGAGCCCTGTTGCGGCAAAGCATATTGAAACTATGCAACGCTCGAACGAGCAGCTTGTAAAAATTATTGGATTAAAATCTAAAAATCAAGAGCAATCACTTGAATTAACTGAAAGCGATAAAAAACAAATATATGATTTACTTCAAGGAGAAGAAGTCTCATGATTCAAGATTTAAAAAATGCCATAGGTTTAGATAACCTACCAGATTTTATAAATGATGTAAAAGGTTTCTTCAGTTCTGCTTGGGAAGCAATATTTGATCCAGACAGCTTTGAATCAGATCAGTTCCCAGCAATTATAATATCTAAACCGGGTCAGATATCTCCAGCAGAATATACAGCACTTGGGTATTCAGATGGTGATATCCCGTCTGATGTCAGTTTACAAAAATTTAAAGTTCGTATTATTAACACTGATATGAACCCCCATGCGGTATTGACTGATCCGTGTGATATAACCACTGCACTTGATAAGTGCGTACAAAACGCTGTTGTGGCCACACACACAACAATTGCTGCACCAGCACATTTGGTTAAGGGTGCTACACTCGGTTCATTTGTCACAATTAGATTAGACAAATTACCTAATAAAACTTTTAACATTCATACAGGCCATTTAGTTGAAGTAAAACAATACAATAATTCTGGACATAATATTTTATCACAAGAAGCTTGCGATTCTATCTCAAACATGTTTATAGAAAGTAATAAAGTTACTGAGTTGCCTCCACCGATAGAAATTCAAAGTGAATATGCGGTATATGCAGAACAATATGATGCCCTAAAAGGCTATCCACGCTATTTCAAAAAAGAGAACGAGAAATTTTTTAAAAACTTGAACCCTTACATGGCCATGGTTGTTAAAGCTTGGTTTTATCTGTGTTACACAAAACTTGGATATTCTGGAATTATAACTAGCGGATTTCGAAGTCAAGCAGATCAAACTAGATTATACAATGCCTATATTGCAAGAGGCAAAACTGGATTACCAGCTGCAAAATATGTTGCTTATCATGGAGCAAAAGTTGCTGTAGATCTAAATTTTAAATTTCCAGCAAACGCCGCAGCAAGTTTAAACGCTGCCGGTGCTACCATGCTTGGTTCTGTGAAGGGGATGAAAGACCAAGGCATAAAACAAACTAGAGATCAAAATAAAAACATGTGGCAATTATCAGGAGTGGTGCAATTAGCTATGGCGCTTGGTTTAGAATGGGGTGGAAATTGGACTGGTAGAATGTATGATCCAATTCATTTTCAAATATCTGCTGGTGAAATTGGTTATACAAGAGAGCAAATATTAGCCGCGGCACGCAGCGGCGAAGAACTATCTATTACAGTAACGACAAAAACATCGGATGAATCTGATCCGAGTGTTTTGCCCAATGATGATACGGACATTAATTCAGATTTAGGAGTCTCGGCTACTGACGCCGGCGATTATTTGGGAGATGCTCTAGAGTCTGAAGTTAATGTACCAATGGGTAGACCACCAACTTCAGATAAGGATGCAACACCAGATGCAATAAAATCGTATAAACCATTAGAAAAAGGTAGAACTGGGCGTTCAAAAGCAACTACTAGTGCAGATTTTCATGATCCGTATTGATAATAAAACTTAAGTTTGATTTAAAAAAAGGATATATTTATTATATCAAGGTAAAAAAATGTCATTTATTAAAGAGATTCAAGCTTTTCGAACAACCAGCAAGCAATCTGAAACATTAGAAGATAAATTCGCACAAGGAAAAAACGTAAACTCAATCCCTGTTAATTCAGGATTGATGGGAACGTTAACTCCTAGACCTAATTTGACATTTAGGCAAGCAGAGAGCAATTCGGTAATACAACATAAAGGTGCCTACATTGTGCTTGGCGGAGATCGCCCGGGCCATGTTGGAACTGGTACCTCCGCTAAAGGTTACACACGCTCTGATGCAATAGATATAGTTGTCGGCCGCGGCGCAAATATTCGTGAAGGCAAAGGCCCACCAGATGGATATATTGTAGGCCCATTACTAAGCAGTGATGCTGCTAGAGTATACATAAGCGAAAGCACTAACATAGACAAAAATTTTGGTTTAGCTTTGACGCCGAGAGAAGCACATGCCGAGAGCAATGACCACCCACTTTCTGGTATTGGAGTTAAAGCTGATAATGTAAGATTAATAGCAAGAAATAATATTAAAATTGTCACAGGAAGAAACCAAGGCTTTGTTGGTGGAGAAGACACAGAAAAAAACGTTTTAGGCGGACGATCACCAGCGGCGGGCACCATATCACTAATAGGCGGTAATTACACCGATTCAGAAGCTAAGATTTTTTCTATTTTTGACCCTAAAGGCCCAATACAGCAAGTGCCCTATCTGCAGCCGGCAATTAAGGGAGATAACTTAGTACATTGTTTAGAGAGTTTATACAACTATGTTGATCTAATTGAAAGCGTTGTATTTAATTTGGCTCTGTCGGAGTTTGGTCTGCATATTTCAAAAGCACTGGATCCCTTTGAATCACCAGTTGGCCGCTTAGCTAATCTCAGGGCAATGAACCAAGAAGTACCATATGTGTTAATGCAAGCATATGAGTCAATGGTTCGCTCAGTTGCAGATCGACAAGATTTTCTAGATTACGGAGGTTCATTACACATTAGAAGTGCAAATGTGTATTTAACATAAATTAAAACTATGGCAGATTCTAAATTTTTAAAATATCAAGATATCGATAGTGACGGATTAATAGACGTTTGCGACGACGATTTAACAACCCCAGAAGCCCCGTGTAAAGGTCCGTGTGTTCCAGATCCATTTTCAATTATAGACGATTGGAAAACACTTGATATTATGCAACCTTTTATTAATACTAGGGTTTGTCACTTTCAAATAACTAAGGTAACTCCTTACACTAGCACAGCTAATCAAAATTTAATTTCTTCAAATGAAGATGGAACATTAGATGATCAAATTGATCAGCAGTTAAAAGAAAAATTTAGAGAATTTGAAGAAGAAGCTATTGAGAATTTACTAGATTTTTGCCCGCTTGGACCAAGGTTAAATAATTTAGAAACAAAAAATATAGTTGCCAATGCAATTGAATACAAAAAATTTGATTTGGCTGTAAACCCCGGTTCTCACCTTAAATTATTGTACTCAGTTCCATTTGATGTTATTTATAATTTAGCTGATGCACCTGAAGCCACTGAACTAGACGAAGGACCTGAAGAGGGAGTAGGTTGGGAAAAGGTTACTTTCAATGCCGAATCTTTAATGACTGATGTGTTGAGAGTTAGAAAGGCTTTGCACTTTTATTCAAAAATGTTAAAAGTTTCAACTGCGATTGGCGAAGGAAACGCTTATTTCGTTGATAGCAATGATGTACCAGTGACTCTCTTTAATTTAGAAGATTATGGTGACCCAGCGTTATTCTCAGAATCGTTAATGTCTAGAATTGTAAATGATTTAAAAAGATTTTTAGCCGCTAAGAACAAAGCACTCCCAGACGGTGGCGTAAAAGGCGACCCATTTGGGCCAATATTTAAAGAAAAGGTTACGAAATTACAACTTAGCTTTAAAGATAAAGAATTAAGAGTCTTAAGGGTGTGGACTAAAGAATGCGGTAATAAACCAACAATATATAATAAAAGATCTGGTTCGTTACGTTCCCTAATGACTTCTGCATCATGGAATGATGAAACGGCAGTTAATTACTTAATAAACTCAAAACAAATGGCCACTTCGCTTGCCGCAAGAGTGCAGATTCCATGGAGAGAGTTCTTAGAAACTCACACCTTCCCAGCAATTAAGATAACCCAGTTTCCTGTCGATAAAACTATTGGATCGTGTATAGGCGATGCTCTCGCAAACGAAGCTAAAGATTTTGGTCAAGATGTATTAGATGAAATATTTGGACTTGGAGATTTGGTAGCGTATTTGTACAATGATACTTTATGTCGCGCAAAACTAGAAGAAGTGTTAAAAGACGACGAAGAGTTTAACAAATACGCACCCTCGGATCCACAGAGTCCGTTCTCTCAGCAAGTTTCAAAAATATTAGCAAGGAATCAAAAGTATAAAAAACTCAAAGCAGATGATGATGTAGTGCTCAGAGCATGTGTGTCGGCACTTTCACCACTTTCAAATAAAGCCAACGCCGCGGCAACTACTATTAGTCGAGGCGATATACCTTATAAGCCAACAACTCCCGGTGATGCAGATGGTAATCTTGATGGTGTTTTTCTAGAAGTATTGAATGATATGAAGCTTTGCGGATTGTTAGACTTCATGTTTGATGCAGTAAAGTGTTTATTTGGAGGTATGACCCTGCAAGACGCTCTGCCAATAATAATTAAAAATGCGCTTGATGTTATGGGTATTGAAAATTTTGGTGAGTTGTTTATAGGGCTGCCACCTGAGAAGCAAGCCGAAATGGATGCTCTTGTAAAGAAAAAAATACAAGATAAGTCTAAAAGAAATGCAATTCGTAGGGCTGGTGGAACCACAACCGATCCAAATCCAATTGACCCAGACGCAGATTTTATAAATGCACCAGTGGATTTACCGCCCGGAAAAGCAGTGGTAAAGGCTGCAGGCAAAGTAGCCGGCGGTGCATTGACATTTTTTAGACCTTGGGAAGATGAAGAAACTATAGCCGCATCTCGAATGGCCGAAAATCCAGCAAACCTTAACGGATACGGCGATGCTCCAAAAGCACCAACCATTGAACAAGTAATGGAAAAGAAATCTGGCTCTGATCGAACTATTTTATCTGAATTAGATTCTAGTAGACAAGTATCTAATACAGCTCCAATTGATACAATAATGACTGCATACATTGAAGCTTTAATGGAGGTTTATTCTGATAATCTAATATTAATCTTAGATGAGTTGAATAATTTCCCCGGTGCACCACTACTCAGAGATTTGATGTCTTTAACTGGATTAATATGTCCACGTCCGCCACTATTCACACCCGGCTTAGATGCATTCATGAAATCAATTGATTTGGCATTTTGTAGAAGAGTTAAAGAAGTAGAAATTCCTAGGATTAACACAGCCGCTTTAGATTTAAAATTAGCATTTAAAAATATGAAAAACGGCATGATGAGAGTTGCAAGATTTTTAATTGGTATGATCATATTAATTGTGGTTAATCAGCTAATAGCGAAAATTTGCGAGATACTAAGCAGGGCTGTTTGCAAGGCCTTAGAGACAACAGGTGATATTCTATTAGGATTGCCTGCTGCCCTATCTGGGCAAGGCCCGGGACTTAGAGAAATAATTAGAGAGAATATATGTGGTGAAGGAGTAGACGATCAAACTATTGACAACACTTTGGTTGAAATGATGGCTGCAATGGCACTTGGGCCCGCGGCGTTTGCCAACAGAGAAAGTACAATACAATTTGCCAACGATCTTTCTTCAGCAGTAACAAGACAAGAATTTTCTGATGCTTTACTAGGTAAGCCTTCGCCAGAATTTTTAGAAGCTGCTGATCAGATGATTGAATTTGTACATACTGATTTTAGGGATGCATTGCCAAATAAAAATTCAATCGCTAGATTTGCAAAAAACATAGGTAACTTTTTGCCATTAGAATACAGGGAAGTCCTATCTCAGTATTCAGACAATGCCAGAGGATTTGATGATGGCATGCCGGCAAATCCATCAATATGCTCATCTCCTGAACAAATAATGAAATTCAGAGAATTAAGATGTGAGTTACTTGGGTCTAGAGTTTCTAAGAAACAATGTGAAGAGTTGTTTTGTGATTTGAGAGATCAAAATAATGATGATTTAGAGTTGGTAACAAAAATATTAGAAGAAGGTATAGGAGAGCACATAGGCAAGAAAATACCTAATTTGATAGCTGAGCCCGGTTGTGATGACGGGCTATTCCCGTTTGAAACACCAGAGATTTTAGATGCAACTACGGGCTTTATGGGCGCAGCACTTGAGTCTTTAGAGATGGACTACTTGGATGATATGTTTGGTAGTGGCTTTACTCTTTTCGGTTCTGGTGATAGGAACTTTGGATTTTTAAATATGGTTTTATGTGATACTAATGGTAACCCGCTTACTAATCATCATCGAAAAGCTAGCAATAGAAAAGCATATGTAAATTTTGCAACAAATGTTGAAAATGGCGGAGAACAAAGTAGAGGATTCTTTAAATTTTTACAGGGTAATGCAGATTTTAGTGCTCAAGAAGGGCAATATCCATATTATGTAGCAGAATGGATGAAGAGACAATTCTTAAACGCTGCCGGTCAGAAAGGTACATTCAGCCCGGGATTTAACAAAATCCAAGCCGGCGGAAAAGATTTAAGTGAGCACATGATATTTTCATCAACAAATACAGCAGTTGGTTTAAAAAACTATAGTATTGATTTAGATGACTTGGGGTATGCCAACATATTTGGTCGACAAGGTATTAGTACGTTTACCGCACCTGACTTTGGCTACAATACAAAATTTGGTGATGTAGACAGGCAAATAGGTGCAGACATAGCAGATGGAATTCTCGATTTAGTTTCCGTAGCTGCATATGGGCCTATTGTTGGCGGACTTATATCAACTGAGGCATCCCCAGAAGGATCAAGTTTAAAAATTCAGAGAATGCCCAGAAAAGGTGATCCAACAAATAGCAGAGCTATTGGTCCCAATGTGTCTAAAAACACCAATGGTGCCGATATTGTATTAAGTTTTAAAGACAATGCTATGGGAACTAGACAAGGCCTAAATTTTGGTACCAACGAAGGTGGCAATGCTTGGTCTTATGGTTTTGAAATGCAGTGTTATTATTCTGATATTGAATTATTAGATCCAAAAGGCGAAGGAGAAGTTTTACGTAATCGTCCCGATGATAACATAAGAATCCAGATAGTAGAAAAAGTTAATTTTGGTAGTAAAAGAAAATTTGCCAGTCCTTTCGCAAAAGAAATCGCTGCAGAAGAAACTAAAATACCTCCGTTTGATTTTCCGAATTGGATTGAGGGAATACCACTTGTTGGGTGGGTTTTAGAAAGTTTGGTCAATTTATTTTTGCTTCCGTTTTCCGCGTTGATATCAGGTATTCTAAACGCAACAGCATATTCTTCTTCTAATAAAATATTAAGAAGCAGAGCGTATGAATTTTTATCAGTAGATGATGGGCTCGACGCATTTTCAGTAGCATCAGACGCAGATCCTAATAAACAAAAATCGCTAGATCTTAATGATTTTCCAAATTATGCAAAAACAACAGTATCTTTACAACCACTACCGCCGCAGGTGTACGCCTTAGCAGATTTACTTGGCACTAAACCTACAGAAACTTTAAAAAATGATTATGATGAAGTCATGTCTACATTCTATACTGACTTCTGTTCTATTATAGGTAATAACAACTCTGGATGGATGTATGGAGCAACATCTGATTTTATTCAAGAAGATGACCTTGAATATGGTATTGTTCAAGACGGGGAGTTTATTTTATATGAAGATTTAAATATAGAAGAAGAAGAAATGAGACTAGGAATTAGTAGAAATGAGTTTAAGCTTGGTAAAGAAAATGCAAGGGTGGTCTATTTGGATCCAACTATATTTGGCGGCACATTTACAAGACCACCTATACATGTTAAACCGCTGCGATATGATGGTTGGTGGGGCATGGTGCAAGCTTTCTTTCCCGGAGATACTGCATGTAAACCGCATGGTAAAAATCTAATAGACTTTGATGAAATTAAACAAATGATCAATAGGCATTACCCTACGTTGCCGGAAGATGAAAGGTTATATAATGATTTAGATTGTGTTAGGCAAGTCCCATTTGATAGAATTTTACCGCGACATGCTAAAATGAGCTTGTATACTTTAATATTAGCATCAATTAGAATATACGCAAGCACTCATATAATGAAAACTTGCGGAACATTTTCTGCTATCCAGCCTAAATTTCCAGACAACTTTAGTTCAATATATTCATCATACATAGTCGAAAGAATGGAACAAGATTTTAAAGATGCCCAGCCCGCTTTTTGGGAAGCTTTTAATGTGTTTAAAGATGAAGAATTTTGGTATGGATTCTTAGAACAATCGGTTGAATGCTACGACTTTTTGGTTAATGCTGGAGAGCTTCCGACTCCAGTGGGCGGAGGATATTTACAACGCTCTGCGGACACTATTAATAATCTGCAAACAAACTACGCTTATGCATACAAAACAAAAGATGAAAGAACTTACACTGATGAAAATGGTGTAAAAAGAAAACAAACTGTGCCCGGGCTGTGGGAATCTAAATTTACCGGTGAAGCTGGTGTGTTTGAAACATTAAAAAAATACCGCGAACGAAAAAATTTCGAAGGTATAAAAGCTGTAGAAGATCAAGCTAAACTTATCATGCAAGAATTAGTAAATTATGAATTAACTAAAATGGGTGAAAAGTTTGTAACTAATATGGCTAATAGCGGATTTGCACCTCAAATATTTGATTTAGACTACTGGTTGTTTGAGAATAAATGTGTTGGAAGTAGTATCAAGGTAGCAGGACCCAAATTGATAGATGTGCCAATTGGCCTCCCGACAAAAAATAATCCAGATCCATTTGGTGCTGGCCTGTCTTTCCCGGGCCCGTATTATACTCCCGGCGGTCAGTTTAGGATCTCTAATGACATTAATGAAAAAGACGAATTTGGTTACGGAGATGAATATGTGGGTTATTACCATATACATATGGATGATGATGGAAATGAGATATACATGGCCGGCGCAATTCATAGTGACACATCACACGATGTGATAGTACCAGTCGCTGATATTTTACAAGTAGCATCAGTTAAAACTGATATTGTGAGATACAGCCCAGATGATCCGTCAACGAAATTAACGGAGCTAGTAAAAGTAGTCAAGTCAAATCAACCAATCGGTGATGTTCCAGACTATCGTTCAGTTGGTACCTATAGCGCATCCAAACCATTTAAAATTGAAAAATATATATCAATCAATGGAACAAAACATGATATCTCTACTGCAACTTCAATTATAAGAGGTGGTAATGCCGAGGCTAGAATCTCTGAAAGATATCCGGGCAACCTAAAATTAATATACAATGAATTCGGATCCGAAGTTGGCATTGAAGGAAATATAGGAGTTAGACATGGTTTACAATTCTATTATAAAGGACAACCAGTAACCTCTGTTGAAGTTGATGCATTAGACTTTAAGTGTGGACAATTTCAACCAGTGCAGCCGAATAGTAAATTATTGTTATGCTTACTGAAACATTTAAAGAATGATCCAAAATACAAATTATTGATGAGCTATATTTTCTCAATGAAAAAAGTTACTGCCTCACTGGCCATATATAACGACATGGGATTTTTAGCTTCAGTAGGTGAAGTAACCCCCGGTAAAAAAGATGGTAAAAGATTTTTGGCGACTACATCTAGAACTGACACAGACGATTGGCTTTTCTGGAAAGCTGCTAGCACCAACCTGAAGAGAGATTGGATGAATAACACAGATTTTGAAGTTGTTAAAATGAAGCCCGGCTCTAGAGCTTACATAAAAACTATAGAATCTGAAAGTCAGATACCAAAATCTGGACCAGTTACTGATAAAATTAGAGAAACATATGGATTACCAAGTTATTGGGACGACCCTATAAAATATTCAAATCGCTCTTTTGACCCTGAAGGTAGTGGTTTGACCGGGAATGAAGGCTGGGAACACCCACAAGACAGACCATCATTTACACCATTTACTTTAAATTGGGATGAGTGGGATAGAATTCTTCTTAGGAATTGTAGAGCTGCAATCAAAAAATTATTTAGGCAAAGTTATTATGCAGCTGATGACAAACCCGGCTCTAGAGAGAAAGGACAAAGTCCAGCAAGAATAAAATTGAAAAACCTCAAAGCAAGACTTTTCCCAACTCCGGGAGCCGGTTTCTTGCCATGGTGGCAAAAAGGTAGAATGAGAGATAATCCTTATGATGCTGATGGTAATATGTGCGATGGTCCTGATATATTAGACTAATTGTGAAATAAAATTTTGAACGTAATAATTATTAAGAGCGACAGACTATGGGAAATTTAGCAGTAAAATTACCAATCACTAGAGATAGCATTAATGGATTTACTATGATAAGCAATTTAGATGTGCTTATAAAACAAAATTTCAAAATGCTAATTTTAACTAATCCCGGTGAAAGAGTCATGATTCCAGATTTTGGTGTAGGGATAACTCAATATCTTTTTGAGAACTTTAGTGACAGCACATTTCTTGATATTGAAAATAGAATAAAGCAGCAAGTAGCTAAATATTTACCAGTTGTTATTTTAGGTAGTATTAACTTTGATTCAAGCGACCAAGACGCTAATAAATTAGGAGTTAGTATTACGTATCAAGTACCAGCTTTAAATATTAAAGATTTATTACAATTTACTATTTAAAGGAGAGGCATTTAAATGGCAGATGATCAAAAGAAAATAATTCCGATTAATTATACAAATAGAGAATTTTCATCTATAAGAAAAGACTTAAACGAGATTGCGGAAAGATTGTATCCTGAGTCTTTTCAGGACTTTAGTGAAGCATCATTTGCATCGTTAATGATGGATGCTGTAGCATATGTCGGTGATCAGCTGTCATTTTATTTAGATTACAATGTAAACGAATCCTTTCTAGATACAGCATATCAATATAATAATATTCTTCGTCACGGGCGAGTTTTAGGATATAAGTTCACTGGCCGACCCAGTACGTATGGAGAAGCAGCTTTTTTTGTTGTAATACCTTCAACAACAACTGGCCTTGGTCCAAATTTAAATTACGCTCCAATTTTAAAAAGAGGTTCCCAATTTAGCACTACTACTGGTCTTAATTTTACATTAATGGACAATATAAATTTTGCTGAAGGTCGACACCCCACAATAGTTTATAAAACATCCGCTACAGGCGCTCCAACCCATTATGGTATTAAAGCGTATGGCAGGGTAGTGTCTGGGATTTTAACAACTGAGAGAGTTAATGTTGGGCCTTTTCAAAAATTTGCTAGAATTAATTTAACAACACCAAATGTTTCTGAGATTATTTCTGTGTTTGATTCAGATGGAAATGAATATTTCGAGGTTGATTACCTAGCACAAGACATGGTCTACAAAGAAATTTCAAATACTAATTATAAGAGTGATAATGTTGCTTCGATTATAAAACCTTTTTTGGTATCAAGAAAATTTACTGTAGAAAGAAATGGTCCCGTCGTAGCACTACAATTTGGTAGTGGTAAAGAATCTCAAGCAGATATTGTATCAGATCCACAATCGGTGTCAATGAATACCTTTGGTAAAACATATACAACACTTGAAACTTTTGATCCAACAAGACTTTCTGAAAATCAAGCGCTGGGCGTAGTCCCGGAAAACACCACACTAACAGTGGTTTTGAGAACAACTAATCCCGGTAATTCCAACGTTGCCTCAAAGCAACTAAATCAAGTTAACAAAGTTGTACTTGATTTTGAAAGTAAATTATCACTATCATCTGCTTTAATTTCTGAAGTGCGATCGTCAATTGAGGTAGAAAATGAATTACCAATTGTTGGAGATGTCACTAATCCAAACTCTAATGAAATAAAACAAAGGATATACGACACATTCCCAACACAAAATCGTGCCGTTACTCAGGCAGACTATGAGAACTTGGCATACAGGATGCACTCCAAGTTTGGCTCAGTAAAAAGGGTATCAGTGCAAAGAGATCCGGACTCACAAAAACGAAATTTGAACATGTATGTGGTTTCAGAAGATTCCTTTGGTAACCTAGTAAAAACTAATTCAACCATTAAAAGAAATTTAAAAATCTGGCTAAACCAGTATAGAATGATAAATGACACCATTGATATATTAGATCCATATATCATAAATTTAGGAATTGAATTTAGTATAAAAACATTATCAGGCGCCGATAAAAAAGCAGTTGTTGGAAGATGTATACGTGCTTTAGGCAAGCATTACAATAACAATTTTTATATTGGAGAAGCAGTAAAAATTAGTGAAATATACAATATTTTAAAAAATGTAGGTGGAGTACTAGATGTTCTTAAAGTAAGATTGCTTAATAGAACTGGAGCTAATTATTCTAGTGCGACTATCGATATAAATAAAAATTTATCACCTGATGGGGACATGTTAATAATTCCTAAAAATGCAATTGTTGAATTTAAGTATCCGAATACTGATTTTACCGGGAAAGCTAAATAATGATTAGAATATACACTGCATCCGCTGATAATACTATTGTTAATACTTTTAAAGAAAATTTAACAACCCGTGCCACTGCTTCAAATACTGGTGTTGCTGATATTTTAGAAGTGTATTCCATCTACGGGCGCCAATCGACCTCATCCCAAGAGCTGTCAAGAATTTTAATCCAGTTTCCTATAACACAGATTGCCAATGATAGAACTACGGGCGCTGTGCCAGCCAGCGGTAGTGTTAATTTTTATCTAAACTTGTACAATGCTACAACTTCAAAAACTGTACCAAGAAATATGACTTTAGTGATTAATCCATTATATAATAGCTGGCAAGAAGGAGTTGGATTAGATTTAGAAGAATACAAAGATGATACTAGAGGAAACGAAGGTAGTAACTGGGTAACTAGAGCGGACACGCCCGGTGTTGAGCAAATAATAAATTACACTTTTACTGAAGATGCCGCGGCAGGGTACGCTACTGGTGCCGGCTTAAATTATGTAAAGCTGTATAGCGGCACCACCAGATATAATGTTTGGTTTAACGGCGGTCCTGACTCAGCACCAACCGGCGTTGAGGGAACAGCAGTTGTGGTTGATATTTCCAGCGCTGGTAACAAAGAAGCCGTCGCGACAGCCTTTAGGGGTGCAGTTAATGCATTATCTGACTTTACAGCAGAAGTTTCTAGTGGAAATGTTGTTAAAGTTACAACCGTGGCTAAAGGATTTTCTACTATGTCTTCGATACAAGGAACATTTCCAACGTCTGACGCCATAACAATAGAGGTTGAACAAAAAGGTTCCGTAGAAACACCATGGCACTCTGTATCTGGCGGTGGAGACTTCTTATCAAGCTCAGCAGACTTTAGGTTTGAACAAACATTTGATTCTGGATTAGAAAATTTAAATGTAGATATCACTCCGCTAGTTGAAAGATGGATCAAAGGCGCCGGCGCCGGCTCACCTCCGGGCATAGCCAATTATGGTGTCGGAATCAAGCTGACTTCAAGCCAAGAAGCTTTGAATTTTAGTAATCAAGTAAAAGCATCATCTGATAAATCTACGCAAAATATACCCGATGGTGCTACTAAATCATATTATACTAAAAGATTTTTTGCTCGCGGAACACAATATTACTTTAAAAGACCAACTATAGAAGCTAAGTGGAACTCTACTCGACGCGACCATCGTGCCCAATTCCACATTAGTAGTTCACTAGCATCAACAGAAAACATAAACGATATATATTTTTACAACTATGTTAGGGGAAGATTAAAGACAATCCCTTCAAGCGATTCTTTAACAGTTAGTATTTATTCAAGTTCGGCCGGTATACCAACGAATGCAAGGCTAAAAATTAAAAATATTTCAAACGTTCTGGTAGATTCGGTAACTGCCACACAAGTAGAAACTGGTGTTTACAAGGCAAGACTACAAGTTATGGAAAACCTAAGTACCATGCATGATGTGTGGAGTTTAGGGTCACAGCAGGTTCACACTGGTACAATATCTACTACAACGCTTGGCACTGCTGTACATGCTAGAGAACCATCATACAGGTTAAATATTACCAACCTACAAAATAGTTACACACCAAGACAAGTGGCTAGATTTAATCTTTATGTCAGAGAAAAAAACTGGAATCCAACAATTTATACTAAAGCTATTGCTTCGGCTCCAACCATAACAATCCCAAGTGCATCATATAGAGTGGTCAGAGAATATGACAATCTCGAAGCAATATCCCACGATACAGGTTCGGGTGTGTTGGCTACTGGTTTGTCGTACGATGTATCTGGGAATTATTTTGATTTTGATATGAGCTTACTTGAACCAGATTATGAATATTGTTTTAAGTTCGCCTTCTATGATGAAGAATTAGATTCATGGCAAGAACAAAATGAATCGTTTAAATTTAGAGTGAATAAGAATGAGTATTAAAAAACTTTTTGAGTCTAGCAATAAAATACAAGAGTTTGTTTCCAACACAACTGCAAAAAGTTCTTTCAACGAAGACGCAGAGTCGTTAGAAAACGTAGAACAAAGATTAATTGATAAGGAAAGATATACTCCGCAGATAGATTTTTCAAGACCGGAGCTATTCGCAAAATACGGCTCTGCTAGATTATACTACAAGTCAGCACTCACTAGAATATCAGATTACTATCCATATGATGGATCTGAAGCAGAGATTAATAAATTTTTAAATGGGTGCCTTCAGATAGAAAGGTATATTTTTGATAATCAATACCCAAGAACAAATGGATACATTGAATTAGCCCGCGGCGGCTATAGTGTCAGTAGTATTGTTGACGGATATGGTAAGCCGACTACAAATGAATTTATTGATTTTTTCGGAGGCCCGGGAACCGGATCATCAACCAGCACTAAGCTTAAAGAGTTGATGCCAAACCCCCATGACAATAAGAAAAATTATTCCAACATTTATGATGAATCAATATATCAAACAGCCAGACTCCCATCAGATTATGGTAGTGGAACCAGAACATCTAACCTAAAATCAAATTTTGATGAGGGAGTTACGGTAGAATTTTGGCTCAAAACAGGGTCGCTAAATCCGGCAACACTGACTAATAAACAAGTAATATTTGATTTATGGAATCAAGACACGTCTAGTGATAATTCTAGAATGATAATTGAGCTTACTTCATCGCATAGTGCTCTTGGTGATGGTCAACGACCCTTTTTAGTAACAGTTCAATCAGGCTCTTACACTACTAAAGATTTCTTAGCTCTTGGTTCCGCAGCGCAACATTCTAGTTCGGGAGATTGGAATCACTATGCCATCACGTTACACAACACAGGTTCAAACTTTAGGGCACAATTATATGTCAACGGGCAATTAAATGATACTGCAACTCGAATGCCATATGACCTTGCAACTGCTAAACACGGCACTTTAGCTGTAGGTCCATCGCAAGAAAGATCTTGGCCTCACGCAATAGAAAATGATTATTCCTCTGCTGATAATCTTCAAGGTTGGTGGAGATTAGATACTGACCCAGCTTCAGGTGAGAGTGGTAAGGAGTGCCCTGATAGTAGCGGCCGCGGCCGCGATGGCACTGCAGCCACATTGCCAGTATTTAATGCCACACGAACTCCTAGTGATTATATTGCTGCAGCCAGCAATAATTTTGGCAACCTTTCTACAAATGAGCGAGTTAATATTGGTACCGCCGGCACATGGGATGCAATTATTGGTAATGAAGGGTCTTCTAGTAAAAAAATGTCTTTTTCTGCTTGGGTAAGAAAAGTCAACGACGGAGGCGGTAACAAAGGTAGAATTCTTGATTTCGGTAATGGTGGCATTGCTTTTTACTCTTCAACTACAGAAGAAGTTAGATTTTTAGCAACATGGGATGGTGCTCAGGTTGTTTGGACAACTGCAGGAAGTGCGTTTTCAAAGAATACGTGGACACATCTTGCCGTTACATATGATGCTAGCAGTAAAGACAATGATCCAAAAATTTATGTTAATGGTGTGGAACAATCTGTAAGCTTGGATGGCTCCCGCGGCGTTGCCCCGTTCGATGGAGTTACAGGAGGCGGTGGTTTTATCGGAAACCGCAGTGACACATCAAAAAACTGGAAGGGGCAGTTAGCTGACGTTGCTGTGTGGAATAGCATTTTAACTTCTAATGAAATTGCTTCAATTTATAGTGCATATACAATTAAAACTACCACTCACACAATTGGTGAGTTTGGAGCTAAAAATTTAAAGGGTAGAATTGGTGCTCTGCAACATAATCCACCCGGCGCAACTGGTGATGTTGTCAATGCCGGTAGACTTGTTGGATTTATGGATGAATTTAGATTTTGGAAAACTAAAAGAACAAGCGCACAAATTGGAAAAAATTGGTTTGGCCAAGTTCGCGGTGGTACTAATAGCGATATTTCAAATACAACTCTTGGAGTATACTACAAGTTTAACGAGGGTATTACCACCGACAACAGCGTTGATGCCATAGTTCTAGATTACGCAGGTCGAGTAACAAATGGTGTTTGGACTGGCTATACAGCTGGCGCACGCAACCCCGGATCTGCGATTGTATCTGCATCTGCATCCTCAAAAGAGTTTAAAGATCCAATCATAAGAACTAATCACCCAAGATTCTTGGCAGTAGAAAAAAGCTTACTGACTAGTGGTTCAGCATATGATTACACTAATAATTCAGCACTAATTAATTTAGTACCAAGCTGGATTCTTCAACAAGACGATGAAACACAGAACACTGATTTAAAATATATAACTCACATTATGGGTGCTTATTTTGATAATATGTACCATCAAATAAGTGATTTACCGAAGTTAAGACATCAAACATTTACTAGCGGAAGCTTTAAGCCAGTATCTTTTGCGGAACACTTACCGCAGTCTTTGGGTTTGTATTCTCCAGAATTATTTATTGACTCAACAATACTTGAAAAAATATTTAACCGCTCTAAATCTGAAACATTTGAAAACGATTTGTATGAAGCAAAAAATCTAATATATCAAAATTTATATAATAATCTATCAGAAATTTATAAAGCGAAAGGTACTGAGCAAGCAATCAAAAATGTACTAAAATGTTTTAATATAAATGACAATATTTTAGCGTTAAGAATTAATTCTAATAATACAGAGTTTACATTAAAAAATAATCTTGAGCAGCAGCTTTTAAGAAAACCATCAGCCAACTTCAGTATTTCTGAAAACAACAATGCTGTTATTTATCAACGTTCCGCTTCATTTGAAAGTTTATTACCGGCAGACACTTTGGGTTCAATAACAGGAAGTATCAAACAATATGGTCATGGATTTTCATATGAAGCAAATATTATTTTTCCAAATTATGAAAAAACACAATTTAAAAATAATAGATTTGGTGATGAATTTAATGAAGTTTCTTTATTCGGTACAGTAACCGTTGATGGTACCGACGCTGACTCTGTAAAAGGATTAGATCTAACAGCTTTAACTGGAGTGAATGATACTGGTAATTTTAAGTTTTCTTTTGTTAGAGATGAAAGGCAATCTAAAAATGGGTTTTTTAAACTGGTGTATTTTGATCCAACGACTTTAAAACCAGTAGAGCTTCAAAGTCCAGTCTTTAATGACGTTTATGATAATACAGCTTGGAACCTTTCTGTCCGCGTGAAACCTGAAAATTATCCACTCGATACATTTGTAGAAGCTTCAGGTGGTGTTCAGCAACACAGATACGAAGTCATATTTGCTGGGTATAATGCTTTAACCACTGACCTATTTAATTCGTTTAAAAAATCAAGCTTTGTCACAACAACAGCCGGTAAAAAATTCATAGAATCAGCCAAAAGAGTGTATGTTGGTGCTGAAAGAACAGATGTTGTTGGAACAATAATTCACCCAAGTGATGTTTTGGTTTCATCGGTTGCATATTGGACCAAATACCTAGAAGATACTGATTTGCAACAACATTCTTTAGATTTAGAAAACGTTGGCTTATCCGGTTCAATACAGCCAATTAGCCCGTTAGACAATCTACAAAATGTAAACAATAAGTTTGTAGAAACACTTGGCCACGACACACTAGCCTTAAATTGGAATTTCAGAAATGTAACAGGTTCTAATGCTGCGGGTAATTTTGTAGTGCAAGACTTTAGCTCGGGCTCACAAACTGATCGAGAAGCTTTTGGTTGGACTGGAGAAATATCTGGATATCAATATTTGGGTTATGGATTTGGGTTCCCTGCGTCATCGACAAATGTAGTTAAAAAACAACCAGTAAATATTTATAAATTTGTTGATCCAGAAAGACCGGTATCATCAGATATGATACAAATTTTTAATGATACTGATGACTTAACACCTAATTTAAGAAGAGAAGAAATAGTACCAAATTATGTCTATTCGTTAGAAAAAAGTTTATATAATGCCATTAGTGAAGAAATGTTAGATTTCTTAGCTGGCGTCATAGATTTTAATGATGTTGTCGGTCATCCTGTACATTACTATAGAGATAGATACAAAGATTTAGAAAAATTAAGACAGCAGTTTTTTAGACGCGTCACTGAAGTCTCCACTGTAGAAAGATATACTGAATATTACAAATGGTTTGACGATGCTATTACTACTATAATATCTCAATTAGTGCCCGCATCTAGTGAGTATGTTAATGATATACAAAATGTTGTAGAGAGCCATGTTTTAGAAAGAAATAAATATCAAAATAGACTTGGAATTTTAGATTCTGACAAATTTGATTTAGAAAGAGCTATTCCAGATGGCGTTTCAATTGCAGGTGCTGAAAGTATATTCACTGATTATATTGATGAGTCCTCAACCACACCATCTTCTCCAAGACGTACAAATACTCATCTTGGTTTTTGGAGAAAAAGAGCAGATCGAAGTTCACCAGAGATTACGTCAGGTGATCCCACCATCGACGCACACAGAAACAAATATCGAGATATAATATACTCAAACCCGCACATCTCTAGTGCTGCTGACCCTATTACTCTTTTCACAATTGCAGGAGCAAAATACAATCCCAGCACGTATTTCAGAACTTCAAAAATACAAACGTATAGGTTCAATGTAGCAGCTGAAGATTCACAATTTGGTGTGCCTCTTAATAAGCAGCAGTTGTATACTAGAACTATAAAAGGTGGAGTTAATTTTGAGAGTGCCAAAAACTTTGATTTTGCATACTCAATTACAAAACCCGGTGGTCCAGTTAATGGAGAAGGAGGAAAGTTTGTACCCCTCAATGTGATGTTAGGTTTCACCAGTGGTTCAGTCGAGATACCTGTATTTCAAAACCCATCAGATCCTCCAGAATTAATCCATAAAAAGAAGAAAATTTTCAAAGTTCAAACCGGTCGCGATTGGGAACTTGGATTAGGCTATAAGAACGTTAAATCATCAATGGCCTTCCCGTTTAATGTGTATAGTTCAAGTGTCGAGTTAAACTCAGGATATAATGCGGCTGTGGTTAGCAATGTTGGTAACAACTTAATGATCACAAATGTGCATAACGATGTTTACGGAGAACATCAGGAAGTACCAATGCAGGGACCTTTTACACACAACGTTGTTGGAGGCCATCAATCGCGACATGTCCCTCTTAATACAGGTAATGATCAACAGAATAATAGACCCGAAGCATTTAGAATATTACTTGGTACTTGCGATATGGTTCCGACCGGCGCTATTGGAGTTGTTGGTGCGGATTACCCTCCGCCCAATTATAACCCCCCAGCAGGAACTATACCATATCCTTACCCATTTCACGAAAAAGCATATTTGTATAGGGATCATGCGACGAAACGACCGGTTAATATAAAAAATATAAAGAATAATAAAAATAATAAAACAGTACCCGGAAACTACGATAAAAACTATGAAATATTGTATTCTTTTGGTGCTAGCAATAATCCTAGAGCCTTCGTAGATAATCAGCCTACATTACCCGCACAAGTGGCTCAGACCAATGGTACGACTAATGTAAGAACCTTTTTAGATATTCACCGCGGTGAAAGAAATCATTTTCAATTTGTTGACGAATATAATACTCAGTATCTGGATAACACCAATAATAAAAGCATCATTGTGTCACAATTTTCCGCCCCGGGTGGTATAGAAGTGATGACACGCGGATACAAAGATTTTAGAGCATCTGAATTTTCTGTTTATAATTGTATTAACAATAGAAACTTAACCGTCATAAAACCTCAACAGGCACCATCTGGCACATTGTCTGAGACTACAGGTAACTCTCCTTCAACTATCAGGACAATTGACATACATGGAAATGATTTTGGACTGACTGCGCATGCCGCTAGACACTCTGCTAGATTCGGTAGAGATTCAGTCTTTGTTTCCAACCCGGGTGCATCGTACATTGAATTACCATCGTTTTATAAAATTCATAGAAATAGAAAGCAAGTTATTATTTCAACTAACGCAGACAACACTACATTCGCTACAAGTTCTAAATTCGACAATTACAATATTATACATCCAATACCAAGATCTGATAGACAATATCTGTGGCTTTCTAGATCAGTTGAAGATGTTGGCAATATAAAATACGCCAATTTCCAAAAAACTAAAAACGTGTTTGATAAGCCGTTCAGAACCTCTTCTGCTGGACTAGAATTTTTCTGGACATTTGTTAGTGCTTCAAATGCTACAACAGGTGCATTCGTTCAACCAACAAACAATCTAAACATTATAATTAACGAGCCGATTGACTTTTCAACTAATACAATGGGATATGACTCTTCGTTAAATGTTTCAAATTATACTAATGTTGATTTAGTTGGCGAAACACCAAATAAACATTACTTAAATCAACTACTAGCGGCTCGCGGCACCAATTATGGTTGGGGCTGGAACAAGCTACGTCAATACAAGAATAGAATTTTACTTAATGATAAGAAAAATAATCAAATAACTATTGCAACCGGCAGTACAATTGAGCTTAGTACACACACGTTGCGACCACTTTCTTTCAAAGGTAGAGCATCTTATGCTAATTTTAATGTTCTAACTCCAATGGGGGAAAAAATAAAAAATGAAAATGTAACTCTTAAATTTACTAATACAAATGAAAAAATATACTTTAATGATGTAAAATTAGACAATTTGTTTGATATTAATTTAAATAGAATCGACGAACCATACCTCGATATGGTTAATATGGTAAAACAAAATTCTAATATTATGTCAATGAATTGGTTTTTATATAGGCAAAATATTATCCCATCAATCAGAAATGAATTTGGTCCATTCACATCAAAAAGGGTTGGGTATGACAATAAGTTCTGGAGAGATTCAAGAGTGTCCCGCGCGGTTTTAGGTAATACTCTTAAGAGTTCTATGGTTGGGGCAATTGTAAGCAAAAGCTCTTGGCCACTTGATGCACCTCAAAACTTTTTAACACGAATAGGTATTTCTGGAACTACTGGCTCGGCAGCGATAAAGTTTGATTCGAACGCGTATCTCTCTCGCCAGTCATTTTTACCTTTCTCATCCAGCACCACACAAGGTAACATTACGGGAACATCATCACTTGGATTCAATTTCTTTGTGCCCGCCGGCGGCGAATTGCAAAACACCTACTTTAGTTACTTCACAATTAATACTGATGGTGCTAAGTTTTGCCTGATGCAAGCCGCTCCGCTTTATGCTAGAAAACATGTTCTTGGTGTACCGCACTCGGTCGTGAGCCCCGGAGGTGTTAAGATACCGGAGACAGGTTCTTGGGGTGGAGCCACTAACACAGGCTGGGATTTAAGCAAACAAATAAAACCTTTTGCAGGAGAAGCTGTTTGGGAAGCAGCCGATCAGGCCGGCCTAGTTTTGAAAAATCCACTACAAAATAAAAACGAAACTATTTTAAACACCTCGCAAAGCTCAGTGTTTATAGCATCGGCTTCTAACCCATGGTACAATGATTACGACTCGTTTAAGAAAGAATTAAAGATTACATCGAAAGGGTATTCAATTGTTCCGGAGTATAGAATGAGTGAGCATGTTAAAGATTATTTTAATTTTGGCATCAATAACAAGTCTAAGACTAATTTCTTTGAAATAGTGGGAACTAACTCATCTAGCTCAGACACTAATTTTTACAAAGACTATAGTAATAGTGATTTCTTACAAAATATTTTAGGTATAGAAACAAATACATTATTAAAAGCTAAAGAGATTAAACTTACATGCGATGCTGTTATTAAGTATAATCCGTATAAAGGATTCTACCCAGCACAAAGAACAGTTGATTTAACAGCGCAGTTTGCCGATTCTTTTAAAGATTCAATTGAAGGTGCTATTTCCGGCTCGAATGGTATACAAGCTTTTGACAATAAAGAATTTGGACATCAAGCAACTTTATATGAAAGAGCAGCTGGGGTTCTTAAGCCGCTATTAGATCCTCTTTTATCACCGGGTATTTTGTATAACTCAATTAAATCTGGAATTGCCGTTGATTACCCAATACTTTCAAATTCAAGAAAAAGGCTTCGCAGAGCATACGGAACCAATATTAGCGCTTCGACCAACAACTACGCTTTATCAATCACTGGTGCTGCCACTGAAGAAATGTATGTGTCAGGCACTGGTCAATATATCGGTGGTCAATACTGGGATAAGAGGTTGCCATTTGAAGCTATTGTTGAGCCAAGAAAATATATTCTTAATACAAATTTTGTTGAACTTGAGTCCCACCCATCCATGAGTTTAGATTGGAACTGGACGCAACTTGGTCCCGGAGGGGAATACGACCCAGCATATGAAAATGAAAGTTTTACTGGTTCTTTCAGTGACAATGCCGATGGTCTTTACTCATTGATGGCTCGCAACTTTTTTGGAGCATGCGGAGAGTTTTTCCTTCAAAGCTCGGGTATTACCAGATTAGAATCAAACACTGTTCTCGACGATTTACAATTTGATAAAGATCCAAATTTTGGAGGTAGTCGACCTCTTTACATGGCTAGAGTTAAACTACGTAGATCCCATAATGGAGCTAGAACTTATAACAAAGAGTTTGATTCTTTTGGAAAACAAGGTGGTCAAAGTTACTATGGTATTAATGGCGCCAGAAGAACAATTAATGGCACACAATCAGTGGGCCAATATGCGTTGCCTCAAGATCCAATGAACAATTCACTATTTAAAGAAACCTTTACAATGTATAGCCGGCCCACTGCATTTGGTCCACCATGTGCTGGCCGGCCCCACGGCTCAAATGCAGCTGTAATGCCGTTTCTTAGCGCGTCAAGAGATAGCTTTAGTGGATTTAATCCTGCGTTCACTCCACCATATTATGATGGCGAAGCTTGGGCTGATTTAGTTTTTAGACCTCACGTTCTTAATAGAGATGTCAATGACAATGCAACCGCAGAAATTTATGATCTGAACAGAATTTTAAATGAAACTCAGGTTGTTTGCTGGAGGTTTGACCCCGGTGAAGAAAAACAAGCAGATCCATCTGCAACACATGCACCACAGCCTGTGCTAATTCCTATTGAGCAAACTCAATTGTCTAGTTTTACGGGCATAACACCTGACAATGATAAAACAATACCATCTATTTATGATGGCAAAAGAATTAATGTTAATTCTATGCAGCTAACTTCAAGTGTGAAGTTGTTTGGCACTGAAAAAGTTTTAGAGCAAGAAACAGATAAATTTGGAAATGTTATTAAAAATACCAACAAGCCAGTAGGCAGCAAATGGATTATACAACCAAAATGGGAAACGCCAATGTTGAATTTTAACGATGAAGGTGTACACCCCATTAAAGCATCTGAAGGGACTCTGACGCTACCTACATATGGTTCTGCCTCAGTCCCAAGAGGTATGTGGCACCAATTTGGAGTTATTCCAGAAGATCCAAACAAAGGTATTTTCCTAGAGATTACAGATATTCCAGAAGATTGGTTAAGAAACCATTATAGTGTGTTATCTAACGAAAG
>MDTA01229062.1_pt1 | contig 32871 bp, 31 predicted proteins | sample 811151 | NCBI WGS metagenome assembly MDTA01 (sample SAMN05326648, study PRJNA326480) | marine metagenome | isolation source: seawater | place: Indian Ocean: South | collected 2010
CCAAAAGCATATTTTTTTATTTCTATACTTTGTTAATACATTCTTAAGTTTTTTATAAAAAAAATTTACTCTACTGTCATTTATATATCTAACGCGAGAAATTAAACCCTTTTTGTTATTGTCTAGAAAATATGGATCTACAGGTAAACAATGCCCCCCTACTCCAATAGATGCTCTTAGTATATTAACTCTTGGATGTTTATTGCTGAGTAAAAAAACTTTTTTACTATCGATTTTTTTTTTTCTTAGTAAATTATCTAAATAATTAGCAATTCCAATATTCATATCTCTGTATGTGTTCTCAGCAATCTTTGTAGCTTCAGCGATTTTTGTTTCTGTGAAAAACAAATTGCCTTTAACAAATGACTTATAAATCAATTTAATTTTACTTTTGCTTTTCTTATCACACCCTATTATCCTATGATTATTGATCATTTCGTAAATTGTTTTTCCAGGCATAGCTTTTTCAGAGACATAAGCGACATGAATTTTATTTAAATCTGATCTAAGATTCTTTATTTTCTGAGAAACTTTTTCTGTAAAACCAATTGGTACAGTTGATTCAATTATTACTGTGTCGTTATTTTTTAATTTTGGAATAATCTTCTTTAACACATTGTCTAAAATCGAAGTATCGCAGGTTCTATTTTTTTTTAAAGGTGTTGGTAGGCACAATATATACACATCGCTGTCAATTATTTGACTAGAGAATGTCACTTTCCTTTTCTGTAGAATACTTATTTCTCTATTTATATCTTTCTCTTCTGTTCTATATTTACCTTTATTTATCAAAGATAATTTTTTTTTATTTGTATCAATACCAGATACATCAAATCTTTTTTTTGCCAAAATTATTAGAAATGGCAAACCTATATATCCTAGACCAATAATGCTTATTTTATTTTTACTCATAAACTTCTAAATAAATCTTTTCCTCGGATTTTTCCCAATTATTTTTTTTAAAATATTTTAATGAATTTTTTCTTAGACCTTTTATTAAATTAGTGTTCAAGCTTAATATTTTTCTTTTTAGATCAATAGAGTTTGAGGCATTAAAAACAATACCCGATTTTGATTCTTTTATTATTCTTTTTAGAGGTACGCAATCTGAAACTATTTGAGGTAGACCCAAACACATATATTGGCTAAGCTTATAAGGCACTGTTGTATTTGTGTGCATATTAGAATCATGTGGCACAATACCAATTGTTTTATCATTCAAAAAATTTTTTAAATATTTTAAGTCAATTTTCTTTAAGATTTTAATATTTTTTTTTCGACTTATTTCATATATCTTTTTTGAGTATTCATTATTAATTGCACCAATTATATAAACTTCATATTTATTTCTATCTAAGTGGTTTGCTGCAGTAATTAGAGTTTTTATTCCTCGATGTGGGGCAAAACCTCCAAAATATAAAATTCTTATTTTTTTTGTTTTTTTTAATTTAGTTTTAAATTTTTTTTTAAATTCTAAACTCTCTAAATTATTTATTATAATAATTTTATTTTTTATTTTTTTTGAGTAAAAGTTAATCATCTTCTTTTTTGACTCCATGCAAGTGACTAATGTTTTGTAAGATTTTTTTATCATAAAATATTCATAATTTCTTAAACGATATGTATTTGTAAATAACAAAAAAATTAATCTAATAAGTATATTTCTATTTTTGTTCCAGGAAATGTATGACTCAGGAAGACTATCATGAATATCAAAAATTATTTTAGCTGAAAAAAGTTTATTTTTTTTCATATATTTTAAAATTGTTTTTCCCAAATAATTATTTTGAATAGAGACATAATCAAATTTTTTATTTTTTAATTTAATATTTAAGAAATTAAGCCAGTTGAAATCCACTAAAAAAAAATGCCATATTATTTTATTGAAGAATGTAGACTTGTGTTTTTTAAAAATTATTACTTTTATATTGTACTTATTAAATATTTTTAAATTAGGAATATAGTCTTCACAAACCACAGTGACATCAAATTTTTTTTTTGCCAATGAAACAATTTCATAAATACTTCTTGCATTACCGCTAACATTACCATTAACTATGTGGAGTATTTTTTTCATTAAATATTAAGTTATATATTTTATTTGATGCATTATTACCATATGGAGACTTCCACTTATTTTTTGATTTTAAGATAAAACTAATTCTCTTAGATATTTCTTGTTCTTTCATGGAAACGAAATTTGCACCAATCTTTGTGGTTTCTGGTCTTTCCGTATTCAATCTTAATGTAATAAGATTTTTTTTTAATATACATGCTTCTTCTTGAATACCACCAGAATCAGATAATATAATATCAGCACTATTAACATATTTTAAAAATACTTTATAACTAACCGGTGTTTTAATCTTAAAGTTTTTACTTAATTTAATTTTATACTCCTTAATTTTTTTTTTTGTACGTGGATGGCAGAAAAATTTAATAATCAGCTCATTTTTTTTGGAGATTGAATTTAACATGTTAAAAATATTTTGCATGGATGACTTTGCTGTTAATAGTTCTGATCTGTGAAGTGTTAAAACTACAGTTTTTTTTTCGAAAGTTTTGTTTCTAAATTTTATAGCTTTTAATGCATCAACAATTGTGCTGCCAACCACAAATATTTTTTTTGGAAGAATTCCTTCTGATATAAGAATTTTTTTTTGAATCTCTGTAGGTGGAAAAAGAATATCAGAAAAATGATCAATAACTTGTCTATTAAATTCTTCAGGCATTCTGAAATCATAACTTCTCAAACCAGCTTCAATATGTGCCAAAAAAATTCTCTTTCCTTTTTTACTTTGGTTTCCTTTCACTGCGAGAGCACCGCTTAAGGATGTATTTGTGTCTCCTTGAACTATAACCACATTAGGTTTTTCAATATTTAATATTTTGACAATTTTTTTTGTTGTAGAATTTATAAAGTCAAAATTTTTTCTTTTTTCAGCTTTTAAAATGTATTTTGGTCTTTTAATTTTAAATTCATTTAGAAAAATCTTAGACATATTTTTATCGTAATGTTGATTGCTAAAAATTAAAAAAAATTTCCTCTTTTTTTTTTCAAGAATCTTAATTAATGGTGCCAATTTAATTATTTCAGGTCTTGTACCAAAAATTATACAGATTTTTTTCATTTAAATTTTTTATAACTATTTAGATAATTAAAATTATTATTTTGTAATTTTTTGACAATTTTTTTAAGTTGAAGAGAGTTAGATTTATTTGTCAAATTTTTTTTGCTAGACCACCATATCGGATGCGTTAAGAGTTGGATACTTTGTTTTTGTTTTTTAAAGATTTCTAAATATGGAGGAAAACCATAATTCCAGTTCCCTTTAGAATCAGAAAAATAATTGATATCCCCTGTAAATTTCTTTGAGTAAACATTTATTAAGGAGCAAATATTTAACCTTTTTTTTAAATTTTTTATATCTCCTGGTCGATGTATTGAGATAGTTTTTATTTTTTCTTCAATGATATTTTCTAATATATTTTTTTGTAAAATAATTTTTTTATTTATTTGGTTATTTTTTAAACCTCCATAAATTGAAAAATCAAAATGTAATCCTATTTCATGCCCAAGTTTATTAATTTCTAAAATTTTTTTTTGATTTTCTCTTGTTAAAACATTATATAAATTAGAGCTAATTAAAAAAAAAAATGTGCTTCTTACTCCTAGTGCTTTTTCAATCTTTGATATTAACAAAGCTGAGTCAATATCTATATCAACATCATGCCTTAAAATAATATTTCTAGTAGGCAGAATTCGGTTATGAAAAAATTTGAATTCATAATTTAAATTCTTAAAAAATTCAATTAATTCTAAATATTTTTTTTGTGAAAACAAATATTTCATAGTCCAAAAATGTATATATAATTATTATATTATGAAAATAAAAAAAAAAATTTTAATTACCGGAGGCTTAGGTTTTATTGGTCAAAATCTAGTAAAATTCTTCAACTCAATAAAATTCGATGTTACAATTATAGATAATTTTTCTTCAATAAACTCATCTAATTGCTTGTTTGATAAAAAAAAAGTAAAAATTCATAAAATTGATATTAGCAATAATGATAAGGTAAAAAAATTTTTTAAAGAGAATAAAAAGTATAATTATATAATTCATACAGCCGCTCATTTTGCCAATCAAAATTCTGTAGATCATCCAATTAGTGACATGAAAACTAACATATTGGGTATTATAAATTTACTTGAGGCAACGAAGAAGTATAATTTGAAAAAATTCATTTATCTATCATCGTCTTGTGTTTACCCAAGTAGTTTAAAACTTAGTGAGGAAGACATAGTAAAACCTATTGAAACCCCGTATGCAATTTCAAAATATTCAGCAGAGCTTTATGCAGAATTTTATTCAAATTTCTACGGGATACCAATAAATATAGTAAGAATATTTAATACATATGGGCCAGGAGAAAAGGCCCACAAGTATAGAAATGTTATACCAAATTTTATTGAGAGAGCATTGGCCAATAAAAATCTTTACATCACAGGAACTGGAAAAGAAACAAGAGATTTTACTTATATCGATGATGCTGTAAAAATAATTTTTAACACACTGAAATCAAAAAAAAAAAATAAGTATCATAAATTCTTGCACAGGTAAAAAAACTGAAATTGGAAATTTAGCAAAAAAAATTATTAAATATACGAACTCTAAATCAAAAATAATTGTTGTTAATAAAGCAAGAAAATGGGATAAAATTAAAAATAGAACAGGAAATATTTATAATACACTAAAAATTATAAATAAAAAGTACTTTACAGAAATCGATGTAGGTTTAAAAAAAACAATTGATTGGTATAGACATATTAACTATTAAGCTTTTTTTATTATAACACCAATTGTATCAGATAATGAATAGTCTAATTTTATTATTAATTTATACAAATACAAAAAATTTTTAAAAAAGAAATATTTTAAATTTCCTTTTGGAATTATTCCATTAAATCCACTTATGAATTCGATTTTAAACCCAATTTTTTTCGTCATTTTTTTTATATCACCGATTGAATATTCTCTCCAATGTCCCCTATAATTATCCTCATCATAGAATTCATCATAGTTTGCGTAATTTGTCTTTCCAACTAATACAGACAATCTTTTTCTTATACTTACAGAATTTGGGACTGTAATAAATATCCGTCCATCCTTGTTTAGTAAATTAATTATTGATTTTAAAAGCCTTTTTGGCTTTGGAATATGCTCAATCACGTCAAGAAGCAATATTAAATCATATTTTTTTCCATATAACTGTTCAAAATTATCATAGAATGGAAAATCTTGTTTTTTTGAATAATCTTGAAGTATTTTTTTATTATCTAAATTATACCACTCATCATTACAGTCATCGAATGCATCAATATATTCATAGCCAGATTTTCTAATTATTGTAGTAATATCATTTATACCTGATCCAAAATCTAAAATTTTAATATTTTTTTTAAAACGATTATTTATTTCTTTCATAACAAAAAAGTATTTAGGTCTAACAATATTTTTTTGTACCATATAATCTTTGAAAGGAAATTCATCGTTGATTTCTCTTATTAATTTGTCCAACATCTGTATATTTTATTTGATATTAGAAGAATATGATAGTAAAAAAAAAACTACCAATGAATACATTCATAACCTATTTTTTTAATCAATATTTAAAATCAATTGAATCGCTTGATTTAAATAAAATAGATTCTTTAGCATTGGATTTAAAGAAAATTAAAAAAAAAAGAGGAAGAGTATTTTTTTTAGGAGTTGGTGGAAGTGCAGGGAACGCCACACATGCAGTCAATGATTTCAGAAAACTTTGTAACATTGAAGCTTATTGTATTACAGACAATGTATCAGAATTAACTGCCAGAATTAATGATGAGGGATGGGATACATCATTTTCAAATTGGTTAAAAGTTTCAAATTTAAATCAAAAAGATGCAATTTTTATATTATCAGTTGGTGGCGGAAATTTAATTAAGAATGTTAGTGTTAATATTATTAATGCAATAAAATATGCAAAACAAAAAAAAACAAGGATATTTGGCATTGTTAGCAGAGATGGTGGATTTACAAAAAAAAAGGGTGATAATGTTATATTGATACCTGTAAAGGATAAAAAATTGGTGACCCCGATTTCTGAGGCAGTACAAGCAGTAATTTGGCACTATTTAGTGTCTTCAAAGCATTTGAAGCAAAATAAGACTAAATGGTAAATAGAAAGAAAGCAGTATTTCTAGATAGAGATGGCGTATTAAATATTCCAATAATAAAAAAAAGAAAAAGTTATGCACCAAAAAAATTTAGTCAATTCAAACTTTACCCAAATTTAAATTTTTACTGTAAAAAATTAAAACTTTATTTTTTGATAATTGTTGTTACAAATCAACCGGATGTTGGTAGAAAATTAATTAAATTAAAAGAGTTAAATAAAATGCATCTAAAATTAAAAAAAATAATCAACTATGACGATTTGTTTTATTGCTCACACACATCAAAAAAATCTTACTTTAAAAAACCAAATGTTGGTATGTTTAATCAAGCAATAAAAAAATACAATATTGATGCCTCCAAAAGTTATCTAATAGGTGACAGATGGAGTGACATTGAGGCTGGAAACAAAATTGGTTGTAAAACAGTTTTTATTGACAGAAAGTATGATGAAAAAAAACCTACTAAACCTTTTATAAAAACTAAGTCATTCTCTGAATCTGCAAGGTTAATATTAAATGAAAAAAATAGATAATTTTAAAATTAAGATTTTTGCAGATGGAGCTGATTTAAAAGATTTTAAAAAATTATCTAAAAATAAACTAGTTAGTGGTTTTACAACAAATCCCTCTTTAATGAGAAAATCTGGAATTACAAATTACTTATCTTTTGCAAAGAAGGTTTTAAAAATAATAAAAATAAAACCAGTATCTTTTGAAATATTTGCTGATGATATTGAGGAAATTGAGAAACAAGCACTAAAAATATCTAAACTTGGTAAAAATGTATTTGTTAAAATACCTATTATAAACACAAAAAAAAAAACAAACGCAAAACTTATTGCAAAATTAAATGGACAAGGAATTAAAGTTAATGTTACTGCGATTTTTACATTAGAACAAACAAAATCTTTATTTAAACTATTAAATAAAAAAACAGAAATAATTTTGTCAGTCTTTGCTGGTAGGATTGCTGACACAGGCATAAATGCAAAATTGGAAATGAAGAAACATATAAAAACTTGTAAATCCAAAAAAAATGTAAAAATTCTTTGGGCAAGTGTTAGAGAGGTATATAATTTAGTAGAAGCAGAGAAAATTGGATGTCATATTATCACCGTGCCCCCATCAATTCTAAGTAAAACTAAAAATTTTAATAAGAGTCTAGAAAATTATTCTCAAGAGACAGTTCAAATGTTTTTTGATGATGCAAAAAAATCTGGATATTCAATATAGCCAAAGTATTTGTGAAAAAAATTTTTATTACTGGAGGAGCTGGTTACGTTGGTTGCAGGTTAGTTAAAGATCTTTTAGAAAAAAATTATTTTGTGACTGTTTATGATGCTATGCATTATAGCGATAAGTATTTACCAAAAAAAAAAATAAACTTAAAGATTATTAAAGGTGACATTAGAGATACAGCAAAGTTAAAGGAGCATTCAATAAATCATGATGTGTTTGTCCACTTAGCTTGTATCTCAAATGATGCTAGCTTTGTTTTAGACGAAAACTTGTCTAAAACTGTAAATTTTGACTGTTTTGAACCAATGGTCAAAGCTGCAAAAGAAAATAAAATTAAAAGATTTATTTATGCATCTTCTAGTTCTGTATATGGAGTATCTGATATGAAGGATGTCAAAGAAGATCATCCACTATTACCTTTAACAGCTTACAATAAATATAAGGGTCTTTGTGAACCTATTTTACTTAAATTTGCAGATGATAATTTTGAAACAGTTATATTTAGGCCGGCAACTGTATGTGGTTATAGCCCACGTATGAGATTTGATTTGAGTGTAAATATATTAACATGTCATGCAATCTGTAATAACAAAATTATAGTTTTTGGAGGTGACCAATTGAGACCAAATTTGCACATTCAAGATTATAGTGATTGTGTTCAATTATTAATTAATGAAAATAAAAATAAAGTACAAAAACAAATTTTTAATGTTGGATTCCAAAATCTTTCAATAATGAATATTGCTAAAATAGTAAAAAAAGAATTAGAATCTAATTTTAATTTTCAAAATATTGAAATCATTAAAACTGAAAGTAATGACAACAGATCATATCATATAAATTCTGACAAAATATATAATTTTTTAGGGTTTAAACCAAAATTCTCTATTGAGAATGCTGTACATGAAATTACAAAATGTTTTAGAAAAAATATATTTATAAATCCATTAGAGAATAGCATCTATCATAATGTTAAAACTTTAAAAAATAATAATGTTAAATAAATACTGTATAGTAACTGGTGGTGCAGGCTTCATAGGAAGTCATATGGTAGATCTATTAATACAAAAAAAATATATAGTTATAGTTATAGATGATTTATCCAAAGGTAAGAAAAAAAATATATTCCAACATATAAGAAATAAAAAAGTAGTTTTTATTAAAAAAGATATACGAAAGCTAAAAGCAAAAGATATTAAATTTAAAAAAATTGACTTCATTTTTCACTTTGCTGGAAAAGATGCTATTATTCCCTCAATAAATAACCCAGAAAAATATTTAGATGTAAATTTAAATGGCACCTTAAACATTTTGCAACAAACTAAAAATCTTAAATATAAGAAGTTTGTTTATGCTGCATCATCTTCCTGTTATGGTAAAGCAAAAACCCCAACATCTGAAAATAATCCAATATCAATTTTACATCCATATGCACTTAGTAAATATTTAGGAGAGCAGGTCGCTTTAAGTTGGAAGAGTATTTATAATTTACCGATAAATTCAGTGAGAATTTTTAATGCTTATGGCGAAAGAATTGGTTTTAATAACGAGTATGGTGCAATGTTTCCAATTTTACTTAAACAAAAATTGTCAAATAAGCCTCTAACAATAGTTGGTAATGGTAAGCAAAAAAGAGACTTTATATATGTAAAAGATTTGGTTAGTGCCTTTTATGCAGTAGCTAATATTAAACATAATGGAAAAGTTTTTAATGTTGGGAGTGGCAAACCAGTAAGTGTTAATAAAATCGCAAGTTTAATAAGCAAAAAAAAAATATATATAAAAAAACGTCCTGGTGAGCCAGATATTACACATGCTAACATAAAAAAAATTAATTTAATTACTAAGTGGAAGCCAAAAATCAATATTAATGAAGGAGTAGATATTATGCTCAAAAATATCAATTTATGGAAAAACTCTGTTTTATGGGACAAAAAAAAGATAAAAGTTGCTACACAAGTTTGGTTTAAAAAAATTAAATAATTACAACTTTAAATATGTCTTTAGATTATTTTAAAAAATATAATTACAAAATTAGAGAACTTCACGAATTAAAAAAAATTTTAAAAAAGAAAATAAACAAAAAAACTGTTTTATGTCATGGTGTATTTGACGTAGTTCATCCTGGACATTTGAGACATCTGGCTCATGCAAAAACAAAAGGTGACATATTGATAGTTAGTTTGACTGCAGACAGATTTATAAAAAAAGGTACCTATAGACCGCATGTTCCAGAAAATCTCAGAGCTTTAAACCTATCAGCTTTTGAGATGGTTGATTATGTTGTTATTGATAGGCACGAAAAAGCTGACTATATTTTAAAATATATAAAACCTGATTTCTATGCTAAAGGTTTTGAATATTTTTCTAAAGGTCTACCTAAAGCCACAAAAGATGAAATAAAAGTTGTTGAATCATATGGTGGTAAAATGTTTTTTTCCCCAGGCGATTACGTATATTCATCATCTAAATTTCTACAATCATCACTACCACAACTTAATTTTGAAAAATTGTTGTTACTTTTAGATAAAAATAACATAAATTTTAATGACTTAAAAAATACACTTAATAATTTTTCTAAATTAAAAGTTCATGTTATAGGTGACACAATAGTTGATACTTACACAAGGACATCATTTATTGGAGGGCAGACAAAAACTCCAACTTTTAGTTTACTTAAACAAAAAGAAGATAATTTTATAGGTGGTGCAGCAATAGTTGCCTCACACTTAAAAAAATCTGGGGTAGACGTTACTTTCTCAACAGTTCTTGGAAATGATGCCTTAAGTAAGTTTGTCATTCGAAAACTCAAAAAGATTAATGTTAAAATTAAACCAATTATTGATGGTTTCAGACCAACCACAAATAAAAATAGTTTCACTACAGGAATTTATAAACTTTTAAAAGTAGATACTCTTGACAACACTCCTATTAGTGAAAGTATTTTAAACAAGCTTTGCTCTAATATTAAGTATACAAAAACTGATATAGTTATTCTTAGTGATTTTAGACACGGAATATTCAATTTAACAAGCATTCCAAAGATAATTAAATCCATACCCAAGAAAACTTTTAAAGTTGCAGATAGTCAGGTCGCGAGCAGATGGGGAAATATTTTACAGTTTAAAAACTTCGATTTAATAACACCAAATGAGAGAGAGGCCAGGTTTGCTTTGGCTGATCAAGATTCTCCAATAGGATCATTGTCTTCATTACTTCAAAAAAATGCAAAATATAAAAATTTGATTTTAACTCTAGGTGATAAAGGAATTTTTTGTTCGTCAAAAAACAAAAAGAATAATTATTTTTCCGTGGATTCTTTTGCTCGGTCAGTTGTCGATGCGGTAGGTTCAGGGGACGCCTTATTGGCCTATTCAGCAATAGCATTAAAGCTATCAAAATCCTTAGTTCAAGCAGGAATCATTGGTTCTATTGCTGCTGCAAGAGCATGTGAATATGATGGAAATCAGCCTATAGGTACAAGAGAAGTAATAGAAATAATAAATGATATAGAAAAAAAAATAAATTATCCAAACAAATAAATTAAAAAAAAATTAATGAAAAAAAACGTTATCGTTGGATTTGGAGTTCAGGGAAAAAAAAGAGCTAAATTTTTTAAAAAAGATGAATTAATAATTGTAGACCCACTTAAAAAAAATTCTGATTTCAAAAATATTAAAGATGTGCCCAAAAGTCTTTATAAAAATGTTTTAATTTGTACACCTGACAATGAAAAAGAAAAAATTATAAAGTTTTGTATAACAAATGATAAAAATTTTTTAGTAGAAAAACCATTCCCACTGATTAGTGAAAAAAAATTAAATTTATACTCAAATTTAATAAAAAAAAAAAAATTAATTGGATACGTTGCTTATAATCATAGATTTGAGCCACACTTCGAAAAAGCAAAAAAAATTTTATCTGAAAACAAAATTGGAAAAATTTATTCATGCAGACTATTTTACGGAAATGGAACATCTACGTTAGTTAAAAATAGTCCTTGGAGAGATAAGAAATTAGGTGTTATAAGTGACTTAGGATCCCACTTATTAGATACTTGTAAATATTGGTTTGATCTTAAATCAACAAAAATAAATTACATTGAACATAATAAATTTGAAAATAAATCACCAGATCATGCTCAAATAATTTTTAAGCATAATGATATTTATTTTAACCTAGAAATGACATTATGTATGTGGAGAAATCATTTTGCCTGTGATATATTGGGAAAAAAAGGATCTCTGCATATTTCATCTCTTTGTAAATGGGACGAAACCATTTTAACTGTTAGAAAAAAAAAATTTCCATCTGGTATACCTAGGCAAAAAATATATAAAATCAAAATGGATGACCCTACTTGGGAAAAAGAACACAATTATTTTAATAAGATTATAAAAAAAAAACAATTGTGCTCATTTAAAAGAGATTCTTGGATAAATAAAATATTTAAAAGTATCGAAAAAAAATTATGAGTAAATTTAAAGTAGGATTTGTTGGCGCTTCTCATTTAGGAATATGTTCTGCTATTGCAGCTGCAGAAAAAAATTTTAATATTGTCTTATTTGATGATGATTTAAAAACTATTAAAAATTTAAATAACTTTAAAATTGATTTTTATGAACCAAATTTAAAAGAGTTATTAATAAAAAATAAAAAAAAAATCTTTTTTACTAACGACGCAAATTTTTTAAAGGGATGTAAAATTGTTTATATTTCTCATGATACACCTACAAATAACAGGAATATAAGTAACTTTAAATTTATTAACAATATTATCAGTAAAGTAATTAATCATCTCGATCAAAGCTCTCTTATGGTCATTTTGTGTCAGGTTTATCCTGGTTTTACAGAACAAATAAAATGGAACAAAGAAAAGTTATTTTATCAAGTTGAAACATTAATTTTTGGAAATGCTATTGAAAGGGCTTTAAAGCCTGAACAAATAATAGTAGGAAAAAGTACAAGTTGTAAAAAGAAAACAATTAAACTGCTCGAAAGATTTATAAAAAAATTTTCTAATAACGTAAAATATATGAACTATAAAAGTTCTGAACTTTCAAAAATCGCAATAAATTTGTATCTATCATCATCTATTAATTACACTAATTCCATGGCTGAACTGTGTGAAAAAATTGTGGTTAATTGGAGTGAAATTGAAATGATATTGAGGAAAGATAGAAGAATTGGACCATATGCATATTTAAAACCTGGATTAGGCATTTTAAGTGGAAATTTGCAAAGAGATTTAGTTACCTCTGAAAAATTATTTAATAAAGCAAGATGTAAATCAGACTTTATAGAAAATATAAAAAAAAACTCTAATAAAAGAAAAGATTGGATAATAGATATAATAAAAAAAGAAAAAATAAAAAAGAGTGAAATTATAGGAATATTTGGTTCAACATATAAAGAGAATGTATCAACATTAAAAAATTCACCTTTAACTAATGTTGTAAAGAAGTTCAGTAAATTAAAATTTAATGTTTATGATCCTGTCAATAATCTAAATCTAAATCATAAAAATGTAAAAATAATAAAAAAATTTGATAATTTAATAAGATCTTCAAAAATCTTAATTATACTTACACCGTGGTCATTCATAAAAAAGAAAAAAAATCAAATTAAACTGTTTTATTTTAAAGGAAGACTCATAATAGATATTTATAATTTACTGGATAAAAAACATTTAAATAAAAAAACTAGAAGAGTTGTAATGGGAAATCAAGATAAATAATGAAAAAAATTAAAAGAATAGTCATATTAGGTTCAGGAGGCTTTATATCGAAATCATTAGAAAAAAAATTGAGCAAAAAGAGAATAAATTATTTGGGATTAAAAAGAAAAAAAATAGATTTAAAAAAAAATTCAAGTGTTATCAAATTACGTAAGCTTTTAAAAAAAGAGGATATTGTAATTATTATTGCAGCCAAAGCTCCTTGTAAAAACCTCAAAATGTTAGAAGAAAATCTTCAGATTATGAAAAATATTATAAGAGCAATATCAAACAAAAAATTAAGTAAAGTAGTTTATATTAGTTCTGATGCAGTTTACTCAGATAGCATGAAAAAAATTAATGAAAATTCAAAAACAAACCCTGAAAATTTACACGGCCAAATGCATTTAATTAGAGAAAAAATGTTATTATCCATTAATCCAAAAGATTTGTGTATTTTGAGACCAACATTAATTTACGGAGAAAATGATCCACATAATGGTTATGGACCAAATAGTTTTTTAAGATTGGCAAAAAATAATTTGCCAATAAAAATTTTTGGAAATGGAGAAGAATTAAGAGATCACGTACACGTCGAAGATGTCGCAAAAATAATTTATCTATCAATAGTAAATAACTTCATTGGTAAATTAAATATTGTTACAGGTACAAAGATAAGTTTTTATCAAATTGCAAAATTAGCAATCAAAAGATGCAATTCGAGATCAAAGATTATTAAAATCAAAAGAGCAGGGCCAATGCCACATAATGGGTATAGACTTTTTAATGCTTCTAATATAAAAAAATATTTTAAGACCGTTAAACTAATAAGCATTAAACAAAATAAACTTTATAAATAAAGTAAAATGAAGATCACCGTATCAGATTACGTAATTAAATTCTTGGAAAGAAAAGGTGTGAGCAATATATTTACTGTTTCGGGTGGTGGTTCAATCAGTTTATGCGATTCCTTGCATAGGTCAAAAAAGATCAGATATATTTGTTGTCATCATGAACAAGCTGCATCATTCTCTGCAGAAGGTTATGCTAGAGCAAAAAAAAACATAGGATGTGCTTTAGTGACAACTGGTCCTGGGGGTACAAATGCAATTACGGGAGTTTCCTCGGCTTGGATAGACTCAGTTCCTGTTATTTTTATTTCAGGTCAAGTTTTTTTAAACCAAACTATAAAGAATTCAAAAAAAAGACAAATTGGTGTTCAAGAAATAGATATTATAAGTTTAGTAAAGCCTGTAACTAAGTATAGCGTGATGATAAAAGATCCATATAGTATTAAATATCACCTGGAAAAAGCATATAATCTAGCTTTAAGTGGCAGACCCGGACCAGTTTGGATAGATATTCCAGCAGATATTCAAAATTTTAAGATTAAAGAGAGAAAATTAAAGGGTTTCAATAATAATTATATTATCAAAAAAAGTAAAAAAATAGATACACAAATAAACAAGGTAGCAGAATTATTATCAAAATCAAATAGACCAATCATACATATTGGTCATGGAGTAAAGCTTTCAAAAGCAGAGAATGTATTTTTGAAATTAATCAACAGATTTAAAATTCCGTTTATGCAAACGTGGAATGCTGATGATGTTGTAATTCATGATCATAAAATGAATATGGGTAAACCAGGTGCTTTTGGAAGCAGATATTCAAACTTTATTATACAATCTTCAGATTTTTACCTATCAATTGGTACTAGACTACCTTTTATGGTTACAGGATATGATGCCAACGATTATGCTAGAAAAGCAAAAGTAAAAGTCATGATAGATATAGATAAAAATGAATTAAAGAAAAATGGTATGAGTATAAATTATAAAATTTGCTGTGATGCAAAATATTTTATAGAAAAATTAAATTTTTTTTTAAAAAAAATAAACAAAATTAATAAATGGATCAAATATTGTAATTATTTGAAAAATAAATATCCAATAGTTCAGAAAAAATTCTATAAGTTAAAAAAGTATGTTAATTCGTACGTATTTATAGATGTCTTGAGCAAATATCTTAAAGAAAATAAAATAATAATAACCGATATGGGTTTTTCTTTCACCACTACTCATCAAGCTTTTAAAAATAAAAAAAATCAGATACTATTGACAAATTCAGGACATGCACCAATGGGTTGGGGACTCCCCGCAGCTATTGGAGCTTCGTGTAAAGGAAAAAAATTTCAAGATGTGATATGTCTAACAGGCGAGGGTGGATTTCAAATGAATATACAGGAATTAGCAACATTGATGCATAACAAAATACCTATAAAAATTTTCATTTTTAATAATGGTGGATATCTGACTATCAAGCAAACGCAACAATTAGGGTTTAAAGGCAGATTAATGGGATCTACAAAAACTAGTGGATTATCATTTCCAGATTACGAAAAAATTGCCAAATCCCATAAATTAAATTACTTTATTATCAAGAATCAAATTAGATTAAATTCTAAAATTAAGAGCATATTGACTGTAAAAAAACCATTAATTTGTGAGATACTCATGGATCCAAACGAAGAACAGATTCCTAAAGCCATAAACAAAAAAAATAAAGATGGTAAGTCAATTCCAACAGTTTTTGAGGATATGTATCCTTTTTTAAGTAGAAGTGATTTTCAAAAAATGAATATTGATAATTATGAAAAATAAAAAAGGAGTTATAATTTCAGGAAGTTTGGTTCAAGATCATGAATTCATCTACCCCTTTTATAGGCTATTAGAGGAGGGCATACAATTAGATGTGTGTTTATTAGAAGGGCAACCAGTTAAAGGTTATTTTGGAACGTCAATTCCCCCAAATAAAAATCATCCAGTAAAAAAAATTTCAGAAATTACTGTTGAGGACTATAGTATACTTGTTATCCCGGGTGGAGTTAAATCTATGGAAAAAGTTAGGCAAGACAAAGATATAATTAAGTTTATATCTGATTTTGACAAAACTGGTAATGTTATTGCTTGTATTTGTAGTGGTACTCAAATGTTAATTTCAGCAAAAATTATAAAAAATAGAAAAGTTTCTGGCTATTATAGTATGAGAGATGACATTGAAAATGCAGGAGGAATATACGAAGATAAGCCAGCAGTTATTGATAAAAATTTAGTTACAACTGCACATTATAAGGACATGGGTCCGTGGATGAAGGCAGCTTTAAAAATTCTAAATGAAAAAGTTTAATGAGAGAATTCAATCTTTTAGATGAATATCCAAAATTAGAAAAGCCTAGATTTGTTTCAAATAATAAAAGAACAATTATAAATAGAATAATAGCAACAAAAAGAGACAAAAATTTTTTTGATGGAGATAGAAATAACGGTTACGGGGGCTACAAGTATGATGGTAGATGGAATGTTGTAGCAAAAAGAATATCAAATGAATATTCAATTGATAATAAATCTAGTTTTCTTCATATTAATTCTGAGAAGGGTTTTTTGTTACATGATTTTAAAAAACTTTTCCCAAAATTGAAATGTACAGGGATTGAAACATCAGAGTATGCAATTCAAAACTCATTAGATGATATAAAGTCAAATATTCTAAAAGTTGAAAATTATATTAATCTAAAATTTAACAATAATAGTTTTGATTTTGTTTTGGCTATAGGTGTAGTTTATGCATTATCTTTAACCGATGCTATATTATGCATTAAAGAAATACAAAGAGTATCTAAAGGTAAAAGTTTTATTAATCTTGCATCCTATGAGACCGATAGAGATTACAAATTATTCAAAAAGTGGTCTTTGCTTGGTACAACCTTTCTAAAAAAAAAGGAGTGGATTGAAATTTTAAATTTTTGTAATTATACAGGAGATTATTTTTTTACAAATGCAGAAACTCTAAATCTTCAGGATGAATAATTTTATTAAAAAATATTGGGAATATGTAGAGGAAAAAAAACCTCCTAAATATTGCAAAACTATCAAAATAATAAATTCGAAAGATTTTTTTAATACAATTGAAAATAGAAATAAAAATAAGAGATTAATATACAAACTCATAGACGACTTATATCAAGGTAGGCCATTCATTATAAAAAAAGCAATTAGTAAAAAAAAAATTGAAAAATTAAAAAAAAAACTGGTTTTAATATCTGATAATAAAAAATCTTCTTTTTATAAAATGAATAAAAAATGCCCTAATTTTTGGAGAAGACAAGATGAAAAAATTGCAAAAAAATATTCAGTTTCTGCGATAAGAGACTCATATTATTTTTTTAGATGGAATGAAAGTGACAATGATATTTGGAGACTTTTCAATCAAACATGGGCAGATATAAAATTATTGGGAGGCTTAACAAAAAATGCTTACATTAAAAATACTCCAAAAGATGGTGTCATTGATAGAATACAGATAGTTAGGTATCCAGAAAAAACTGGATATATAGAACCTCATTTTCATGACCCCAAAAATCAGAGGTTAATAATAAGTGTATATATGAGCAAAAAAGGATCTGATTATTCTGGTGGTGGAACTTGTTTTTATAAAGGAAAAAAAATTATAAATATTGAGGATAAAATTGATATTGGTGATATAGGTATATTTTACGCAACACTTAAACACGCTGTACATCCTGTGAAAGCATCCAGCAAAAAAATTAAAGAAAAATATAGAGGAAGATGGTGGTGTGGGCTTTATAGTCCTGAAAGTGATTTAATAAAAAATAGACATACAAGCTCTCCAAGTAGTTAAATGAATATTTTGATAGCGGGTGGTAACGGGGAAGTAGGAAGGGATCTTAGTTACTATTTTTCAAAAAATAATAAAATTATTATAGGATCAAGATCACAAAATAATTCAAGAAAAGGAAATATAATTTTTAAAAAAATAGATTTTTCAAAAAAGATAACCATAAATCAAGATATTGATTTAATAATAAATTGTATTGCTACTCATAATTACTCAAAAAAAAAGGATTTTGAAGATTATTATAAGTCAAATGTTTTATCTGTAATGAATTTAATTAAATTTGCAGAGAAAAGAAAAATTAAAATAATAAATTTATCTACCATTAGTGTTTACGATTTTAATTCAAATCATAAAATTGCAGAAGATGATTTTGAAATTGCAAATAATATGCTTGCAGTTACCAAATATATAGGGGAAAAGTTGTTTCAATATAGTGCAGTTGATATAATAAATTTGAGAATGCCCGGAGTTCTAACTACCAATAGACATATGGAACGACCATGGCTAAATTTGATTATAAATAAAATAAGAAACAAAAAAAAACTTAAAATCTTTAATTTAGATACTAAGTTTAATAGTGTAATTGATACCAAAGAGATTTACGAATTCATTAAGTTTGTATTAAAAAATAAATTTATCTCAGGAAATTATAACTTCATGGCTAATAATCCTTTAAAATTAATTCAGATTTTAAAAATTTTGAAAAAAATAAACAAGTCCAACTCCCAAATTATAAATTTAGGTAGAAAAAATATTCAAATGATTAGTAATTTAAAAATTAGAAAAATATTTAAATTTAAAATAAGTCCAGTAAAAAAAATTATATTAAGAAATTTAAATGATTAAATTTGGTAGTTTAAGAGGATCAATTGGACATTTAATATTAAATACTTTAAGATTTTTTTTAGAAAAAAAAAAAATAAAGAAACTTATAATTATATCTACACCAAAAAAAGATATATCTAATCATTATGTTTACAAGATTTTAAGAGAAAAATTTACAAATAAAAATATAATATTTGTAAATTCAAAGATTTTAAATTTAATTTACAAACTTTTTAATAAACTGCGAAAATATAAGTTTTTTTCAAATTTAATTTGTAATATTGAATGGTTACATCATGAAAATGCAAATGAAGCTTATGGTTCTAAATACAATTTTGATGAAAATTTTTATCATTTAGTTCCAAACTTTGATATTGCTGACAAAGAAATTGAATTTTTTTTAAATTGGAAAAATAAAAATAAATTAAAAAAAAAGTATGTCTGTATTTCATCTAGAGACCCCGGCTTTTACAACGAAAAAATTCAAAACCCAAGGAACTTTTCTTTTAAAGATTATGACATACTTATAAAAATGTTATTATCAAAAGGTTACTCAGTAATTAGGATGGGTAGAAAATATAAAGATTCTTATGATTTTAAAGACCACAATTATATTGAACTTTATAATATTGAAAAAGAAAATAAGAATTTAGATCAAATTGAGACTTTGTTATTTAAATATTGTGAATTTATAGTTAGTGGAAATAGTGGCATAGATGCATTTGCAGCTCTTTTTAAAAAAAAAATATTTATTGTTAATAATTTTCCAGCTGGTAGAAAACCAAGATATTTGAATTGTACTTACATACCTCAAATTTATACACAAAATAAAAATTTATTAAAATTTAAAGATATACCAAAAAAGATTCTTTTATCAGAAGAGGTTGAAAATTTAAAATACCATAATATAAATTTACTTAAGGCAAGCTCTACTGATATCTTACAAATGGTTAAAGAAAATATTGAAAGCGAAAAATTTGTTGGTGTAGATATATCTAACGAAGATTTTATAATTGAGGGTAAAAAATCAAAATCAAATATTTGTCCAGTATGGTTTAAAAAAAATTATAATTTGTTCAAATAATGAAACTAATAAGTTACAGTTTATTTGGTGATCAAAAAATTTATAAATATGGTTTGTTAAAAAATATAGAACTTGCAAAAAAGCTTCTGCCTGACTGGAAATTAAGAATTTATATTTGTAGTACAGTTGACAAGAATTTTATTGATAAATGTAAATGTCCAAATACTGAAGTGATAGTGAAATCAAAAGTTTTTAAGCACGAACAGTGGTTATGGAGATTTTTGCCAATGGAAGAAGATCATGACGTTGTAATAGTTAGAGATGTAGATACTCGAATTTTTCAAAGAGATATAAATTTAATTAACGACTGGCTAAAAACCGATTTTAAATTTCATGTTGTTAGAGAAAATTTAGGCAGCCATTGGCCAATTATGGCTGGTATATGGGGAGGAAAAAATCCAAATTTGAAAATTTCGAATTACTATAAAAAATGGATAAAAAACAAAGTTAAGAATATGCATCATATTAATGATCAAACTTTTTTAGCTAGATATATTTATCCTCAAATTAGGGAAAACCTAGCAGTCTACAGCAAACATGTAGTTATGGACTGTGAAAAAAATATAAAAGAAATTCCAGGAAAAGAAGAGTACTACAAAGGTAAAAAAATAATGATAGGGATGCCAGTAATAGATGATTTCTTTGAAGAAGATAAAAATAATCATCCAGAATATTTCAATCAACATGGTATAAATAAATTTGAAGAAAGACTTAACCACTGGAACAGTAAGGAAGAAGAAATAGTACCTTCAAAACCTCTTATTTATACTCCATTTTATAAATACGAGAATTATTTTATTAATATTTTTATGTTATTAATTGATATGATATTTAGAAAAAAATTAAATATTTTTAAAATCTTATATATATTTTTTGTAAATAAAATTTTATCTAAATTTATAAATATCAGATATTTAAAACATAATTTAGATAAGTACTACAAGTAATTTTATGAAAGTTGATTTAATAGATTTAAAAAAAAGATATAAAGAGGAAAGAAGAGAAATATTAAAAGCAATAGATAATGTTCTGTCTAAAGGCAATTTAATAATGACAGAAGAGGTATTTAAATTTGAGAAAGAAATTTGCCAGTACACAAATTCAAAATATTGTTCATCTCTAAATTCTGGAACCGATGCTTTAATGATGGCTTTATGGGCATCAGGTATAAAAAAAGGTGATGAAGTAATAACTACATCCAAATCTTTTATTGCTACAATAGGAGCAATAGTACATGTTGGTGCAGTACCAATCTTGGTAGATGTAAGTGAAGACTTAAATATTAATGTCAATCTAATTGAAAAAAAAATTACAAAAAAAACAAAAGCCATAGTCCCTGTTCATTGGACGGGAAGAATGTGTGATATGGACCAGTTAATTCATTTGTCAAAAAAATATAACATAAAAATTATTGAGGATGCGGCTCAAGCTATGGGATCTTATTACAAAAATATACATGCTGGGAAATTTAGCAAAGTTGCAGCTTTTTCATGTCATCCGCTAAAAAATCTAAATGCACTTGGAGATTCGGGATTTATAACAACAGATGACAAGAAAATTTATGAAAAAATTAATCTTTATAAAAACCATGGATTAAAATCTAGAGATAATGTAGAAATTCTTGGCTTAAATTCTAGATTGGATACATTAAATAGTTGTGTTTTATCAATACGATTAAAAAAACTTAAAAATATAATCAAAAAAAGAAATAGTAATATCAAGCTTTATCAAAAATATATTAAAACTGATCAAGTCAGAATTATACCAAAAGAAAAAAATCAAATAAATTCTAGCGTAATATTTAATATAATTTGTAAAAAAAGAAATGAACTTAAAAAATATTTAGATAAATTTAATATTCAAACTTTAATTTATTATGGCACACCACTTCATCTACACAAGCCCATGATGAAATTTGGTTATAAAAAGGGAGATTTTCCTATTGCGGAAAAATTATGTAATCAAGTTTTGGCCTTACCTCATAATCAATATATCACCAAAGAACAAATAAAGTTTATAAGTAATAAAATAAATAATTTTTATAATAAATTTAACTAATGAGAGTAAATTTTAACTATTTACCATCAGAATTTAAAAATCCTAATAAAATAATTTTAGAATGGAGAAAATTAATCAAAACTACTGATTTTACTTTGGGTAGTTATATTGAAAAATTTGAAAATAACTTTAGGAAATTAATTGGTTCTAAATATTGCATATCTACAAATAATGGAACAGATGCATTAATTTTATGCTTAAAAAGTATAGGCATTAAAGATGGAGATGAGGTAATAACAGTTTGCAATTCTTTTTATGCCTCTGCTGGAGCAATTGTTGCGTGTGGTGCGAAACCAGTATTTGTCGACTGTGATGATAGATATCAAATAAACGTATCTAAAATTGAAAGAAAAATTAACAAAAAAACTAAAGCTATTTTACCAGTGCATTGGGGTGGAGCCTCACCGGACATGAATGCAATAATTAAAATTGCAAAGAAATATAATATAAAAATTGTAGAAGATGCTTGTATGGGAATTGGAGCTAAAATTAATGGCAAAAGCCCAGGGACTTTTGGAATTGTATCAGCTTTTAGTATGCATCCACTAAAATCACTTAATGTAATGGGTGATGGTGGAGCAATAGTCACTAATAATTATAAAATATTTAAATGGGCAAAAATGTACAGAAATCATGGAATGTTAAACAGAGATGAAATTGCTATTTGGGGAGAAAATTTTAGAATGCAACCTTTGCAGGCAATAGTTGCCATGCACGGAATTAAAAAATTAAAAAAAGTAATAAAGTTAAGAAACGAAAATGCAAAAATATTAGATAAAACATTGAAGCATCTTTACCCTAATGTAATTCTACCACCTAGAAAAAAAAATTATTTAGAGACCTTTGCTTTATTTATGGCCAGATTTAAAAAAAGAGATAAGCTAAAAAAGTTTTTAGAAAAAAATAATGTTGAGGTTAAAATTCATTATCCAAAACCACTACATTTGCAAAAACCTTCACTTAAAATGGGATATAAAAAAGGTGATTTTATAAAGTCTGAACTTCAGGCAAAAGAGCTATTAACCCTTCCAGTTCATCAATTTTTATCTAAAAAACAATTGATGTTTATGGTCAATAAAATTAAAGAGTTCTATAAGTAATTAAATTTATGAGAACAAAAGATGCACTCTATGACGATAAAATAGTAATAAAACCCTGGGGATACGAGTATGTTGTGTATAGAGAAAAAAATAATTTATCTGTAACATTATTAAATATTAATTATAAAGAAAAAACCTCCCTACACTGCCATCCCAAAAAAAAAAGTGGATTTATAGTTTTACAAGGAAAAGCTTTATTTCAGTTAGGTTTGTGGAAAAAAAGGAGAGAAATTAAAACATCATGCTCAAAAAGAATGATAGCTAGAGGACTTTTTCATCAAATTACCTCACTTTCTAAAAAAGGTTTGATGGCTTTAGAATTCGAAACCCCAGTGGATAAAAAAGATTTAGTCAGATTTAAAGACTCGTATGGAAGACAAAGAAAAACGTATGAGGGTAAAGAATTCACTAAAAATATCAAATCAGAACAAGTAAAATTTAAAAAGCCGACGATTTTGAATAAAAGAAAATATATTATTGGTGACTGCAAATTAACCTTAGAAATTCATAAGAATTTCAAAAATTTAACTAAAAATACAAAAGATACACTATTCGCTGTACTAAAAGGAACTGTGTCTGATGACAAAGGAAATAATGTTCTTGAATATGGTGATATTGTAAAAACTATTGATTTCAAAGTTTTTTCTAAGGTTTTTAAAATTAAAAATCGACTTACTGTTTTAAAAGTTAACAAAATATAAATGTTATCAAATTGAAAAAAAACAAAATACTTTTATTTTCTCCAAATATTTCTCAAAAGACTTATCATGGACAAACTTTCATTAGGACTAGAGTAAATCAATATTTAAAGAATGGTTATAAAATTGATATTATAACAATTGGTAATAAAAAAATTGTTAAAAAAAAAAAAAATTTAAAATTTATTGTATTTAATAATTATAATGATGTTAAAAAATTTTTAAAAATAAATATTAATTATTACAAATTTTTTTTTATTCATTTTATCACATTTAAATTAATTAAAATTATAAAAGGATTTAATAATGTAAATTTTATTATTTGGATACATGGAATTGAATCGCAAAAATGGACATGGTATACTTTTGATTTATTTTTAAAACCTTATTGGTTTTTTAAACATATTGTTTATAATTTTATTCAACTATATTTTTTAAAAAATTTTATTATATCAAATAAAAAAAACTTAAAAATAATTTTCAACTCAAAATGGATGAAGAGAGTATTTATGCAAGATTTGGGAATTAAGAAAATTGAGAATAAGTTTAAAATTATACCAAATCCAGTAGACGAAGTTTTTTTTAGGAAATTGAAAAGAGTAAAAAAAAAAAAATTGAATATCTTGATACTTAAAAATTTTACATCCTACAAGTATGCAGGTGATATAACAATTGACTATATTTTGAGTTTGTCGAAATTTAAATTATTTAAAAACTTTAATTTCACCATAATTGGCAAAGGAAAACTCTTAACTAATAAAATTAATAATTTAAAAAAATTAAAAAATATAAAAATAATAAATAAATTTATAGATAATAAAAAACTTATTAAATATCACAATAAAAACGATATATTTGTATATTTAACTAGAATGGATGCCCAAAGTGTAACTATGTCTGAAGGTCTGGCATCTGGCCTTGTTGTGATATCATCAAATAATTCTGCAATACCAGAATTTATAAATCATAATAAAAATGGATATTTGGTTAATAATTTTAATGAGTTTTATGAAATTTTATTAAATTTAAACAAAAATAATAGTTTAGTTGATAAAATATCTAAAAATACTAAAAAAAATTCTTTTTATTTAAAACCTGATTATGTTTTCAAAAAAGAGAAAGAATTTTTAAATTTATAATGGGTATTAATATTTTTAAATCACAGAATACTTTAATTTGTTTTATAACCTTCTTCTTTCTTTTATCGATTTTTAGTGGATTTGGAGATATTTTAATATTTAAAGATTATATTCTTTTAGCTCCAGATCCAGGTGTTCATAGATTAAGAGAATTTTTAGAAGTAAAGAAGTATTCATTTCTTTTCAAATATACGTTTATATTATTAGCAACTTTAATAAATTTTTATTTTTTTGGAAAAAATTTAAAAAATTTAAATAATTTAAAAGATAAAAAATATTGGTTAATTCATATTTTTTTCGCTGCCCTTATAATTTCGTATATATTTTCACTTATTATTTATTTTGAAGTTAATTTCATTAGAAAAATTATAATTATAATATTTTTATATAATTCGTTTTTATTTTTCTCATTAAATGAAATTAAACAAAATTTTATTGATGCTTTACTAAAGGCCATAAAAATAACTTTAATTTTGACTTTAATAATTTTTTTAACTATCAATTATATTGGTGATAGAGACAATTATTCTGATTTTATCACTTGGCCAAGAAATACGAGCATTATCAGTTTTATAAATATAAGGGGCAATCCTATAACTTTTATAGTTTTATGTTTATTCGCTTTTTACGTAAAATTTGAAAAGAATTTATTTGATAAATTAATAATAATTTTTATTTCATTTAGCCTTGTTTTCTTAATGCAAAGTCGTCTTGGAATAGTTTCTATATTATCATTTCTCGTTTTTTTTTATCTTAATAAAACTAAAAACAAAAGGTTTCATACATTTATGTTGTATAGTTCTATTTTTATTATCATTACATATACATATTTTGGATCAATCTTAATAAATATTTTCTTTGAATACTTTGTAAATTATAAAAATATTATAGAAGGTCCATACAATTATTTTGAAAATATAAAAGCAAATTGTCCATTTTACAGCAAAAACTTTAAACAAGTTTTTTCTGAAAATTGTAGTGATGTCTTATTTTTAATAGCTGAGCGATATAATATGAGTTCAGAATTATTTAATTTCTTAAATTCTTTTTTATACAGATTGTCTTATCAGCATGAAGCTATAAATCTTATAATTAATAACAATTTCAAACCAAATTTATATGAATTTAATCAAATGAGTAGCAATTTTGTGACAGACATAGGCCAAATAAGACATCAGAATAATTTATTTACAAATGTTCACAATAGTTTTCTTTTAATTTCATTAAGGATCACCCTTTTAGGTGCAGTATTACTTTATTCTTTTATTTTTTTGATATGTAAAAAACTTATAAAGTTAAATGAGTTTAATTATCTAACTATTATTATTTTTATAATTTTCTTTCATTCATTTGATGATTTTTTTATTGGAAATCATTTCGCTGCTTCACTATTAACTTGGATTGTGTTAGGTATTTTCTTTAGTAAAACCAAAAATGCTTAAATCGTTCATAAAAGTTATAAAATTATTAAATTATGAAAGAAAAAAAAAGTTTTACGTCATAATTTTTTTCGCAATTATAGGAAGTTTTTTTGAGGTTTTTTCAGTTTATTCAGTTGGTCCATTTATATCACTTTTGACAAATACTTCTATTGTAAATGATAATCAAATTATAAAACAAATATATGAATTTTGTGGAGTAGAATTTAATTATTTTGTTTTAATTTTTGGACTTTTTTTATGTCTTCTTGTTTTTACGAGTAACCTTTTACTAATATTAATGTCATGGCAGTCACATAAGTTTGGACAGTTTACTGGAAGTTATTTTTCTCAATTACTGTTTAATAATTATATTTCAAAAGATTATTTAACACATAAAAATCAAAATAATTCTCACTTCATAAAAAATATTATTTATGAGTCTAGAAGATGTGCTGATGGTGTAATTGGACCGTTTACAACTTTGATATCAAAATCTGTAATATTATTTTCAATATGTGTTTCTCTTTTTTTTATAAATTTTATTATAACTTTATGTATTTTCTCTTTTTTAATATTGGGATATTTATTTTTATTTATATTAGTTAAAAAAAAATTAAAAAAAATTAATACTGATTTAAGTTTTTTTGAAAGGAATAAGTATGAACTAGGAGACAATTCTTTAAAGGGAATTAAAGAAATAAAAATTTCATTAACCCAAGAAACTTTAAAAAAATTGTTTCTCAAATCTTCAGATAATTATGCTTATGCACAAAGTCTGTCACAAATTTTAGCTCAATTCCCAAGATTTATATTTGAAACTATATCTATTTTTTTAGTGGTAATATTTTCTGTATCTTTTCTATTTCTTTTAAAGGATAAAGAATTTGCAGAAGTTTTACCATTATTATCAATGTATGCTTTTGCTGGATTTAAGATAATGCCATCCCTGCAATTGATTTACTTCTCATTTGCGACAATTAGATCTAACCAGAACTCAATTGATATTATTTATAATGATTTATCGCAAGAAATACAAACAAAAAGAAATTTTAAAATTTTTAATAATAACAAAATACAATTAAATAAAAGTATAGAATTTAAAGATATTAATTTTAAGTATTCAGATAAAGATATTCTATATAATGCAAACTTTAATATTTTAAAAAATGAAGTAGTTGGAATTTTTGGCCCTTCGGGTGTTGGTAAAAGTACTTTTATAGATATTTTCACCGGTCTTATAAATGTTCAAAAAGGAAAAGTTTTGTTAGATGACAAAGAAACGGATATTTTTGAAAATCAGAATTGGTTTAAAAATATAAGTTATCTATCACAAAACATATTTATTTTTGATGGCTCCTTGAGAGATAATATTACTTTTAATATTGATAAAAAATCAGGAAATATGGAAGAAAATAAAAAATTAGAAAATGTTTTAACCACTGCTAATTTGAATGACTACTTATTAGGAGGTAAAAGTTTAGATTACCAATTAGGATATTCAGCCTCAAAGATTAGTGGTGGAGAAAAACAAAGAATAGGAATTGCTAGAGCACTATTTAAAGATACACCTATATTAATCTTTGATGAACCTACAAGTTCATTGGATGAAAAAAACGAATTACTTTTTAGAAATACTATCCTGAAGATAAAAAATAATAGGTTTATAGTTATTATATCACATAATAAAGATACTCTAAGTATTTGTGATAAAATTTATAAAATGGACGACAAAACATTCAAATTAGAGAAATGATATTAATTTTTGATTTGAAAACTGGAAACTTATCTTCAATTAAAAAGGCTTTAGATTATCTAAATATAATTAATAAAATTTCTGACAATCCAAATGATTTAGAAAAATCATCTAAGATTATTTTACCAGGCGTTGGATCGTTTGATAATTTTATGAAAAAACTTAAAGCAAGTGAGCTAAAAGAAAATTTAAGACACCAGATTTATGAAAAAAAAAAACCTTTTTTAGGTATCTGTCTAGGAATGCAAATATTACTAAATAGTAGTGAGGAAGGAATTGAGAAAGGTCTGGGTTTAATTGATGGTAGATTTAAAAAGTTTGATAACAGTCTAAATTTGAGAATTCCTCATATGGGACTAAATTACGTCAAAATAATACGTGAAAATAAATTAATAAATGGTAATAAAAAAAAATTTTATTTTGTTCATTCTTACTATGCTGAAACTGACGAAAAAAATGTTATTGCAACCACAGATTATGGCATAAGTTTTCCTTCTATAATAAATTTTGAAAATTTATATGGTGTTCAATTTCATCCAGAAAAAAGTCAAAATGATGGAAAACAAATTTTAAGTAATTTTTCAAAGATATGAGCTTGAACAGAATTATCCCAACACTATTGTTACAAGAAAAAAAACTTGTTAAAACTAAGAATTTCCAAAACCCTCAATATGTTGGTGATCCAAAAAATACTATAAAACTTTTTAACGAAATGAATTGTCCAGAAATCATACTATTAGATATTAATTTGACATCAAAAAATAATCAAATCGATTATAACTATTTAAAAAATATCATTAGTGAAGCTTTTATGCCGGTATCATATGGAGGTGGAGTAAAAAATCTAGATGATATCAATAAGCTATTAAATATTGGCTGCGAAAAAGTTTCGTTAAATTCTAAAAGTTATGATGATGATTTTATCGAAAAAGCAGTCAAGATGTATGGAAGCAGCAGTATTGTAGTATCTATCGATATACTTAAATTAAAAGATAAATATTTCTGTTACGATTATATAAAGAAAAGAGTTATTGATATAACAATACAAGAAAGAATTGAATTATTAAACAAATACAACATTGGAGAATATTTAATTAATTTTGTTGATAAAGATGGTCTAATGAATGGATACGACCAAGATGGAATTAAACAAATTTTAAAATTCACAAATTCCCAAATTACTTTTTGTGGCGGTGCTTCATCATATGAGAACATAAAAAATACAATTCTATGTGGAGCAAAATCTTTAGGAGCAGGGAGTTTATTTATTTATCAATCTCTTGACTCAGGAGTATTAATTAATTTTCCTGATGGAGAAGAATATACTGAAATGTTAGAATTATGATTGAATGTAAACAATGTCTTTTAAAAGATAATATTCAAGGAATAAAAATTGATTTGAACGGTTTATGTAATTTTTGTGTAGAGTTTAAAAAGTATAGGGACTACTTTGATAAATCAAATCTCTACACAACACAAAAGTTAAAAAAAATTTCTAGAAATATTAGATCAAAAACAAAAAATGAGAAATATAATTGCATTATAGGTGTTAGTGGTGGAATAGACAGTTCCTATCTTGTTTATCTTGCGAAAAAAATGAATTTGAGAACATTACTAGTTCATTTTGATAATGGTTGGAATTCAATAACAGCTATTAAAAATATTTATAAATTATCTAAATATACTGGTTTTAAACTCCAAACTTATGTAATTGATTGGGATGAATTTAAAAGCTTACAAAGATCATTCATAAAATCTGGAGTTATTGATGTTGAAATGATCACAGATCATGCAATTGCTTCAACACTTATAAAAATTGCAAAAAAAGAAAAAATTAAGTTTGTTCTTTCTGGAGAAAATTATGCAACAGAAAATGGTATGCCAATAAATTGGACTTGGCAAAAAATAGATAAAAAGAATATCGAAAAAATTAACGAAAAGTATGAAAATATTACGATATCGAAATTTCCTGTAATCAATTATTTTAATTACTTAAGAACCCTATTCTTTTCCAAAATAAAATTTATTAAAGTTCTAAATGAAATTCATTATGAAAAATATAGATCAATAGAAACATTAAAAAATAAAATTGGATTTATTGAATATGAAAATAAACATGACGAATCAATTTTTACGAAATTTTACCAAACTTATTATCTTCCTCGTAGATTTAAAATTGATAAACGATTAGCTCATTTGTCAGCCTTGATTAGAAATAATGAAATAACAAAAGAAGCAGCAAAATTATCTTTAAACAAAAACCTAGAAAATGATGAGTTTGAAAATGAAAAAAAGTTTGTTTGTGATAAATTAGGTTTTTCGATTGAAGAGATGGAAAATATAGTTAAACAACCAACTAAAGATCATCTTGAATTTGGCTCAGATATAAAATACATAAAATTTCTCTTCAAAATAAAAAATATTTTAGGAATAAAATTATTTAAGTAGTTATGTGTGGTTTTTTTTCAATTCATAATAAAGATAGACATTTAGATAATATTGATCAATCAATTAAATTAATTAAAAATAATTTAAAAAATAGGGGACCAGACTCTCAAAATTCAATTATCCTTAATGACAACTTGCAACCAATAAAAGAGGTTAATAAGACAAAAAATTTAATTATTGCCTCAAGACTTAATATTATAGATGATGATAGAAAATCAAACTTACCATTTATTTCAGATTGCAAAAAATTTATATTATCTTTCAATGGAGAAATTTATAATTTCAAAGAACTAAAAAAAAAATATTTAAATAACATCGAACACAAAACTAATTCAGATACTGAAGTTTTATTAAATTTATTAAAATATAAAGGAGAATACATTTTAAATGAGTTAAATGGAATATTTGCATTAAGCTTTTACAATTTAAATAAAAAAAAACTTTTATTAGCTAGAGACAGACTTGGGGTCAAACCTTTATATTATTATTTTAAAAATAATACATTTTCTTATTCGAGTGATGTCAAAAATATTTTAATTTTTAAAGATGTAAGAAAAAAAATTAATAAAAATCTTTCAGCTTTATTTTTAAGTAATATTTCAAGCATAAAAAATAACGAAACCTTTTTTGATGGCATTGAGAAACTACAAGGAGCGAATTTTTTAACTTTTGATTTGAAAAATTTTGTCATTGAGAAATATAAAAATTATTGGTTTGTGCCAAAAAATGTTGATCCAAAAGTATATACTAGCATGGAGTTATATAATGATCTTCATTCAACAATTGAAAGACAATCAATAAATAACAGAGATATTGCTATCACTCTTTCTGGAGGTCTAGATTCATCAATTCTTGGACTTTTACTAAGAAATATTTATCCAGAAAAAAGGATAAATGCTTATTCTTTCACATTCAGTCAAAATCAAAATATAAATGAGAAACAATATTCTGATTTAGTTTCAAAAAAATTTAATCTTAAAAAAAATGAAATAAAAATTGATATGGAAAAAATTTTGTCATCAATAAAAGAAACCAATTATGCATTATCATTCCCAGCTTATGGTTTAAGTAACGTAGCACAAAACTTGGTTTATAAGAAAATAAACGATGATGGAATAAGAGTTTGCTATGATGGTCAAGGTGCCGATGAAGTATTTGGAGGATACCATGGTTATGGTTCAGCACTAATGCATTCAAATTTAAAAGAATTAAAATTATCAAAATTTATCTTAAATTTTTATCATTCACTGTTAAATAAAAATATAAAAACTAGATTTTACTTAAATTTTTTGTCAAGATTTTTATCTCCAAAATTATATAAATTTTTCTTAAATTTTACGGAAAAAAGCGAGATCAAAAGTACATTGAGATATGATAAAGAAAATTTTGATAAATATTTTTATTCTTTCCTCAATGATAGAGAAGTTATTGATAAAAATAATTTAAAAAACGAGATACTTTATTTTCTAACAAAAGGAATAGAGTCACTTTTGAACTCATTAGATTCGAACTCAATGAACCTAGGTGTTGAGGCAAGAGTACCTTTTTTAGATAATTTAATATTAGATAAATATTTGCTAATGAATAACGATCAACGTATTTCCAGTTCATTAATCTTTAAAAAACTTTTAAAAGATGCTTTTATAAATAAATTACCAGAACAAGTATTAAAGAGAAAAGATAAGGTGGGTTTTTCAACAGATGATGATTTATTATTAAAAACTAAAATTGATGAGATTATATCCGATGTAAATAACTTAGAGCCAAACTCGGTTATTGATAAAAAAAATTTTTTAAAAATATTAAATAAATATCGAAATAACAAACTTAATAGAGCCTCTAATATATTTAAGATGTATTCTTATTCTCTATGGTGCAATCAATTTAAAGTTTATGAATAATTACTTTAAGATAAATATCGAAAAAATACATAACCAAGATTTAAACATATCTATAATTGGTTTAGGATATGTTGGATTAAATTTATTGCTACACTTCTCTAAAACTAAAAATAAAATTTATGGCATAGATATTGATAAAAAAAAAATTTCTAAAATAAAAAAGGGTAAATCTTACATAAATTATATATCTGATCAGAAAATAAAAAATGTAATTAAGAAGTCAAGATTTTCAAATAATTACGAATCAATTAAAATATCAGACGTAATAATTTTGTGTTTACCAACTCCATTAAAAAATAACAAACCTGATCTTAGTTATTTAAAAAAAACATGTCATAAAATAAAAAATAAATTAAAAAGGGGATCAATAATAATTCTTGAAAGCACTTCATATCCTGGGACGACTGAAGATTTTATTTATAAAAACCTTAATTTAGATAATTATCAAATTGGTAAAAATATTTTTCTTGGTTTTTCTACAGAAAGAGAAGATCCTGGAAACAAAAAATTTTCGTTAACAAAAATTCCGAAAGTAGTTTCTGGTAAATCAATCAAATGCTTGAAGTTAATA
>MDTA01170757.1_pt1 | contig 32818 bp, 26 predicted proteins | sample 811151 | NCBI WGS metagenome assembly MDTA01 (sample SAMN05326648, study PRJNA326480) | marine metagenome | isolation source: seawater | place: Indian Ocean: South | collected 2010
ACTGGTGGTGGTACTGGTGGTGGTACTGGTGGTGGTACTGGTGGTGGTACTGGTGGTGGTACTGGTGGTGGTGTCAGTGCAACCTGTGCTGGTTTCTGTGGTGGTCAAGGTTCTGACGCTACTTGTTGGTGTGACGACCTCTGTGAGCAATATGGAGATTGTTGCGCAGATTATTATGATGAATGTAGCGATGGTAATACTGGCGGTACTACGGGTGGTGGAATTACTGGTGGTGATACTGGAGGAGATGCATGTGCTGCGAGCGGTGGAAATTCTACATGGATTGGAGATGGCTGGTGTGATGACGGTTTAACATCGCCTAGCAACAATAATAATGCAGAATGTCAATGGGATGGTGGAGACTGTTGTTGCATGACATGTGTTGATAATGTTTACGCATGTCAGACAAATGGACCTACTGAAGGCTCATGTCTTGATCCATCTGTTGATCAAACAGAGGAGGCTGATTGCTTGCTTGCTACTAGTTGTGAAGCTCAAGGATTGGTAACTTGTTGGGATGGTTCCTGTGCTGTATCTGAATCAGAATGTCCTCAAGAGCCTTTTGTAGGTCAAGATTGTTGTGAATTAAATGATTGTTCCACAGATCCTACATTTGTTGGTACAGTTTTAGATTGTACGTTGCAATATTGTTTCCCCAATATAGAGCTTGGTGATGGAACATGTACTGATTACACAGCAGCTGGTTATGATGGAGTAGGTTTTAATTGTGAGGAATTGAATTTTGATAATGGAGACTGTCAAGGTCAATTATTCAGTGTAATTGATAACAAACCAAAATATATTATAAATAAAAATAGTATCGGAAAAGATATGCTCAATATCTCGAATATGACGCAAAAATATGGAAATGATTATTTTGATGCTATTAGAGAAAAACAGAAACATTTTGAATACATGTATATGTATAATCAAAAAATTCGCTCAAATAGAACTTTTGATCGAAATCTTCTCGGTTACAATATTTTTAGAGATGGTACTTTAATTGCTGACAGTCTATCTCTTGGCAATACTAATTATGTCGATTATGAGGTATCTGATAATACAGAATATTGTTATCAAGTTTCTGCTATTTATGAGGATACTGAGTCATTATCGGATGTATCTTGTGCTTCGACTTTAGGGGCACCTGATGCTATGGTTAATTTTAGTGGAAGTGCTGCATCTGGTACGTTGGATGTTTTAATGACTTCATCGGTTGACGTTGCAGGATTTCAGTTTGTTGTGTCTGGTGGTACTGTCACTGGCGCATCAGGTGGACTCGCTGAAGAAAATGGATTTCAGGTCAGTTCAAGTGAAGACGGAATTGTTTTAGGGTTTTCATTTGATGGTTCCACAATACCAGCCAGTGAAGGTAACTTAGTAACAATCACATTTGATTATGAGGGTGTTGTTGACATATGTATGGATACAGTCGTACTATCAGATTCAAATGGCAATCCTATTTCAGTTGCGGTAGGAGGCTGTGAAAGTACTGAGATTAGTGTGGTTTTAGGTGATGTTAATGGCGATTTAAGTATAAATGTACTAGATATTTTGGTGATTGTTAATGCAATTGTCGGAAGTGAAATATTAACACCATCTCAGTTTGAAGCCGCTGACATGAATTTTGATGGATCTGCAAATGTTGTTGATATTATTGCAATTGTAAACATTATACTTGGTAACACATCAGCTATGAATCAATCTATAAATGAGGGAGTTGTTACCCTGAGTTCAAATAATATTAATATCAAATCTGATGTTCCTATTGCTGGATTTGAGTTAGATTTAGATGGAAACTTTATATTGAACGATCATAATTTTCCTGACGGTTGGAAATACTATTACAATCAAGAAAAATTATTAGCTTTTACACTTGATGGTAAAGAACTAAGAAATGAGATATCAATTCAATTTAATGGTTCAATGAAAGTGGAATTAGCGGTTATAGTGGATATGAATAATGAATTTGTTAACGCTATTGTTAACAAAATACCTAGTTCCTATTCAGTATCTACTGCGTACCCTAATCCATTTAATCCTGTTACAAATTTTGATTACTCGATACCTGAAGATGTTAGTGTTAATATTTCAGTGTTTGATGCTGCCGGATCAAGAATAGCTGAACTATTTCAAGGGAATCAGGCTGCAGGATTATATTCAATTACATGGGATGCACAAAATTATCCGAGTGGAATATATTTTCTGAAGTTTACTGCAGGGAGTTTTGTATCCTCTGAAAAAGTAATATTGTTAAAATAATAACTGATTCAATAGAAAAGCCTCGTTTATTCGAGGCTTTTCTATTTTTGATATAAATACTGATATATACTAGTTATTTATTCTTTAATTAAAAATTTATAACTTCATTATCTTTGATATATTTTTTTAATTCATCATTTTCATAGATCTCTATCTTATCAATTGTACCGCAACTTTTGTAGAATATCCATTTTCCATTTTTTAAACCTTTTTTATAACCAGTTTTCTTGGAAAAGTTTCCTTTTTTGTCAAAATAATACCAATTTTTAACTTTTTTATTATTTTTAATATTTCCAATAATTTTAACGTTACCATATTTATCTAATTTAATATAATTATATTGATTCTTATCTAATTCTATGATTGTGCTATGAATATTACCCCACAAGTACGAATAGCTATTTTCAATTTTTTTCCAACCAATGTTAACGTGTTTTTTTACAGTTAAGTCAAGATCTAATAGATTTAAATTTAATATGGTTTTAAATATTTTCTTCATATTACAAATTTACAATTATTTTATATTATTAATATAAATAAGTTATAATTAGCTGTTCTTTTCATAGATATAAAAAATAATTTCCCTAATTACATCAAAATGCTGTAATATTATGACGATTCAGAGCTAAAAATATCAAATATAACTTATAATTTTGTAGTTTTGAGTTAAGAAGTCTTTCAATTTGAAAGAATAATATGTAGAAAATAACTATTATATAAGGTAATTCATAAAATGGCTAAATCAAACGATTTATATTCAACAATGGCTGAACTTTGGGAAAGTTTTCAAGTTAACCATACTAAGTTTTCAGAATCTGGAAATAAAGCTGCTGGTACTCGTGCAAGAAAAAGTATCGGTGAGCTAAAGAAATTAGTTACTGATTACAGAAAAGCTTCAGTCGAAGAAAGTAAATAATTAGTAAGAAAAATACTAATTAAAATTTTAAAAGCCCTTCTTTGAAGGGCTTTTTTTATTGGTTATTAAAACCTGTATAAAAATTTACACCCAAGATTATATTAACTATTCTGATTATATCGAAAACATTGATTGTATTATCATTATTTAGATCGGCTAATTCTAACCCATAACCAACTATTGGATATGAATTTAATACATGGTAAATAATTGCAAAAATATCGTTAATATTAATTAAATGATCCATATTGATATCTCCTGGATTAAAACCAGGACTTCCAAATGTAAAAAATTCAAAATAACCTGCAATAGGTAGTCTATCAATTCTTCCGTCATAATTATGCGCTTCTATGTAATAATATACAGGTGTATTTCCAGGTTGATGAGGTATAGAGGCTATAAAAGTACCATTACCAACAGGATCTAGTATCAAAGCTTCGTAATTATTCATGAATTGATTTTTCCAATATACATTTAAGTTTAAAGGATCGAGATTTGTTCCACTCATGTTTTGAAAATTCACAATTACTTCATATTCATTAAGTTCTATTTCGCTATCATCTATTGAATTATGGAAAATACGTATTGCGTTAAAATCTGGTATATTCATCACTCTACAGTTTAGTGCATCAGTATTTAAAAAGTTATTAAAGTAATAACCCTCAATTTCATATCCTGGAAGTGCATCTTGAAAGGATTGAATTGCATCTTGATCGTGTAGACCACCATTTATAGGTACATATACTTTACCATTCATAATATATGAATTTGCATATGGTTCACCATTCGGACAATAAACTCTATACACTTTGTATGGTTCTCCGTAACTATTTAATTGGTTTTCAAAAAAAGTAACCACATTTTCAATACTAGTATAATAAGGGTTGATTGAAGGGACCTCACTAATTATGATTTTTTCGTGAGATAAAAATTTAGCCCAACAATCAATATGCTCATGATAGTTTCCCCATGGATCATCTGTTGTTAAATATCTTTCAACTCCGTAGAAATCATTCATTTTTTGATCAATATCAACGTTTGGATTGGCATAATGAGGTAAGTTTGATGATGCTGCTTGATTTATACCGTTAAACATTAAGTTCCCACCATTATGATAAATATCGGAATTAAAATAATTGTAATTCCAATATTCAGATAGTTTGAATGGAATTGCATTATCATTTATTCTGTCTGGTCTGTCATACTCAAAGTCTACGATACCAATTTCATTATTTCCATCAACAATAAAATAAGGACCATAATTTTTCGTCCAGTATGTATCATGTACAAAATTTAGAAATACGATATTATTTAAATTTATGTTATTATCTTGTAACAACGACTCACATAAACTTTGCTGTTCAGAAGGAGTAAGAATAAACAGTTTTGAATTTTCCGCAAAATCACTGAGTAAATTATATGGTAAACCAAAATAATTAGAATTTAATGAACCAAAACTTACCAGAGCACCTTGAGATATATCAAACTCTGCAAAAGCTGATACAGGTTCTTGTGGAGTTACAGTTTGCGTAAAATTTAAACTTATAAAAATAACTAGAAGGATTTTATTTTTCATAAAATTTTTATGAAAATTATATAATTATTAATACCTTTTCCTATCGTTTTTTCTAATCTTAATATTTAATTAGTTTTAAGCAATAGCATACCATCTATAAGCGTGGAGATATTGACTCTCTGTAATTATCAAATCTTTACCTAATATTTCTTGAATTTTTTTATATTTTTCAGATTTATTTTTATCTGAGATTCGAAAAAGTAAAGAAATATTATTATTTTGATATATTACTTTTTTAAAGATATATTTTCCTATTCCATGATTAGTTTTAATCATAAGAATAGGAAGAGACTTGCAAAGCTCTAAAATATATTCTCTATTTTGGAATTTATATAATTTATTTTCACTTTTTTTTGATTTAATTTGATCTTCCATTATTTACTCTATTAATTTAATCTAAATCTGAAGATTTTTTTTCATTTAAGAAGTGATTTGGAACAATTTTTAAAACTTAATTGCATCATTTCAACTTAAAATTTGAAGTTCGTAAACAAATATGCCCATAAAAAGGACATATTTGTTTACACTAATTCATGATACTAATTGATTTTAATTTGCTTCGTTTTGTTTTTTTCTGGCTCTAAAATTGGAAGCTTTACTTTTAAAATTCCATCATCTATTTTAGCTACTATACTTTTTTGACATATTTCATCGTCTAAATTAAAATATTTTACAAATGATCCATAGTTGATTTGCGAAGATATATTTTTATCGGAATCTTCATTTTGACTTCGCTTCCCAGATATTTTAAGTGAATTTTTTGTTAATTCAATATTGATATCACTTTTATTTGTTCCAGCCAATTCACCATTGATTAAATAATGGTCATCATTTCTTATTATATCAAAATTAGGGTCCCAAAATTCATTATAATCATCCTCGATAAATTCGTTTTCTATATATTTGAGTCCATATAATTGATTAAAACCGTTAAAAATTGATGGTTGATTGTATTGTTTTATTAAGTTCATTTTTTTCCTTATTATTTATTTTAAATTCAATATGAAATATTTTTTGCAATTGATATACCGTTTGAAAATATTTATTTAATTATGCCAAATTTAATAATTTAAATGACAATTTTGCATACAGTACAGACATTTTGTCTTATTTGAAGGTAAAAAAAATTTAATATTAGATAAATAAATAAGAAAATTATATCGAATGATTTCTGTAATTTTGGTCATATTTTCCCCCCCCGAAATAATGAGGAACAAACATGGATACATCTTTGAAAGATAGCGATCAATTCGCGATTAATACATTAAAAGGTCTTATTATGGATACGGTTCGTAATGCTAACTCTGGACATACCGGAGGACCCTTATCATCTTTGAATTTTGTCTATATATTGTATAAAGAATTTTTAAAATTTGATCCAAATGATCCAGAATGGATTGATAGAGACAGATTTATTATGTCTTGTGGACATGAATCTGCATTAATATACTCGATGCTTGTTATGGTTGGTTGGTTAGAAATTGAAGATTTGAAAAATTTTAGACAATTGCACTCGAAAACTCCGGGGCATCCAGAGAAAGGCATAACTCCAGGCGTTGAAGCAACAACAGGTCCTCTTGGTCAGGGAGTTGGAAATGCGGTTGGAATAGCTGTAGCTGAAGCTATATTGAGAGAAACTTATGGAGAGCGGCACATTAATCATTACACATATTTTTTACATAGTGATGGTGATATACAAGAACCTGTAGCAATTGGATCAATAGCTATGGCAGGACATTGGGGTTTAAGTAAATTGATTGGATATTATGATGCTAATAAAATTCAAATATCAGGAGATGTCTCAAGATCAGATTCTACGGATTATGTAAAATTATACGAATCTCACGGTTGGCATGTTCAAGAAGTTGATGGCAATAATAGAGATGAAATTAGAGCCGCTGTAAGAAGAGCGCAGATGGAAATATCTAAACCATCTATAATTATCGGACATGGAGTTATTGCCTCGGGGTGTTTTTCAATGGAAGGATTATCAGACACACATGGTGCACCGCTTCCAGAGGAAGAAATTTATAAAACCAAAAAAAAGCTAGGATTAAATCCAAATAAACAATTTAATTTGCCAAATGAAATCATTGATGAATTTAGAAAAGGTTTTAATTACTTTGAGAGAGAAGTTGAAAGTTGGAATAATGCTTTAAAAAAAGCTCAGCAAAATTCTGAATTTTTAAGAAAATGGAATATATCGTTTGGTAGTGAATTACCAAAAATAGATATACCATTTTATGAAAGTGGGCAAAAAATTGCTACAAGAAAAATATGGGGTCAAATAATTGAATTAATTGCAGCTGCTCATCCAACTTTTGTTGGAGGATCTGCTGATTTAGAACCATCTAATGTTACTGAAGGTTTTGCTAAATATGTGGGTGATTTTTTAAATAGCAATCAGAAGGGAAGAAATTTTGCATTTGGAGTCAGAGAGTTTCCAATGGGTGTTGTTTTGAATGGAATTATGCTTCATGGTGGACTTAAATCATTTGGTGCAACATTCTTTGTTTTTTCAGATTATGAAAGACCTGCCTTGAGATTGAGAGCGCTACAAAACTTAGCAGTAGTATCTGAATATACCCATGACTCTTTTTGGGTTGGTGAAGATGGACCAACTCATCAGCCTATAGAGCATGCAATGGCTTTACGTTGTATGCCAAATATAAACGTTATGAGACCAGCTGATGCAAATGAAGCAGCTATTCTTATAAAATACGCATTCGAACAAAATAACATACCTTCTGTAGTTTTGTTGAGTCGTCAAAGTATTCCAATTATTGATCGTGATATTTATTCACCTGCAAGTTCTGTTTTGAAAGGTGGTTATGTTATAGCTGATGAGAAAAATCCAGATATAATTATATTTGCAACAGGTTCAGAGGTTAATTTGGCACTTGAAGTAAAAAAAATAATAAACGAAAAGACTGTTAAAATTGTAAATCTTGCATGTTGGGAAATTTTTGAGAAGCAACCTGAAGATTATAAAATTAAAGTTTTGGGTGATGATTCAGTATTTAAGGTTTCATTGGAAGCAGGAGTTACATTTGGATGGGAAAAATACACTGGAAGAAATGGATTGAATATTGGAATTAATACATTTGGATATTCAGCTCCCGGAAAAGAATTAGCGAAATATTATGGATTCACACCTGAAAAAGTAGCAGATAATATTAAAAAAGCAATTCGAAAAATAAAAAATCAGTCTTAAATTATCTATCTTGCTAAATATTTTTTTAATAACTTTAATTTGAAAGGTTTATTTTTTGAAGTGGAATCGAACCTCATTTGAAGAATCTGTAAAAATTAATTGTAAACCACATACAAGCAATGTAATTATTGACCTAATTAAATTCACTGAAACAAGTTCAGGCATACCTTCATGGGGAAAAGGTGAAGGTTATGGTACAATGACATTTAAATGCAACTCAGATGATTATGGCATAGTACCCTTGTTTTTAATAACAACCAATGGACAAATAAAATTTCAATTAAATTATCTTCGAAATAAGATAAGAAAAAAAGAAATTATTAAAGATTATCAATTAAAATTAGAATCAAATTTCATGCTAGATTTTGACGAGGAGTTCTATCCATCAGATGTTTATCATGATGTGAGCGAACTCTTTGTTATGAAAGCAGATATCGATAAATTTAAACATACCATAAAAGGGATTTCTGATAGACTCTTTCAGTAAAATTTTTTATATTAAATTATTTTTATGTAACTTTCTATTGTAATATATTCTTAATAAGTAAAATGAATATGAATGATTATTTAAAAATAATAAAAACAGGCCTATCAATTTTATTAATAAGTTTTAGTATCGGCCAGACTCAGGCTGAACCTGGAGACTTAATAATAACAGAAATTTTTACTAGATCAAATGGAAACATACCTGATTATATTGAAATATACAACAGGAGTTTATTTTCACATGATTTAGTAGGCTGGAAAATATCAATTTATGGTACTGATTATATACTTGATAACGAAAATAGTATTGATGCATTACAATTATCGCCATTCTCGTACTTAGTTATCACTGGTAGGGATGGATATTTTACTAATGAGAATAATAAAATATACCTAGCTATTGGTGATGAAAGGTTAGACCCTCAAAGCCAGGAATATAATTCCAATTTTGCATCTTTCGTTTCTAACAGTAACGAGTACGAAATAGTCGATAATTTTGTTTGGTCATCATTTGCATTATCTCATTCAGCATCTGTGGTCGAATTAATAAATGATGATAACGTCACAATAGATATAATCGAATATAACTCTAGTCAATATCAAATAAGTGGAGATTACACTGGACACTCAATTGAACTAACTAATGATATCCCCCAAGGAATAATTCCCTTTAATCCTTTAAATCACTTGCCAGATAATTGGAGTTACTCAAAACGTTCCCGACCATTTATGTTTTCCAGTGATGAATTATATAGTACGGAAAACTTGAGTATGGAATTTGGTTCACCAGGGAAAAGAAATTTCCTTAGCAGTAATATTTCTGTTACAAACTTACAATGCGGACCTGATGAAGCTGGTAGTGAATTTTGCGATGCACCTGGTTCTCCTTGTGTAAGCCAAAATGATGCTTACAACACAATCGAGGTATGTACAAATTATCATGGTGATGATTTAGTCAATAATTATTTTAAAGTTTATCAAAACTCGGGGATAAACTTATGTTGGTATGAGTGTGTTTGGTCTGAAACGTTAGATTATAATAATATGAATATTGATAATCCAAAATATAATATTTATCATGATCGTCAGCCTGGAGGTACAAAGTCTTTAATTTTTGATGCAAATCAAAGTATATCTCATCAAGGTGATGAAATTATCGATTATAAATGGTATAAAGGTGGAAATGTTTTTCAAAATGGCGTTAGTATTGAATCTGAATTTGCTCAAGGAGCACATGAACTAGTTCTATTAATTAAAAATGAAGATGATATATGGGCCATAGATACTTTTAAGTTTGAAATAAATGAACCAAATAGAGAACCTTCCCCCATAATCAGTGTTGACGCTACTGAATATGTTGTTGCTCATAATGGCGATCCGGCTCCTGCAGCGACAGGTATAACCTTAAGCGGAGTAAACTCTTGTGACTGTAACGATTACAATAGATATGAATTTTTACGGAATGGTGTGATAATCAATGATGAAAATTATGACTGTTCTTGTGAACCAACAGTTGATAATCCAGTTGACTGGGTCGAGTATATAAAAGATAAGTGTGAAAATAAAGATCAGACTGAATGTTTAGATGAAGATAATTCAGATTTCTGCTGGTGGAATCCTGATGGAGAAGATAGTTTGCCAGAAACAAATGGTGCATGTGAGTATTCAGAAATTGAATACTATTTTTGGACAAAAAATGGAGATATACAAGGTACTAGTAAAGAATTTGTATCATATATACCAGATATCGGAGATTATGTTTTCTCTCTAATACTGACAGATACATATGGTGAGAACAACTCAGCTTCAACAGAAATAGTAATTAAGAAGGAGTTGAATCTTCCACCAAAAGCTAATATAGTTGGTGAAACAACAGTTTCAAATTTTACACCCTCTAATGGAATACCATATGATCATGGTATATTAGAATTAGAAAATTTCGATGACTCTTATGATATTCAATTACCTGAAGGGCAAAATGGTGACGATATTATTTTTTCACAGTGGTATACAATTGAAGGCGAAAAAATAAAATCAGACGATTCAGAGAACGATGCACATGAAATTGAATTAGGTTTAGGAACATATACTTTCGTTTTAGAGGTAACAGATTCATACAATTGCTATTCCAAGAATGATTACGGTGGTTATCTAAATATGTGTGGTTCAGAGCCATGCGTTGATGTGTGTTATGCAATTACAGACGAAGATATATGTTCTAATACTTACTCGGGTTGTAGGTGGTATCAAAATACTTGTACCCCGTACTGTGAGTTATATGCACAAGGGTTTTGCGACGGTTTAGGTGGAGTTTCAAATACCACTCCTTGTCATGTTTCTGGTTTAAATGAATCAGAGTGTGGTTTGGGTGGCTCATGTATATTCAATGATGAATATTGTGCTGTTTTTGAAAATGATGAGAATGGATGTAGATGTGGTAGTGATGGTATATGGAATTCTGAATTAGAATTATGTTCCTCAGGTGAAGGATTTGAGTACTGTAGTTGGAATCCTACAAGTGATGGTTCTGGAAATTGTATTGGAGATTTGCAATCTGCAAATTATGATACATTGACTGTTATATTATCTGAAGAAAATAGTCCTCCTATTGCAGATATTGGAACAAACTTATTTGAATATATGGAAGAGGTATCGCATGAAATTACACCGAGTGTATACGATATAGAATTTTACAATTTAAGTGGGGATGGATTATGTTTTAATGATCTTGAAAGCGATAAATGTGATCCTACCATACCACCTATCTTTGATACAAGAGAAGAAAAATGTTGTGTTCAAGTTCAATGGGAAGTAGTCGCATCACATTACGGAGGTTTTATTGATAGTAATGATGATGGTATAGATGACGGATGGTATTATTGCGGAGAAGAAGATTTGACACATCCATATTGTAGTGGAAGCTGGTTGCTTACCCCTGAACAACCTGTATTAACTATGATACCTCCTGAAAATACTGATTTTTATCCTGATTCTGTAAGACTGAGACTCACAGCTACAGATCCATTTTATAATGCTGGATTTTCAGATTTATATGGGCAAGATGAAGTAATAATCATAATAGAAAATGACAATCAGCCACCTATTCAATCACAAGATTTTAGTTCAGATGGATATTACATAGTTGAAGATGATCCCTCTACTTTTCTTCAAATTGATTTAAGTTCTTTTTTTTATGATCCTGATGGAGAAATTTTACGTTACAGCTATTCAATCCCTAATAATTTTTTAATAGATGAGTCACAGATTAATCTAACTGATGATGGATATATCGAGAATGGTATATTAAATTTAGAAAATAAACTTGACATGAATGGTGATATTGAAGTTTTAATTTTTGCATCAGATTCAGAATATTCTGTCCAAGCATCTTTTTTTGTTGGAATCGTCCCAAACAATGATATTCCCAATATTTATTCTGAAAATTACTCGTTAATGGAGTGTACTGATAATTGTTCAGTTAATGAAAATATTTTTCCAATATCCTTTGGTTTAGACGGTGATCCAGGCGGATGTGGCATTGAGAATAATACTGATGAATGTGAAGATGGTGATTTAAGTATTCTGATAGAAGATGATTGGTATCCAAAACATGGTGATGTTTTACCACTGGAGATTGATGGTATTATAGTTGAGGACACATATAATTACTTTCCATACCAAGACTTTTTCGGGCATGACACGTTATTTTTTCAAATAATCGATATTGGCTCATCTGCTGGTCTTGTAGATACACTTACAAGTGAGAAGGGATACATTTCTTTTTATGTGGAGAAAAGTGATAATAAGCCACCTGTTGTCCAAAGATTGAATTTTACATTGAAAGAGGATTATCTGATCCATTTTACAGCATCAAATGATTCTTTAAAATACGTAGACTCACTTAATCATGTATATATTGGATTGGATGTATTGGATAATGATAATAATTGTTTCGACACATGTACGGATTGTTGTAATGATACCCTATATAATTTCGATAGTTTAAAGGTGTATGTGCAAACAAGCTCAATAAGTAATGATTTCTTCACAATAACTGATACCAATCTATCGGTTATTGAAATTGAAAAAAACTATAATAATTCGTTAATTGTACCTATTAAAGTTAGAGATCATGAATTTGAGTTAGGTAATTATGATAGTGATGAATACTTAATAAATATCAATTTAATACCTGTAAACGATAAACCTTATGCAGATAGTACAATATATACATTCAATGAAGATGACGTATTTGATTTTCAGCTAGATGGAAATGATTTTGAATTAGATTCATTATCCTTTGAAATTATAAAACTTCCAACGAAATTAGATTCGATATTCCCATCTGCTTCGTTAAATGAAAGGATTACTTTTGATTTTGGAGAAACACCATCAATTTGGTATAAACCTTTAAAAGATTTTAATGGATTAGATAGTTTAGTTTACCTTATTCATGATGATGGTACAACCAATGGGGTGCCAGATTCATTAACTAGTGATCCGGTTACTATTTTTTTTAATGTATTACAAGTAAATGACCCTCCAAGGATTGATACGGTTTACTTTCAATCCGATACTTTAATTTCTTCCTTGAAAGAAGATACTAGTGATGTAAAAGTCTATTTTGTATACACGGATATTGACGCTGATCAAGATCTTAATCAAAGTACTGAAGGTCCTTCAAGTTTTAATTTAACATGGGAATTTAACACGACTAATAGTGAGAGTGGACTAAAGTTTTGGTTTAAAAATGATCCACCAATGATTGAAGAATTTTACGAGGATCCAGAAAGAAGACTAGGTTCGTTTATTATCGATTCACTATTAGCAAATTGGAATGGTACGGATTCATCGATAGTAAAAATAACTGATGTAGACGGTGATATTTTAAATTATCAATTTATTTTATCTGTTGATGCAGTGAATGATCCTCCAACAATATCAAGTATTACGATTGATACTTCTGTAATTGATACAGCTCAGCTATGGGATGTAGACTTCAACGATTTAAATGAAGTATTAATAGCAGAGGACTCCAAAAATATACCTCTCAATATAGAATATTTTGATATTGATACCGACTCAAATTTAAATATTCAACCAGATACTATATCAAGTTTTGAATGGAGTTTCGAATCAGTAAATAACAAATTGGAAGCCTCATACAAAGTTGAATATATCGATGAATACGCAGAAGACAGATTCATTTTCAAAATTGATTCGTTAGCAGAAAATTGGAATGGAACTGATTATCTCATTACAGGCATAACAGACATGACAGGCGATTCTTTTTACGATACTCTCAAGCTACAAATATATCAAGTTAATGATACTCCTGATCCATTTTTTTATTATCCTCAGCTCAATCAATATCCTCTTAATTTTGAAAGTAATAGCTTTTTTGTAGATAAAGATGCGTGGACATTACGTCTTCCGTATCAAAATAGTGCAATTTCTGACCAATACCCTGAGGAAGTATTAATTAAATGGAAAAGAACTAAAGATATAGATTTAATTGATTCATTAAATAATTATGATAATAGAATAAAAGATTTATTCTATAGAGTAGAGCTAATTGGCGATAGATCTGGATATACATATGTTTTAGATTATAGGATAAATGATGATTTATTTAATAATTTTGAATATTGTATGAATATCCTTGATTTATCAACAGAAGAAGAATGTATCGAACTTGGTATATTAGATACAACATATGCTTACTCAAAAATTGATTTGACAAAGACCTTTTTGACTTATAAAGGGTCATATTATGATTCATTATATGCAACGCCTGATACAATTTATAAAAAATTAGATTTAACAAATGATAAATTTTATTATTGCGACAATGATTTAGAAATAGCATTTGGAACATCAAATTGTAATGATATCTGTGATGGTGTTTGCGCCAGTACAAATTACATGTTAAATATAGTTGCATATAATGCAAACAGAGCTGGTAATCCTGATGATATAGGTGGTGACGAAGGATATGATTTTAATTATCACGATTCGCCTCAATATGCAAATATCATTGAAGGGGATAGTGCTAATTTTAATATTGATTTCACATTACCTAATTTCCAATTCAATATAATAAGAAATGATATATTCTGGGAATATTATGATTTATACATAACGAACAATGAACCGATATTAGGTGAAATTGATGAGTTAAATTATAGTCCGATTCTAGTTATTAAATATTCTAATGAAATCATAGATACGGTTGAGAGAACCACAAGTGAACATGGACCCATTCATTATACAAGCCAATTCTTAAGTGAGGATAGTATCACATTTATATACTCTGCCAGAGATTTGGTAGAAAATTATGGATCTTCCTCCAAAACAATTTCCTATAAAATTATTGATCCTTTAGAAAAATCTATTATCTCTACACCATCAAAAAGCAGCAACCTCGTTTTTGAAATTGGTGCAACAAGTGAATTTACAGGTATTATTGCCTATGATAGTAATGAGTATAACTCTCAAAATGACGAAATAATAGTTTCTTTCTTACCTGAAAATCAAAAAATTAATACTAGCGTTAGGTTGAGTTTTAATTTAGACTTAATCAATATACCTAATGGGAATTTTTGGAATTATGAATTATATAGAAAACTAAATGATAATTGGATTCACCAGAACACAGTCTTTGAAAAATATGATAATCTAATATTCACTGACATAAATGATCTGGGAACTTTTAAAATGATATATAATCAAAATGCACATAAGCCAGTTCCTAGTTCTTTTGTTTTACATGAAAATTATCCAAATCCATTTAATGGTACAACCAATATACGATTTGAATTACCTAAGGAAGGAAATATAGATTTACAAATCATTAATATTTTAGGTGAAAGCATAAAATCTATTTATGCAGGTAAATTAAAAGCTAATTTCTATAATTTTACTTGGGATGGACATGATAATTCTATGAAAAACGTTAGTAGTGGTATTTATTTCGTGCAATTAGACTATGGAAATAAACGATTTTTAAATAAAATAATGTATATGAAATGATAAAAAAAATATTTTTGCTTTTCTTTGTTTTATCATGTGGGGAAATTACAGAACAGAAAATTGGTTACACCGAAATTGTTGAGAATGCATGGGATTACTTTTCAGTTGGCGATTATGAATCAGCAAGAACAGAATTTATAAATGCATTGGATTATGAAGTGTTAACCAACATTGCTGAAGCTTATATTGGTATTGGTTGGAGTAATTTATATATTGCTAATGAATTTACAGATTTAACAAATGTTACTGAGAGAAATTTACTAAGAGATCAGGCATATGACAATTTCCAAAATGCTAAAAATGTAAACAATAATTCAGATAGTAAGATATCTGATGGACTAAATTCCATATTGTCTGCAGGATTAATTTTTGTTTATGATTTTAAACTGCTTGATTACAAAGACCAATATTACAATTCAGATTGTCCTGAATGTGGATATAACAGCTCTTGTGATTTAAACAATTATAGAAGAGACTGTATAATACCCACAGCAATTGATATTGTCAATGAATCGAACAAAATACTGTTTCATCAAAGTAATTTTGAGTTTATTTATGACAATTCAATCAATATAGATGATATTTACTTCATAAGAGCTCGTTTAGCTTTTTCTTTTAATGATTTTATTTCTGTTTCTGAATTTCCTCCAAATCAAATTATTGAAGAATATAAGCTTGATAATACTGATGGCTATTTTAGACATCAGGAAGAGATATGTAAAATAAATGAGTTAACCGATGATTGTATCGCATTAGGTTTAGATCAGTATTGTCTTGAGTCATCTCCAAATATACCATACGAAAGCTTTCTTAGCTGCTTGTCTTCTTTTTATACACCAGAATTAAATAAGTAAAACCCTCTTTGGAGATATTTATAACTGTTATAATCATTTCTATGGTTCTTATAGTTATTATGGTTTTTCCATATCAAAATAAATCAATTTCTAATACTGATACTAACGACGAAAAATTATTAGAAGAATGGCACTGTCCTCAGTGTGGTTTTCATGTTCAATTAGGTGACACTTGTACATACTGTTACGAAGAGAAACCCCAATAATTTTTATTTAAATCATAATATAAAATGAAAAAAAGGAGTATTAATTGATATTATTAAAAATAAGTTTTTTTATAAAATTTTTATTTGTAATTAATCTAGTATATTCTGATGAGTTGCCAAAGGGATTTACTGCTGATGAATGGAAAAATAGGCATGAGATAAAGCAAATGGGTAACAGAACTAATCCTCCTATATCGCCAGTAAGAAATATTGCAGAATTTGAAAGAATGCAAGGAGTTGTAATTCGTTTTCCTTTGGGAATACCAGTTTCACTAGTCAGAGAAATGGCCGAAGATGTGAAAATATATTGCTTAGTATCTTCCGGATCACAAAATTCAGCATTCAATACATTTAATAGTTCAAATGTGAATATGAATAATGTAGAATTTATTGTAGGCAATACAGATTCTTATTGGACAAGAGATTATGGACCGTGGTGGGTTGTTGATGGTAATAATAATATATCCGTTGTAGACCATACCTATAATAGACCTCGTCCAAATGATAATCAAGCTCCTTTAAAATTAGCGAATTACTTAAATACTCCATACTTTGATAGTAATATAATAACAGCCGGTGGTAATTATATGACTGATGGTCTAGGAATTGGAGCTTCAAGTGATTTAATATATGATGAAAATGATAATCTCTCAATTTCTGAGCTTCATAATCTTTTTGAAGATTATTATGGTATCACAACTTATCATTTTATACCGGACCCAAATAATACATATATTGATCATATTGACTGCTGGGGTAAATTTTTATCTCCAAGTAAAGTATTAATACGTTCTGTTCAACCATCGCATCCGCAGTACAGTGAAATCGAAGAAACCGCAAGTTATTTTGGAAGTTCATTAACTTCCTATGGATTACCATGGGAAGTATTTAGAGTGTACACTCCAAATAATCAACCATATTCAAATTCCACTATTTTAAATAATAAAGTTTTTGTTCCAATTATGAATAGTTCTTGGGATGATGAAGCCTTATCAGTCTATGAAGAAGCAATGCCTGGATACGAGGTAATTGGTTTTACTGGTTCTTGGGAGTCTACAGATGCACTTCATTGCAGAACAAAAGGTGTACCTGACATTGAAATGCTTCAGATTTTTCATAGCCCGATCAATGATATATATAATCCTGTAAGTAATTATTTGGTGAATGCTGAAATAGTTGATTTGAGTCAAACTGGTATAATACTTTCAGAAACTAATTTATATTGGAAAAATGATAATATGACTGATTATGAAGTTGTACCCTTCGTTGAAAGTGAAATTTCACCAAATAACTTTGAAGCTGAAATACCAATATCCCCAGTTGAAACTAATATTAAATATTATATTTCTTCTGCAGATTATTCGGGCAGATCTGAAACATTACCAATAGCAGGATATTTTCAGTTTTATACAGAGTCAGGTAACTTATTTCAAGATGGTGACGTAAATATGGATGAAGTTGTTAATATCATAGATGTTGTATCTATTGTGAACCATGTATTAGGTCAAATTGAGTTAGATAATATTGGTATTTTTTTAGCTGATATTAATAACGATAATGTTATAAATATTCTAGATATAATATCAATTGTAAACTTAATACTAGGTAATTAATACTGATAATCATAGAAAAAACCTTACGAAAAATAAATTACTGTATAATATTATTTATACTTTTTGTTAGTCAAACCTTATTAATCTCCCAAGATTTTAATACAAGTCTATTACATAATCTCCATTACAATGTTCCAGTTAATGATGTTTGGGGATATACCACAAGTTATGGAGATGAGTACGCGATTGTTGGTTTACAAAATGGAATTTCTATAGTAAATGTTTCCGAGCAAACTATCATGGAAGTTGCGTATATACCTGGAGATGTCTCAACATGGCGAGATATTAAAAGTTGGAATAATTATATATATGTGGGTACTGAAAATATAAATGGTGGTATTCAAATAATAAGTATGGTTAATCCAAATAATCCAGAGTTAGTTAATACTATTGAAGAAATTGGCAGTTCACATAATATTATGATAAGTGATGGCTACTTGTATGTAGTTGGCACAGAAAATCAAGATTTATATATTTTAGATTTACAAAATCCAGTATACCCAGAAATAGTTGGTACATGGAGTGGGGATTATTTTCATGATGTTTGTATAAAAAATGATTTTTTATTTGGATGTTCTATAAGTACTAATACAATGCACATCATAAATATCAATGACAAGTCAAACCCTTATTCTGTAGGCTCTTGGGAAAATGTACCTTCTGCACACGCCTGTTGGGTTGACCCGAATAATGATAATTTAATGACAGCATCTGAAACAATTGGTGGACATGTTATGTCGTGGGATATATCTAATATAAATAATATTGAATTAATTTCAGAATGGGCTCCAGATAGCAGTGAACTAAAATCTGCACATAATATTTTTATAAGAGATAATTATGCATACGTAAGTTACTATGTTTTTGGATTACAAATATTAAATATAGAAAATCCAGAACAACCGTTACTTGCAGGATACTATGACACATATCCAGGGATGGAGGGTCTATTTTCGGGAGCTTGGGGAGTATATCCTTATCAACCAAGTTGTAATATATATATAACTGATAGACAAAATGGACTTTTTGTTATTAAATTCCAAGAATGTTTAGGTGTTGACCCTGATGATCCCATTTCACCCCAAAATCTTTCAGTATACAGTGATTTTGAAACACCTAATTCGGTTATCTTAAACTGGGAAAATCCAGGATTATTGTATAACAATAATCCACTACATGACTATGATATTCTTATTTTTTCAGATAGTATTTTAACTCAAGTATTACAAAATTACGAAAACTCTTATACACATACAGGATTAATTGATGGTAATAAAAAAAAATATGAATTATATATAAAATCTAATATAAATGACAGTTTGAGTCTTGGTGTAGAAAAAATAGTATGGGTTGGCGGACACCCGATACCGAAAAAACCTGTATTATTATCATTCGATAGATTTCAAAATAGCATTCATTTTGAAATAAAGATGCCAAATTCTCAATTAGACGGTACACCACTAGATGATTTAGAGAATTTAATGATTCTTAGAAACGGAAGTATTATCAATACTTATAATGTTTCTTCTAATGAAACTATGTATCTTGAAGATATTCCATTCCCTGGTTTTTATCATGATTATCAATTTTTTGTTACAGATAATGAGACGCCGACTAACACAAGCCAAATTACATATCCATTACAAATATTTTTTGGTGAGTATCCTGATAACATAATTATTCCAATCTGCCATAGTACAATGGAGGATGCAACTCTTTTAAAGCAAGACTTAACAGACTCAAATATTAACTCATCTATTATAAATATTAATCAACTTTCTCAAATTGATTCATATGTTGAAAATAAAAATTTTTTCCTTTTATCAGGGATTTATCCGAATGATTGCATCATAGATGAAACTATAATACCAAAGTTAGAAAACCTCTTATCAAGTGGTAATAATTTATATTTAGAAGGTGGCGATGTATGGACAAATATGGTACAGTCAAATTTAATTTCATTATTCGGCGTAACAGTATTAAGCGATGGAACAGATACTCTTAGTCAAATTATAGGGCTAAGTGGAACCTTGACATCAGATTTAGTTCTAGATTATAATGGTGCTAATAATTGGATAGATCAACTTCATAGTATCTCCCCTGCATACACACTATTAACAAATATTAATTCGGAATACTCATTACTAGTAGTAAATCAAAATGATTTATCTAACACAATTGCAAGTAGTTTTGAATTATCAGGTATTACTAATCAAAATCAAAGACAGAACTTAATATATTGTATTTTACAATTATTTGATAATCAAATTAATCCAAACTGGATTAAAGGAGATTTAAATTTTGATAATAACGTTAATATTATTGATATTCTGTTAATTGTGGAATTCATCATTGAAAATTCACAACCAAATCAAATACAATATTGGATTTCAGATATAAATCATGATGATTTAATAAATATTCAAGATATCACGTTAATAATGAATTATATTCTGATTAACTGATTCAATACAATCTTGATGTCCCAATATTTCATAATCTGAAATACAAATCGGTGTGTTCTTAATACATAAATTATTATCACTAATTATTAAACCATATTGGTTAAAATAAAATAAATTTGAATCACATAAAGTTTCAGATATGTTTGCTAAATTATTATTATCTAAGTAAAGTGTGCTAAGATTATTCATAATTGAGAGATTAACATCGAAACTTTCTAGTTGATTGAAACCTAAATCTAAATAATTCAAAAAGCTCAAATTAGCAATTGAATTGGGTATGATATTTATATAGTTATAATGTAAGTCTAGTATTGTTAAATAAGACAAATTAGATATATCACTGGGAATAACCTCAACCAAATTGTCATTCAAATAAACTTCTTCTAAATTTGATAAAGATAAAATTTCGTTTGGGAAAATATTAAATAAATTATGGCTAATATCTAAAAAGCTACATGACTCTAGATTTGTAAAACTTTCTGGTAAATATGATAAATTATTTTTGCTTAAATCAATTTGACTTAAAAGCGCCATATTAGCGAAAGAATCTGGTAAATATAAGATTTGATTTGAACTTAAATTTAAAAATTCTAAATTAATAAGTTCATTTATTGATTCTGGTATATTTGTTAAGAAATTGTGACTTATATCTAAATATATTAATTTATTTAGATCCCCAAAATTATCTGGTAAGGTATGTAAAAATCCATTATTTTCGTTCTCATTAAATATTAAGCTAACTAATCTGTCAAATTCCCATATTTGCATGGCAGCAAATTCAGCCAAAGTCAAACTTAAATTATTTATGGTTATAATATCTTGTAAAACAATCATATCACTATTATTCCAATCGCAAAATTGATTATTCATTTCATAATATGGTTCAATACAATGAGGAATTTCATTTGGGCATAAGTAATTTCCAGAAATATTAAAATTTTCGTGATTTGTAAAATCAATATTTAATTGACATATATTTGAAGGAATTGAAACAAGAGAATTATTATTCATATGAATAGTTTTTAATTCATCTAATAATTGGATGTTACTTGGTAGTAAAGATATTTGAGGATAATTTTGAATAATTAGCTCGGTAAGCCTATTATTTTCCCATGTTTGATTACCAAGCTCATGAGGATTATAGTCGTACATTTGATTTAATTCTAAAATATCGTTTAAATAATTAATATCTGTTTCATAGTTAGTATTAATATTAGGTTCTCCAATTACTTCACTAGGTATTACATATTGATCAGTGCAACTATAACTAAAAATCATAAGAAATATACTTTTAATAAAAAGATTATGTATATATATAAATTTTTTGATTACTTCATCCATTTAATAATTAGTAAATTTATTTTTTTTTAAATTTAAGTTCATCTAAGAATTCTAAAATTGCAGTATAAATTAACTCTAATTCTGCAGAGCTAATTATATAGGGTGGCATTATGTATATTACATTTCCTAGTGGTCTAAGAATAATTTTTCTTTCTATAAAAAAATTATATATGTTATCACGAAGATAATTAAAATATGTTTTTTTATCATCAGATTTAATTGTGATTGCAAGTACAACACCTAAGCTACGAATATTTTGTATTTGGTTGTTATTTTTATTTTTTTCTATAAATTTCAAATGTGAAGTGTGAATATTATTGATATTTTTCCATACACTTTTCCGATTCATTATTTCTAAACTTGCGAGTGCAGCTGTACAAGCAAATGGATTTCCCGTATATGAGTGTCCGTGTAATAACATTTTTGATTTATCATCTGATAAAAATGCATCATATATTTTATCAACAACCGAAGTTGCTCCCAAAGCCATTACTCCGCCTGTCAATCCTTTTGACATACAGATTATATCAGGTTTATTATTCAAATAATTAGCTGCAAAAAATTTTCCAGTTCTTCCAAAGCCGGTAGACACCTCATCAGATATTGTTATAATATTATTTTCCTTACAGTATTTTAGCATTTGATCCAAGATATTAGGTTGATACATTACCATCCCGGCTGCTCCTTGAAGAAGTGGCTCAAAAATAAAACCACAAACTTTTTTTTGTGAAATAATATTTTTAAGTTGAGTAAATGCTTTTTCTTCGTTTTTTAATGTAGGTACATTAATGTATTCAACTTTAAATAAATGACTTTCAAATGGCGTGGAGAAAATTCCACGACCACCCGCAGACATTGAACCAAAGGTATCTCCATGATATCCATTTTTTAGAGCAATAAACGTATCTACCTTAATATTTTGATTAAAATAATATTGTGAAGCCATTTTGATACCTACTTCAACAGCTGTGGATCCATTATCAGAATAAAATATTTTACTATGATTTTGTGGAAGAACTTTTAGTAAATTCTCAGATAATTCGACAGCTTTTGGATGTGTGAAACCTGAAAAAATAACATGATCAAGATTATAAGTTTGTTCCCTGATTTTTTTCATAATGTAAGGGTTATTGTGTCCATGAAGGTTCACCCACCATGAGGATATAGCATCTAAATATCTTGACCCATCCTCTGAAATTAACCAGCATCCATCGCCTTTTAAAATTGGTATGGGTGGCTTGGATGTTTGCATTTGAGTGTATGGATGCCAATTAACTATTTTATCACGTTCACTTAAATTTTGAATTATCATTTGATTATTAAATTTGAATATTTTTTGAAAATTTAGAAATATTTAGTTTATTAATTTTACTTATCATTGGTATTCGTCCAATTATTTTTATTTTGCTTAAGATTTTTATTATTCTTTCTGTTTCAGAATTAGAATAACCGTTAAAAATGATACCTTTTACTTTTATGTTATTATTTTTTAGTACCTCAATTGTCAATAAGGTATGATTTATACTTCCTAAATAATTTTTTGAAACAATAATTACTTTCATATTTAATTTTTTGATTAAATCTATAATTAAGTCATTATCATTAAGTGGTACCATTAATCCTCCCGCACCTTCTACAATTAAGTTAGAATCTGATTTAGGTAGATTAATATCATTTAATTTAATATTAATTTTATCAATTTTCGCAGCAGCATGAGGACTAATTGGATTGCTCAATAGATATCTTTCGGGGTGTATAAGTTTACAATTTGTGTATTTTCTAATGAAATTAGAATCAGTATTATCTAAATCACCCGATTGTATTGGTTTCCAATATTCTGCATTCAACTTTTCAACTAGCATTGCTGAAATGATAGTTTTTCCAATATTTGTATCTATTCCTGAAATAAAATATTTACGATTTTTCATATTGTAAATTTTTTATATGTTTTATTAATTCTTTAATTTCATAATCTGAATTGTATGTATGCAAACTAATTCTTATTCTCTCATGACCTAGTGGTACTGTTGGATATCTAATTGCTTTAACATTAAAACCAAGATTATTAATTGATTTTGCTATGGTTAGGACTTCTTTATTGCCTGATATAATTATACTTTGAATTGTAGATTGACTTGGTAAAAGTGATTCTATATTTATATCAGATGCAGTTTGTTTAAATAATTGAATCTTTTTGTTTATAACTTGATTTAGTTGATATTCTTCTTTTAATTGGTCTATTGAAGCTAACATCATTGCTATTGAATGCGGAGGTGGAGCTGTCGTATAAATAAATATTCTACAAAAATTAATAAGATATTTTTTAAGCGACTTTGAAATTATCCATATTGCACCATGACAACCCATTGCTTTTCCGAAAGTATGTAACCTAGCAAGCGGTTGAATATTATATTTTTCAGAGAGACTAAAAACATTATTATAGCCAAACCCTGTTGAATGTGCTTCATCGACGATTAAATGACATCTTTTTTCAATACATATATTGTTTAATTCTACAATTGGAGCTTCGTCTCCGTCCATAGAATAAATAGATTCTACAACGATAAATATTTCACCTTTTGATTTAAGGATTTTAGAATTTAAATCATTTAAGTCATTGTGTTTAAATGAATAAGATTTCGCATAGCTCATTCTAATACCATCTCTTATAGAAGCATGAACTAATTCATCATAAAGAATTGTATCATTTCTATTTGGAATAGTTGAAAAAAAACCAATGTTTGCATCATAACCGGAATTAAATATCAAACCAGCTTTACCATTGAAAAAACTAGTAATATTTTGTTCTGCTAGCTCTATCAATTCATTATTACCAGAAATTAAACGAGATCCTGTACTGCCATTTAAATAAGAATATTTACTCAGAATATCTTTTGCTTTCTGATTTAATTTATATGAATTTGCGAATCCAAAATAATCATTTGAGCAAAAGTCAATCATATCATGATTAGAATTAGTATTACGATATAAATAACTTTTTTTCTGTTTCTCTAATTGAACATCTAATTTTTTTTCTAAGTTTGATTTAATAACGACTATCCTTACCATCTAAAATGCAAATAATATTCATCTAATATTAATTAAAATTAAAAATAGTTATTTAGATAAAAAAAGTAACTATGTATATTTATGATAAATCATCATCATTTAATAATGTTTTTGATACATTATTTGATGATATAAATAATTTTTAAAAATATTTTATTTAGATTAAGTATTGAAAAATGTTACGCAGATCATCATATTATGAATTCGATAAGGAATTTAAGAAAAATGAAAAATCTCTAATTCTAGGTATTGATGAATCTGGAAGAGGGCCTCTTGCTGGACCCTTAGTTGTAACTGGTGTAATTTTGAATCCTGATTTTAGTCATCCGGAAATTCAAGATTCAAAAAAAATTAGTGTATCCAAAAGAGAAGAGTTATTTCAAATAATTAAAAATAATTCAAAAAAAATTTATGTTGAAATAATTTGGGAAAAAGATATTGATGATTTAAATATTTTAGGTTCAACTATTTTTTGTATAAAAAAAATTTTAAAGAAATCAAATGAAGTAAAATGTAAAATCTTAATTGATGGAAATAAAATAATTGAAGATAATGATAAAATTAAATTCATCGTAAAAGGGGATTCAAAATCTTTATCAATCGCAGCTGCATCAATTATTGCTAAAGTTACGCGTGATAATTTAATGAATCAATATGCCTTAATTTTCCCTGAATATGATCTCGAAAATAATAAAGGTTATGGAACAAAAAAACATTTAGATGCAATATATATGAACGGACCTACAATTATACATCGTAAATCGTTCAATCCTACAAAAAAGTTAATTAAATCTAATAAAATTTATAATATTCAAAAAGAATATGTAATGTGTGAGAGATATGCTGCAATTCATTTGATAAGAAAAGGAATTTTTATAGAAGAATTTAACTATTCAAAAGAAAAATTAGGAAAAATAAGTATAATTTATTTTGAGGGAAATAAAGTTATATTCTCTCATATATTAAAAATGGAAAAAAAAGATCAATTCACAAGGAACATACAATTAAATATTGAAAAAATTAAATATTTATCTGATTTATCTAAAATATATTGTTCGGAAAAAGGTTTATCGTATAATATTCGATTTGACGTAATTTGTGTAACCTTTATTAGCGATAATCAATATATTTTAAAAATTAAAAATGGAATAAAAGTTTGAAAAAAATAGTAATTGTTACGATTTTAATTCAACTAAGTCTCGCTCGCTTTCCTGATGCAGTAGGATATAATGGTGCGGTTGTTAGTTCAAATGAATATGCGACAAAAGTTGGAATTGAAATATTAGAAAATGGAGGTAATGCCGTTGATGCAGCAATTGCTGTTGGATTTTCATTAGCAGTAGTTCATCCCGGGGCAGGTAACATAGGTGGAGGTGGATTTATGGTTATAAGGACTGCTGAAGGTAATGTAACAACAATTGATTTTAGAGAAACAGCACCAAGTCTAGCCCACAGAGATATGTTTTTAGATGATAAAAATGAGATAATACCAGGGAAATCATGGAATACTTCTTCAGCTTCAGGCGTACCAGGCAGTGTCGCTGGATTTGATTTAGCTCATAGAAAATTTGGAACAGTATCATGGAAAAGTTTAATTAAGCCCGCTGTGAGGCTAGCAAAAAAAGGATTTAAATTAGATCGACTAAATACCATGTATTTAAATTCAGATTATTACAAAAATTTTTTAGGTAAAGATGATATTACTAAAACTATTTTTACAAAAAATGGTGAATACAAAGTTGGTGAATTACTAATTCAAAGAGATCTTGGTAATACTTTATCTAGAATAGCAAAAAAGGGAGCAAAAGAATTTTATACAGGTAAAACAGCTGATATGATTGTTAGTTGTATGCAAAGAACAAATGGATTGATCTCGTACAAAGATTTAGCCAATTATAGGGCAGTTGAAAGAGAGCCAATAAGCTTTAATTATCGAGAATATACCATACATTCTATGCCTCCAGCATCTTCAGGTGGAATTGCAGTTGCATCTATTTTAAATCAACTAGAAAATTATAACTTTTCAAATACTGAATATCATTCAGCCAAGCATATACACTTAGTCTCAGAAGCCGAAAGAAGAGCATATGCAGATAGGGCAGAGTATATAGGAGATACTGATTTTATAAGTGTACCTGTAGAAAAGTTAATTATGCAACATTACGCAAATAAACGATGGGAAACTATTAACCTTGATAAAGCTTCAAGAAGTGATGATGTGTCTCATGGTGATGCAAAGATTCATTTTGATGGTGAAACAGAAGAAACAACTCATTACAGTGTTATGGATAAATATGGAAATGCGGTCAGTGTAACAACTACTATAAATGGTTGGTTTGGAAATGGTATTACAGTTGATGGTGCTGGATTTTTGTTAAATAATGAAATGGATGATTTTTCTTCAAAACCAGGTGTTCCAAATGCGTATGGTTTAATTGGAGGAGAAGCAAATGCAATTGAACCAAACAAAAGAATGTTAAGTTCAATGACACCAACAATTGTTGAAACACCAGAAGGTGATTTGTTATTGGTGATAGGTTCGCCCGGAGGATCTACAATTATCACGACAGTAGTACAAGTTATCATGAACGTTATTGATTTTGGTATGAATATTGAGCAATCAATTGAGGCTCCTAGATTTCATCATCAATGGTTACCTGATATTATTCAGTTTGAATCAAACGGTTTTTCTTATGAGACTAAACAGGCTCTCTCAGAAATGGGACATGAGTTTAAAATTAGAAATTCAATTGGTGAGGCCAATTGTATTATGAAACTAAATAATGGTTTGATTGAAGCCAGCGGTGATAGTCGTCGTGGAGCATCAGCATTAGCTTACTAATTCATGAAGAGTTCATTTTTTAAAATACCATACAAATATCTCTATGAATTTAGAGTATTATTGGTTTTGATTATTATCGCCTTTACAATTAAATCTACACTTATTGAGATATATATTGTACCTACAGGATCAATGGAAGATACAATTTTAACCGGTGATATGTTGATTGGTAATAAATTTGTATATGGGATGAAAACACCACCTTGGGTTGGTCTTCCTTATACCAGAATTGGTTTTGATATACCATGGATGAGATTTCCAAAATATAAAAGTATTGAAGTGGGAGATGTAACAATATTTGAATTTCCAAGAGATCCATTTCAAAAATATGTAAAACGATGCATTGGAACTGCAGGTGATTTTATTTCGATAGAAGAAGGTAAGATTTTTGTCAACCAAAAAGAACTTCCATTTCCGGATGAAGCAAAATATATACATGATGATAGACAGAAACGTAATATGCCAGGTAATGGAATATACTCATCTTTTGTTGGTAATAAAGATAACCTAGAAGAATTTATTATACCTCACAAAGGTATGAATATTGAGTTTTCGGATAGTTTAGATTGGAATTCAATTATTACATTACTAATTCAAGATGGAAATCATGTTCAAATTTATGACAAATCATTTACAATTATTGATCCTCAAGAAATAGGCCGTACAAAAGGTTTTCTCAAATATATGTTAATGGGTTTATTTATGGATAAAAATAAAGTTCGAAAATTGCAAAATAATGATAGAATAAACTTTATTAAAAACTTAATAGCACAAAATCAAAATAATAATATTCATAATCCATGGGAATTTTTAGATGTAATGAAGCAATACCCAGGAGATATCTATGAAAACTTAAAAATAAATGATAAGTTTGTAAAAGATTTGGGTACATATACTTTAAAACATGATTATTATTTTTTTATTGGTGATAACAGAGATAATAGTTATGATTCTCGTTTTTGGGGATATGTACCAGATTATCAGATATTAGGAACACCCTTAGTTTCAATAATTAATATTTTTAATATAAATGAATTGTTTAAATTGAAATTAAATAAATTTTTAAGATTTGAATATATCAGTTAAAGAATGTTAGATTTTTTAAGCTTTATAATAAAGTTAATATTTGGTGGTTTGTTGGGTGCTGTTTGTAATTATAATAAAAATAAAACAAATGAGATAAAAGATTTGTTTATAGGTTCTTTTATAGGTATAATAGGTACAATTTCAACTTATTTTAGTATGGTATTTGATTCGGAAAGTTTAAGCTTTTTAATAGGTAGTATGATAATTACATCATTATATATCACAAAAACATTTCTTGAGCAGAACAAAATTAAAATGGGCATCAATGAATTAATTGCCTTATTCGTTGGTTGGTTTGTTGGGATAGGTTATATTTTCCATGGAATTATTTTGACATTAGTTTTGATTTTTTTTCTATTTAACTTTATGAGTAAAAGAAGTGAAGATTTAGATAATACTTAAATTACTCATTGGATTTATAGGGAAAAAAAATAAAAATTTAGTACTCTGGATTAAGTAAATAATTCAGACTTTATTTAGATAAAATATTTTACAGGAAGTTAAAATGAAAACAATATATATATGGATAGCGATTTTCTTAATGTTAGTGTCAGGGTTTTATTATTATTTTTCAATTGATTCACAAAGAGTAGTCACTATGACAAAGCTAGGTGAAAAAGATGTAGAACTTAAGGATGATTATAATTCTACAGTCAGTAAATATCATGATTTTGATTTGAGGTTAATTGGTCATGGAAAACATCTTCAATCAATGCAATTAAATTTAGATGCGCACCAAAAAGCTTATGCTGAAAAAATGGATTCAATTAATATGGTTTTCGAAGAAGTTAAATACCTTGTAGAAGATCTTGAAACACGTTTTACTAAAAAAATTAATCGTGTTTCTGATGATGTAAGAAATTTAACTGATAGTTTTGAAAGTTATAAAAGATCTACGAAAAGAGATGTTAGAGATATAAAAAATAGTATAAGTGTTATCAAAGATGAGTTAAAAGAAGTAACAGACCTAATGCCTGTTATCAAGCAAAAACTTAAATTAGATCAAGAAAAAAAATAGAATCGTGGTTTGAATATTTAGATTTGAGTCATATCATAGGCATTGATTTTATTTAGCTCATTAATAGTAATTGTTGTTATTTAAACACAAATTAATATCCATCATTCAAAAACTCAAATTAAGTGATATTTTTGTATTACATTTTAATAAATATCAATTTTATTTTGTAGCTAATACCTTAACAATAAAACTGCTAAAAAGTTAAATGATTAACGAGCCCTGCGAATAGTAGGGCTTTTTATTATGAAAAATACAAAACATAACACATCAAAATTTTGGAATGATTTATATAAATCAAATAATACAGGTTGGGATTTAAATGGACCAACTAAACCATTTTTGGATTTAATCAAAACATTAGATCTTAAAGGGAAAAAAGTATTTATTCCAGGATGTGGAAATGGTCATGATGTTATCGAAATTGCTAAAACAGGTGCAGAAGTTTGTGGAGTTGATTTCGCAAAAATTCCGCTGAATAAAATAGCTGGTCATCCTAACTTTGGAAACTTAAAAATTGAATTAATCCATGCAGATATTTTCAAATTTTATAAAAAACATAAAGATAAATTTGATTTTGCCATTGAATACACTTGTTATTGTGCAATTGATCCTATTAATCGTAAAAAATATCGTGATTTAATCTATCATATTCTTAAAAATGGTGGTAAATTTATTTCATTGTTTTTTCCTATTTTAAAACCCGAAAACAAAATTGGACCGCCTTTTGGTGTAAATTTAAATAAAACTTTAAATCTTTTTGAAAAAAGATTTAAAGTTTTAAGAGTCAAGAAGAATATTAATTCACATCCAAAAAGAAAGGGTAATGAAGTTTTAGTAATTTTTCAGAAAAATGGATAAAATTAGAGTAAAAAATATTAAAATATTTGCTTATCATGGTGTAATTAAAGAAGAACAAAATCTAGGTCAAAATTTTGAAATTGATGTTGTATTAGGAATAAGAAAAAACCAAGCGGGAATAACAGATGATTTATCAAAAACAGTAGACTACAGTAAAGTTTACAATTTGGTAGTAGATATTTTCACAAAAAACACATATAAGTTAATAGAAACTTTAGCGGAAAAAATCTCTCAAAAGTTATTATCCTTTGATAATGTTGAAAATGTAAAAGTTAAAATAAGAAAACCTAGCGTACCCATCAACGGTCAATTAGATTTTGTTGAAATAGAAATTAATAGGTGAATTTTGACTGGTTTTATTAGTTTAGGTTCAAATCTAGGTAACAGAAGTGCAAATTTAATTGATACTTTATCGTTGATAAGAGAAAAAGGTGTAAAAATTGAAAAAGTTAGCGGTATATATGAAACGTCGCCCATGTATAAACTCAATCAAAATCGATTTTATAATCAAGTAGCTAAAGTAAATAGTAATTATGAACCAGATGAATTATTAAATTGCTTTAAAAAAATTGAATGTGATATGGGAAGGGATTTAAATTCAAAAAGATACTCTGAGAGAATTATTGATATTGATATATTAACATACGGAGAAATAATTTTGGAATCAAAGAATTTACATATTCCACATTTATTGTTGCATGAAAGACTGTTTGTTTTAGTTCCATGGAATGAGATTGCTTCAAATTATATTGTTCCGAAATATGAAAAAACAGTAAAAAAACTATATATGAGCATCATACAAAAAAATATATCATTAAATAAAGAAATTACGTTAATTTGAGATCAGCTTTTTACATTGCTATAGAAGGTACCATCGGTGTGGGTAAAACCAGTCTTACTAAGATTTTGTCAAAAAGACTGAATGCTAAATTAGTATTAGAGGAGTTTGAGCAAAATCCGTTTTTAGAAGATTTTTATAGTGATCCAAAAGGCTATGCATTTCAGACACAAATGTTTTTTTTATTATCAAGATATAGGCAGCAACTTAGTCTTCAACAAACTGATTTGTTTTCAAATAATATTATATCAGATTATATGTTTGCAAAAGATAGGTTGTTTGCAACTTTAAACTTAAACGATAAAGAATTAGATTTATATAATACTGTCGCTTCTTTATTAGAAAAAAATTTATCATACCCAGATATGGTAATTTTTCTTCAATCTGATACTGATAGATTAATTAAAAATATAAAAAGTAGAGGTCGAACATATGAAGAGAAAATTGATATGAATTATTTAGATGCTTTAAATCAAATATACACCGAGTATTTCTTTAAATATGATAAAAGTCCACTATTAATAATTAATACCAATGATATTGATTTTGTCAATAACCAAAAAGATTTAGAAGAGATCATTAGCTTTATTAGAACACCAGTTCAAGGAACTAAATTTTTTAATCCGATAAAAAGTCTTTAAATGATAATTATAAGGAATTTATTATTTTTATGGTTATTTTGGTGGATTTTTAAAAAAATATTAAATTTTTTAAGTCCCAAAAAAAATGGTAATAATGGTTCAAGTATTAATAACGAAAGAGAGGGTATATTTAAATTGGATGATAAGGATATTCAAGATGCTGAATTTGAAGAAATTAATGAAGATTGAAGCATATATTTTTTCAAGATAAGTCCTTAATTAGCAATTTTAATATGTCAAAAATTAAATTACATTAAATTTCATTTTAATAAAAAAAATGAATATATTATTTCAAAATTCAAAATATTTAGTTTTTAAAACTACTGTTATTCTAGTGATTATTTCATGTTCTTTTCTTCACGGAAATGAAAAAAATATTTTAAGCCATGGTATAATAGGTGAAATTACAGAAAATGGTGCGGGGCTCTATCTTTCAAGTGAAATAAATAAAATGAATTTATATTCCAAAATTGGATTTCACTTTGAACGTTCAAATAAAAT